>SKET01000269.1_pt1 | contig 47259 bp, 48 predicted proteins | sample 4841461 | NCBI WGS metagenome assembly SKET01 (sample SAMN11008802, study PRJNA524170) | human gut metagenome | biome: Human fecal sample; material: Feces; isolation source: fecal sample from pouch patient p5 | host: Homo sapiens | place: Israel: Tel-Aviv | collected 2014-02-13
GATTAATCCAAAAATCTACAGAAGTATCGAATGCTTTTGCCAGGCGATATGCCATATCCATCGTTAGCTTACGATTATTATTAACAAGAGCACTTACGGTGTTACGATGAACATGAAGTATTTCTGCTAACTCGTTGATCTTAAGCTCTAACGGCTCCAGGTATTCGTACAGCAGGATATCACCTACAGTCGTCGGTTTTCTGGTTGCCTGTTTCATTTTTTGCCCTTACTAGCGTGCGTATTAAGTGGACTCTGGTCAGTACCCGGCCCATCCGCCGGGTATTTTTTTAGTATTTGTGAGGGTCGAGATACAAGTCCTCGGCCTTTCCGTTAACCCACTTAAAAATTAACCTGTATTGCTTATTCACCCTTATTGATGAATAGCCGTTTAGCTTCCCTGACAATTCCTCATACCGATTACCTGGTGGTGATCTCAAGTCCTTCCAAGTAGTTGCAGCATTGATAATATCCAGCTTCCGCAACAATGTAATCTGAATATCAGAAGGTATCTTTTTGTGTGGTATTGAAAATTCAAAAAAATCATCAAGCCACTCATCCCTGAAATTCTTTATGTTAATCTTTTTGCTCATCGATCATCTTATCCTCCATGATTATTAATGAATGTCATAATGATAGCGCACCGTTGCACCGTGCACAAGTGCATATTGCAACAATTCCCCTCCTCCATCCAAAATCACAATCTCCCGAAAATCTTCCTTTCGATACCTGATAAATCGACCTTTGAGGACGCTTATGGGCCGTTTTGATGAATGGCTTGCTGATGATGCAAGCCTGATGAGAAAGGGAACAGAACATGACAGCACGCAGAGAGAAGAGACAACGACGGTTGAAGCGAATGAAGGAAGCACAACGGAAAATGGGAATGTCAGTGCAGGGCCATTCAGTATTCTGGAAGAGCACGCCGCCACCCAATCTAATAGCCATGATAATTGGCCTGATAATGCTGGTGACTCTGTTACGGAAGTGATTGAACCTGACATCGCTCCCCTACCGGCATCGCTCGCTAACAGAGAACCAAACCAGCAGCTTAAAACCCGATATAACGGACATAAAGCGTTCAACGACCAGATCCGCGCCGATTGGATGCTCATTATTGAATCAAGCCCTGACGCGTTCGAGGCGCTTTTATACCGCCCGGCTGATGGCACCTATGGCGTCGTAAACGATGAAACAGGTGAAGAGTCTTTCACGCAACTGGACAACAACCAGCGTGAGCTTACCTATCTGGAACCGGAAATCGTATACGTCCTGGATAACCCGGACGGAAGGGATTCGTTTCATGCCATTGATGCCGATGGAGAACAGGATGGTCTTGCTGATGAAGTGCTAATCCTGCGTATTGCTGCAAACAACGTACCTGTTGGTTCAATCCTGGAATGGAACGAAGAAATGGCGAATGGCCTCGCCCGCCGCTGGTGGTACGTGCATCGAATCTTCAGCTACGGAACACAACACGTCGGCTCCCTTTATTACTGCATCCCGGCCAGGAACTTTGATACCACTCAAAACGGAGTGATCGAATGACACCCAACAAAACTCTCCTGTCCCGCATTGGCGAGTGGCAGACAACGCGTACTGGAAAATTCCAGACAACTGGTCTGGAAAGAGTGGATAACGCTTTTGCTACGCTAATCAGTGACATTTTTTCTGACGTAACGCTGGTGGAACCAGCAAAAGAAGAAAGGCGCTTTGCATCATTCCTGAGTCGCCCACCAGCGGAGCGTGTTTATGTTGCCCGTTTTGATAACGCGGTCGAGTTCCTTAAAGCGGTTCGCCGTGCTAATGCCGGGCAAGGGAGAAAGCCAGAGAATCCGAACATTAATCGCGATGCACTCCCTCTGATTAATATCTCGCGCTCAATGGATATCAGCTATATCAACAATGACCAGCAGATAGACCGCAAAAGCTGTGATCACTTCTGCGAACCTGGCAGCGGTATGCCTTTAGTAGCCCTGGAATACACCCAGGCAAATCTGACGTATGACGTTACATTAATGGCGACGGATAAGGCGACCATGAGTCTGATGTGTAATTCGCTAGGAGCACGTCTTCGCTTGATGGCAGGAACGCAGTTTGAAGCAACAACCCCGCTGGTACGAGTACCCGTCCCGCTAATTTGCGCGATTCAGGATGCTAAAGACATCAGTTTTACTGATGTTTCAGCCCCGATTGGGGAAGAGCGTATTTATGCTGCACAAACGGCAATTAGTGTTATAGCAGACGTGATCACGGCCTGGGAGCTGGACGCGAAACGAATTATTACTGAAACCTCTCTGAGAATGGGGTAAGCCATGTCCCAGGAGCTACAGCAATACTTTCTACAGTCCGTTACCATCAACGGAAACAAAGTACCCAGGGAGTGGATATTCACTGCCGTATATGTGGAAAAGGCAAACCTGCGTGCACCATTGCTGAAACTGGAAATTCACGACATTACCGGCACCATAATTGATGACTGGAAAACAAAATACGGCGCAGCACTGGTTGCAGAGATGGGAGATCCACAAGGCAATTCAGGCACGTTTAAAACAACTTTTTTCGTAACATCTGCGGTGCTGGCTGGTGATGTCATCACGGTCATTGCAGTCAGTGAAGACGTTCGGATATTTAAGATCCCCGCCATACGGGCTAACCTGCATACAAATAAAACGCCTGATACCATTTTCAAGACGTATACCGGTACACTGAAAATCGCCTCCAGCGCATTGAAACGAAGCTGTACGTACCATCTTTCCGCCGGGGAAAAACCCTCCAAAATGCTATCTGAAATGGCCCGCGATAAAGGCGCTTTATGCTGGGCCTGCCGTGGTCAGTTTAACTTTTATACATTAGCTGACCTTATGAAAGCCAAACCATCATTCACCTATGAAGGGAACAACCCCAGGGCGGAATACACGATTTCAAAAATGAGGCTTATACAGCAAGAGTATGCCGTTACGGCAAATACTCAGTATCGATTTACCGGCTATTCAATGACTGAAGGCTATGTCGAATATGGCGATAGCTCACTTCCAATACGCTATATATCCGATCCGGATATGGAAACTCTGCGCAATATGCAATTGTCGCTCGTACCCAAAATGGATATTGAGGTCGCGGGTAATCCCGACATCACGCCGGGAATGGTTATTGAGATCCTCGTGTATCGTTACGACCAGGAAAATAAGCTGGACGAATCGTTGCCTCGTAAGCTGTTGGTGAAAAACGTAGCCCATTTTGAGGACCGGATCGGCTATACAACACGAATGATATTAGGAGTACCCAACCAGTGAAACGCAGAGCGCAAATCGTAGGGACCAAACACCCTGCCGGACTTATGCGAGCGCAGGTCCGCATACTGCCTGACTGGAACGGTGTACCGGATGAAGACCTCCCATGGGCAGAGTATCAAATGCCTATCGGTAACGCCTTTACACCTACAGTCAGCGGCGATTTAGTCTGGGTCGAATTTCCTTATCTGGATGCTAAAGGCAGGATAGACACGCGCCGACCTTTAATCGTTGGTGCGGCGCAGGATGCCCCAGGAGGCGTACCAAATGTGCCTCCGGAAGCCTCCGGACAAGGAAGTGCATGGTCGCCAGAAGAAGTTGATGGTGCCCCTGCCCGCCCCCAGTTTTCGGCGACTGAAGATTTTGTTATTCACCGAAACAATATCCTTGAGGTCAGAACGGCTGGCGGTGGCTATGAAATAGCAAACACCGCCGCAGGATCAAGGATAGGGATGAACGAATCCGGCCAGATTTACATAATCGGCCCGGCGAATATAGTGCTTAATGCTGGAGGTGAGGTTAACGTCAAATCAAGCAGCAAAACCAATGTATCCTCAGATGGAGACGTTAATGTAAAAGGCAGCAATGTAACCGTCGCAGCTGATGGTGATATAGCCCTGAAAGCTGGTGGCGCGCTAAAAGCAACAGCGAGCAATTTCTCCTTTGTGAAGGGATAGCAAAATGCAAAACTGTGTTAGATAATTGAGTTTTGTTTTCTAACACAGTTTTGCTAAACATGAGATTAGTCGCCTTTAAAAACATATACGTCTATCGCCTTGCCCGCGAAATAAAACTGGACTCAACCACCGTTAGTGATGCCTTAAGCCAATTCACATTCACTCCATGCGCATCACAAGAAATGGCAAAAGTCGGATGGGTGCCGGTTCTGGCTGACAACCTGATCCATGAATACCACGGTTTTCTACTTCTCCAGCAACAGCGAGAAATTAAGCTCCTGCCCTCTCATGTCATTAAGGAGGAAGTGCAGAAAAAAGTGGAAAAGCTCGAAAATGAGCAATCTCGTAAGCTGAAGAAGTCGGAAAAAAACACCCTGAAGGATGAAGTTCTCCACTCTTTGTTGCCTCGCGCATTCACTCGCAAATCATTGTCGCGAATCCTTATTGATCGCGACAACTATCTGGTCTTCGTAGAAGCTTCCAGCGCCAGAAAAGCTGAAGAAATGCTGGCGCTCTTACGTAAATCACTTGGCAGCCTGCCAGTGATTCCATTCACGCCGATAGAACCGCTCGAAATGACTATGACCGAATGGTTCAAGTCAACATTTCCTCAAGGCTTTAAAGCAGGCGAAGAAGCCATATTGAAATCTCTGTTCGATGACGGCGGCGCAGTTCGTTGCAAGAAAGTAGACCTACAGTCAGAGGAAATAATGACTCATATTGAAGCCGGAAAAGTTGCAACAACAGTTGCAATCAACTGGCAGGACCGCGCGACCTTCAGGTTAAACGATGACATGAGCATCAAAGCACTGACGTTTTGCGATGATCTCTATGACCAGAACGATGACATCGACCGTGAAGATGTTGCCCAGCGATTTGATGCTGACTTCATTCTGTTCACAAGCGAATTATCCGCGATGTTTAGCTCGCTGGTGGAGGCCATTGGCGGTGAAGCAGAGCATTAATAACCGACCGCTGGCGGTGAGTCTTTGTGATTATACAGGGAATATGGTTTCCCCCTGGCTGGAACACGGCATTGATGCAGTCATTGTCGATCCGCAACACCAGGAGTCCGGCAGCCAATTGATGGAGTCAGGTGCTGTACTCACACGTATCAGCGCAATTATTGACAGTGATGAGGTCTACAATTTCCTTCGGAAAAATTTGCACAGAGTTGTATTTTTAGCCGGTTTCCCTCCGTGTACTGACCTGGCTGTATCTGGCGCACGCTGGTTCGCAGATAAAGCGAAAAAAGATCCGGTTTTCCAGTTCAAAGCAATGCAGGTTGTCTGGCAGTGTTACGACATTGCAAAGATGATTGGTTGCCCGTACATGATTGAAAACCCGGTCAGCCAAATATCGACATTCTGGCGTAAACCTGATCACATATTCCATCCTTATCACTTCACTGCATATTGCAAGGAAGACAATTACACCAAAAAAACATGCCTGTGGAGCGGACAAGGATTCATCATGCCAACTCCGCGAATCGACGAGTCGTTAGGTGATCCAGACAACCGAATACACAAGGCACCGCCAGGACCTGAAAGAGCGAATTTTCGTAGCGCGACACCTTACGGTTTTGCAAGAGCTGTATTTGAAGCAAATAAGGAGGGAATCCGTGGCTGATATTGGTGCTAAATTTATTTCTTATAGCGACAATCATCGTCCTGCGGCGGAAGCCACTATCAGCCATATGCGACGTATTCGCTCGGAGGACGAATTTGATCGCCCCGTCTTTAAGTGGGTCGGCGGCAAATTTTCTGCACTGCCCATTATCTTCGAACACCTGCCCCACGGAAAACGGTTGATAGAACCTTTCGTTGGAGGTGGCGCTGTTTTCACTAATGCCGGATTTAAAAGCAACCTGCTGAACGATATCAATAATGACCTGATTAACTTCTATCAGACATTGCAGCGTGAAGGGCATTCTCTTATCACACTGGCATATCGTTTTTTTCAGGATTACAACTCTGCTGATGCATTTTTGAATGTTCGCAATGCATTCAACAATGGTGCTTATGATTCCCTTCACCATGCAGCGGCGTTCCTGTATCTCAATCGTCATTGTTTTAATGGCGTCACTCGCTATAACCGTAAAGGAGAGTTCAACGTCGGATATGGAAAGCAGAAATCCCCCCACTTCCCTCTCGCGGAAATGGAGGCGTTCCTGGCTGACGATATTTCAAAGTATTCGGAATTTGTGTCCGGCGATTTTGCTGGTGTAATTGAGGCTGCAGGGAATGATGATGTGATTTTCTGCGATCCCCCCTATGAACCATTGCCCGACACTACCGGATTTACAAATTACTCAGGGCATAGCTTTAGGTTTGAAGATCAACAACGGCTGGTGTCACTGCTGGTGGATGCCCACAGACGCGGAGCGAAAATTGTGATAACAAACAGTGGTGCGCCTAACATTCGCGAACTTTACGTTGGCAATGGCTTCAAGGTGTATCCTATGCCATCCCGTCGCTCTGTATCCTGTAAAGCATCAACCCGAATGATAGCTAACGACATTATAGCCACGCTCAATTAAGAAAAGCCCCATATGGGGCTTTATAACATCAAATAAACGCCATTACGGTACACTAATAACACCATTCTGGTACTAAAAAGGCATCAAGGTAGTATCAAAATACCACATGGAACCAAAACGGTGTTATTCCGGCGTCATTTTGTATCCTCAGACTCTGCAAGCATGAGGATAGCATGGCGGATCATATTCAATTTGCTGCGATTATGCTTTTTGCTTAACGCATCAAGTACCTGGTACTCGTATTCATTGAAGCCAACACGAATGGATTTAAAATCACGTGGGGCGTCCTTATCGAGCACTTTGTTGTCTTCTGGTTGCTCACCCGGCACCAAATCAGCCTTACTTGCAAAATCCTCAATTCGGCGTTCAAGATCGGGGTCTTTTACTTCGGGGGCTTTTACCGATTTACGAGGCTTAATCACTTAATAACTCCTTAACCAACATCTGGATTTCACCTTTAGCTTTCCCGTTGTCCATCTCAACAACGCCCTTCCCTTCAGCCATGCAATCGCGGTAAACCTTACGATCACGAATGATGGTTTTCAGCAACTTCAGTTGCGGATATTCAGCCAGGTACTCTTTGGCCTCATTGGTTTCATTCACAACCGGATTGGATGGGGCCATTGTTAAGACTGCGAACGCCTTAATGCTAGGATTAGGCATCAGGTCCAAAGCCTCTTCAAACACTTCAACAAAGTGTGCCAGCGTGTCTAAATCTGGTTGAGATGGTCTGAATGGGACCAACACAATATCTGCAGCGGTTATGCCTGTACGCATCTCTTTGCTATCGCGCCCGGCTGTATCAACAACAACAAATTCATAACGCTTATCCAGATCGAGAAGTGTTTCTCGAATATTACCAAACTTCTGGACACAATGAATAACAGGAGAAACCTCTGCCGTGTTACGGTCAGCTGCCCAGCGGGCAGCTGTTCCTTGCTTGTCTGCATCTAGTAACACTACATCCTTATTTGCGCGGGCAAGCTCCGCACAGATGTTTACGCTTGTGGTTGATTTTCCACAGCCACCTTTTTGGCTGACTACCAATATAATCATATCCGTTCCTCGGTGTGATTTTGGTATCAAAACGGTTCCAGATAAGAGCCTTCTTGATGCGGGACAGGCTCTATAATGGAGTCATGAATGTTTGGCAAAGTATAACATCAATCAGACCAAATACACCTTATATTGCATCCTATTTAACACGAAATCAGCCCCAAATTGGAACCAGATACAAAATTGCATCATAACAGCACCTAACCGGTTCCAGATTAACACCAATTAGACACCATTAAGGCATAAAAAAGGCTGCAATTTGCAGCCTTAAACCAGCACATTTTCTGTCAATCAGGTAGAGCGTCAGCCAGATTGCGCGCCGACGCGCTTTTGGCAACAACTTGCTCCTTCACTGGCTCAATGGAGGCAGGGCGCTCCTCAACCGCAGCTGGTAGTTCCAGGAAGGATGCCAGCATTTTTCGGATCAGCTCCGGGTTATTGTCTTCGGTCAGCAGGGAAGCCAGTAATCCTGGAAGCCTGCTATCGACTTCTCCCAGCGCAAGCCCTGCCAACAATGCGGTTCTTGCCATATCGCTATGTTTTTTTATCTTCTCGCTCGCCGCCTTTTCATTGGCATAAGCCTCTGGGCGAAGATAAATCATCACTTTCTTACGTTCCTGAGACATGGACATTACCTCGTTAACCGATTGCTTTCAGGCCATGAACAAGAGCAAGTTGCGGGTCATCCGCCACGAAGAAACGGTCATCACGAATATTAACTTGCTCGCGAATTGCATCTGCCACCAGCGGTGCGCCACCACCGATCACCATGACATGCGTATATCCTTTAAAGTCGCCAATCACATCAAGAACGCGGGTACGCAGACGGTCAATGCTTGCGGCAATGGCCTTTTTCACATCACCAATCGCTGATGGGTCATTGATATTGTCGTTCAGATAATCTTCATCGTGGCGGTTAATAATGAGCTGATCAACATTGTAATTTGACGTTTCGGTATTGGCCCTTGCAAGTGCTTGCCTTACTTCCCTGGTGACCAGTGATACACCAAGATTCGAATCGCCAAAAACACGGGAAACTGCCGTCATTTGCCCGGCGACCATTGAAACATCAAGGGTAGTTCCACCCAAATCGACGATAAGAACAGAATGGGCAGGGTTCAGATTGTCGCACAGGCCAATTCCTGCCGGAATAGACTCCGGTCGTACCGTAACTTTCTTAATCGTGAACACATTGCCTTTATTCAGCGTGACGGGGCGCATAAGACTGGCTTTCTTGCGCTCGATGTTATCGAGATTGTATTGCGCGTCGTCGTCGTAAAACTCCGCCAGAGGCAGCGTGACCACAATTTCTACTTCCTGCGGCTCAATGCCACTTGTCAGCAGGGCATGGTGAACAGCCAGGACGTTAAGCGGGCTGTATTGCCATTCCACGTTATTCGTCGGCAGAACATCTGGCGAGATCAAATCATACGAATACTTTTCGTCGTCAATGACATAGTTAAACGGCTTGCCCGCACCAAATGTTGCTGACCATCCGCGCTTAAAGCTGTTAGGGCTGATGTGAGTGCGAGTTTCCCCGTCGTGCTCCCACAGCATTTTGATATTGGTTGAACCATCATCGATAAAAATGCGCATCTTCTTGCTCCACTTCTGAGACACATTTGAGAATCAAAATGCAATTTTAAAAGAGAAGCACCCAAAAATCCACACCAAACGAGATAAAAAAGAGTGATTATTGAGTTCATTTTGAGAATATCTTAATCACCCAATGAATGATGGTCTGACGGTGAGATTTATTTGAGAATGAATTGAGAATACAAAAATATTCCGAAATTTAACTCTCAGTTTGAATGACGAAATAACAAAGTGATGACAATAGGAGGATAACCAGGAGGTGAAGAATGAGCGCAATAGCCACCAGCGACACCCTTTGTTCTGGTCACGGAGGATTTCCGCCGCGACTGGTAGCTGAAACCGTTCCCTGGTTCACCGTTAACGGTAAGCCAGTTGTTGTAGATGGTGCCATGTTTCCCAGTCACACTGACGGTAACAGTGCACATCCAGGGGCAGCTGTATCGACGCGAGTATGGTTTTCGATAGGTGGAAAGGGAGTTGTCTGTGTAGGCGATCCGCTTTCTTGTGGTTCTGTTATCGCCAACGGCGAGGATATTTTTCAGGTTGCATAATGCTTGATTCAATAGGTGAAGTTAAAGCCTTCAAAATTCTGTCAGATGCCGGTATCTCTACACCAGAATCTATAACCATAAGCCGGGCAGCTTCTGTAAAAGCCTCATCGCTCGCCAGCGCCATACAGGGAATAGTTCACGCCGATAAAACCTATCCTGATTCTGTTTCGGCCTGGACTACTCAATTGCTTGGCTTTTCTGAACAGCTCAATGAGGCCAGCAAAGCGTCTTCATTACTGGCTGATTCTCTTTCCCCATACACCAAGCCATCAGAGCTGTTACAGATGAAGATTGGCTGGGAATGCTACGCAAAAGGTAACGAGCTGACCCCCATACCTGCTTTCGCCCTTGTTGAGGGAATGGGGAATGTTTCCATTCCGCAATCTCTAACGGACGCATTGACGGCGCTAAAACTTGATGCTCTGAAAACCGCCATGAACGCCATTAACGCAAAAATTGAAGCTGCCGGAAGTGCTGGTGGTGGTGATAGCAATGGTGGACAGGGTGGTGCTGGGGGCGCTCAGGCTCCAGTCATTACTCAGGATGAAATTGATGCTTTACGGGAAGCAGTGACAGCCGCCGAAGCTTTACTCTCCGAAATTAACTCAGCAAGTGAGAGTGTCGTAGCCCTTACAGGTCGCATTAAAACGTCAACCACTCAGGCAACCAAAGGTTTAGAGAACGCTGTCGCCATCACGTTAACTGGTTCTCTACTGGATGATGCAGTAATGAGTCCGGCAATCAGTTTAATCATGCCACAAGGCGTTATCGATGCGCTCCAAAAGAACACCAAAAAGGAACCATAGAAACACCACTTAGGCACATAAAAGGATGTAAATTGGTACATGTTTAACACCAAAAATGAACCTGAAGAGGATGGTTTTGAAAAAGATAATTTTGATTGTAATTGCGCTTTTAGCCATTTCAGGAATTTACCGAACAACGACGGCAGTTATCGAACACATCAGGTATGTCCGATCGCTTGAAGACTCAAAATCACAACTGGAAAGCACGAACAACACGCTTTCTACCGCATTACAGTTAAGTGAGAACGCTCGCTCAGCCATGCTGACCGAAAACGAAAGAATTAAAGCACTGGAAAAGGAGTACCAGCGCAAAACAGCAGAACTGAATGCCAACCTAATCAAACAACGAGAGGAAAGCCAGAATGAAATCACTCGCCTTGAAAATGCGTTACGCCGTGCTGGGATTAACGATGTGCGTGTGCCTGATGACGTTATCAGGATGCAGCGGGAACGGGCAAAAGCCATCAACCAGCGTGCCAGTGAAAATTACCGTAGAAGCCACCAGCAAGCCGCAGGCAAATCTGATTGATTACTCCCCTTGTTTAGTGCCAGAGGACACGCCAGTGCTGTTAAACAAGTATCCGACATACGCTGAACAGTTATTCAGCACGATCGACGAATGCAACCAACGAAACGCACTGAATAACCAAAGAAACAGGGAGATTTGGGAAGGGAAGGGGGATCAAGGCTCCTGAAGCCAGATGTCCTGGCTGTCAGCTTCTTCGAAACCGTGACAGACGTTAAAGTCACTCAAGCGATACTGACGCTGACGGCCTCTATTTCGCTCATGCCAATGCATATATCCACCAGCAAATGCCAGCGGACAATCACTATAGTCTATGTAACCAATACCATTCCCCAAACGTGCTTCGCGCGCACCGGCTTTCCAGGACAGTAGAAAAGAGTCACGATCCGCCAGCATAACAACAAAATCGTCCGGATCTCCGATACAGTGAAGAATACCTGCCTTACATAACTGCTTGAGCGCTTTGGACTGGCTCAGGATGTCTTCTCCGTAATACTGAAAACAATCATCAACAACAGCGGGATAGCCTGCCGGGGGATTCAGGCTGGTTGGTATAGCTGACGCGATCGCCAGCATTAAGCGATATTGTGTTTTTGATGGGTTAACGTGACTCATTTTGTCCCTTGTTTACTCATTGTCGCCATGCATTTTTTAACTCAGGAATATCTGCCATTTCAATTAACTTGCGAAGTCCAGCACTGACTTTCCCATTGCCAACCATAGCAAGCCAATCTCTTACAGCTTTCGGCATGTAGAGCGTTGCAGTTACCGGCTCTTCAACCCTGGCAGGACATCCGCATACAGGCCATTTAATTGATTCCATAACTTCGGATGCCGGGGTGAGGGCGGGGACATTGAGTATATATCTACCAGAAAACTGGATAACGATCCGTTCAGCGAGCGAGAGTATCTCACTTTCGGCAAGAATTGATGCCAACTGCGCCTCAACAAGAAAGCGACTTGTTGTGTTCAGAGAGTGGCTCTTAGCGCCATTTTTATACGAAACAAAGATTCGATACGCCATAACTCTAATGATTTGTGTTAGAAAACTAAAATTAAATCACATAACAACATGCGTGTTAATAGATTTTATTTTACTAAACCTATTGACTAAATCACAAAGTAGGTATTGTTAGCCCGTCAAAAGAACCTTCACGCCGCGCCCGAATTTAGGGCTTAACCGTGAATAAAAACATTCAGCCAGCTCGTGATCGCGAGCGCGAGATTATGAATCGGGCGGCAAGCGTCATGGCTATGACCGTCGATCCGACCACCGATGCAGCAGGCAACATGATTGCTGACCAGGCAGTAATGATGGAAAACCTGGATAAAGCAATCCAGAAAGTGCCTATGTTTGAAGGCGTAAATCCAGAGGTCGCTCGTCAGATCACTGGTGGGTGGGCTATGTCTCTGCATGAGTATAAACGTCAACATGGTCATTACCCGGCAAGTGACATCCTAGCGAACGCACACATGGCTCTTGAACGCCTGATGACTGAATGTGCCAGTGATACCCATGAAGGCACGGGTAAGGCAATGTTTGAGTCTGTCGCGCAATCAATGCGTAGCTCTGACGGCGTAATGAAAGTTGCTCAATATGCTGCTCTAATTCTGCCTGCCTCTCTGGGCGCTGCTACCAGTGATGCCTGTACTTTTGTTCCTTGTGATCGTGACGAGTCAAATATTTATGAACTGGTCAACGTAGCAGGCACAAAATTCGGCACCTTCAAACAAGGTGACGAACTGAATATGCAGTCAGCTGGTGTTTATTCTCAAATGAAGCGCCTGTATACCCTTTCCACTAAAGGGGATGGCAGCACCAAAACCTTCCAGTTCGACATCCAAAATTTTGAGGGACAATCCTGCCCGCTTCGCGCTGGTTATAACAAACTGCTGATCAACCGCAAACCGTCCAAAGTTGACGACGGCGATGGCAACCTTTATTTCAATGCTAAAGACAGCAAAGGTAATGCTTTCTCAGCGACTGCCAAAGTTGCCTATGACACTGGTGTCATTGACATTACATTTACCCAGGCTCCGCCAGAAGGTACTGAAATTGCTGTTCAGGTCGAAATTAACATCGAGCGCAATCCAAGCCTGATTCCGGTGATCAACCAGGCTATGCGTAAGTACGAAGTTCGTCCGTCCCAGTACGTAATTGCTTCCGAACACACGGTAATGTCCGCATCCGATTTAAGCCGTGAGCACGGCCTTGAATTAGCGGCACTTCAGTTCTCCGCGATGCGTAACTGGATCTCCCATGAAACCGACATCATGCGTCTGCGCACCCTGGTATTCCATACCGTTTATGGTCGTGAATTTGATGTGGCTCTGCCGGAAGCTCAAAACTATGAGTCCTGGGTCGGCCTCCTGCGTCACGTAGTAAACGCTCTGTCTCAAGAAATGGCAAATCGTACCCTGACAACGGGTATTCGTGGCGGCTTTGCTGGTGGTGACGCCGCGAACTTCCTGCGCTCTCTGCCTCCACAGCACTTCCAGATCGCACCAGGTTACGTTCAGTCGCCGTATGTACAGTACATCGGCACCCTGTTTGGCACGATTCGTATTTACGAAGTGCCGCAACCTGTCTGTGAGCAATTCCAGGCACAGGGATATGACTTCGGGCTGGATGACATCTTCTTCTATGGGCGTGGCGAAGGCATCGGTAAAGCCGGTCTGATTGCTGGTGATGCAGTCCCAGCAATCCCTTACGTGCACGAAACCAATCCGTCTCTCGTTAACCGTACCACCCTCTGGGGCAGTGCCATCAACGAAGTACATCCTCGCAACGGTGAAAACTACTTCACCCGCCTGCGTCTGACTCGTGCCAAAGAAGGTGCTATCGACATGCTGACAGGCAAGGTTAACGAAAAAAAGTGATGGTGGCGAACGTGTCGGTATCACCAACGTCACTTGACGTAGATGAAGGTGAAACTATCGCCGCGAACACTTCAAAGGCACAGAAAAAAACAAAGCAGAAGTAAGGCAAAAACACGCCCCTGAATAAGGGGCGTTCAGGAGAAAAGAATGGCAAACATTCAAGTAACTATCACGCCATCTGACGCAACAGACAAATCTTTCACTGTTGAGTCAGATCACCCTGAAATTGTCCAGGTTGATGGCACTACATGTACCGCTCTTAAGGCCGGGCAGGCAGTGCTGACAATCAAAACAAATGACGGCAATAAAACCGCACAGTGCACAGTCACTGTTAGGGAGGCACCTAAAAGCGTAAGCGCCGTCAGTGTTGAACCAACTACGAAAGAAGTAACCGTAGGCGACAACTTCACGGTAAGCGAATCCTGATCAGAGGCTGCCCATTAACCGTGGGTAGCCTTGCCTCGTTCTCTCGCTTTAGAGGATAAGAACCAGCATGAATAAGATTAGTTTTTCGGTAGGGCAGGCAGCTGGCGTTGCTGTAATGTCAGTAAATGCTGACGCTACCCTCACCAATACCAGCGGTGGCGCATCCGTCTTTGCTGGGCTTGTAATATCGCGTCGTGGCGCACCGGGTAAGGTACTGAAAGTTGACGATACGACTTATCAAAGCGTATTAGGTTCACCGATTCACCCTCGCCAGGGCGCGGCATTTGAACCATATCGCCACGTGGAGCGTGCAGTAAAAGGCGGCTCTGGATATGTCGTTCGAGTTTGCGCTAAAGACATGAAGGTGCCGGGTATTTCTGTTTCCGTTGTGGGCAAAGCAAAAGCGGCAAAGGCGAGCAAAGAACTTTCCGTTGAACCTACTGAAACCACAGTAAATCCAGGTGACACATTAAGCGTTGGTGTTGCTTCAACTGCAACGACTCAATCAGTGTCCTTCACACCCAAAGAGACGCCCCAGATTAAAGGTGAAGAGAAGGCATTATTCTTCATCAAAGATGGTGATGCATCTCAAAATCGCACGTTATCACTAACTCGCGATGATGAAGAAAGCGAACTCTTTACGCTGACGCTGAAAGAAAAACAAACCGATGGGTCCATTGAGGTGCTGGAAAGCCACCAAGTGTCTTTCAATCCAGAAGGCACTAACGACATGGGCCAACCAGCATGGATTCCGACACTGCTTGAAAGCCAGTCCACTCGCATTGGTGCCGTACTGGCAGATAATGCAGAAGCATCCGCTGCTCAACTCATTTTTGAGGATGTAGCTTTTGAAGGTGGTACTGATGGAGATCTGTCCGAAATTGACACTGAAGACTATCTGGAAGCATTAAAGGTTCTCGAAGCTTCAGAGGTTAATTACACCGCATTGCTGTCACTGGGTTGTTATGACGCATCCGCCTTAGCCGCAATCAAAAAGCTGGCTGAAGATGTTCGCGTAGACATGTTCTATGACCTGAAGGGCAACCAGACACCTGAAAACGCTATTTCAGAAGCGAAAAGCCATAGTTTTGGCGGCTCACATCAACCAAGCCGTTACTACTTCCCGCTCTCCTGCCGAGATACTTTCACTGGAATGAATGTCGTCTATGGCATTAGCTGCGACGCATTCGTAGCGAAAGCAAAAGGAGTGGCGCTGGTACCGGATGTTGGTGGTTGGCATTACGCACCGGCAGGTATATCACGCGCGATTATTGATCGACAGAACATTGCCCGAATTCCAAATATCGGTGCAGTTGATCGTGAAGCGTTCGTTCTTGCGCGCATTAATCCAGTTTCAGTTGCTGCTGACGGGTCCGTTTACATTGACGACTCTTTAACAACTTACAGCAAAAACAACTATCTGCGATTCCAGCATGTGTCTTCCTTGATGAACGCCATCGCCAGAGATTTCTATGAAGTAGCTCAGGCGATTAAGCACGAACCGGATGGCATTACCAAAGAAACGCTAATGAAAGCAATGACTGAATTGCTTGACCGTTACGTTGCAGCCGGTGCGCTGGTTACTCCACGTGACAAGTCCCAGGGTGAAGATCCATATGTTGTTCAGGTTGTCCAAAAGGACATCGATCTGTGGGAAGTGTCCTGGTCTGTTTGTCCGACCGGTACAGCTCGCCGAATCGTCGGTAAGCCAATTCTGATGCGCTGATTTATAACCCCCGCTAAATGATGCGGGGGAGAGAGGTTTGAATATGAAAAATTATACTGCTGATCCTTTTATGCGTGCGATTTTCGGCTCTGGCTGCTTTGAAAGCGGTGATAAATCCACGCAGGACAATAATGATAACGCCATGCTGGAAAGCGCAGGACAGAAAGGAAAGGACACTCAACCAAAGCCCAAAGACGACATTGAAACCGCGATGATGGAAGCGGTTGAATCCCGTGCACAAGGTGATATGCGCAGCTTGGCAGCTTCCATGCTTGCTGGTTGGGTTGAAGATGGTGATCCGGAGGCTGACTCATTTGATGCATTAGCAATCACTATGGCTGGCCTGGCTGATATCGATGAAGACACCGATTTCACCGATGAGCAAATCGATGCTTATAACGATGCTCTCGCAGCTCTTGCTGATGCAGCTGTTGCGCTTGGCGCTGATCAGGACGATGTAACCGAAATGATCGACGATGAAGATGACTCAGCTGCCGAACGTGTTTATGACGCTCTTTCCGAAAGCGACACCGACATGATGGAAACAGCTATTGCCATTTACACCGTTGCTGGTGGTGATAGCGCAATGCTGGAAGCGGTACGTAAAAAAGTGGTTCGTGATGGCAAGGTTACCATCATCCGTAAACGCCCGCGTCCTCGCCGCATGACGTCATTGCAAAAACAGGCGCTGAAAAAAGCACGCCGCAAAGCACATACATCCGTAGCGAATATCAACCGCAAAAAATCAATGCGCATTCGCAAAAAACGCGGTTTGTAAGTGACATAGGCCGCCTGCAAAGGTGGCCTCTACCTGGGAGAAATAGCGTTTGATTTGCGGCGCGATAATGCCTGACGGAATAAGTCCGTTAATGAAGGTTTATATCCTCTCTTCAGAGGATATGGTCGTCGGTTATATCGGTGAAGGATCTACCGCAGAACTGTCATCAATGTGGCAATCACCATTTGAAAACCAGTCAGTAGGAGGTTTGCTTGGCGGTATTAGCGCTGCGGCTGGCTCTCTTGCAGATACGCTTCAGACCGCAACCGGCGTAACAACAAAAACCCTCTTCAACTCAATGCTTGTTTGGGAAGGTCAGCAACCGCCTGAATTTAATCTGGTAATTGATTTCATGGCGACAGTGAATGCGCAACTTGAAGTAAACGCAGCCATTACAGCATTGCTGAAGATGGAATCGCCGGAACTGAACAATGTAGCGCCATTCGGTCGTCGCCCGGAGACAGTAACGTTAAACATAGGTAGGAACATAGCCCTTACCGACGTTGTTATCAAAAGCGTGAGTTACCAACTGGACGCCCCGCGCACACCGGAAGGCTATTTCACTCATAACACGGTAACCCTGCAATGCAGCGGTAACACATCGATCAACCGTAGCAATATCTCATCTGTTTTTGTGTAGGAGTATTTATGTCCGGTTTTGCAAATACAAAAGCCGATATGGCCTTTCTAAAATCCCGGTTTAATAAAAACCTGGCTGCAGGCGAAAAACTTATTGGTTCTGAATATTGGATGACCATTAAGGGTTACGAACATCTGTCTGTACTAGTTCGTACAGCTCAGTTACCAGAAATGACACGTGAAGATGTGGAGGATTACGCCCCTGGTGGCATGAAATTCAACCAGCACGGACCATTACGCAACTCTGGTGAATTTCAGGTCACATGCGCGGAAACTATCGAAGGCGCAGTTCTCGCCGCTGTAAAACAGATGGTATACGGAAAAGAATATCTGGAAATTACCTTACAGGCGGCGGCTGAATCGAATAGCGGTAACCATAAAGGTCTGATCCGCACATATTCTCATTGCAAAGTGTATTCCGACGCCGTGGACTTCTCATCCGAAGACGTAACGGCGGTCGTTAAACCTTCCCTGCGCATTGTTTACAACTGGGCGGAATAATCCCTATCCCGCCCTTGTGGCGGGAACATCCTTGTTATTGAGTTGTAGGCAACAATGACACCAATTGAATTATTAGAAAGCGTTAAAGAGCGATTTAATCCGCTGCTTGTGCGTGAAGAAGAAACGTTGAAAGCATTCCTGATCAAAGCTCTGACCACGTATCAGGACAGGGCAGGGGTAGTGAAAACGTTAAAACTTGAAAGAGCTGGTGGTACTGCAATCCCGTTGCCAGAAGATTATCTCTCTCTGGTTCATGTTACCGACAACAACGGCCTGTTGGTCTATTCGGATGAATTATCCGGCTTTATTGAATTAGAGCTAACAGGTTCAGAACGCTGGCCTTTTCGAATGCTGTATCTGGTTAATCTACGCGACAGAAAGCTGGATGAATGGCAAGTGCCTCCTGCAATCATTGGAATGCTGGAGGAATATCTGGAGGCGCTTATCAACGTAAGAAATGTCGCCCGGCAGCGTAGAGCGTCCATCGACGGGAAATTTGACTACTCCGATCTGCCCGATGAAGCCACGCTATATGCCCGCGTGCAGGAAATTGAGGAAAAAATGTCCTCAAACCGGGCCATTATTCCGGGAGCTACCATTTTTTAACGCTGGAGGCGCAGAGTGAGTATTTTCAGCAGCGTTGGTAGAACGTTGACCACCGCATTGTCATTCAACACGAAATCATTCACCAGCAACCTCATTAGCGACATTCTTGATAAAGCCATATCAGGCGGCGGGGTAAGCGGGAATTACAGTAGCGATATTGCCTACGGGAAAAATATTGTTGCTGCTGCTATGCGTATCCGTTACGCCCAGGGGTGGCAGTGGACCGTTGAAGTGGATGGTCTGAACGGCTTCGATATGTTCGTGAAGGATATCACCTACAGCAGTGGGAACATCGAGACAGAAAGCAAGGTGATCGGCAGCGTAGAATTCAGCAAGCCAACCTATGTTAGCGCCGGACCGGTCACTATGACCGTGAGGGATACCGAAGATGGCAAGATCATGGACTGGTTCAAAGAGCGTCGTTCTCGTGTAACAAATCCTGATGGAACAATAAACCTTCCTCCGGAATATCTGATGAAAATCCGTGTCTACCGGGTAACTCAGGACGGCGGAAAAGAACTGGAAGAAGAAATGCGCGTATTTCCTACACAACTTGGGGAAATCACACGCTCACGTGATCAGGTGTCAGAGTTCTTGTCATACCCAATCACTTTCCAGAAATACACATCCGCAGGCTCAGGTGTTTCTGCTTTGGTCAACGGTGCCGCTGGCATGGCTACAAGTGCGTTAAAGGGGGCTATCAGTGGAGTGATCAAATTCTGAATAGCTTTAATTATGTGTGCTGGAGGGTTGCTCATTTCCCGTCAGCACCCACGCCCTCAACGATAGCGGGTAGGGAAGGTAGCGCAATTTTGAGGGCATTTTTTACATCATCAATCCATCTGTAATGAAGGCATTCTTTACACATTTCAATAATATCAATCAGTTAACACAGTGAATGATAATAAAAAAGCGCAATAAGAATGCACGATACGCACGATATTGGTTGAGGGCGATTTTTACATAATCCTTACATATCAATACGTTATATAAAAACACAACTTGCTAATAACAAGATACATGCAATTAAGATGTAAAAATTGCCCTCAATTGCCGATCGTTAAGGGCAAATTCTACACCTTGAGAGGGGTGTAAAAATTGCCCTTAAGACTGCTGATAAGTAAATTTTATCCTGGTAACTTTGCCGCCTTCCGTCACCTCTGAGAAGACTATTTTCATTTTTGTATTTTTTTCAATCTCTGCTACAGCCTTCGTTAAAAAACTTCTCTTAAATTCGGCATACCGCTGATAGCTTTTTGGTAACCCATAACGCTCCCGCATCCATTCGACGCCAAGTATGGCAAATCCGCTTCCATCATCCTTCCTGTACTGGCATAAGGACTCATAAAGCCGCATAGAATAAGGATTTGTAAGGCGAGATACTTCGGTAAAATTCAGCCTTGTGAATCTCTTATCAAGCAGAGTAAAAAACGGCATGAGATATGGATTAAGATGAATAATGTAAGTCCCGCGCCGTGGTGAATAGGCATCCTTAATCATCCAAGGATAAGACTCATAACTGTCTTCTGATTCGGTCGATTCATCAGGGTTATATATCGTAACTTTCTTCTCGCTAAGCCCTGAAATGGCCTTACGAATATCCTTGCTGGCTTCAGCAGAGGGCAAATTATACATCTCTGCATATTCGTTGACCGTCAACTCACAGGCACCTGAACCAAGAACGCCATCCTTAGAAGCATAGCGAAGTCTTCCCACCACAATAAACAACAGTCGCTTTTGGTCGCGAGTCAGGTGATAAGCAGCCTCCGTGATCTCATTGGCTTGTGCCAAACTACGACTAATAGGTGTCGCTGACTCAATCAGGCTGACGGCTTTTGCTGTTAATTCCGCTCTGTTCATAACCCTGTGTGATCCTTCAAATGGTGAGGGCAATTTTTACATCACTTTGAGGGCAATTACTACACCTTTTGAGGGCAAATCTTACACCTTTTGAGGGCAAATCTTACACCGATCGTATTTAATTGAGGGCAAATCTTACACCAGCCTCCTCTACAGCCCGCGCCACTACTGGCTCCAGCGACGCCTAAAAAGGATCTAAAAAGGATTAAAAATGGAAAAAGGTTTATAAAAATACTCTGTGGATATGTGAGTAGCGTCACTTAAGGTGTAAAAATCACCCTCAATAATCGCTTCTCGACCGGCAAAGATCTTCATTCAATCCCCATCGCAAATCACACACTCCCTATCCTCTGGAAAATGAACAGATACCTGCTTTTCGGAGGAATAATTGAACATTCCAAAATTCCCATTGCCTTCCCGTCCTGAGACAGAAATTCAGTTCCACGCCCCTAACGTGAAGGATGCGCTGAAATATTCTGACCTGAACCCGGCAGAAGATGAGGCAACTACTACAGAGTACCTTAACTCTATGCAGGATGGTGAAATTAACGACAGTGCTAACTGGACAGTTCAGGATCGCAGAACTGCTCTTTGGTGGATATTTGTTAATTCGCGCCCCGATGCAGTAATGACCTACTCCTATGAGTGCAGTCACTGCGGTAATACGCATCATGCAGATATTAACCTGAGCGACCTGGCCCAAACAGTAGAAATACTCACCGTACCTCCTTACGTGAAAACCAACGTACCAGTAAATGGAGTACCAACTGACTGGATACTTAAACCATTAACCGGGAAAGGCGCGGAACTCCTTGAACGAATGCGAGCGTCACTTCCTGATATGAAAAGCCCCGAATACAGTGCTGGCGTGGCACGGATGCGGATTGCTGAACTCGCTTTATGCACGGCGCTTGAAGACGATCCGGAGGACTTCACGCAGGCCGCTAACCGACGCTTTGACATTATTGAAAGCATGGCGCTTGAAACCGAGTTTACACCGCTTGTGGCTCGCATACAGCTTATGCAAAAAGACCTACGCCACGGCCTGAAAATGTCTATTGAGAGAGGCACAAGCCGACTGATCCTGCCTCCGCAACATTGCAAAAACGCTAAGGAGGGTGCAGATGTGACAACCACACTGTACGTCCCCTTTCTCAATAGAGAGTTTATCCCATCAATTAGATCTGAATGGATGGCTAACCATTATTAACAACCTGACTCTATATGGATATCAGCCCGTTAGCGACGTTGAACAATTACCGCAATGGCGAGCACTCCATATGTCAAAAGCCCTGGAAGAAAAATACAAAGCTCAAGCTGGGAAACGTTGATCGCGCTGGTAAAAGAGAGGTTATTTTGAAAGAGAATAAAGACCGTATCGCAATAATTGACGCTATTCAGGAGGCGAGCACAAACGAACTTAAAGCTCTTGCTGAGGTAAAAGACGCCATTCTTTCTGGGGCAAGCACCATAACTCAACAGGACGAAAGGCAAGGCAGAGTTAGCAACAGACTATCACGCAGGCGTAAAGACTACGAGCAAAGTACATCTGATAGCGTTAGAGATGTCCAAACTAACCCATATAAAAAACGTCTCCCTGCTAAAAAGGAAAGGGCACCGATAAACCAAACCGTGGACCGCTCTATCGTTGCAACGAACACACCAGAAAGTGTTCGCTCCGTGCAATCACGTCAGACCATCCGAAAATCGGACGGTTTTATACCGGTAGCTGCTAATTCAGCCCCTCTTGAACCACAATCCCCCCAAAGTCTAAAAGGCCCGCTGCGGGATAGTAATGGACGTTTTGTATCCCAAAAAAGCAATGAGGATGTAGCCAGAAAAAAAGAATTGCAGAACGCACGTAAAGCCGACGCAAAATTACAAGCTGGCTTTCTCAGAAAGCTAGGTTCCATTATGGGGGTAGATGGCAATCAGTCTTCCAGTGAAGAGTCTTTAACAAATGCAGCTGGTGTCGGTGCTGGTGGGCCGTTATGGATGGCGGCTCGTGGCATGTACGACATAACTAAAGAGATCACAGGTAAAGCAGAATCTCTTAAAGAATGGGTAGAAAAGGGGAAAAAAGAAACATCAACCTCGAAAGCAATATCACCAGTAATTACTTATCCGGCGGCGGTGAATTCTCAAAAAGCAACATCTGCAAAAGCGTTTAATAACGCTGTTGAGACAAAATCCGCACAAGCAGTAGAAGAGCAAACCAAAATCCTTCAGACCAATGACAACAAAATAATTGATGGTCTGGAAAATGTTTCTGACGAGATAGTTAAGCTTCGGAAATCAGTGTCTTCTGGAAATAAGTTCGGCTTAAGTGATCTCTGGAAAAATCGAGCAAGCAGAAGAAATAAAATCAATATTGGTGATCAAACGGGAAAAAATAAACGGAATAAATCGAAAAGGAAAGGCCGCAATCTTGGGAAAAAAGCACTCTCCGTTGGCGAAAAAGTTGCTGCCGGTAGTGCTGCAGCTGGCACTGGTGTCGGAGCAGCAAAAGTAGTTAAAAATAAGATCAGCAAACCCAAAGATGTAAGCACTATCAGCGATACATCAAAGGGGATTGCAAAGGAAACAAAAAATACTGCTAAGGCCGTGAAGTCAGCTGGTGTTGTGGCTGAAGATGCCACCATTAAAACCGGCGAAGCCATTGCAAAGAAAAAAACTGAATCTGTAGCCCTCAAAAGTGCTGCAAAAATAGGAGTTAAATCAGCAGCATCCACAGCGGCAAGAGCGGTCCCTATCATCGGTTCGCTGGCAATGGCTGGATATGACGCCATAGATGGTTACACAGATACAGAGGCGCAAAAGGCAGCCTTTGGTTTAAGTGACGATGATGCTGTATCCGAACAGCAAAAAACGGCTTACGCAACAGCTAATGTGCTCGATATGGGGGGCTTGGTGTCGGGCGCAACAAACTTGATAGGGAAAGGAATTTCTGCGCTAGGATTTGAAAGAGCAGGTGAAAAACTTCAGAATTTTGATACCGGAGATATTGCTCGTGGTGTTAACGGCGCGGTAGATATCACCAAATCTGTTTTTGGTAGCCTTAAGGATACATTTTTATCCACTGACGAAAACACAAAACAAGTAAAAAAAGCTGTTGAAGACGGCACCAAAAAAACTGTCGATGCGATTCATTCTTTAGGTGAGCAGCTACAAGGCGGGCGTGATGGTGAAGATGGTGTTGGTGAGCACGGGTATACTTCCCCGGCTGAATTTAATGCCCCTACCAGCAACACCATTGCAGCGGATCTGAATATTGGTGGCAGCAACGCTAAAAACCGCAATTACCGGAATAATAATCTCGGCAACCTTGTTTTCGCTAATCAGGAAGGGGCGACGCTGGAAGCACCAAATGCAAAAGGTGAACAACGTTTTGCGCGATTTAACACGCCTGAAGAAGGGATCAGGGCGCTGGCAAACCAGGTGTCAAGCTATTACAACGGCACCAGCGCCGCTGCTGGGTATCAGAAGCTACAGACGGTATCCAGTATTATTTCCAAATGGGCACCCCCAAAGGAGAACAATACTAATCAATATATTGATAACGTCAGCAAATATCTTGGCGTCTCGCCTAATGAAAAAATAGACGTCAGCAACCCAGAGGTTATGACGCAATTAGTTCGTGCAATAGCGACGAAAGAAGGTGGAAACCCGGCGGTTAACAATGAGTTCATAAAGAATGCTCTTGGGGCATTTAACACAAATACTGGTCGATGGGAGGGACAATTCTCTGACGAAACATTGGCGCGGATTAATAAAATTCAGAAAGAAAATGGTGGTCAGCTAATTGCCCGCGATTCGCAATATAGTGTTGGTCGCAAGGTAAAATATGCTAATGGAAAATCTCCAGCTCAACCAGTTTTGAATGCCGTTCCGACAGCAACACAACAGCCAATTGAGGTTGCACAACATGCTCAGACAGTCAAAAAGCCACAAAAAACAGGCAATCAATCGCAACCGATTAATCCAGAGAATGTAGATGTTAATACTGGCTCGCCATCAAGTCTGCTTGAGAGATTAATCGCTATAAATGACAGCGGGGTAGGTAATTTATTTGGAGGTGCGGCTACCAGCATTGCTGGTACAAGCCTTGGCCTGATTAAGGATTTTGCGTCGGCGACTTCGTTTGGTTCTATATCTTCGCTTTCCGAAAAAGCGAAAGGAATGGATCAGGCTCTTACTGAAAAGATATCCAGCTTAACCGGTAAATCTTTTGGATTTCAAAAAGCAAGCCAGGTAACTGATATAAGAGACGCTTTACAAAAAAGACCAAAAGCTGAACGCGATATGCCTTCAGTGGATCTTCTCTCCGGTGTTTCTTCGGCAAGAGAGAGTGAAAAAATCTCTGTAAACTCAAGGGGGATTCCAGTTTATGACAATGGATACAAGGTAATTGATGGTGAAGATAAGGGGGTGCTTGGCTCTTTGTTTGACTCGTCATTAACAGGTCTGAAACGTATTAGCTCTGCTGTGTTACCTGCAATTGGCGATAACGTTTCACAACTTATTGGTGGGGTAGATGGCACTGGCATTGTTAATGATTTGGTTTATCAGGCTACTGGGCAGAACTCAACAATTGCCAGGGCTATTAGCCCGCTTACCAGGAGCGCCGGTAGTTGGCTGAATAATGGTATTCAACAAACCGCAGATAGCATTAGAGGTATATCAAACGAAGCCAATAATGCCATATTTGGCTCTGCGTCAGCCGTGCAAGAACCTTTTCTTGCTTTGCCACCACAGCTTCCTACTGTAACAGACCTCGCACGAAGCGGAATAAGACAACCATTAACTACTGACACTATAAATAACGATCCTGCTATGTTGAAGGCGCTGGATAACATCTGCTCTATCCTGAACGATCTTCTGAATGTGAACAAGAACAATACAAAAGGCGATCCGGATAAGGTTGTCAAAACATCGCAGCCGCAACCGCGACCACGTGCTAGCACAACTATTAATGACCCGTCGCTGGATGCTCTGCTTGAGGATTAATACAGATGCTTTATGAAATAGACGCAAGACTTCAAACGAATGAGAGCGGTGTCATTATTGCAGAAGGAAGTACCGCAGCATGGATGGCCCGACTTGACGAGTGGTTACGAACCCCTGAAGGGAGTGTTTATGGTTTACCCTCTTGGGGGAATCCAATGGAAGAATTTAAGCATGAACCATTCGGCTCTGAAACTTCGCACATAGTTGAAGTGGCTATTGAAGGGAGAATGATGAAAAAACTACGACAAGATTTGCCAGGTTTGGATGTGCAGGGGATTCGTTGCACATCAATTTCTGAAGATTCTTTATTAATTAGTTTTTATGCGAAAGGTGGGAGCATGGATATTGTTATGCAGAAATCAAGTGGGGTGGGCGCGTGACGATTACAGAATTACTGGACAAATTTAACGCTAAGTTAAATGAAAACACATGGTGGTCACGATTTGTAAATAGTCAGTTTGTGCAGATGCACGCTATATTCGGATCACAGCTTATTTATATTGCCCGTACATTTGCAAGCCGCGGCCTCACTGAGGGACTTATTTCAACGGCTACGCGCCGCTCAAGTATTTTAGCGGTTGCTGAAGACCGTAGCTACGTAGGGCGATTTGTTAGTGCTTCATACGGAACAACGTCTATAACCAATAAAACTGATCGGGATATTACGTTACCAGCCGGGGCTGAATTGCTTGCCAATGACCAAACACCTTTGGCAATTATTAACAGTGTTGTAATTCCTGCTGGAGGAACTGTTTCTGGCGTAGAAACTAAACAGCATGAAGCCGTTAGCGTTACATTTGATATTGAGAAGGAAACTTTATTTCTGACATTGTTGCTTTCCAGAGAGTTAACAAAAGAAGTCTCTAGCCTGGATGTTTATGTTATTACAGATGGCGTAGAAGAAAAATGGACATATAACCCATTATTTAGAATGTCCAGAGACAAGAGTAAACACTATTCATTGGCATATAAACCTACAGAACAACTTGGAGTCAAGTTTGGTGATGGTTCTATGGGTATGATGCCTCCAGCAGGCTGTCAGGTTCGAATCGATGTTATGGCTAGCCTTGGCGACTATACTTTGGCTGAAGGACAAAAGTTAGAACCGGCTGGAAATATCGCTCAATATGTGGAGTCACTAGAGTTTAAAACTGATTCGATCATTACCGGTGGTAGTGGTATGGAAACTACAGAAGAAACTCGAAATCGTGCTCAGTATTATGTTGCATACGATGAACAAGTGGTATGGGGCGGTGATTATCGCCAATTCATTCAGAATGTTGTTCATGGAACTTCATGGTTGAACGTTTGGGGCGAAGCGTTACAAGAGAAAATAACTGGGTTTGACGTTCGAAACATCAACAAAATTTTCTTTTGCGGACATAAACCGGGTGTAAGCCAGGCTCAGCTAAAATCAGAAATACTGAAAGCTCTAGAGAATGTTCCAAATGAGTTGAACAAGCGGTTCGAGTATGTAGATACAAATGAACAGCCATTTACTATAAATTTTATAGGTATTGCACGTAAAAATGTTCTGATAGACGATGCTCAAAATACTATTAAAGCAGCGTTGGAAGATAATTTTGGCCGTGATTCTTCATCATTCAGTTTATTACTACAGAGTGATGATGATTCCCAGCAATGTTATGCACAGGTAAAAGTTAAAGATATTTGGCGAGTAATAGAGTCTCTGGATATGTTTCTGTCTTACGACATAACAATACAAAATATGAAAGATGCTGTTTACTTTAATGACTTCATTTATCTTGACGTGAAATCTTCAACGTTCAGCATTTCTTACCCGTAATGAGGTTGGCATGAAAGATAATTGGCTTAAGGAACGATTAACTAAAGTAAAACAGGATTCACATCTCTGGAGTGCCTTTATCGACGCTTTACAGGATGTCTGGAATGAGGCAGTAGAACCAATATTAACAAGAATAAGTAACAGAAAATCCTTCTTCACTATGGACAGTGAGGATATGGATGCCCGCATTGCTGAATACGGGCGTTTTTTCGTCATCACTGAAAAAGATAAGGCCCGTAGGCCAATGCTACTGGCACAACGTTTAGATGAAGTGCACTTTAAAGGCACTATCTTGCCTATTGAGCAGACATTCTGGCGTGAATTCGGTTGTATTCCTGTTAGCTGGGAACCGCTGTATGCACCTGTAAATATAGAAAAACACCCCTATGGTTCATATTTTGCGACCGAAATAGAAATACCTACGGCACAGGCTCAATTCGGTGAGTTCTTCCTGACATCAAGGGGGCTGGTCGTTGTTGATCAGAACAAGCTATATCGCTCATATGGAGAGCAGGATAAAGAAGCCGCTGTGCAGAAATTGTTATCTGACTTCGAAACAGTAATAGCCCCTTTGTTGCCATTGCATATTGTTTTTGATGGCGTCTCGTTTCGGCTTAGTGCTGTATTCCCTGAAGTGGCAGAAATACTAAATTGCTTGTCTACGGATGTTTCGGTAATTGAAGGTGTTTATGTTACTGAGAGTATGGCTGATATGCTATCCCGTAGTGATATCTCCTGCCAGGTAGACAATATTTCTCTTAACGCCATACCGAACCGAACGGCAGAAAAGCAATTACATCTTGATGTAACCCCACTCGATGCGTGGCCTTTGGATTACCACCTTCAACCTGTTTAATAATTCTTCCCCCGCATTTGGGGGAAGAACAACGGAAATCACAAACTGAGCATACTCTCCTTTGGTTCATTGCTTATGAAGGGGCTATGTTCGTATGGCTGAAAATTTAAAGGCAAGAGATGGTAACCGCCTGTATAAGGCGCAATTGCTTTCCTACTATTATTCACGCCGCGCTGAGTCGGCGATCGGCAAAGGTGCGCGTTTTGTTATCTCTAAGGCGTATTGGTGCAAATCTAGTCTGGTAACTGCTAATGGTGCAGGAGGCTGGAATATAGCTGACATTCCACTCGATTTTAAATTGAGTGATGCTCAACAGTTTGCAGTGTCCGATCTGATATTGTCCAGTGTGGATGGGATTATCACTATCAATGCAGCCTTCCCTCAAGAAAGAATGCCGGATAACACGCCTTACGACTTTAACACGCTTGTGCTTGTTGATGCTGAGGAACAGGCTTTTGGTGTGCTTTGCACCCAGCAAGATACCCTCTATAAAGGTAAACGTTACAGTATTCTCATGACAATCGAGCAAGTTGAGGGTTGATTATGGGGGCTGATAAAACGAACAACATAATGACACTATCCTCTGGTGTTTCACAGCCGTTGCTTGCTGATGTTCAATATTTCGAACTCTATAGTAGTTCGGCTCTTAACAGAAAACTTAAAAATATTGTTTTGCCTGGCTTTTACTGTGGATTTGAACCAGTTCCCGGCACAGGGTTGAGCGTCCGTGTAACTTCTGAAAACTCAGAAGGTAAAGGGGCTGCTTCAGTAGATGTAAATAATGTTCAGATATCCGTTCAGCAAATAGAAGATGTGACTGTCTCGGTAAAGGCTGGGGCTACCAACATTATTGTGCTGGAAGCCAATTTTGAACATGGTGTAAAAACGACACAGGTAGATAGCGCATCTTCTGTCAGTGCTGCAAGAATTTACGCGCGTACGGACAATACTATTGGGCAGAATCAAATTGAATTATGTCGAGTTATCGTGCCTAGCGGCGCAACGGCTGTGACTAAAGAAATGATTGTGCTTAAATACCGGGTTAACCGTGCTGTTGGTGTCGAATTCTCTAATGAAATAAGCAGTACAGAAGAAAGAAAAGCGGCTACACCTCTGGCTGTCAAAACTCTCCATGATTTGGTTGATACAAAAGCTCCGCTCGATAGTCCGCATCTGTCAGGTACGCCGACTTCGCCAACACCTGAACCCGGTACAAACAACACACAGATCGCAAATGCGGCCTTTGTCTATGCTGCTATAAATGCGCTTATCAATGGTGCTCCGGGAACGATGGACACGCTGAAAGAAATTGCAGCAGCCATCAATAACGACCCAAAGTTCAGCGAAACTATCAATAACGCACTGGCTCTTAAAGCTCCTTTGGCAAGCCCGGCGTTTACAGGTACACCGACAGCGCCTACGGCCTCACAAGGCACAAATAGCACGCAGATTGCAAATACAGCCTTTGTTAAGGCAGCTATAACGACACTTATCAACGGTGCGCCTAGCACATTGGATACGTTGAAAGAAATAGCGGCTGCGATCAATAACGACCCGAATTTCAGCACAACTATCAACAATGCCCTGGCTCTCAAAGCGCCTTTGGCAAGCCCTGCATTAACGGGTGTCCCTACTGCGCCGACCGCCGCACAGGGCACAAACAATACGCAGATCGCTACGACTGCTTACGTACGGGCTGCTATCTCTGCATTGGTCGGCTCATCACCTGAAGCTCTTGATACCCTGAATGAGCTTGCAGCAGCATTGGGCAATGACCCGAACTTTGCGACAACCATGACAAATGCGCTGGCAGGGAAACAGCCACTTGATGCAACTTTAACCGCTCTTGCTGCCCTTGCGACTGGTGCAAACAAACTGCCTTATTTCACCGGTAAGGATACGGTAGCGCAGACTGATTTAACGTCAGTCGGTCGCGATATTCTGGCTAAAACAAGCACACTAGCCGTTATCCAATACCTTGGTTTAAGAGAACTCGGTACCAGCGGTGAAAAGATCCCCCTGTTGAGTACGGCTAACACATGGAGTGCGCGCCAGACTTTCAACGGCGGGATCACCGGGGCGCTGACAGGGAACGCCGACACCGCGACGAAATTAAAAACAGCCATAAACATTAATGGCGTCAGGTTCGATGGTTCGGCTGACATTAATATCAATACTCTGGTATCACGCGGTCGAGTAACTGCTCTGGCGTCGAATGCACAGGGGACATCCGGGATTCAGCTGTATGAGGCATACAACAATGGCTACCCTTCCCCCTATGGCAATGTGCTTCACCTTAAAGGTGCCACCGCTGCTGGCGAAGGTGAGTTATTCATTGGCTGGAGTGGCACGAGCGGTGCCCATGCGCCCGTACATATCCGTTCGCGGCGGGATACTGATTCTGCTAACTGGTCCGAATGGGCACAGATCTATACGTCAAAAGATTCCGTTCCCGGCGTTAATACCAAAGGGAATCAGGACACCTCTGGTAACGCGGCTACAGCGACCAAATTGCAGACGGCGTGTACTATCAACGGTGTCTCGTTTGATGGTTCTAAAAATATTGAGTTAACGGCGGAAGATTTAAATCTTGAGCAAACCGTAGAATTAGCCGCAGGAGCATTACAGAAAAACCAGAACGGTGCAGATATTCCAGGAAAAGATACCTTCACAAAAAATATTGGTGCATGTCGCGCTTTTCACAGTGCTATTAGTACAGGGGCAGGGAACTGGACAACGGCACAATTGATTGAATGGCTGGATTCTCAAGGGGCATTCAATCACCCATACTGGATGTGCAAATGTTCATGGTCATACGGCAATAATAAAATTATTACCGATACTGGCTGTGGAACTATTCATCTTGCAGGTTGCGTTATTGAGGTTATGGGTAATAAAGGTGCCATGACCATCCGTGTAACCACCCCGAGCACTTCCAGCGGTGGCGGAACTACTAATGCACAATTTACTTATATAAACCATGGCGCAGATTACGCACCAGGCTGGCGGCGTGACTACAGTACCAAAAATCAGCAGCCTGCATTTGCTTTAGGGCAGACAGGAAGCACTGTTGGAAATGACAAAGCTGTTGGATGGAACTCAATTAGTGGCGTTTATAATGCGACTATTGGTGGAGCATCAACATTGATTCTTCACTTTAATATGAATGCGGGGAGTTGCCCTGCTGTACAGTTCCGTGTGAATTACAGGAACGGTGGTATTTTTTATCGTTCAGCGCGTGATGGTTACGGATTCGAAGCTGACTGGTCAGAATTTTACACCACAACACGCAAGCCATCAGCAGGAGATGTTGGTGCATATACCAAAGCGGAGGCGGACTCCCGTTATGTACGTGATATCCGACTTGGTGGCGCATCATCATACAAACCAGCAAATAATGGCACAACATGGACACATCAGGCTCCATCTGGTTGCGCATATACCGGAATAATTGTTCAGGATACAGGCTCAAACTCTGCCGATAATATTGGTGGTGTTTATTACAGACCAATTCAAAAAAATATTAATGGCACATGGTATAACGTATCGAGTATTTGATTATGATGCATTTAAAAAACATAAAGCCAGGCAATCCAAAAACCGAAGAGCAATATCTTTTAACTAAAAACTCAGGCGTCGTCTGGTTATGGACCGAAGATGGTAAGAACTGGTATGAGGAACAAAAGAACTTTCAGGAAGACACCATAAAGATTGCATATGATGAAAATAATGTTATATGCGACGTGCAAAAGGATGTGACTGCAATTTGCCCGGAGGGAAAAAGTGTCGTTGAGGTTCCTGATATTACAGCAAATCGCCGGGCTGATATTTCGGGTAAATGGATGTTCAAAGATGGCGTAGTGATAAAGCGAACTTATACCGAGGAAGAGCAGAGGCAGCAGGCGGAAAATGAAAAGCAAAGCCTGCTACAGCTCGTCAGGGATAAAACCCAGCTATGGGACTCACAGCTACGGCTGGGCATCATTTCCGACGAGAATAAACAAAAATTAACCGAGTGGATGCTCTATGCGCAGAAAGTCGAATCTACAGACACCTCCAGCCTGCCAGTAACATTTCCCGAACAACCTGAATGAGACAAGGCCCGATAGCGGGCCTTAATTTTTATTCAGGCTTTTGTGGCCATTCAGGATTTGCCGTATCCACACGGCTGACCAGAACACTGTAGCGTTCCCATGCTTCCAGTCGTGTGCGTTCCTCGTCTGTTGCCATATTCAGCCTGACAGCGCGTTCCAGCGGCTGGATGACTGATTCAGCTTCGGAAAGCAATGCGGCCTTTTGTGATTCGGCTTGTTGTTGCTGTTCGTCTGCCGTATAAATCCGTTTAACCACAGCTCCATCCTTAAACATCCACTTTCCTGAATCATCAGCGCGGCGATTTGCTGTAATATCTGGAACCTCAACGACGCTAAAACCTTCAGGGTTAAGCGTGGAGGCATCTTTAGTGATGGCGACAATAATATTATTTGCATCGTAAACAATCTTTATTGTGTCTGGCTGAAAGTTTTTCACTTCCTCATACCAGTTTTTTCCGTCCTCAGAGTAAAGCCAGATAACTCCGTGTTTCTTTGTTAACTCATACTGTTCCAGTGTTTTAGCGTTACCCGCTTTTATGTTCTTTAAGTGCATCATATTAAACGCTCGCTACATTATACCAGGTGCCATTTATATACTTTTGAACTGGTCTGTAATAAACGCCCGCTACATTATCGGCAGAGTTGGAGCCTGTATCCTGAACATTAATACCAGACAATACATGACCTGACGGGCACTGGAAATTCCATGTTTGCCAGTTGTTCACTCCATAATATTGCTGTGAACCAAGTCGAACATCTTTCACATATCTGGAATCAAAATTGCCATAGTTGCCGGGAATAACTTGCGCACCGCAAAGCCAGTTTCCGTTATTATCCATGTACGCCTGACCATCGGTGCCATTGGCTGTCCTTGAGTTATTAATCATGTAGATGCCAAATTGCTTGTTCCCCAGTCCACCTATCATGAACTTTCGGTCGGCGTGATTCTGGCGAAGCAACGCCTGAGCGCTATCAGTGTTAACTATATTTTTCCCAAAGATAGCGTTGTTATCGCGCATCTGAATCCACATACCATTACTGCTGTTAATAGCAAAACGGTCTGAAAGTGTCTCCCCTGAAACATTAAGGCCACGCCCCATCGAAACAGCGCCAGTAGCGTTATTAATCCATAATGGCCTTAATCCGTTATAAGTCCCCATGTTGTCACCGGAGTTTGTCAACATGAAGTATGTATTTGAACCATCATTACGAATAAAGAATCCGTAATTACCATAAGCAATACGTAGGCCGTTTGCTGATTTTGATATGACTTCGCCATTTACAATGGCATTGACAAGAACAGACAAAGCATCCCATTTAAGATTCATCAGGTCTTTTGTTGTGGTGCTTTGTTTGCTTCTCCATTTGAAATATTCATTGCCGTTGTCGCCTGTTTCAAACCACATGTATGAATCAGTATCGCTGTCGGCATCATTTTTAAAACCAATCTTCGCCCAGTCAGTATTTCGAATCCAGGCAAGGATTGAGTCATTTTCAAAAGTAAGCCCGCCGGACAAGATATCGCCTGTCTTTTGGACGGCGTTACCAGCCTTGTTTACCGTTTCCTGTAAACCGAGGTTTTAGATAATGGCCGTTTCCGGCCTGCATGGCATGATTTGCGCTTTTGGACGGGAGATTCAGCGTGCTGATTGGCTATGTAAGGGTATCAACAAATGACCAGAATACAGACCTGCAACGAAACGCTCTTGTTTGTGCAGGATGTGAACAAATATTTGAAGATAAATTAAGCGGGACAAAGACAGACCGACCGGGATTAAAACGCGCTTTAAAGCGCCTTCAAAAAGGTGACACGCTGGTTGTCTGGAAACTGGATCGCCTCGGGCGAAGCATGAAACATCTGATTTCTCTCGTCGGGGAACTACGGGAGCGAGGAATTAATTTTCGCAGTCTGACCGACAGCATAGATACATCTTCTCCAATGGGGCGTTTTTTCTTCCACGTGATGGGTGCCCTGGCTGAAATGGAACGTGAATTAATTGTTGAACGTACACTGGCCGGACTGGCGGCAGCACGCGCACGGGGGCGCACAGGCGGACGTCGACCGAAGCTGACAAAAGAACAGCATGAGCAAATAGCAAGGCTGATCAAAAACGGGCACGACAGAAAACAACTGGCAATAATTTACGGCATTGGTATATCGACGATTTATCGTTACCACCCCGCAGGAGAATCAATCGGAACAATAGAGAAGAGTCAGGAAACAAAATAACCGCTAATCTGACCATTAGCGGTTTTTGTGTTAAATCAGAACAGCCCTTTAACTGAACTGGCCGCGCTGTTAAGAGATGATGTCACCTTATCTTTGAAGCCGGACAGCATATCGCTGAATGATGAGGATTGCAGGCGCTCCCGCAAATCCTCATCACAGCGTTCAAGGGTCAGTGAAAATTCTATCTTTTTCGCCTTACCGTAGCGATCAAACTCGGAACGGGTCGTATTCGTTTCAGTCAGCACATACATGCCGTAAATCTGCCCGACACCATCAATCAGAGGCCAGGGGCGTCCTGTATATGCCTGCGTGGTCAGCAACGAAAGCGACACTTCGCCACCTGTAATTTCAGGATAAAGCACGCCGGAAAGCACAATGCGATCATCACCTGCACCTATATACTGCCAGCTTGCTGAACGGTTAACGCGTTCATTTTTCACATGCCGCCAGCTTTTGTTTTGCTGTAACTGCTGATGCGGCAGTGTGCGCAGCTCAAAAACAAACATGCCGTAGATCATCATCATGACCATGACTCCTCAATCTTTATCGTAAAAACTGCCACGTCCGGCACGGGCGCGCCGTTCCATCTCTGCCCTGACCATTTCACCGACCAGTTTCGCCAGTTCGCGGGGATTCTGCGTAACAACGTTATGCAGATGAACATGAATTTCACCGCCAAATCTGGAGACAGCAGGCTCCCGATTACGGGAAGCTGCAGGAACTGATGCCACTGGCGATCGTATGGCCTCCGCCACCGGGCGGGAGCTGGCCGCAACAACAGGGACCAGCGCCGGAGGCAGCGGAGCCGGGACTATGGGTGTGATATTAATTGCGGGGGCAGGCTTACTGACCTGCGCAATCTTCCGCTCCTGCCACTCCCCACGAACAGCAAGTGCGCGGGGCAGGTTCTTAAAGACAATATCGCCAGGGCCAATGCGTTTTTTCGTCTCATCAACCAGCTTACCTGTGTTATCAGCAATTTTGCTGAGTCTGCGTAGCGTCCCGGTATTGCTGTCTGTGAGCGGTTTGTTGTCTTTGGGTTTATCACCTCCGGAGCCATTGCCATTTTCCACAGGCTTCGGCGGATTGATTTTCGCAAGGTCCCCCTGAAGCAAGGCAACCTTGTCCTGAAGAATGGCCGCACGCTGTGCGTCTTCGATTTTCTTTCTCGCCCTTTCCGCTTCATCCGGAAGCACACCGAGTTTTTCAAGTATCCACGCCAGCGTATCCAGCAACATTTTTGCAGGCGTCAGAACAAGCTGTAACGCGCCACCAAGAACGTTACCGAATACCTCGCCAGCACTGGCACATTTATCCAGCGTTTCCTTGCTGGACTCCATCGGTGACAGCAGCGATTTAAACCAGTTAAACACCTGGCTGATCCCGCTTCCGATTACGTCAAAAACAGGGCCAAACCGTTCAAAGGTTTCGCGCAACGGGGTCAGCCTTTCCATAATCCCGCTGAACACCCCGGCAAAAAATGCCCTGATGGGATCCCAGTATTTCCAGATAAGAACGGCAGCTCCGGCAAGCGCAGCCACGATAAGACCAACCGGACTGATCAGCGCCCCGATAGCGCCTCCCAGTAAAGAAACGGAACCCGTCACCATTCCCCATAGTGCTGGCAGGACCCTGACAGCATTCATTGATCCGGTCAGGAGAGAAAAACCGAGACGTAACGTAGCCAGCTTCCCGTGAAGCACCCCAATAACCAGAGACAACGAACCAACCGTTGCTGTTGTCGCCAGCAGTGCACCTCCCGCTATCAGTAACTGGCGCGTCAGTGCCGGATGGGCCTGCGCCAGTGCCGTCACTTTTGAGACCACCCGCGTGAGCCACTGCGTGACAGAACGCAGCGGACCGTCAATCAGATCTGCAATGCGGATGCGCAACCCTTCCCATGCACTGCCGAGTGATTTCAGATCGCCGTCAAGGTTGTTGGCCATAACCTTTGCTGTGCGTTCAGCCTCACCGCGCGCGCCTTCAAGTTCTTTTCTCAGTTTGGGTAAGGAACCGTCACCCGCTGCATCAACGAGCGCCATAAACGATGTGAAAGCCTCTTCTCCGGCAATGTCCTTAAAGAACGATACCCGGTCAACTTCCCCGTATTTGCGGGTGGCTTTATAAAGGTCGGCCAGCACATCCTCCATCGGGCGCATTTTGCCCCCGGCATCCGAGACGGACACGCCCAGCTCTTTCAGAGCTTCTGCCGCCGCCTTTGGCGGTGATGCCAGACGAGCCAGGCTGGCACGCATTGCCGTCCCGGCATCACTCCCTCTGATGCCCATATTCGCCAGCACGCCAGCCATCGCTGCGGCCTGCTCCAGCGATATTCCCAGCTTACCCGCCACCGGACCTGCATATTTCATGGTTTCGCCCAGTGCGCGAAGGTCAGTGTTGGTACGGGTAAACGCTGCGGTGAGTGTGTCACCGACCCGGTCCATCTGGTCAGCAGAAAGGCCGAACTGCGTCAGGATATTTGAGCCAATATCTGCCGTCTCGCCGAGATCCATACCGCCAGCCGTTGCCATGCTCAGCACGCCGGGAAGCGCAGCCTGAATGGCCTGCGGAGTGAAGCCAGCCATTGCAAGAAATGCCTGTCCACTGGCGGCATCGCCTGCGGTGAACTGCGTTTCAGAGCCAAGTTTTAACGCCTGCTCACGCAGCGCCTTAAACTGCGGGCTGTTCTGGTCGATTCGCGTCAGTGCCTGAACGCGGGACATCTCTTTGCCGAACCCGATCGCAGGCTGCAAAAAACGCCCGGCAGCATAGCCGCCCGCCGCTGCCGCACCAATTGCCAGCGCACCACCTGTTTTCAGTTTTCCCGCTGTTTCCTGCGCGCGCGAATACCGCTCACGCGCCCGCGTTACACGCGCAAGCGCCTGCCGTTCGCGTTCAAGCTGGTTGTTGTACTGTTCGGTGCGTCTGATGGCCTGCTGGATGGTGTTATCGCTGCCTGTCAGGGAAATGCCGTGGCGTTTCAGCTCTCCGCCAAGCTCCCGCATTTTCTGAATTTCCCGTGTGCGCGATTCATTCAGGCGTTCAAGCCGGGTGCTTAACTGCTGCATCAGCTTTTGTTGTTTTTCGCTGAGCACTGTACCCGTGCGTTGTAACTGATTAAGGGCGTTAAGCTGGCGTCGTGCTTTCACGATGCCAGCATCCGCTTTACTGACAGCGTCACGGGCGCGCTCAAATGAACGCGCCTGACGCTCGAGATTTTTGATCGCCCCCTGCGTTCGCTGGATGGAGTCACCAAACTGCCCCATCAGGCGGCGGGCGTTTTCGGCAGGCCGGGTCAGCCTGTCAACGGCGCTGAAAGCGACCCGGATATCAAGAGTCTTCATTATCTGCATTCCCGCTGCGAAGTGCCGCCCGCTCGCGCCAGCTAACCACTTCGCCGGGCGTCATCATGAAGATTTCGGCGGGCGACCAGTTAAAAATGGCGGCAATATCCGCCACCAGATCTTCGATGTGCTCAAAGCACACCAGGGTGATTACGCTGCCGTCTCCTGCACGCTCTTCGCGCCAGAGTCTGGCTCGCTCATAAAATTTACAGCCACAGCGCACAACTGAATAAAATCGCGTGACGACATTTTTTTAATCATCACTTCATCCAGTCGTGGCGAGGTCACGCGAGGCAACAGCGTAAACATGGTATCCGCTTTCAGATTCAGCACATCAGACAGCGACAGACCACGCAGGGATCCAGCCTGCTCAATAGCCCCGGTGATCTCCACATACGTGATTTTTTCGCCACCACGCTCAATTGGTCGGGTCAGTTTTACGCCACGTTCGACAGCCATATCCTCACCTGCCGTCACATCATCCGCCACGGTGTTATTCCGGGTTTCAGTATCGATGTCTTTCATCAGTTGTCTCCTTTTCAGTCAGAGGCGACGCACTGCGCCGCCTGCATATTACTTATCAGCCAAGCCCAAGCGCGGAACGGATACGGTCAGGCACAATGTCCTTGCCGTCCTTCCGGTAGATGTGGTTCAACAGGTCGATTTCCCACAGCGGGCGATCGTTAACGCTCAGCTTGTAGTAGGTGTTTTTGACAGCGTAAGTGTGTGATGTGGCTTCGCCCTGTTTGGCTTCCCCCATATCAATTTCCGTCACACGCCCGCGCATCTCGATTTCATACAGATCGCTTTCTGCATCGGTGTAGTATTCACCCGCAAAACGCAGCAGCGTGCCGTCAATCGTGCCGCCATATTTAAGGAACAGCGCACGAACAGCTCCCCCCATGACAAAACTCGCATCAAGCGCGGAGTCGTCCAGACCGAGATCAATACTTACCGCCCCCATCATGCCACCACCACGATAGCTGTCGGTTTTGCGCGTCAGTTTGGGCGGCGTGACGGATGTCACTTTACCCACTTCGTTTTCACCATCCACAAACAACGTAAAAAAGCGAAGATGTTTTGGTACAGCCATCAGGCACCTCCCAGCACCGCAAATGCGGGACCAAAGAATTCATCAGTAAACGTCTGGTAAAGCTCCATGTCTTCCAGCGGGGGAACAGGCGTATATTTGTAGCGAATACGCACACGTCCCTGACGTAAATTCGTGGTGCCGTTATCCACCACGTCATACCAGCACTCCGCACCAATCAGTTTCCCGGCAGTAACCAGCGAATCCAGTTTTGCCCTGATGGCGCTGATAACATCCTTCACGTTCGCAGGCGTCAGTGGACTGTCGATGGTTTCAAACTGCGCTTCCGCAATTGAATCAGCCAGCACCTGTGCGGTTCGGGTATACACCTCAAAGATGTAGGCGTTCGTTTCCGGTGTGCGGTTGCCCCAGAAGCGGAACCCGTTGCGACGAATAATGGTCGTGATTTCTTTGTTGTTGAGGCTGTTGGCATCGCTGTCTTCGGCCTGCAACGACCAGAACACATGCCTGGACATTCCCAGCACATTTTTAACCGGAACGTTGGACAGCGATTTGTGCCAGCCCTGCTCATGGTCAATGTACGCACGAAGGCCGCACGCATAAGCAGGCGCGGGGAACGTTTCGTTTTTGCCACTTTTCGGGTTGTAGGCGATGAAGTCCGGCCATAAGAGCATCACCTCACGTTCGTTGAATTTCTGGCGGTAGGTAATCGCCTCAGCCATCGTGTTACAGCCGTGACATGAGGCATACACAAACGCGCGCAGTTTACCTGCAATCACGCACAGGGATTTTGTTACAGCCTCCGTGTCCAGCTCCGGCGCGGCCAGAATACGCGGACGGTATCCGATGCTTTCATCCTGCTCTGCAACAAGCAGCGCATACATCCCCGTATAGCTGCCGTCATCCTCAGAACCACCGATAACCAGTTGATCCTGCGTCTTTCCGTCTTCTTCTTTGTGTTCAGCCACGCGAACGACGATCACCTTTGTGCTCACCTGGTCTGCGATGGCCTTAAGCGCACGATAAAGCGTCCCCGTTGTCCCGCATTTTCCCAGCACGTCATTGACGCGGGTCAGCAGTGTGGGCTTGTTCAGCGGGAACAGCTTCGCGTCCGCATCATCCGCCGTTGCCACGATACCGATAACGCTGGAATCAACATCGTTAATCGCTGTTACCAGGTCGGTATTTTCCGTAACACGGGCACCATGAAAACGAGTTTCACTCATAGCTTCAGCCCCTTGTATCCGTTAAATGATTCGGCAACAATCATCACCCACCACGCGCGTAATCTCACCCCTGCGCCGTTCTCCCGACCCGGCGACAACAAAAAGCAGTAACCCCCTCCGCACGCACATGCGACCATGCCGCACAGGGAGGGAACAGATGACCGACACCACCATGCAATTGCTCAGTCAGGGCACAGACCCCGTGAAAATGCCGGATTTTGATATTCTCGCGGAGGGTAAAACGCTGTCAGGCGTGGCAGAGCGCCTGATGAGCCTGTCACTGACCGACAACCGGGGATTTGAGGCGGACCAGCTCACCATCACGCTGGATGATGCGGATGGTCAGTTGCAGCTACCGCCACGGGGCGCGCGCCTGACGGTTCTCATTGGCTGGAAAGGAGAACCGCTGACAGAAAAAGGCACTTACATTGTTGATGAAATCGCTCACGAAGGACCGCCGGACAGGCTGACTGTTTCAGCCAGAAGCGCAGATTTTCGGGATGAATTTAACGTTAAACGTGAGGTGTCCTGGCATGATGTGACCGTTGAGCGTGTGGTATCCGCCATCGCTCATCGGTATGGTCTGAAACCACAAATCAGCGAAATGCTGATGGATATCGAAATCGACCACGCCGACCAGACCGAAGAAAGCGACATGTCCTTCCTTACGCGCATGGCGGAAATGCTGGGCGCAATCACCACGGTAAAAAGCGGCAATCTGTTATTCATCATGCCAGGTGGTGGCGTGAACGCACAGGGCCAGCCGTTGCCCTCGTTCGCCATTACACGCAGCAGCGGCGATCGCCATCAGTTCCGTATTGCTGACCGCGAGGCGTATACGGGGGTACGCGCCTACTGGCTTGATCTTAATTACGGGAAAAAGAAAAAAGTCAGCGTGAAACGCCGCAAACCACCAAAACCCCAAAAGGAGAAAAGCAGCAGCCGTGAAGGTGATTATATGGAAGGCGCGGAAGGCAATGTGTTTGTGTTACGCAAGACCTATCAGAACGAACAGGCAGCAAGACGCGCAGCGGCGGCAAAGTGGCAGCAACTACAACGCGGAGCCGCATCATTCTCCATCACGCTGGCGCGTGGACGTGCAGAACTCTACCCCGAAATGCATGGTACGGTAACAGGATTTAAAAGCGAGATTGATAATCAGGACTGGATCATTGCAAAAGCCGAGCACACTATTGATAACAGCGGCTTTACCACGCAGCTTGAGCTTGAGGCAAAAATCCCGGAATGGATAGCGGAAACAGAGTGAGCAACTTAGAATAGCGGCAGCACCACGTTAAGGGAGGTCGCTATGTTCCGTTGTCCGCTTTGTGGCGCATCTGCCCGTATCCGCACCAGTCGTCCGGAAAATGATTCAAACACCGTGCGGCAAAAGTATTACCAGTGTAACAATCTGGAATGCGGCGTATGCTTCTCAACACTGGAAGCCTTCCATAAATTCACATCAAAACACGCCTCCGGCGTTCACTCTTCAGAAGGTATCCCGTGGCATGAGCTGCCAGCTTCACACAGGGGAAACAATCAGATGAGTTTGCCTTTACCTCAGAATTAACAGGCAGAATTGCCGGAGTAACAAAAAAGCGATAGATTACGCGCGGGTGCCTTTCGGCTGATGGTCGGAGGGAATACCCGATGGCCGGATGTGGAAAGGCCCCGGAAAACACTTTTGTTTAACCGAGGCCCTAACCGTCTACCCTAAGCAAGTGATAGGTTAGCGCCTCCCCGAAAAAGGAGCAAGCGCTATGTCGCAAAAATCGCTTACGGCCATCACGTTCTGCGTGACGGTAATCCTCATCATCTGGATGCTGCACGGTTCGCTGTGTGAAATACGGATGAGCTTCTGGGGAGCGGAGTTTGCGGCGTTCTTACAGTGTAAGCAGTAAGGAAACCGCGACGGGGGAGTAATCCCCCGTCAATCGGTTGCTAGGGTAAGGTCGATAAGGCACCCTATCTCACAGCTCTAAATGCCAAAATTCCATGAAACTGTGGGATTTTTGCATCACATACTGATACAGACCAGCCCTTCTATATGCCTCACTCTATACCAGCTAATCAATTGACACTTATCAATAAAAATAAATCTGATAAAATCAAAATGTTTTGTAACAAATATCAACTCGTATTAATCCAAAGGAGGCGGATTACATGGCATTAATCAAATGTCCTGAATGCCAGAAAGAGGTGAGCGATTCAGCATTGTATTGCCCTGCTTGTGGTAAACAACTGCAAAAACTTAAGCGTTCATTTTTTGGACGGATCATTAAGTGGGTTTTTATATTATTTAATATTTTTATGATCTATACGCTTTTAGTTGGACTAGGAGGCACTAGTGAAATAATAAATAATGCCACATCCGATGCCGAAAAAGCCGGTGCAGTTATTGGTACAGGCTTAGGTTTAATTACCATTGGAAGCTTATGGGTTATTGGCGATATCATTATCGGAATTTTAGTATTTCTTACTAAACCAAAGGGATAATAAAATGAAAAATATAATTTTTTCTATAGGTGCATCATTTATATCAATTAGTGTACTGCCTGTTCACGCAGCAACTGAACATAAGAACTTCAATGCAGTACTCCAGTGCCGAGCAATAGAAAATAATAAAGACAGACTTTCTTGTTACGATAAGTCAATACAACCGACTCGAACGAAAGTTGCTGAAAAATTCGAAAGCAGAGATCAATGCCCTGATGAGAAAGATGATGATAGACGTTTATCTTGTTATGATCGTTTCTTTTCTCCAACATTTACTCCATCTGTAAACTCAAAATCTAAAACGGAAAAGCCAGTAACAACAGAGGCTCAGCAACCAAATCTTTCTGAGATATCTAAATGTCGTGCAGAAAATGATAAAGAAGCCAGACTAAACTGCTACGATAAACTATTCCCACAGGATAAAATCGTTCAAGCTGAATCAAAATTAGAGAAAGCCACAGATGTAGGAAAATGGCACACATCCATTACTACATCGCCAATTGATGATTCGAAAAATGTAATTTTATCGTTAGAAAGTGATGATTATATCAGAACTCCATTTGGAGAAGCGGTTACTCCTACTCTTTTTATAGCTTGCCGAGAAAAGAAAACCGAAGTATTTCTTAGTTGGGATGTATATTTAGGCCTTGAACAAACCAGCATGCTTTATCGCCTTGATAAACAGAAAGCAGTTGAGCGAAACTGGCTAGTATCTACAGATACAAAGGCTGTTTTTTATAAAGGTAATGACATTGATTTCATCCGAAAACTAGCCAACTCAAGCAAAATGTATACAAAAATAACGCCTTATAATGAGAGCCCCGTAAGTGCAACTTTCAATTTAAACGGCCTGTCAAACGCGCTAAAACCGCTTCAAGCTGCTTGTAACTGGAAATAGTATTAAATCATGTGGCTTAGCCACAATCACAGATAACACAAAGCCCGTGAAAACGGGCTTTGTGTTATCTGTAACTCGAAAATGTGGTCACTGCGTGGACACGCGCTGACATAAATCCTTTTACATCAATAAATTAAGTCATCATTTTTTTCATCAACAAGGATTTTCACGTTTGTGTTACCTGTATGAGACGAGAGTTAACCGGACAAGTGTGCCATAATCTCGCGGCCAGGCATACTTGCGAAGATTTCAGGTATAAGGATACGTAATGATACAACCTATTTCCGGCCCTCCTCCTGGGCAACCACCAGGTCAGGGAGATAACCTGCCGTCTGGAGCGGGCAATCAGCCTTTATCCAGTCAGCAACGTACTTCGCTGGAAAGCTTAATGACGAAAGTGACCTCACTGACGCAACAACAAAGAGCAGAACTGTGGGCGGGTATCAGGCACGATATTGGTCTGTCGGGAGATTCACCGCTGCTTTCGCGTCACTTCCCTGCCGCTGAGCATAATCTGGCGCAACGTCTGCTGGCCGCGCAAAAAAGCCATTCTGCCCGCCAGCTTTTAGCGCAATTAGGGGAGTATCTACGTCTGGGGAATAATCGTCAGGCGGTCACGGATTATATCCGTCATAACTTTGGTCAGACGCCGCTGAATCAGCTCTCTCCGGAGCAATTAAAGACCATTCTCACCCTGTTGCAGGAAGGGAAGATGGTTATTCCGCAACCTCAGCAGCGCGAGGCGACCGACCGTCCGTTATTACCGGCGGAGCACAATGCGCTCAAACAGCTGGTGACCAAACTTGCGGCGGCAACGGGAGAACCCAGCAAGCAGATCTGGCAATCGATGCTGGAACTTTCCGGGGTGAAAGATGGCGAGTTAATTCCAGCGAAACTGTTTAACCATCTGGTGACCTGGTTGCAGGCGCGCCAGACGTTAAGCCAGCAAAATACGCCGACGCTGGAATCACTACAGATGGCGCTAAAACAACCTTTAGATGCCAGTGAACTGGCGGCGTTATCGGCATATATCCAGCAAAAATATGGCCTTTCTGCGCAATCATCGCTTTCTTCTGCCCAGGCCGAGGATATTCTTAATCAGCTTTATCAACGGCGGGTTAAAGGGATTGATCCGCGTGATATGCAACCGCTGCTTAATCCTTTTCCACCGATGATGGACACGTTGCAAAATATGGCAACGCGTCCCGCGCTGTGGATACTGTTAGTCGCGATTATCCTGACGCTGGTCTGGCTGGTTCGTTAACCCCGACGAAATGACAGTATCGTGACAATAATTCCCAGCACCGCAGAGATCGCCCCGGCAAGAAATACCGAAGAGTAACCAAACGTGGTCGCCAGCATTCCCGCCAGCGGCCCGGAGACGCCGAGGGCGATATCCTGAAACGCGGCGTAACCGCCCAGTGCGGTGCCGCGAACTTGTGAGGGGACGCGTTTAACCACCTCCACGCCCAGCGCAGGAAAGATAAGCGAACATCCGGCTCCGGTTAACGCCGCGCCCGCTAATGCGACCCACGCACCTGGGGCTTGCCAGAGCAACAACAAGCCCACCGTTTCTACAAGCAGAGAGACAATCGCCACTTTCACGCCGCCAAAACGGTCCGGCATCCAGCCAAACATGACGCGCATCACGACAAATGCGCCGCCAAACGCGGTAAGAGTAAAGCCCGCCATCGCCCATCCTTTGCTGGCAAAGTAGAGCGAAACGAAAGTCCCGATAACCGCAAAACCAACGCCTTGTAGTGCCAGCCCTAACCCTGGTTTCCAGATAAACCCGACAACGCTCCACAGCGATGGACGTTCTCCCGCCAGGGCCGGTACTTTGCGCACTGTGCCGTTACAGGCCCACGCCAGTAAGGGTAATACCATTGTGGTGAGCGCCAGTGCGGCAAAACCGTAATGGCTATGAATCAACAGGCCAAGCGGCGCACCAACAGCGAGGGCACCGTAAATCGCCATTCCGTTCCATGACATCACTTTGCCGGAATGTTTTGGCCCAACGATGCCTAATCCCCAGGTCAGAGCGCCCGTCAGTAACTGGCTTTCACCAAAGCCAAGAATCAAACGCCCGACGACCAACAGGGCAAATTTGAACGGTGCGGAGACGGGCAAAATCGCCGCCAACAGCAGCGCGCCGCCAGCCAGACCACAAGCTAACATCCCCTGAAGCGCCGAACGTTTTGCGCCATATTGATCGGCCAGTCGCCCGGCGTAACCACGCGTCAGCACCGTAGCCAGAAACTGAATGCCGACGGCAATACCGACCATGGTGTTGCCATAGCCCAGTTCATGATGAACAAACAGCGGGATAACCGGCAACGGCAGCCCTACGGTCATGTAGGTGAGAAAAACCGCAAAAGCGATGCGGAAGAGTGAAAAATTGGCAGAAGATCGTGTTTCGGTTTGGCTTACAGCAGTCATGCATTACTCCAGAATGCAGCGCAAGGCGAGGAGTATCCCCGTCTCATCTCTCTGGTTTCAGGGTTACGGTGCGTTGGCAGGATTTAACGCGTACGTCTTTTCAGAAGGAAATCGACAAAGCGGGAAGTTTGCCTGGAACAGGCGGCGATTGTCAATGATGTGAAAAAGGGAACCATCGGGTTCCCTTTTGCATTAGTGCCGGAGGCGGTATTGGTGCATATCGTCGGATGCGACGCTGGCGCGTCTTATCCGACCTACTCCGAGCTACTCCGACCTACTGCGAATTAATCTTTCAGCTTACGCATTACCAGCGTGGCGTTGGTGCCGCCGAAGCCGAAGCTGTTAGACATCACGGTGGTCAGTTCGCGATCGGTCGTTTCGGTCACGATGTTCAGACCCGCAGCCTGTTCGTCCAGCTCTTCAATGTTGATGCTCGGGGCGATAAAGCCGTGTTCCAGCATCAGCAGAGAGTAGATAGCTTCCTGTACGCCAGCAGCGCCCAGAGAGTGACCGGTCATTGCTTTGGTTGCAGAAATCGCCGGGCTCTTATCGCCGAACACTTCACGGATAGCCGCCAGCTCTTTCACGTCGCCAACCGGAGTCGAAGTACCGTGGGAGTTCAGGTAGTCGATTGGGGTATCAACACCGTGCATCGCCATCTTCATGCAACGCACTGCGCCTTCGCCAGACGGAGCAACCATGTCTGCGCCATCAGACGTTGCGCCGTAGCCAACGATTTCAGCGTAGATATGAGCACCACGTGCCAACGCGTGTTCCAGTTCTTCGACCACCACCATACCGCCGCCGCCAGCGATAACGAAACCGTCACGGTGAGCGTCATAAGTACGGGAGGCTTTTTCCGGGGTGTCGTTGTATTTGGTAGACAGCGCGCCCATTGCGTCGAATTCGCAGGCCATTTCCCAGCACAGCTCTTCGCCGCCGCCAGCAAACACGATATCCTGTTTGCCCAGTTGGATCTGCTCTACTGCGTTACCGATACAGTGCGCGGAAGTCGCACATGCGGAGCTGATGGAGTAGTTAACGCCGTGAATCTTAAACGGCGTGGCGAGGCAGGCAGAAACGCCGGATGCCATCGCTTTGGTGACCACATACGGGCCTACCGCTTTCAGGCCGCGCGGGCCGCGCATTGCGTCAGCGCCGAACACCTGAAAACGCGGGGAACCGCCGCCGGAACCTGCAATCAGGCCAACGCGCGGGTTATTCTGGTAAGCTTCCGGGGAGAGGCCAGCATCTGCAATTGCCTGCTCCATAGAAAGGAATGCATAAATGGATGCGTCGCTCATAAAGCGCACAACTTTGCGGTCAATGAGGCCAGTGGTATCCAGTTTTACGT
>SKET01000277.1_pt1 | contig 46494 bp, 37 predicted proteins | sample 4841461 | NCBI WGS metagenome assembly SKET01 (sample SAMN11008802, study PRJNA524170) | human gut metagenome | biome: Human fecal sample; material: Feces; isolation source: fecal sample from pouch patient p5 | host: Homo sapiens | place: Israel: Tel-Aviv | collected 2014-02-13
ATTTACTTGCCTCTGAAGTTTATCAAGACAAAGATGGTAACGTCTATATTGATTTTGACAAAGAGTTTGCTAAGTTGGAACAATTGAGCGCTAGTCTTAGCGAAGCGTCCGCGAACGCCACCTATACGAGTGACAGTTTTGAAGATATGAATCAGCGGGTCATCGATGTGACGGATATGCAACCTGATGCGGATGGACACATTGTGATCAATCTGTCAGCGGATGTTTTAAACACGAGTACGCCGCTGACAATCAAGGGACTATCGGCAGATGCGGATGGTAATACGGTCATTATTAATGTTGATACGGCAGGTGCGACCAACTATCAAGTTAACTCGCAGATCAAAATCATTTATGATGACGGTACGGAGCGGAATAATAAAGAAACTGAAGACTTTGGTGATAACCATTTGCTTTGGAACTTCTATGATTCAACCGCGAGTGACAAGTTAGCAACTGGTGTCATTAGTGTCGACCGGCCATTTCAAGGCAGTATTTTAGCCCCAGCGGCGGAAATTGATGCAAATCAAAATATTGATGGCAACATCATTGCTAATAAAGTCAACGTGAAGGCGGAGACCCATCGTTGGGATTTACAGGATAATGTTGATAATGAAAATGATCCAGAACCAGTTCCGGACTATGAGAAACCGGTACATCCAAGTATTGATGCCGAATTACCAGATGGTGGCGAGGGCGAAGAGCCAGAATACGACAAACCGGTACATCCAAGTATCGACATTGAAATGCCAGATGACGGCGAGGGGGAAGAACCAGAATACGACAAACCGGTACATCCAAGTATCGATATCGAGATGCCAGACGATGGCGAAGAAGAAGAACCAGAATACGACAAACCGGTACATCCAAGTATTGATATCGAAATGCCAGATAATGGCGAAGAAGAAGAAGAGTACGACAAACCAGTTCATCCAAGCATCGATGTTGAAATGCCTGACTTTGACGAGATTGAGGACGAAGAAGAAGCTGAAGACGCAGAAGAAGAATTTGAAGACGATATTGAGGATGAAATCGAAGCTGGTGTGACGCCAGACGAAGTTGTCGACCAAATCGAAGAAGAAGTCGACAATGAAATTACAGCTGACTGGGTCACGGACGAAACTGCGACTGAATTGGAAACGGCGTTTGAGGAAGTTCAAAAAGAAGCAGTGGTTGGCGATCAGATTAAGGATGAGGAAACACTGATCAACTTGATTGACCGGGCAATCGCACAAGCTAAAGCGCATCATAATACGGCGTTAGTAGCGCAATTACAAGCTCTACGAACTAAGGTGGCTAGCGCGTTGGCAGTGGCTAAGGGGCAAGCATTACCACAGACTGATGAAGCGCCAAGTCAGATGATTAGTTTAGCGGGAATCGCATTAGCAAGTACATTAGTATTAGGTGCTGCAGCGGTTAGCCGGCGGAAGCGTCAGTATTAAGCTTAAAATTGTATTTTGAAGCAACTGTTGATTCGGCAAGTTTAATCTTGCGAATCAACAGTTTTTTTGCATAAAAAAGTCACTAAACCAAATTGGTCTAGTGACGCTCAATTCTCTCTACTCCATGACCGACCTAATCTCTTGACCCCAAATGCGCCACTAGTGAAACGTGGTATAAATGCTAACCCCCATTAGCATTTATGATATTTATTATAAATAATTCAGCACATTAGTCAACTTTTATTCGAATATATTTTTAATTTATGTTGAAACCTATTCACGGATAAATTTAATTGACCGACTGAATTGGTCTAAAGTAAGTAACCATAATAAAAAGCTGGATGGTCCGGATGACCATTCAGCTAAGTAATGTTGGTAAGGTTTAATTACGAATTAATTCATTGAAGTTAAATTCGTTCGGAATAAAGTGGGATTCAGTGTATTCAACCTGGCGTCCTTCATCGTTAAATGCGATGCTAATCATATTACCGACGCAATTATTATCACCGAGCGCTAGCTGAGCTTTGTCGAGTTCGTTGGCGGATTCGACTCGTAGCATTCTTTTAACGACAGCAATTTTCAGACCATTTTTTTTGAAGTGTTGATAAATTGAGTGTTGGGCAATGGTCTTAGTCAGAGTGGGAGTGCGCTGGGCGTTAAAATAGTTAATGTCCAGCACTGCCCGAATACCGTCTACGATCCGAACCCGTTGAATAGCATACACTGGAATACCCACCTCAAAAGCGGTATGTGTGCTAAGCGGCTGGTCAACGATTCGTTGCTGAAAGGCCACGACCTCGGTCTGATAATCGAGGTGGCGCTCCGCGTTGAGGCTCTGCAGACCGTTGAGATTATTTAAAGCCAGATTGAATTGCTGGGTTTGTGGCGTGTGCTCCAATAAGACCACCCCGCGCCCCTTAACGCTGTAAACTAGGCCGTCTTTGGCTAGTTGTGCGATTGCCTTACGAACAGCATAGCGACTGCTATCAAATTCTGTAATTAATTCGTCTTCAATGGGTAATCGCATCTTAACGCTGTAGTGTCCCGTGAGAATGCGGTCCTTTAAAACGTGATAGATGTCGCTGAATGTTTGTTTCCCCATTTTAATACCCCCGCTCATCATATAATTAATTTAATTATAGCAAATAATAGTCATTAGCGAGTAAACAAGCGAATAAATATCGATATTTATTCGAATAAAAATTGACAAGCAATCATGTGACCTACTATAATGAAAGCGAAATCAAGTCGGTAATACGGGAGTAGGAGGGGGAACATATGCAAGTTGAACAGCGCACATTAAATACTGCGGCACACCCATTTCAGATCACGGCGTATTGGTTAGACCAAATTAGTGATTTTGAAACAGCTGTTGATTATCCAATCATGATTATCTGCCCGGGAGGTGGCTTTACTTATCATTCTGGGCGGGAAGAAGCGCCAATTGCAACCCGGATGATGGCCGCCGGAATGCATACGGTGGTCTTGAATTACCAATTAATTGTGGGAGATCAGTCCGTCTATCCTTGGGCGTTGCAGCAATTAGGTGCAACAATTGATTGGATTACGACCCAGGCGTCCGCGCACCATGTTGATTGTCAGCGGATTATTCTTGCCGGGTTTTCGGCTGGCGGCCACGTGGTTGCGACTTATAATGGTGTTGCGACCCAACCAGAATTGCGCACACGGTATCATTTGGATCATTATCAAGGCCAGCATGCTGCCATTATTTTAGGCTATCCAGTCATTGATTTGACAGCGGGGTTTCCCACGACTTCGGCGGCGCGTAATCAGATTACCACGGATGCCCGGTTGTGGGCAGCCCAGCGCCTAGTCACACCAGCTAGTAAACCCGCTTTTGTCTGGCAAACGGCGACGGATGAGTTGGTCCCGCCAATCAATTCGTTAAAATATGTGCAGGCCATGCTACAACATCAGGTCGCAACTGCGTATCATTTATTTGGTAGTGGGATTCATGGGTTAGCGTTAGCCAATCATGTGACGCAAAAACCTGGCAAGGACAAGTATTTGAATGACCAGGCTGCAATATGGCCACAATTAGCATTGCGGTGGTTACAAGAACAGGGATTGTTAGCTGGTAATTATTGAAAATAAATCTGGGCGATCAGTCGTGCTTCACTGATCGCCCGTTTTTTGTCAACGATCCTGACACCAATTAATTTTCTGCGGTATAATAATACGAATAAGCTTATTAAGTAAGAAGGAGCGATTGAGATGGCAACAAATCAACACTTGGTCATTATTTCCTTAGATGCGTTAGGATTTCGTGATTTACGCGAACATCAAGCAGAATTACCCGTTCTGAGTGGATTGATGACCGGTGGTACTTGGGTCAAGTCGGTGACAGGCATTTATCCAACACTGACATATCCGTCACATACCACGATTATTACGGGACAGTATCCCAGCGTGCATGGAATCGTTAATAATACTAAGTTACAACCGACACGCCGTTCACCAGATTGGTATTGGTATCAAAAGGACGTTCAAGTACCAACACTATATGATTTGGCACGGCAAAAGAAGCTAACAACGGCGGCTTTTTTATGGCCAGTGACGGCTGGCAGCAAGATTACATATAACCTTGCCGAGATCTTTCCTAACCGCATTTGGACGAACCAAGTTCTCGTCTCGTTGAAGGCGAGTTCACCGCTCTTCTTACTCGCGATGAATCATAAGTATGGGCATCTTCGTAATGGGATTAAGCAGCCCCAACTAGATGAATTCATCACGGCTTGTGCAGTCGATACGTTAACGAATAAGAAGCCGAACCTAACGATGATTCACTTAGTCGACATGGATAGTATGCGCCATCGCTATGGTGTGCGATCCAGTGAGGCCATGGCAGCTTTACACCGGCTAGACCGGCACGTGGGCCAGTTGATTGACGCGACTAAAGCTGCGGGCACGTTTGCGGATACCAACTTTGTTATTTTAGGTGATCACTATCAAATCAATGTGGATCACATGATTCATTTAAATACGTTATTCGCTCAGCAGGGCTGGTTGACCGCACGTCAAGATCAGACGTTTGAAGATGACTGGTCCGTGATGGCGAAGACGGCGGACGGCTCAACGTACATTTATACGCGACCGGAATTTGACCAGTTAGATGAATTGAAGGCCCTGGTTAGTCAGGTGGAAGGTGTTGAGACCATCATTACTGGGGAGGCAGCTGCACGTCGTGGTGCCGACCCCGCTTGTGCATTGATGGTTGAAGCCCAGGAAGGCTATTATTTTACTGATGAAAGTCGACGACCAACTGTGGTTGAACCCGTCCATCCAGCGACACTCGGACAACCAGACCGTTACCACGGGGTTCATGGATATGACCCGACTAAGCCTGACTATCAAACGACCCTGTTATTCAATGGACCAGCAGTTAAAGCTGGTGGGACGATTGAAACGGCTAACTTAGTCGATGAAGCGCCGACATTTGCGCGGTTACTCGGATTGAATTTCGATGGCCCCATGCCGGGACATTGCCTCGATGGTGTTTTTAAAGACTAGACAAAAAAGAGAGAGAGAGGAAAAGCGGGCGGACATCAGCACCACTAATATTGTGGTTAGTGCTCGTTCCGCCTCCGATTGCGATCAGAGGTTCCCGCGAAGTAACTTAATGAAATTTAATAAACAGCAGTGGGGTTGGATCTTTTACGATTGGGCCAACTCGGGCTATGGCATTATTGTCACAACGGCGGTGCTACCCGTTTACTTTAAGGCAGTTGCCCAAAGTAGCGGTGTGACACCGGCTAATGCAACGGCTTACTGGGGTTATGCCAATAGTATTGGGACCTTACTAGTTTCGATTTTGGCGCCCGTCCTAGGTGCACTAGCAGACTATCCCCATGCCAAGAAACGAATGCTCAACATCTTTTCGATACTTGGAATGGTGATGACGCTAGGGCTGAGTGTTGCCCCGACTAGTGCCTGGAAGTGGCTATTAGGTATTTATATTTTATCAATTATTGGTTATTCCGGTGGTAATCTGTTTTATGACAGTTTTCTGACTGACGTGGCGCCAAACGATCAGATGGATCGATTATCGTCATATGGTTATGGGTTTGGCTATCTCGGTGGTGTCTTGGCGTTTATCTTATTCTTGGTCTTACAATTAACCAGTGGTTTTGGTCAATTATCAAGCTATGGGGTCGCGCGGTGGAGTTTTGTCTTAGCCGCTGCGTGGTGGATTATCTTTTACATTCCTTTGTTGAAAAACGTTCACCAAAAGTACGCGTTAGCACCCAGTGCACATCCGGTGCGTTCAAGTTTTCAACGGGTATGGTCGACTTTGAAACACATCCGGAATTATCGCGCTGCGGCGTGGTTCTTGGTGGCGTACTTCTTCTACATTGATGGAGTCGACACGATCTTTACAATGGCAACTTCGATTGGGATGGATATGGGAATTACGACGACCACGTTGATGATCGTCTTGCTGGTTGTTCAGCTAGTCGCGTTTCCGTTTTCACTGCTTTACGGGTGGTTAGCGAATAAAACGTCGACCCGGACGGGCATCTTGCTTGGCATTATTATTTATTTAGGTATCTGCTTGTACGCGTTGCGGTTGAATAGTACGACGGATTTTTGGATTTTAGCCATACTAGTTGGAACCAGTCAGGGTGGGATTCAAGCGCTCAGTCGTTCGTACTTCGGTCGTTTGATTCCTAAGACTAGTGGGAGTGAGTTTTTCGGCTTTTACAATATTCTCGGTAAGTTCTCAGCCGTGATGGGCCCCGTCCTAGTTGGAATCGTGACCCAAATGACGGGGAAGTCAACGATTGGTGCTGCTTCTTTAAGTATTTTATTTGTTATTGGATTAGTGATTTTCTTAGCTCTACCGCATTTGAACCAGACAAAGTCGGTTTAAGCCAGGGGTTGTTTTATATCATGCAAAAAGAACTTCTTCTAATTTGGAGAAGTTCTTTTTACGTTGCTCAAGCTCAGACCATCATGAGTTATAAATTCATTTCCGTATTCCGCTGTAATACACGCAAGATGAGATAGTAGCCAATACCAATAAGTAACCAAATTCCGCCAATTTCTTTTGCTAATACGTTTAAATTAATCATAACGAAGCCAATAATGATAAAACCGATAATTGGTACAATGAGATGATGCCAATAGTCATGGGAATGTTGCTTGATAAAGAAGTGGTTAATAACGGCAATATGAATCACTAGAAAAGCGGTCAGGGCACCACAATTGACGATTTCAGAGAGTGTCCCACTGTCATTCATAAAAGTTAACCCGACAAGCAGTGAAATAATAGCTACTAGTAAAGTACTCATATATGGGGTCTTGAATCGGGGATGTACACGGGCAAGAACGTGTGGCAAATTGTGGTCACGGGCCATTCCGAATAGGATTCGTGAAATTGCAGCTTGGGCAGCTAATGCATTGGCAAATCCCCAAGAGAGAATGGTGGCAATAGTGGTTAAATCAGTTAGGAATGGGCCACCGACCTTGCCGGCGACGACGTAAAATGCAGTATTTAGATCGTTAAAAGAATGCCAGTTAGGAACGATTAGAGCAGCTAAGTAAGTCTGAATGATGAATAATGCGCCTACAATTAATAGCGACCATAGGATACCTTTTCCCACAGCCTGATTACCACCAGTGGTTTCTTCCGCTAGGGTACTAATGCCGTCGAAACCTAAAAAGCTGAGAACTGCTACTGAAGTGGCTGTCATGACAAAATTAAGATTAAAGTGACTTGCGTCATAAAATGGTTTTAGTGTGAAACCATTTCCAATTCCCCGCATTAAGCCATAGCTCCCGAGGATAATGAAAAAAACAAGTACAATTAATTCACCAATGAGAAAAATTCGATTTGCAATAGCAGTGAAGGCAATGCCTCCAACATTAATAAGGGTATTGATTGCAATAAAACCAACCAGCCATAGCCAAGTTGGAATGGTTGGTAGGAGGGATTTTAATGAATTGGCAGCGATGATGTAGAGTAATGCGGGGACAAAGATATAATCTAAAATAATCATCCAACCAGACAGAAAACCAATTGATTTATTGATGCCAAGTTTTGCATAGGCATAAACTGATCCAGCCACGGGAAAGGCCTGTGACATTTGTCCGTAGCTGAGAGCGGTAAAGAACATCGCCAGCATCCCAATGGCATAGGTCAACGCAATCATACCTTGTGAAACCGAAATAACAGCGCCATAAATCCCCATTGGTGCGATTGGCACCATAAAGATTAGGCCGTAAATAACCAAATCTTTAACAGATAGTGTTCGTTTTAATTCTTGTTGATAGCCAAATTCGTCAAGGTTAGTATTAGATGAACTAGGGGTGTGTTTTAAATCCATAGGCAATTTCTCCTCAGTATGGCATAAAGTCAGGGCATTGAGATGGTAAACGAGTGAGCGTAGATGTTTTCATAAAGTGGCACTGTGGTTGCTGGCGTTGACAATTAGTGAGGCGTCGTTTGTCGCAACTGACAACGGTGCTTTGTTAGCGGCCCAATTGATCAGAAAAATAGTTTCGTAGATAAGTAAAGAATACGGCTGGATTGTCGACCATATGATTATGCCCACTGTCCGGTGTTACGACTAACTTTGCGTTCGGCATGCGCTGTTGCATTCGTTCAGCCGTTGCTAGTGGCATGGTTTCGTGATCAGCAAACATTAACAGTGTCGGTACTTGGATTGTTGCAAGTGTATCCGAGAAGTCCCAGTCATCAAGTACCCCATAAACGACAAACTCGTTGTCGCCTTGAAAATGGTTGTAAACGGGCTTGGCTTGAATATCGAGTTGATGTTGCATCATACTGGGGTGACGACGATTGATATATTGGTGGTAGAGGTGTGTTATTAATTGGCGATAGTGGGGGTTATTCCATTGTTGACGTTTTTCAATTGCGAGCATAAAGGCATTTTCAGCTGGTGAAAACTCCGCGGTGCGAATTGCGTGCATCCGCTTTAAGTAATCGGCAATATTGTCGATCATGCTAATGATGATTAGCCCGTCAAGTTGGTCTTGATGATCTGCTGCGTATGTCATTGCGAGCATGCCACCCCAGGAGTGACCTGCGAGATAGCAGTGTTTATACCCTAATTGTTGGCGAACCTCATCAACCTCGCTCAGGTAATAATCTTCGGTGAGATACTGTTGTCGGATAGCATCGTCGTCCCAGTTAGGGGTGTCGGAGTACCACGAACCGAGTTGGTCATACATCGTCACCTCAATGTCGAGGTCGGCTAATTCAGGACCAAAACGTTCAAAAACTTCATGAGTATCTCCAGGGCCACCGTGAAGGCAGAGCAATTTTGTGCGACCGCCTAAGTTACTAGTGTGGCTCCAAAGATGATACCCATTACTAAGCGTTAAAATTCGTGTCACGTTTTTCATTAAAACGCCTCCTTAATTATTTGGTTGACATAGACGATACGCCAAAAACTAATTATTTTCAAATCTAATTTTAATGAAGACGTCTGCTCACCAGTATCAATACATACTAAAAATCATACATGTGCCCAGGTGTCACCAGTTTTTGATGGGGTCTGTGTGTACACTTACGGCTCAACTCTTACGATTTGTAAACTAAGTAACTTAGCGCTAACTGAACGAGCATCTTCAAGGTTGAGTAACCCTGAAGAACCAGACAGGGCTATATCAAATGGCAGTTTCTCAGTGGGCCTTGCAGATTGTTGGTCTTTGGGACTGGCGCAAGTGAGACTGTATTATTCAGTAAGCCTTAGGCCAGTTAATCAGTATGTGTGATTAAGAAAAAGCCTGTTCCAGTCTGGCATAATTTATTGCCAGGCTAGAACAGGCTTTCGGTGTTAAAGATGCTTGTGAGACTGATGCGATTGGCGATAAGTCTGGGCTTGCTTAGTGCGAACGTTACGAATTGCAAATAACGTATTATCAATCCGGGGGTGATGATGTGTTTCTAAGACGCTGACTTCATCAAGCAATTGGTTGCCAATTTGCCAGTCGCCAAAGTAGAGATTCCAGATGCCAAGCCAGAATTGTTGGCTCAACCGCCCATCCCAGTTTAACTGGTGACTGTCGATGGCAGTGAACTTGGTTTTCAGATTTTGAGCGGATTGAAAATCATGAAAGTTCAATTTAGTTTGAAATAGTGATCCATAAAAATCGAGTAAGTCGTTGCTGACGTGAAAGGGATCGCCCCAAGCCGTTTGATAACTGGCACAATTGGCGGCCATACGGGTTGTCAGTGGTGTTAGCGCGGCCAAGCCGTCGATGGATGCAATAATTGGAATTAGAACGGGCACTAATTTTAGTTCCTGCAGGGTCCAAGTCTTGGCTTGGCGCAGGTGATCAAAAGCGGGCTGGGTCGTGGTTGTTATGCCGATTGAACGATGGTCATAGGATAGCATCAAGATGCTGGCATAACTGGCGATGAGTTGTTCGTAGGCGTGGGGGCTGTGTCGATGTTCGCGAATCCAAGTGGCTAGGGCGGGAAAATTTAGCGTTTCATAAGCGTGACGAATTGTCCAAAGGGCCTGGTCATATGCTGATGGTTGGTAGTTTTGGTGTATGAATCGTAACTCGTCGGCTGAAATTGCTAAGTTATCCAGAATTGCAAAGAGTTTACTGGCGCCAATATCGTTGGCACCACTCTCAAAGCGTGAGGCGAATGAGCGCGAGATAATACCGCTATACACTTCTTGTTGAGTTAAGCCCTTACTTAATCGAATCTGATGAATAGTTTCTCCGATGTTTGTCATCTAGCACTCCTTAATGTGGCATATATGCAACCTACTTGCTGATTGTACCACGGTAATGACGAGTAAGCTAAGTCCATTATCTTAATGGGAGATGGGCTAATGCTGACTTTATTAAAAAATCGGACCCTCCAAACGATTGCTAGTGCAAATTTTTTTACGACGCTGGGGGTGAGTTTGTTCAATATCATTTTACTCACGTACGCAAAGAATTTTCCAAATCCGCATTGGTTTGTTGCCATCGTTTCGGTGGTGACAGTTGTGCCGTACGTTTTTGGGGGATTAACGGGGCGACTCGCTGATCAGACGCGTCGAAAAACTAACTGGCTGATTGGAATTAAGGTCGTTCAAGCGGGGTTATATCTCGTCTTGGCCCAAGTGATTACTCAGCAAACGGTGGTTGTTTTCTACGTGGTCGTTGCGATTAATTTTATTTCGGATCTACTAGGTCGATATGGTGGCAGTATTTTGACAATTGTTATTCAAGACCGGATTGGGCCTGACGATCGCCAACAAGTGATGGGGCTTAATGCGAGCGTAAGTACACTTGTTGAGCCACTGGGTCAAACACTAGGGGTCTTGATTATCGCCCAGTGGCATGATTATGCGTTAGCTGGAATAGTGAATGCGATGACTTTTATTGGAGCCGCTAGCTGCTTGTTGGCCGGACGTTCAGCGATTCAGTCGACTCCCAAAGTTGCTGTACGACCACGACATATTGAGGCCTGGCCCGTGATTCAGCGAGTGATGCTGACGACGACTAGAATGGGTGCAGTCAGTTATCTGGGTATTCTGATGATTTTAAACGTCGCAACGATGAGCATTGATGCGATTTTGAACTTAATGTTTATTGATTTGGCGTCCCGCATGCCCGTGAGCTATTCGGTCGCAATTTTAATGGTCAACGTGGTCTTTGTTACCGGGAGCGTATTGGGTGGCATTACTAAAAATACTTGGTTTGATCGGCTCTCATTGTTTCAATTGTTACTGGCAGCGATGCTAGCGCCGATGCTGACCTATGTGATTTTACTAGTCGTTCCACAACTAATCTTGATTCTTGGGGGCATATTTGCAGTGGGCTTCATGAGTGGCAAACTGGACCCGAAGATGTTCGCCATCATGATGCCACAAATTGACCCGCACTTAACAGGGACGGTCTTTGGTACCATCAGTTCGATTGTGACGTTCGCGGCACCCGTTGGTAGCGTCGGCATCGTTTTATTATATAACTTAGTTGGTGCGACGGCGGCGTGTTCGGTGATGATTGGTGTGAGTGCGCTGGCGTTGATCTGGGCAGTGATGGCGCACCGGCAGTGATTAATTGTTAATCTTTTGTTATTGATATTTCAATTTGGCGTTAGGATGTGGCTATCAGCTTTGTGATGACTTACGAATGGATTTAGTGAAATGCAGTGCTCAAAAAGACATCTTGGGACGGCTGACTAACTGAAATGGTACATTAAGGAAAAGGACGTTAGTTTCGTCCGCTTCATTGGCACCATCGCAGCACAACAAAAGCGTGTCTAACCCCTAGCAAGTTGACTAGCTGGGGGTTAGACACGCTTTTTGATTAAATATTCGATAAGACCGTTGTGATGAATGAGGTCGGTCATCAGTTCATTGGTTAAACGTGGAATAGGGCCAAATGCGTCTTCAAATATTGCCCTGTTACACTAGTTGGATTTTGACTAACGGCTAATGGGGTACCGGTGGCGACAATGTTACCACCGTTGATACCGCCCGCGGGTCCCATATCGATAACGTAATCAGCGTTGGCGATTACGTCGAGATCGTGTTCGATGGCAATGACGGTTGCCCCTTGTTGAATCAGTTGGTCAAAGACTTTGACGAGTTGCTGAATGTCGAGCGGGTGCAAACCGACTGAAGGCTCATCGAAGACAAAGAGCGTTCCCGTTTGGCGTTTGCCAATGCGGGAGGTGAGCTTCAGGCGCTGAGCTTCGCCACCCGAGAGTGCCGGCGTACTTTCACCTAATAGTAAGTAGCCTAGTCCCATATCATGCAGAATCTGGAGTGTATTAGCGATGGCGGATTGCGCTTTGAAAATTGGTAGGGCCTCGTCAACCGCGAGATCTAAAATATCCGCAATCGAATAGCCATGCCATTTGACGGTCAGCGTCTGTTTATTGTAGCGCTTGCCGTGGCATTGGGGGCAGACTTCGGTGATGTCTGGCAGGTATTGCACATCTAAGGAGATTTGGCCCGTACCACCACAAGTTGGGCAAGCACCCGCAGCGACGTTATATGAAAATTGGCTAGCGGTCCAACCGGTTGCTTGTGCTGCTGGGGTGGCGGCGAATAATTGGCGTAGATGGTCGAGAATGTTGGTATAAGTGGCGACCGTTGACCGTACATTCTTACCAACGGGCACTGAGTCGACGGTAACAACGTGCCGAATGTGACCATTGTCAAAGGCCTTAACGTGGGTTGGGAGTGGTCGCTTTTTAGCTGTGGCAATCAGTGCTGGAATCAAACTATCTAGTACCAGAGTCGTTTTACCAGCGCCGCTCATACCCGTGACGGTCGTGAAACGGTTTTTGGGAATGCGCGCCGTAATGTCTTGGATGTTAAAGTGATGAGCCACTTCAATAGCAAGGGCCCCCTTTTTCCAGAGCGCATCGTCGGTTAATACGGGGCGTTCACGCAGCGTGGCAGTACCGGTGAGAAATGGCGCAATTAAGGACTCTTTGTCCTGCTTGATGGCTGCGACAGTGCCTTGTCCGACAACGGTACCGCCGTGCTTACCAGCCCCCGGACCAATCTCAATAACATCATCAGCTGCACTGATAATACTAGTGTCGTGGTCAACCACCACGACGGAATTTCCTTGGGCGACTAGCCCGCGGAAAGCTTTGATTAGGCCCGCCACGTTAGCTGGATGAAGTCCAACGGAAGGTTCATCAAGGACATATAACACGCCAGTCGTGGTGCTACGCAAAGTGCGTCCGAGCTGAATGCGTTGTAATTCACCAGTTGACAGGGTCGCGCCGGGGCGACTGAGTGTGAGGTAGTCGAGTCCAAGTTCTTCCATGGGTTGCAGGCTGAGTAGCAATTCATCAACAAGGGATTGTCCAAGATGATGCATCTTAGTAGGTAGCCACGGGACAATCGTGGCCGCAAAATCATGCAAGGCGGCGACAGTCATATCACTAACCGTCGCAATGTTTTGACCATTTAATTCGTAGTTAAACAACTGAGGATTGAAGCGTGATCCGTGACAATCTGGACAAGTATCAAACTTGTAAAAGCGATTCAGCCGAGTAATTGCCCGTTCATTTTTGGTCGTCGCCATACTATCTTCAACGGCGGCAAAGGCGTTCTCGTAGACAGCGTTGTCCATGTGAAAGATTTTACCTTTAGCGCTTGGAATGTTGATGGCAACGGTTTGCTTAGGACCATGCAATACGCGTGTTTTATCGGCTTCACTAAGGTCTTTATACGGAATATCGATGGGAATCCCAATTTCGCGTGCAACGATCGGCATAAAGTTACGTCCAGGCAGGTGCCAAGAAGCAACGGCCCCTTCTTCGATAGTTTGATTTTCATCCGCAATAATGAGTGCCGGGTCAATTTGGCGAACTTGGCCTAGGCCACCGCAAGTCGGACAGGCCCCACCTGAATTGAAGGCGAAATCTTCGGCGCCGGGCGCTCTGAATTTGGCGCCACAAGTCGGACAGGTGACGTAACCATCATTTTCAGCCACATCGAGCGTTGGTGGCATGCGGTGACCATTGGGGCAAACTGCTGAGCTGAGTCGTGAGAAGGCTAGCCTTAAGATATTTAAGCTTTCAGACATGGTGCCGACGGTTGAACGGACGCCGGGAACCTGGGGGCGTTGGCGTAGCGCTAATGCAGATGGTAAGTATTGTACTGAATCAACACTGGCTTTGCCGACCTGATTGATTCGGCGGCGGGTAAAGGTTGACAGGGCGTTTAAGTAGCGGCGGGCCCCCTCAGCGTACAGGACGCCCATTGCGAGTGATGACTTACCGGACCCACTGCGACCAGTAATCGCAACAAATTCGTTGAGTGGAATGTCGATATCGATATTTTTTAAATTATTGACGTGTGCGCCTCGCACTTGAATGTGAGTCGGTAACGTGGTTTGTGGCATGACTAAAACCCCTTTCGTGTCACTTTATATGCTACAACAAAAGGACGGCTTTGCCTAAGAAAGCGGTGGCAGTATCTCGCGCCCCACGACCGGGGGAGTATGATAAACTAGGGCTAACGATTATTGGAGGGGGCGATGGTGAGATGTCGAAGAAGCGACGATTAAGTTGGCTGAGCGTGCTCGGACTATTGGCAGGATTTTGTTGGTGGTTTAGCTTAGCAATGCGCGCGGCTGCGGATTATGATATTGACCAATATCAAGTCAATGTAGCCATTCAACGTGATGGTAGTGCGAATGTAACGCAAGCGATGACTTATCAATTTGATGATGATTATCACGGGGTATTTAATGTTCAAGATTTGAAAGGTATTCAGGGGGCCCAGTTGGAAGGGGTCACGACGCAACTGAATGGTGGGACCACGGTGACGGCGGCGCCAAGTGAAACGGGGGCCAACAACACGTATCAGTTGACCCAAAATGCTGACCGGATGCGTGTCAAGCTCTACCGGCAAGTTCAAGAAGATGATAAGTTACGGGTTGTCTATCGGTATCGGCTTAAAGGGGTCGTAACGAACTATGCAGACACGGCCGAACTGAATTGGAAAGTGATTGGTAGTGGCTGGGATGTACCACTGAATAATGTCAAAATCGTGATTCAGTTACCTGCCAAGAATGTGAGCGCGTTACAAGCCTGGACGCACGGACCGTTGAGTGGTCAGACGAAAGTTGAGCGCGCGGCAGGCCGGGTGACGATGACGTTGGGACATAATCCCGCGAACCAATTCGTTGAAAGTCACCTACTATTTCCAACCACGGTCACGGCGACGAATACGCGGACGAATACTGCCAAGCGAAAAGCGACGGTCCAAAAACAAGAAGCTAAGTTGGCACAGGAAGCTAATGAAAAACGGCGACGTAATCAGTTACTGCGTCGCGTTATCTTTGGTGCCGCGGTGGCTGGTTGGTTATTGGTCATGATTGGCTATCTTTGGTGGCTGGCTCGTCATCCGGCTAAGCCACATCAGCAGCCGATTCCCATCAATCATTCATTTGACGTGCCACCAGTAACACCAGCAGTTGCTGAGTCATTGTGGGCACAGCGGTCGCCGAATACGGATGCTTTAACGGCTGAAATTTTGCGAGCAGCAGCTAATCACGAAATAACGATTGAAACGGTTGCGGGTCACCGAAAACCGGATGTGCGGTTAACGCAATTGAAACCAGTGACTAACTCATTTTTGGCTCACTGTTTTGATAAAATCGCGGTTGACGGGCAGTTCATGTTAACGGATCTCAAAAAATATGGGAAGCGTGATAAAGCTGGTCGGTTGGGCAAATGGTTTAGCCGCTGGCAGACCGAAGTAGACCAAGACGTGGCGGTCTATCAAGACGAAACTAATTATCGGCTTCGTAATCAATGGCTGATGGCAGCAGTTGTCGTGAGTGTTATGGGGATGATTGCCACGGGTGCTGGGTTATTAGTTAGTCCGAAGGTCGTGACCCTGATGGTGATTCCAGCGGTAGTGGCCGCGGTGGCTTTCTGGATCGGCTGGATAATTCAAAGGCGGCGGATTGCCATCAATACTGACGCAGGCTTGGAATTACGTAATCAAATCAATGGACTACGCCGCATGCTTAAGGATATTGGGCACTTTAATACGGTCCAAGTCGGTGATTTGATTTTGTGGGAACAAATCTTGCCATACGCCGCGGCTTTTGGACTAGCTAATCAAGTGACTAAGCAATTGGCGATTGATTTTGGTACGGAAGCATTGGCTATGGGGATGCTCGTGTATTACCCACTCTTCTATGCGAATGGTGGGCTGGACTTCGATTTGTCCGGTGCAATCAACGATAGTTTTAGTGGCGCCTTAGATGCCTCTGGAAGCGCTAGTTCGGCGTCGGGTGGTTCAGGAGGCTTCTCCGGCGGTAGTTCTGGTGGCTTTGGCGGTGGCTCCGGTGGTGGTGCCTTCTAACAAAGTATCAGAAAAGACTTGTACTTTGCGGGCATAATCGGTAGGCTAAGGGGTAGAAAAGGCTTACATGAAATGGATGATTAGTAATGACGATTAAATTAATAGCAACGGATATGGATGGGACGTTTTTAAATGATCATGGTGATTATGACCAGGAGCGGTTTGCCAACGACTATGCGGCGCTACAGCGGCGCGGTATTCAGTTTGTGATTGCCAGTGGTCACCAAGCGGCGGAACTAGCCACGACCTTTAGTGCTTACCCTGAAATGTGGTTGATTGGTGGTAACGGCGCAGAACTGTGGCAACGAGAAGCGGGACTCAAAGCCGCGACGTTCAGTCCCCAAGCGACTCAGCAAGTGTTAGCGGCCCTGGCACCGTATCCTGAATTACAAGTGGCATTGTGTGGCACCCAAACGGTCCATGTGTTGGCGCACGCGAACCCGCAGTTTGTAGCTAATATGCGTGACTACTATTACCAATTAGAGACATGTGCGGATTTAACCACAGTTACTGATCCGGTTGTGAAGTTCGACGTTATTTGTCCCGCGGCAATGACGGACCAGTTAGTATATGAACTTACCCCTAAGCTCGCTGGCATTGCCGTACCCGCTTCAGGTGGTCAGGGCAGTATGGATTTGATTCAGCCGGGAATGCACAAAGGCCGCGCCCTCAAACAGCTTGGTGAACAGTTGGGTATTCTGCCGGATGAGATGTTAGTTTTTGGCGACGGCACCAATGATCTTGAGATGTTTCACTATGCGACCCATGCGGTTGCAATGCAAAATGCGCCTGAAAATGTCCAAGCCAATGCGACAGCGGTGACAGGTACCAATGTGGACAATGGTGTATTGGATTATATTGAACAACATATTTTGAGTTAACTTTTGTGAGACCAGTATTTTGCTAACTTGGGTTACTTGGTGTGCGTGATGATCGTCAGACGGGGCTTTGGTCGCGCAAGCCTGTTCACTAGACACGGTTCAAACTGGTGTTTACGGGTGGGGTTAATTTAGTTTGTTTATGAAAATGATAAGATACTTTCAGAAAATCACGTATGGTTTTGATTGCCAAACGAGCTGAAAGCATGCTAAAATTAAAGTTATATAATTAACGACACAGAGGTCTGGAAGGTTTGTTTAATTCCGACCTCTTTTCTATCGGACAATTTCACTTTAAAAAAGAAGAGGTAATGGAATGCTCACCGTAAATAATGTTAGTATGCAGTTTTCAACACGTAAGCTTTATGAAGATGTCAATTTAAAATTCACGCCGGGAAACTGCTACGGCGTTATTGGTGCCAATGGTGCTGGTAAGTCGACGTTCTTAAAAATCTTGGAAGGTAAATTACAACCGACTACTGGGACGGTCTCGATGGGGCCTAACGAGCGGATGTCTAGCTTGAATCAAAATCACTTTGCTTTCGAAGATGAAGAAGTGTTAGCAACTGTTATTCGTGGTCACGAAAAGTTATACGAAATCATGACTGAAAAAGATGCGTTGTATGCCAAGCCTGATTTTAGCGATGAAGATGGGATTCGGGCCGCTGAATTAGAAGGCGAATTTGCCGAAATGGATGGCTGGAACGCGGAGTCGGAAGCGGACCAGTTGTTACAAAACCTTGGTATCGATGAATCGATGCAACACTTGAAGATGAGCGAGTTAACTGAACCGCAAAAGGTGAAAGTCTTATTAGGTCAAGCGCTGTTTGGAAGCCCCGACGTGCTATTACTGGATGAACCGACGAACGGGTTGGACGTCCAATCAATTAGCTGGTTGGAAGACTTTTTGGCTGGTTACGAAAAGACAGTCATTGTCGTTTCTCATGACCGGCATTTTCTAAATCAAGTTTGTACCCACATGTGTGATGTCGACTTTGGCAAGATCACACTATTTGTTGGGAATTATGATTTTTGGATGGAATCTAGCCAGTTAGCGGCCAAGTTGCAAGCGAATGCCAATGCCAAGAAAGCTGACCAAATTAAAGAGTTGCAAGAATTCGTGGCGCGATTCAGTGCCAATGCTTCGAAATCTAAGCAAGCCACCTCACGGAAGAAACAATTGGAGAAAATTACGTTGGATGATATCAAACCATCATCACGTAAATATCCGTTCATTAAGTTCACGCCAGACCGTGAAATCGGTAATGACCTTGTGAAGGTCGAGAATGTCTCCAAGTCGATTGAAGGCGTTAAGATTCTTGATAACATTAGCTTCACGCTCCGTCCCAATGAAAAAACGGCGTTGATTAGCCGCAACGATTTGGCAACGACAACGCTGATGCAAATTATTGCTGGGTCGATGGCACCAGATAGTGGCACGGTGACCTGGGGACAAACGACTTCGCGGACTTATTTGCCTAAAGATATTAATGAAGAATACGCGGGTAGTGAATTGCCAATTATTGATTGGTTACGCCAGTTTGCATCGAAAGAAGAAAGTGACAATACTTTTTTGCGAGGTTTCCTGGGTAAAATGTTGTTCTCTGGTAGCGATGTTGAACGACCAGTGAACGTGCTATCTGGTGGTGAAAAAGTACGGGGAATGTTATCAAAGATGATGCTTAGTCGGGCTAACGTCTTATTATTAGATGATCCGACCAACCATTTGGACCTGGAATCCATTACCGCACTGAATGATAGTCTGATTGATTTCAAAGGCGCCATCGTCTTTACTTCTCATGACCATGAATTTATTCAAACGATTGCCGACCACATTGTCGAAGTGAGTGCGAAAGGCGTTGTTGATCGTGGTGATACGACTTATGATGAATACTTGGCCCATGAAGCAACACAGGGCCGGGTGCAAGATCTTTATTAGTTAGTCGTGGAATCCGATAAATCTAAACAAAATCACGTGTGAGCGTCCCCCAATCTGGTATGATTAATGCATATCAGATTGGGGGATTTTTTTTATGACGCCGGAAACCGAACAATTATTACGACGCTGGTACATGGGGCAGCTCATCGTGTTATTTGGCGCGGCCTTTATTCAACTATTTACGTTTGATGGTGGTGTGTTTTTCCCAGTTGGTGGTATGCAGTTGCTGATATGGGGACTGTTAGCCTGGTGGCCAGCTGCCGAGGAGGACCAAGCACAGTGGCGGCGTTTGCGACATGTTAATTATTATGTCCAAACAGTACTGCAGTTCACACTCTTGCCGATTTTACTGGCGAACCTCGTGGCTTGGTTAAGTCAGCTGTCATGGTTAGACGAGCAGGGATTGATTGCTGTGGGGATGGCTTATTTAATGGTCGCATTCGTACCGGTGGCAGTGGTGGTCACTAAACCGATCGAATCTGTGATTGGCCGGATTGCGGTCCTAATTACGGCTATTTTTAGTGGTGTCGTCAGTGCGCAGCAGACTTTTTTGATTTTACCGAATCTGCAAGCACCATCAGTATTCGAGATGGTCAGTGATACTGGTATTTTAGGCGCCCTGGGCTTTGTGATTGCTGTTGGGGTCTTACTGCGGGGATGGGGATTGACGGGCCCATCGTGGCGGTTTAATCGTCAGGCCCAAACTAGTTTAGTGGTTGGGCTGATCGTGGTGGGAACGGCTTTTAGTCTATGGAATGCCTTTAGTGCGGGTGGTTCATGGGCGACAACGTTCACACATTGGGACTTCCAGCTACGGTCAGCGACTTGGAAAATGTTTTTGAGTGGGTTAGAACCGGGAATCGCGGAGGAATGGTTGTATCGTTTTGCCGTTTTAACCTTGTTATTACAAGCTTTTCGGCATCGGCGTTACCAGATCGACTGGGCAGTGTGGCTAAGCGGTGGCCTATTTGGAATGTGGCATATTACAAACGTTTTTGCGGGCCAACCCTTGTCAGCCACGGTTGAGCAAATCATTTTTGCAGCGACACTAGGCTGGTTTTTAGCCTCGACGTACCTATACTCAGGTAGTATCTTGCTGCCGATGGTGATCCATGCTGCTATTGATATTTTGAGCATGATGGCATCAGGTAGCCAGACAATGGTTAAGCCGGATGTGTTCGAATGGCAAACAATCGGTGCTACCGTCATTATTTTTGTTGGCATAACGATTTATTTCTTGACCGGTTCTCGGCGACAAGTTATTCAAGCACATGTCAATCAACGGCTTTCAGCTCAATAAAGGCCGACTGTTAAGACCATAGTGGGCGACTTTGTTCGTTAAAGATAAACTGGGTGTCCGTAGCCAGAGACGATTAAGCAATACCAGGCTAACTTTTAGTTGGTTTAGACCAGTTGTAACATTTTTGTAATCTTCGTGTTATCTAAACGCAATGCTGGCTCGCTATACTAAAGACAAAGTTATGAAGCAATACATACGCTTTGTCAGCGGATTTAGGTTGGGAGCCGGATCGATTTACTTTGTCAGGACATTGTTAATAAGCAATTATTGATAGTGATAAGTAGCTCAGTTAGCTGAATCATAACGTTTGACAAGCATTTATACCTCTCGGGATGGGCTGGGTCCATGACGAGGCACATACACAATGGCAAGCTTGGGGTTTGCAAGTCGATCAGAGAAAGGGACGGTTGGTTACCGGCCCTTTTATTGTGGTTAAAATTTGCGAGAATTGGATTTAGGAGGACGAAATGAGAACGCTGCATAAAACGTTAACACGGTTATTACAGGCAGACTTGATTCCGATTGCGCATGTTTCATTTAATGAGATGTATACCGGCTATAGTCGCCGCTATGACACCGTAGTTTTTGTTAAAGTTTTCAGTCCGAATCACGAACGTAAATTTAGAACTGAGCAGCAAGTGACAGCGCAACTCACAGACCGGGTCTTAGCCAGTTTTCAATTAGCAAGTCGCGAGTGGGTGTTGGTGTTGCGAGATTGGCAACTAACTCCTGTACCGACAACTTTGACTCCAGCGCTCGTTTACCAAATGGGTCAGGTAGTCTCCAGATTTCACCACGCAATTCAACTTCCAACAACCGCAGACCTGATGCCGGTTCTGGATTTCGATGGGATGGCCGCCCGGGTTGAGCGGTTAAAGACTAGTCCCCATTACGACGCGCTGGTGTCCTTATTACCATACTTTCTCGACCACCGGACGATGATTATAACCGCACTAGCACCGCAACCAGTCATGACACTGCATGGGGATATGGGTACTCGTAACTTTCGCTACCATCATGGTCAGCTTGTTCTGATTGATTTTGAACGAGCCCGTCACGGGTACGCCCTCGAGGACTGTTTGAAATTCTTTTTTGAAGATCTTCAACAATCTGCAACGTTGATTCAAGCTTTTTGGGCTGGTTATGGGACAGACTTACAAATACCACCATTAGTGACACAGTGGTTACTGTTACAATGTAGTACTGGGATATTTACGTACGTTAATCAGATTACTGACCCCCGATTTGAAGCGGTAGGAACTGCGATGCTGGCACAGGTGACTTTGCCAAATCATTGAGAGTGGAACGAAATAATTTACATTTGCCAGTAGATTATTATAATTAACGAATCAATAATAATTTGGAGATGGCAATTTGACTCAGTTTGAAACGGAACGGTTGATATTACGACCAATGACAGCGGCGGATCATGATGCGTTAGCGGACATGCTTTTTGATTCGCAGGTTGTCGCTTATTTACGTTACCGACGGGTTCAGAGTCCGGCCGCGTTCGAGCAACTGTTTACGACGCACTTTTTGGCAGACACGACCACTGTTTTTGGCATTGAACGTCGCCGTGATCATCAACTGATTGGGTTTTATGAGTTTCATGGTAGTGGTGCGACTGGTGAATTGACGTACGCTTTAAGCCCAGCTGCGTGGGGGCACGGTTATGTTGCGGAAGCCGGCAATTGTTTGATGCATTATGGGTTTGAAACGCTGAACTATGAGACCATCGAGGCTCACTATGCGAGTGCCAACCCTAATTCTGGCCGAGTGATGGCTAAGATGGGCATGCAAGCGGCTGGAGAACTGCACACGTTTACCAGTGATAAAGGTGAAGTGATCCACGTCATGCGGTACTTACTGACCAAAGCAACCTGGCGCCAACTTAGTGCTTGACCTGAAACGCGTTTCAGCAGCTATACTAAAATTGTTGCGACAGCTTGCAACACACGCTTAAGACTTATGACCACCATTCTTTCAGCCAGAATGGTGGTTTTTTTAGCTGTCGTTGTCCCTAAGTGAGCTAAAGTCAAGGACGGCCAGCTTCGGTTCGCTGGAAAAGGGGCCGTTTAATGTAAGTTTATATGTCCACGAATGTGATTGTTGTTAGGGTGGTTTTTCGATATAGTAGACCTATGAATTGAGAGGGCGTGATCAAATGACGGCAACAATTACAATTCGACCGCTTCAGCGCGCAGAATTAACGATGCTATGGCAACTAGGTTTTAGTGATCCAAATGCGGAGTGGACGCGCTGGAATGGACCGTATTTTCATGACCAACTACCGACTCAAACAGACTTTGAGACAATTATTGGCCCCCGTGATTGGTTGATTCGACCGCGTAACTGGGTCATCACACGGGATGGTGTGATTGTCGGCAGTGTTAATTGGCACTTTGTGGATGGTTCCCTCAAACGCTGGTTAGAGGTAGGCATCATTATCTATAATCAGGAGCATTGGGGTGAGCATATTGGGCGCACCGCGTTGACTAAATGGTTGACCCACTTATTCCAAGAGGAGACGACTTTGCCGCACATTGGATTGACAACGTGGTCGGGGAATATGCGGATGATGCAGTTAGCGGAAGCCGTGGGATTAAAGCAGGAGGCCTGGATTCCACAAGTTCGTTATTGGCAAGGGCAGTATTATGACTCGGTCAAGTATGGGATTCTAAGGAACGACTGGCAAGTACAAAAAGATTAAAAGAAAACGTTTGTTCCCCTTGTAAAAGTACGGTATGATAGAACCGTACTTAAAAAAGACGGGGTGGAAGAGAATCATGGTGAAATTAATGCGACGCGTTGGCATAGCGGGTCTCTTGAGTTTGAGCTTGCTGTTGGGTGGTTGTAGCTTGTTAACGTCTGGTACGGATACGACGAGTTCGACGACTAGTCAGCAGTCTGAATCCAGTCGTAATCAAACGACCAGTACGACTGGTAATACGCAACAAACTTACAAACAACTGGCAAAAATGACTTATCAATCGGGCAGTGCTGCGGCCATCAAAGTTAATAGCGGTAAGAGTACGCTGGCAGCGAGTCAGTGGAAAAATTCTAAGATTGATTACGGTAATTTAGATTCATTGAATCGGACAACCACGGACACGGCTTACTTGAGCAAGGCCAATTTAGGACGGTCTGAAGGACGGACGGCGCAAACGTGGAGCCCAACTGGCTGGCATAATCAACCGCTTACCGTTAATGGTAAGCGGGTCTATCCGCAAAATCGCGGGCACTTGATTGCTTACACGTTATCCTTTAACTTGACGTCTAATGGGCAGTATCGCGCTGGTGAAGATGGTAGCTTAGATAACCCGAAAAACTTGGCAACTCAGACGGCCTACTCGAATCAAAAAACGATGCAGATTTATGAAGATCAGGTGCGTACGGCGTTAGAACAAGGTAAAAAAGTCATTTATCGTGTGACGACGGTTTTCCGTGGCAACGAATTGATGCCTCGTGGTTACTGGTCGCAAGCAGTCTCAACCGATGGCAGTGTCAATTTCAACGTCTATATTTGGAACGTTGAGCCTGGCGTTAGCTTCGACTATGCTACTGGTCGTGGGAAAGCGGATTCGACGATGCAGGTTGCTGGGGCTGATAAAGTCAGCAGTAGTCAGAATACAAGTACGAGTCGCTCGTCTCAATCGACGACCACTAGTAAGCAAGTCGAGCGCGAGTTGGTTAAGTATGGTTACAAATATGTGAAGAAGGCGTTGAATTAAGCGGCAAGACAGTCATCTAGGTCAGCATAATGGGCACGGTCGGCTGTTAAACGTCGTTTTTTCATACAACAATTTAATCTAAATGTCCTGTTTTACGACAAAAGGTTCAAAGTAGGACTAGCAAAGTTTCACTGAGCGATTATACTGTAGTTATTCGAGTTACTTAACCGCCGTTAATTTGCTGATGTTTCTGTCATTATTAACAAGTAACGCGATGTCTTAGATCATGGGGCCTTCCCAAACACCTATGATTTTCCATACAACGGCTCCGGCTCCCAACCGGACGTTGCTATCAATCGTTTTGATTGCTAGTACTAATTACCCTTGGAGACGTCTGACTGCGTGGTCAGGCGTCTTTTTTTTGCGTCAAATGCGACAAAAATAATAATTTGTCGCGTTTATCGACAAAGTGGATTTAGGTGTTGCAAACGGATTCAAAAAGCTTTATCATTGATACATTCGAACATTAGAATATAAGAATATAGGAGGCTAATCGCATGGTCAGTAGTGAAGAAGCACTGCAAGAATTTCGAGAAACAATTCCGATCTTTGAAGTCTTAGCCGATGAACGGCGTCAACAAATCATGATCGAACTTTCGCAACACGCGCAGGGCATGACTGTTGGTGAATTAACTGAACGGATGCATATTTCGCAACCGGCCGTTTCGCATCAATTGAAGACGTTAAAGGAACGACACTTTGTCGCAGTTGAACATCAGGGGACCCGTAACTATTATCGGGTGACGTTTGACGCGCCACTAACGCAAGTTGAGCATTTGATTCACACGCTTAAGGCGGACTTGGAATTGAAACCGTACTTGCACTAAACTGCATGAACACCAGCAATCGTTGCACGGGGATGCAGCGGTGTTTTTATGGCAAATATATTCTTCTATTCGAATATAAGAATTTAAAAAACGGGGTGATGGTAATTTCAATTCGTACGGAGCTGGATTTACAGCGGGCGATGTACCAATTGTTGGAGCAACGTTCAATCTCACAAATTACGGTTGAGCAGATCTGTAAGCAAGCATTTATACATCGCAGTAGTTTTTATCGTTATTATACGGATAAATTTGATTTGCTCAGGCAGATGGTGATGCACACGTTAGATGAACTATTGGCTGCTGAGCGAACTGATACGGTTGGTTCGGCAATTATGTCGACGTTTATCGGGGCGCACACGCAAGTTTTACGACATTTATTAGTGACGAACAATGAGGGTGACAATACCCGTTCTCAACAAGTGATCAATGACTGTTTTGTCACGGTCGCCGAGACGGGGGCGGATGATCGGGTTTTTGCGATGATTCGCCAGTCGCAGCATCCCGATTTGACGGCGTACTTAGTCAGTGGGGTCGTCACAAGTATTGTCCAGTGGCTCAATAACGGTCATCGTGATGGTCAGGCGGCCAGCACGCAGGTGATGATTCAGGGGACGCTTGCGACGGTGTTTTCACTTGAGCAACACACAGTTTAATTATTTGAAGGAAGGTTTCAGGTTGTGAAAATGATACGCGACGAATGGCGGTCAATTCGTCATAGCAAAATACTATGGATTTCAGTTTCAGTCATGATTTTGATCCCGTTTTTATACAGCATCTTCTTCTTGAAGTCGGTGTGGGATCCATATGGGGATACGCAAAACTTACCAGTGGCTGTCGTTAATGAAGATAAGTCAGTGAACTATCAAGGCGAAAAGTTTGCAGTTGGTAAGCAAGTCGTGACGAATTTAAAGAAAAATAACGATTTAGATTGGCACTTTGTGTCGGCTAAAAAAGCCAAGCAGGGATTGAAAGACCGGAAATATTACACGGTCGTCACGATTCCTAGCAATTTCTCAAAAAATGCCACAACGATGACGGATACCAATCCGAAAAAGATGAACTTGCATTATGAAACCAACGAATCGTTGAATTATATTGCTAAAGTCATTACCGATACTGGTGTTTCACGAGTTAATAAGAGTATTCGGGCGCAAGTCACTAAGGCCTACGCATTAGCAATCTTCAAGCAGATTCGGACTGCCGGTAAGGGCTATCAAAAAGCCGCCGATGGGGCTACCAAGCTTAAAGATGGTGGCGTTGAACTGCAGGATGGCTTGACGACGTATACGACGGGTGTTCATACGTTGAAGAACGGGACGACTGAGCTGAATACGAAAGTGCAGCAATTACCTGCTGGGATTGCTAAGCTTGCTGATGGTGGTAGTGCGTTGAAGACCGGTCTGGATACGTTGAATAGTAAGACCGGGGCATTAGCCAGTGGTGTTAGTCAGTTATCAGATGGTTCCGGGCAGGTTACTAGTGGGCTTGGAACGTTGGATAGTAAGACTGGGGCGTTGGTTAGTGGCGTCAGTCAGTTGGCAACTGGATCAGCAAAAGTAAGTAATGGTCTGACGACATTGAATGGTAAGACTGGTACGTTATCAACTGGCGTTGTTAAGCTAGCAGACGGCTCTAAGGCCTTGCAAGTAGGAATTGTAAAATATACTGGCGGTGTTTACACTGTCTCGCAAGGGTTAAGCAAACTGAATAGTCAAACAGGAGAATTGTCAAAGGCTGTGCCGCTGCTGAAAGACGGTTCCTCAACATTGAAGACTGGTGTTTCAGATTATACTAGTGCTGTTAATAAGATTGACGGCAAACTAAAGACCGCTTCTAATGGTGCTGGTATGCTTAGTCAAGGTGCAAATCAATTAAAAGAATCAACAAGTGGTTTAGAAGCACAATCAACTCAGTTGCTATCTGGAGCAACAGATGTCAATAATGCGTTAAAAGGAATTCATAGTGGTAGCAGTACAGTAACGACTGGACTCTCAGATTTGTATAGCGTGGCGACATCTGATAGTGAAAAAAAGCAGATTGCAACGTTACAGTCTGGAATGACTGCGATGGCGTCAACATTGGAAGATGTTGATGCACTTATTGCAAATTTAAAGGGCAATGCTAACGCAGCAAATATTTCTGCTCTAAATAGTGCGATTAATAACGATGTAGCTACTTTGACGGCATCCACGGATACTAGCAATGTAAGTGCTGAAATTAATACTAAAATTGAAAGTATTAAAGATGCACAACATTTAACGGATGCTCAAGTTAAAGCGCTTGAAGACACACTGTCCAGTGTTGGTAAAGGCAACTCGGATAGTACTGCTAAACAACAAGCAGCTACGGACTTGAATGCCAAGATGAAGCAAGTTCAGACAACACTGGGAACAGTTTCTAAAGCAACGACAGTCGATGCTAGTTTGGCACAAAGCTTTGAAAAGTTGCAAAGTGGTGTGAATACGTATATTGATTCTGTTAATCAATTAGCGGCCCAAATTCAAAAGCTTCAAGCTGGTTCTGCAAAATTAACCGATAGTCTTGAGCAGGTTCAGTCCGGAACGAGTCAACTGACTACTGGGCTAACTCAATTGGATGAGGCGGTACCAGGACTAACCTCTGGGATTTCAAACTTATCAAGTAAGACCACAGACTTGTCTTCTGGTCTAGGACAGATTTCAGAAGGAACGACTGCGCTCAATAGTAAGTCTGCTGATCTCAATAGTGGTGCAGGCAAAATCCAAGGTGGACTAACCGCGTTAAATGGTCAGGTCCCAACTTTAGTGGGTGCTATTGCTCAGCTAAATAATGGAACCACGGAACTAAATAAAAGCTCTAGTACATTGAACAGCGGGGCAAATCAAGTGGCCGCTGGCAATCAAGCATTGAACGTGCAGGTGCCAACGCTAGTTTCTGCAATTAGCATGTTAACCGGTGGCTCAGGTCAGGTTACAAATGGGTTAATTCAGCTCAACGGTCAGGTACCAGTTCTGGCTAGTGGCGTTCAACAACTCTTTGCTGGTTCAAGTAAGGTCACAAATGGTTTAGTAACGTTAAACGGTCAAGTACCAGTCTTAGTAAGTGGTGTTCAACAACTTGACACCGGTGCGGGGCAACTAAACAGTGGCTTGCAAACTTTACAAGGTAGTACCGGTCAATTAACGAGTGGTGTCAGTCAATTAAATGACGGGGCCACCCAGCTTGACAACAACTCTGCCAAACTCCTATCCGGGACAAAGCAGATTAAGAACGGTAACAAGACACTTGCGACTTCCTTGCAAGAAGGTGCGGATCAAGTTAACGCGACACCATTAAAGAACGCGAATGCGAAAATGATGGCGGCGCCAACTAAGACGTCCTATAAAGACTACACGCACGTGCCAAACTATGGTCATGCGTTAGCACCTTACGTCTTGTCACTGGCTTTGTATGTTGGGGCAATCGTCTTCAACTTCGCTTATCCAATTCGACGGATTGCGGATGACGACGGCACGCCAACACAATGGTTCTGGAGTAAAGTTGCTGTTGGTGGTCCCGTAGCACTTGCGATGGCGGTCATTGAAGCGACAGTGTTATTAGTTGCTGGTTTGAAACCAATCAGTGTACCTGAATACTACTTGACGGCAATCATGATTGCCTTAGCGTCAATGTTCCTAGTCATGTTCTTATCGATGCTATTCGATAACCCAGGACGGTTCGTCGCAATGGTTATCTTGATGCTACAACTTGGTGGTTCTGGTGGGACCTTCCCAATGGAAATTACCAACAAGTTCTTCAACGCTATTCACCCGTATTTGCCATTAACGTACTCGATTCAAGCGTTCCGGCAAGCCTTAACTGGTGGTTGGGGTAGTGGTATTTTCTGGTCATCAATCGTTGTCTTAGCAGGAATTACGATTGTGTCGCTGGGATTACTGTGGGCTTCCATGGTCTTCCTCAAGCAACACGATATGCAAGTTCCAGCCGAGGCTGAAATTCAGATGAAAGCTGGTAAGTAATTACTGGTAATCATATTATCGCGCTTCTAAGACGAAAAACCGCGTCTTGGGGGCGCGGTTTTTTTCTCGAAAAGGGTTAAATTTTAATTTTACTGATACCATAATTCGAAGACATTACTTTTTTCTACGAGTGAGCGCAACTAATGAATAACTAGGCACATCTAATCGCGTACCAGGCCAATTGTGCGGCGATAAATCCGACTCCGATGCCATCTCCAAGGTATCTGATTAGTAATTTAGCCGCTGCCTTCCACGCCTTTCTTTGGATTAATCCTTGAATGCCTCCGCGTAATAATGCTTGGAAAGTTTGGTAGCCAATCATGTCCAATAATTGATTTTTCATACAGGACCAAAAACTTCTAGTTTGAATACTATTTAGCTTGCCTTGGTTGAATTGCAAATTTCGCTTGTATTCATATTTCATTATCTCGTTGATATGCTGCAATTGGTTCTGGTTATTGGAACCGTATTTTGATACTAAAGCGTTCACATCTAAGTTTGTTGCTAATCCAGTCTGGGGATCATACCGAATGCTATTTGATACATCTGCTAATTCTTGAGCGATACAATCTATGGCTTGTTGTGACGATGATGTTGTATTGGCAGAAATTTTCAAAGTTATGGTAGTAGATATTAGGATACTGCTCAATAAAATAATGACCAAAGTAAATTTGTGAATGTTAGCTTGACTGGTATAATTCATTGAACTTCCTCCTTATTCCGGTAGTGTACATTTTTGAATTGCGTATGTATAATAAGACAAAACGAAACCGGTTTCAATAGATGGGAGCAGGATATGATGGCTGTTTTTAAATCAAGTTTCAAACAAAGCATGATTGTTTTTGGAATATCAGTTATTTATTTTTTTGTTTTACATGGTGGATATGATTTTCTCACACAATACAAATATTGGTTTACAGAATACTGTGCTAATGTTTTGGGTATTTCCATTATTTATTTTGTAATGTCACTAGCTTTCAATTATGTCATCATAATATGGAAACTCTATTTGAGAAAGCATTGAGATAGTAATTTGCTTAATAGTGTGTTTATTGACGCTAGAGTACGCGAAAAGGCCCAGGTCAAAGAAAACCTGAGCCTTTTCGATGTAGATTTAAAGCATTTAAATAATTAATCTCCAAAAATGCAGCAATCAATCCACTTGCAAGACTAACGATGCTACCAGTCAATCCTAGTTTTGCCCCGCTTCAAGTCGTTTAACATGCAGAACACTAACCAAAATGGCGATTGCCAACACGAATAATAGCAAGAAATCCAACTTGCTTCCCATAATCGTTCCAGTTACGGTGGAATGATGAATTTCAAAGCCGGCAATTACAGCGGACATAATACTGGTCCCGATTGAACCGGCGTACTGTTGCATCATACTGAACATCGAGTTTTGATCGGATTTTTGAGGCAGAGGGACGCGGGTGCTACCATCCGAAATCGCAGTCCCAAAACCAGTATTAAAGCCGACGCGTAGTAGCGCGTAAATGACAGCCATGATGATGACTGTGAAGTAATCGGTTGTCAGCCAGAATAATAGTAAGGCGGCGCTCGCCATGATGGCACTAAATGTTAATAAGGTCGTTGGGCCTTGTTTATCGTAAATTCGACCGGCGATTGGCCTAGTGATGGCGCCGACGATTGCGCCGGGAAGCATCATGAGCCCCGCCGTCATGGCCGAAGCCCCAAGGACGGTTTGGGCGAAAAGTGGCAGAACGAACGACAACCCGATATTAATGAATTGTAAACCAAAGTAATTAAATAGCCGAAGTCGCAAGATTGGCAATTTGAGAATTGAATAATCAATCAGTTGGCGACGCCCCTTGATGGCGTACGTCACCATTGCACCAATCATCACGATGCTCCACAGACACCAGAGGCCGAAGTTCGGCGACAGCCAGCCGTGAGTTCCCGCGTTGTTAAACGTGAACAACAGACTAGTGAAGGTGATGGCTAAAAGGATTGCGCCCAGATAGTCGAATTTTTTATCGCCAACACCTAAGGCCTTCCCCGAAATGTTGAACGCCCCTAAGATTGCCAGTAATGCCAATAACGGTACGATACCAACGAAAATTGCCCGCCATGACCAGACGCTAGTTAAAATCCCGCCATAAGTTGGTCCGAGAGCCGGGGCTAGAGACACGATGACACTAGCTAAACCGGTATAAGTTCCTAGTTGATTGCGAGGGACGTAAGTGAAAATCAACTGGAACATCAGTGGAATCGAAATCCCAGTGGCTACGGCCTGTAAAAGGCGGCCAGTTAATAATACGGAGAAATTCGGCGCTAACCAACAAAGAAGGCCCCCAAGCAGACACACGAGGGCGGCAAATAAGAATAAGGGCTTGGGGTTAAACCGCTTTAGAACATAGGCCGTGGTACTCATGACAATGGTTGTCAGTAATAGGTAACCGGTCGTCAGCCACTGGACGGTATCTAGTGAAACCCTCATTGTTTTAATCAGCGTGGGGAACGTCACATTCATCGATGTTTCCACGAGAATCCCGACAAATGAGAGTAAACCAACGGATAAGATTGCCAGTTTGGTTTTTAAAGTGACGGTACTTGGTTGGGACACAATCAACACTCCTTATAAAAATAATTGGCGTATTTTGGACAGCTCACCAAGCCCAATAGTCGGTGGTAAAAATCAGTAATCTGAATTTTTACGATTGAAAGGGACGATCGTAATGACCGTCCCACTAACGTCCCCAGTTTAAGCTTATTTTCAATCTGGTGCAATCACTTTGCATTCGGGATGGAACTTATCATTAAGGGGTTTGCGCGAGGTATGGTATTATAAAAAGTTGTCTAATTAAATTTTAATTAAATTATTGGAGGTGCGCTGTGAGTATATTTTTGAAATTAGGCTGGTATTTTCGGCGTGAATGGAAGTTGTACCTCGCGGGGGTGCTTGGACTAGTTTTGACTGCCATTATCGGCATTGTGCCGCCCCGGATTATTGGGGACGTCGTTGATGGGATTAATCAGCACAGCTTGACGGCGCACACGCTGACGGTCTATTTAGTTATTATTGGTGTGGCCGCCGTTGGTCAGTACCTGGCGCGTTATTTATGGCGGAATGCCATCTGGGGTGGTGCAGCCGGCCTTGAACGAACGCTGCGGGAACGACTCTTTTGGCATTTTATGAAGATGGATGCGACGTTTTATCAGCAATACCGTACCGGGGACTTGATGGCCCATGCGACCAATGATCTCACGGCGGTTGAACGGGTCGCTGGTGGTGGCATTCTCCAATTTGCGGATTCCATTATTACTGGTGGGACAACGCTGATTGCGATGATGACACTAATCGACTGGCGACTGACGCTGATTGCGGTGGTGCCTTTCCCATTATTAGCGATCGTGTCACGGTATTTGGGTAAAAAAATTCACGTCGCGTTTCGTGCCTCCCAAGCCGCCTTTTCGCGACTGAATAATAAGGCGCAGGAGAGTATCAGTGGAATCAAAGTGATCAAAGCGTTAGGTCAGGAAAAGGCCGATGTTGCTGACTTTAATCAACAGATTGATCAGACGATTAAGATCAATCGGCATGTCAACGTACTCGACTCGCTATTTGATCCCGCGATTACCATGATTATTGCGTTATCTTACGGCGCCACAATTATTTTGGGCGGGTTGTACGTGACCCATGGTGTCATCACAATCGGTAACTTGGTCTCGTTCGTCACTTATTTGGGAATGATGGTCTGGCCGATGTTTGCGGTCGGGATGTTATTCAACACGATGGAACGGGGAAACGCCTCGTATGATCGGGTCATGGAATTATTGAATCAGCAAAGTGCCATTATTGATGCCAAACGGGGCATTGAACAGCGCCCGCATGGTGATATTCAGTATCAAATCAAGCAGTTCAATTATCCCAACGATGCAGGAACCAGTCTGAGTAACGTGGACTTTACTTTGAAGGCGGGACAGACGCTCGGAATTGTCGGGCGGGTTGGTGCTGGTAAATCAACGATTATGAAACTGATTTTGCGTGAATTTGATCAGTACGAGGGCCACATTACTTATGGTGGTCACGATATTAAGCAGTATGCGCTTGATAGTTACTTACCAGCTCTTGGTTATGTGCCCCAAGATAGTTTTCTGTTCTCGAATACGATTCGCGAAAATATTCGTTTTGCCGATCCGACTGTGAGTCAAGCCGTTGTGGAAGCGGTCGCCGCCAAGAGTGATTTGAGTGGTCAGATTGCCAGCATGCCCGCTGGTTACGATACCCAAGTTGGTGAGGAAGGTATCTCGCTATCTGGAGGGCAACGCCAACGACTAGCCATTGCGCGGGCCTTACTCATCAATCCTGAATTGCTGATTTTAGATGATGCATTATCCGCGGTTGATGCCGAAACTGAGGCAGAAATTTTAGCTAATCTAAAGGCAGAACGAGCAGACAAAACGACGATTATCGCGGCCCACCGGTTAAGTTCGGTGATGAACGCTGATGAGATCATTGTGTTGGATGCCGGTCACGTTGTTGAACGAGGGACCCACGCGCAATTAATGACGCAACACGGGTGGTATCAGAAGATGTTTACGCGCCAGCAATTGGAGACCAAAGTGGAAGGAGCGGTGCAATAATGGCAGCACGTCAATCGGTATGGGCACGTTCCATGCCTGTTAAGGAACAACTCACGGTTATTCGGCGACTATTGCCGTATGCGAAACCGTTCAAATGGTTTTTTATTGCGGCCATCGTTTTTTCCGGTCTGATTAGTGTGGTTAATATCTATCTGCCGCGTGTATTACAGACCTTTATTGATCATTATCTCAAAACAGGACACGCCACGGTACCGGTCATGTGGTACTTTGCGGGCCTGTATTTCTTCGGCATGGTTGTGCGCGCGTTGATGCAGTTCGTACAGAACTTCAGTAGTACGATGGGGGCAGAATATATGCTTGAAAATGTCCGCCGACAAATGTTCGCCAAGTTGCATCGGATGGGCATGCGCTACTTTGATCAAGTCCCTGGTGGCTCAATTTTGTCACGCCTGACTAACGATACGATGTCGTTTTCCAATTTTTGGGCGTTGTTTAATACATTATTTACCGCCTTTTTTGCGGTGATTTCGTCGTTTGTCGCGATGTATCTCACCGATGCGCAGATTGCCTTGTGGTTATTGGTTTTCATGCCTTTTTTGGCTGTAACGATTTGGTATTATCAACGGTATAGCTCACGGGTTTACCGGCGAATGCGGGAACGGCTCAGTGAGTTGAATACCAAGTTGAGTGAAGCAATTACTGGAATTAGTGTTATTCAGCAATTTCGACAAGAACACCGCATCAATGGTGAATTTGATCATACCAATGATGCCTATTTTAAGACCCGCCAAGCGATGATCCGGACGAACTCATTATTATTAAGTCCACTGATCGACTTGTTTTATGCGTTAGGGACGGTCATGGTTCTGGGAATCTTCGGGGTTCGTGGACTCAATGGTTATGTGGCTGCCGGGGTCGTTTACGCGTTCATCACGTACCTGAATAACTTCTATAATCCGATGACGTCGATGATGGATAATTTGTCAGACTTTCAAGATGGCGTCGTCGCCGGATCACGGGTTTTACGGGTCATGGATGATCCAACGATTGCCCCGGCCCAACACGCCGATCCTACGGCTAAGATTACGCGCGGTAAGATTGAATTTCGGCACGTCACCTTTGCCTATGACGGCCAGCATCCGGTCTTAAAAGACGTTTCATTCGTGGCTGAACCAGGCCAAACGGTGGCACTAGTTGGTCAGACGGGGAGTGGAAAAACGTCGACGATTAATGTTTTGATGCGGTTTTATGAGTTTCAGTCAGGAGAAGTTTTAATTGATGATCGCGACATTCGTGAGTATCCGGCTGAGGAATTGCGACAGAAGATGGGGTTGGTCTTGCAAGAACCGTTTATGTTTTATGGTGATATTAATTCCAACATCCGAATGTTTAACGATCAGATTTCAGATGAACAAGTTCAAGCAGCGGCACGGTTTGTAAAGGCCGATGACTTCATCAACGATTTACCTGAGAATTATCAGTCACGCGTCATTGAGCGCGGGGCCAGTTATTCTTCAGGACAGCGGCAATTGATTTCATTTGCGCGGACGATTGTGACTGACCCTAAGATTTTAATCTTGGACGAAGCCACGGCGAACGTCGATACTGAGACCGAAGAGATGATTCAGACTGGTTTGGATCGGATTCAGGAGAACCGCACGACGATTGCGATTGCCCACCGCTTGTCCACGATTCAAAATGCTGATTTGATCCTGGTCTTAAATCAGGGGCAAATCGTTGAACGCGGTTCCAACGACGAGCTATTGCAACAGCATGGTTACTACTATGATATGATTCAGTTGCAAAATTCCGCTCACGTCGATTAAAGTGTGGTATGCTCGATTTAAATTAATTGAGGTGATGCCGAATGCGTCGAAAATTATCGTTAATGGTCGTGATGACTGTTATTAGTACGCTGGTTAAAGTGGGCTGGCAATTAATCTTAGCGCGCCATCAAGCGCCTAAAAAGTTAAAAATTAAGGTAAAACTGAAATAAACATTGTCGTCGTGTCGGTAGCGATGCTTACGGCGATTCAATCAGTTGTCATGACCGACCGTTCTGGAAAAGGTGTAACTTCCAGAATGGTCGGTTTTGTGTTGGAAAATTGAGTTGGCGGAGGTGGTCACGGTGAGTTGTGGTGGTGCCCACAAAACCGGTTTATCAGTGGTTCGACCTTAAAATCGGTCGGTGACACTCACTGCAGGATGTGGCCTGGTATGGTTGCAATCGTGCTGTTCATTTTTGGCCCAACACCTGGAGTACGGTGCCACGCTTGGATGTCGCCAGGCACATTGAAAATAAAGGTCGGTGACTAATAACGGTCATTAATTCCTAAAACAACTGGATGACGGATAACTATACGGAATGGTTATAATTGATTATTTGAACTAGGTATTTTACTCTGCCAACGGATCGCGTTTTAATAAAGATGGTAATGAGTTAACGAAGGGAGTTGTGATGCAATGCAATATCGACAATTAGGAACATCCGATTTAAAAGTCTCGTCGATCGCATTTGGGTGTATGGGCTTTGGTGCGGGGACTGGAACGGCACTTAATCAGCGCTCATGGGCGGTTGGTCAAACGCAGGCGAACCAGGTACTTGATCGCGCGATATCACTGGGGATTAACTTTTTTGATACGGCGCCGGTCTATCAAGCGGGTGCTAGTGAACGTGTCTTGGGACAAGGACTAAAGAAATTTCAGCGAGATCAATTGGTACTGGCAACCAAGTTTACGAATCGGACAACCCAAGAAATCGAAAATCATGTCAGTGGGCGTGAACACGTCTTGCGGTCCCTCGACCAGAGTCTACAGAATTTACAGACAGACTATGTTGATTTATATATTTATCATATCTGGGACTGGTTAACACCAATGGCTGATATCATGGCTGGGCTTAATGAAGCTGTTCAAGCCGGTAAGGTTCGTTACATTGGAATTTCTAACGCCTATTCCTGGCAGATTGCACAGATCAATGCGCTAGCGGTTCGTTATGGTTATCCACAATTTGTCTCGATCCAGAGTCATTATAATTTGGTCTATCGCGAGGATGAACGGGAACTGTTCAGTTATGCTCATGAGAACGATTTGGCAACGACGCCGTATAGTCCATTAGCTAGTGGCCGGTTGGCACATCCTTTTGGCACCCAGACTACTCGGCGACAACAGGATACGTTTGCTGATACCAAATACCAAGCTACCAGCGAGATGGATAAACCAATTATTGATTGCGTTGAGGAACTGGCCCACCAACATCATGTTTCAATGGCGGCCATTAATTTGGCCTGGCTACAACAACGAGTAACGGCGCCGATTATTGGGGCAACTAAGCCGCATCATTTAGATGCAGTGGCTGAGGCAGCGGGGTTGGCGTTAACTGCTTCGGAAATACAGTACTTGGAAACCCCTTACCGACCCCATGACTTGGAGGGCGTGATGGCACTTAACCGGTCACGAACTAATAATTGGAATCAGTATTCCGGACAGTAAGCGAACAAGTTAGTTGACTTAACGTGCAGTTGAAGTAATACACTGATCCTATCGTGCGACTAAAGGTCCACGTTTCAGTATAAAGGAGTTATTGAGATTAAATTGAAAACAATCACACAACAGTATTTAACGGGCGAGCGGGCACTCTTTAAAGCTCACGACCTTGAAATCGACAATACAACGTTTGCTGATGGTGAATCACCACTGAAGGAAAGTCGCAATGTCACGTTGAAACAGCCAATCTTTAAGTGGAAATATCCCTTGTGGTACAGTCAACATGTGACTGTGGATCAAGGTTTGTTTGAGACAATGTCTCGCTCTGGCATCTGGTACACCAAGGATATTACGATTACGAATAGTACGCTACAGGCACCTAAGCTATTTCGGCGGGCCAGCCAAGTTAAGTTAGCGCACGTTCACTTTTCAGATGCGGAAGAAACGTTATGGAACTGCCAAGATATTACGTTGAATGATGTTCAAGCAGCTGGTGATTATTTTGGAATGAATAGCCAGAATATTCGCATTGATGGCTTCAACCTCGTCGGTAATTACGCCTTTGACGGTGCTAAGAACGTTGAAATTCATCATGCAACGCTGATGACCAAGGATGCGCTATGGAATTGTGAAAATGTTACCGTTTATGATTCACAAATCATTGGTGAGTACCTGGGCTGGAATTCGAAGAATATTCGGTTCGTCAACTGTACGATTGAGAGCGATCAGGGCCTGTGTTACATGGATAATGTTAAGTTGGAAAACTGTACGTTACTCAATACGGACTTAGCTTTTGAATATTGTCGTAACATTGACGCTGACGTGGTTTCAACGATTGATAGCGTTAAAAATCCGCTTAGTGGTCGGATTCATGCGCAAGCCATTGGTGAAATCATCATGGATGATCCTGAAGTAGATCCTCATCAGACCCTGATTAGTGTTGACCATGAAAGCCGTGCGCCCCATGCCGTTTGATTTTGAGACCGTACTTAATCGGCGGCACACGAATGCCGTTAAGTGGGACGTCGCGGATAATGAATTGCCGATGTGGGTCGCTGACATGGACTTTGAAACGGCACCAGTTATCAAGCAAGTGTTGATAAAACGCGCCCAGTTTGGCGTCTTCGGTTACGAAGAAGTCCCCACGGCTTACTATGAAGCCGTGGCAGACTGGTGGGCAACGGAACACAACTTCCGTCCGCAAATTGAGTGGTTGATGTTCTGCACCGGCGTCGTTCCGGCGATTTCATCAATTGTTCGTAAAATGACAGCGACCGGCGATAACGTGTTAGTTCAGGCTCCGGTTTATAATATCTTCTATCATTCAATTGAAAACAATGGCCGGCATACCTTGAGTAGTGACTTAGTGGCACGTGACGCGTCGTACGCGATTGATTGGGACGATTTGACGACGAAACTAGCTGATCCGTTGACCACGATGATGATTTTGTGCAATCCGCAGAATCCGATCGGCATCGTCTGGTCGCGTGCGACGTTGCAACGCCTTGGCGAGCTGTGCTTGAAATACCATGTGCTAGTCGTTGCCGATGAGATTCATTGTGACTTGACCCTTAACGGTCACACGTACACCCCATTTTCATCATTGACTGCGCCAGTAGCACATAACAGTATCAGCTGTATCTCACCAAGCAAAACTTTCAACGTGGCAGCCTTACACGCGGCAACGTTGATTATTCCCGATGCACACGTCCGCGCATTAGTGAGCCGGGGTATCAACAATGATGAATTGGCTGAACCCAATTCATTTGCGATTCCAGCCAGCATTGCGGCCTATACTGAAGGCCATGACTGGGTAGCCGTATTGCGAACCAAACTAGCTGCCAATCAACGTCAAGTTCAGACTTACTTGACCGCTGAATTGCCGCAAGTCAAGTTGGTGGAAGCCCAGGCGACGTATCTATTATGGTTGGATGTGAGTCAAGTGACAACCGACAGTGCCGCTTTGGCCGCTTTTATTCGCCAACGGACCGGGTTGTTTTTATCAGCGGGCGATGTTTACCGTGGTGATGGCAACCGCTTCTTGCGACTGAATGTGGCCTGTCCAACGACTACCCTGACGGATGGATTGGCACGGTTAAAAGCTGGTATTACGGCTTATCAACAAGTGCAAGCTTAGTTGACGCGTATGAGGTGCAATTCCATAACTATTTCGCTATCATTAAGATAAGCTGGTTTGGTCTAGATGACCGCTGACAGTCCGTGATAACGGACCAGATAAGTCGGTTAATTCAAACCATTATTAAAAGATGAGGTGGAGGATAGTTATGGAAATTGGAATTATTGGTGCCGGTACGGTCGGCACAGTATTAGCCAAGACCTTTGCGCGCGGTGATCATCAAATCAAATTAAGTCGGCACAGTGGTGCGGCTAGTTTAGCAACACGGCGCGCCGAGTTTGCTGCCAATGTGGCTTTTGTAGAAGTTGCTGAAGCCTTACAACAACCGTTAGTCATTCTTGCAGTGCCGTTTGAACAGGCGCCGGCAGTATTAGCGCAGGTCGCCGATTATAAGCAACGGATCGTGGTGGACGTGACGAACCAGTTTACGGCCGACTTTAAGAAAATTAAGACGGCCCCGTTGACTGGAAGTGAAGTCATTGCTCGTGCAGCTAACAATGCCCGGGTCATTAAAGCCTTCAATACGATTCCGCCGGAGTTTATGGATGGGCACGTTGATGGGCCTGGAAAGCGGGTCTTGTTCTATGCGGGCGATGACGTTGCTGCCAAGAAAGAATTCGCTGCGCTCGTCCGGCCGTTGAATTTCCGCCCCGTTAACTTGGGCAAGCTTCGGCATGGCGGCAGTGTCATGCAAGTTGGCGGTGGACTAGGTAACACACACTTTGTTCAGATTGAAGAATAGTGGATTGTAAAAAGGGGTTCACTTTTGGACCAAAATAGTTAGTGCTGACCTTGTAAGAAAAGGTGTGGCTAGTGTCACTTTGATTGGGCCGTGCGGTGGGCATCAATTGACAGGTGTTCCTGCCAATCGATGCCGCGTGGTTAAATTTGAATCGTGTTATGGGTCATGAAGCCTGATTCTTACTGTGTCGTAACTGTAAGAATGGGGCTGCATGGCTTTTTTTAATTGAGGTTAATTATTGTTTATACGGTTTGATGAGGACAATGGTATTGATACGAGTCTAGTCAATCAAATCAGCCCACTTAGCTACGGAAATATCCGATAGGCACAATAAGAAGGACGTGAAAATTCTTATGTCTTTACGTTATTTTGGTTAAATAAAAGTGTGAACATTACCTGCTTTATATCGTATGAGATGCAGTGTGCCCATTCAATAGACTTTGCAGATTACGTTAATGAATTTCAACTATACGCACAATACATATTATTATATTTAGCCACGGGTGTTCTTAGTTCCCAGCTACCTATATACTAGATCAAGCAATGATACTTTCAACTATTATCGAAATTTATTGGAATAATGCAGGTTTTCCACTTACAGCGCCTGAATTTAATCTCCGCTGTCAAAGCAGGTGCATGGGCAATAACCCTTGTCTGACCTGATGAATCATAATAGTGTTATTCTTCAGGCGTATAATCATTTATTTTCTAATACCAAAAGCGTTGTGCTTCATTTCAATGAGAAATCTAGACACAACGTTTTTCATTAAATACTGCTATCTAAGCTAAGATACTTAGGTGACTTCAGAAAGGATTTTCTAAATTAATGTCTTCATATTCGAATGAGCTGCTCATGCTGATTTTCCAATCGACGCTATTCAAACAAGTTATCATACTTTTCGCTTATGGTTGCTTGTACTATTTGGTAACTCATTTTATAGATAAAAAAATTCAGCATAAAAAAAATTTCTTATTGAAATTAGGCCTAGTTAAACTCAAAAAAAGAAATAAGACAAGGTGGGAAAAAATACGATTGATAATGCAACTGTTCTTACTGGCATCGATACCGGTCTTAGTCTTTAGTGAACTCGTGCTAAATACTGATTACCAGTACATGCTTTTGGTTTCTTCTATTATGAAGTGTGTTGGTTTCATTTCTTTTGTAATTGCGTTTGTGGATAGTTTAGGCCCAATAAAGGAGATGCAGCAGTTGATTGCTGGCGCACAAAGCAGTGATACTTTAGACAGTGATAAAAAGGCGCTAGCGGTGACGAGCTTTAAAAAAATTAGATGGATGCTGATATTATATCAGGTATTAAAAGTACCCTTGCTTGTAATTTTTTTGAGCTTAAGTGTTGATTACCGGCGCGACGGCTTCTTTTCATAAAAATTTGAATATAACTCATTTTTAATCCCGTTCCTTTAGCTATTCTTCTCGCACGTTAATTGATAGCAATCGTCAAGTGGATTAAATCTGAAAATCTTATCACCTGAGAAGAAAGGGCACGTTTTGACAGATTACCCAGATGAACTGTTATTAGCATTGTTTCACGGCCGAATCTTGAATTAAGCAACGACGACTGTTTTATATAAATTGCTTTTCTTACTGATTCACCAATTGGTCTTTTTGTTGATTGGAAATCAAGGTAAGCAGGTTATTGAGTTAAAAGCCGTCAACACAACTACTCCGCATAGGACCTAATATGTTAAATAGTTCAGTTTTTAAGATACGTTAGGCCTGCGCGCAGAGTTTGCTGATTGTTTTTGCGTTTAAGCTGTTAATAACAGTTTTTGCAGTTGCTTAAAGTTATCCACAGTGTAAGTTGGGGCAATTGTTGTGTCGTTATGCGCATGCTGTGGATTGTACCAGATACTAGGTAACTGGACGGTGGCCGCTCCCGCGATGTCTGAACGCAGGCTATCACCAATCATGACGGTATTCGTGGCATTCATGTCTGGGTATTGGTCATGAATAGCGTTGAAAAAGTGTGGGTTCGGCTTGGCATAGCCGATACTTTCAGAGATGAAGATATGATCAAAATAGGGCGTCATATGGGCACCTGCCAAGCGACTGAGCTGGGTGTGTTTGATACCGTTAGTGCCGACGAGTAAGGTCAGCCCAGCGTTGGTCAGCGTGCGCAAAAGTTCGTGGGCGCCGGGAATTACCTGATAACTGTGCGCTAATAATTGGTCGTATTCTTGTTGAACCGCAGGACCGTCAACGGTGATGCCCAGTGTGCCTAGAAAGACTTGAAATCGTTGGTCTAACAAGCTATCACGATCGGCACCTTGTTCGATTTGTTGCCAAACAGTTTCGTTATAGGCCTGATACTCATTTTCTGCACGGCGAATATCAGTGACGCCATGATGCTGAAAGACGGCTGCGAGGTTAGCCGCTTCAGCGCGGTCAAAGTCAAGGATGGTATTATCGAGATCAAAAATTGCGTATTGCATGGAACCACTACTTTCAATAGGTTTATTTAAACCATCATACAGCAATTTTGAATGGTGTGGTATGCTTAAAGTATCATACTTAAAAGGAAGTTAAACATGGAAATCGATAATGACCCAGCGTATCAACAAATGATTAATGGTGAATTGTACTTAGAATCACCAATCCTACAGCAACGTCGGCGAGACGTGCGGACGAAGTTAATGCAATATAATCAGATTGCTGATAATGATGAACGGAATACTAAGATGAAAAGTCTCTTACGTTCAGCCGGTGACCGGTTCTTCGTTGAACCGACCTTTGAATTTAGTTATGGCGTCAATATTCGTATCGGCAATCATTTTTATGCTAACCATGGGGTCACGTTATGTGATGAAGGACTTATTACGATTGGTAATGATTGCAAATTTGGTCCTAAAGTTGGCTTGTACACGCCTGCTCATCCATTAGACCCAACTGTGCGGCGGACTGAAGCGGAACGGACTGCACCGATTACGATTGGTAATGATGTTTGGATTGGTGGTAGTGCCGTGATCTTACCCGGGGTGACGTTGGGCAACAACGTGATTGTTGGTGCCGGTGCTGTCGTAACACATTCATTTCCAGATAACGTCATCGTAGTCGGTAATCCGGCGCGTGTCTTGAAACAAAATGCACCGCAGTCATAATTGACAATTACGCCTAAATTGATGAAAATAAGGGTGTAGTCAGATTATCAGAGAATGGGGAGTGGAGCCATATGTCAGAGATGAGTCCTAAGGAATTTAAGCACATCTTAGTCGGGGTTGATGATTCGGATGACGCGCAGTTAGCGTTTCGGTACGCCATTAACCGGGCCAAGAGTGACGGTGCTAAGTTGACCATCGTCTCGATTTTGGAACAGGATAATATGAATGTGTATGAGGCGATGAGCAAGGACTTTGTTCATGGTCAACGCAAGGATTTGGAAGAACACGTCCAGCAGTATCAGAAGTTGGCCCGTGACTTCGGGGTGACGGATGTTAACGCGGTCGTTGATGAAGGTGACCCTGGTGAAACCATCGTGAAGACGGTGATTCCAGCGTTGAAGCCCGACTTACTAGTCATTGGCTCAGTTGCCAAGCATGGTGTTCGTAAGTACTTCGGTTCGCAAGCCGCATATATGGCAAAACATGCACCGATTTCAGTACTGGTGATTCGGTAGTGATAAGATGAATTTTGATTGATCAGGCCTTCCGGTTATGGAGGGCTTTTTTTGTTGTGTCTTGAGTATCATTTTCCGGCGATGGTGTTGATGATGAATAATAGTGGTTGTGTCTTGAATACCGTTGTTATCAAAGCAGTGTTCATTTGAGCAAATCAGATGTTTGCTAGCTTCTATGACTTCGTGGTAAAGTTACCGTGACATGTCGTTGGGATTAACTGAAAATTAAGTTGTGATGGAAAGGTGTGCTGATAGATGGAAGTGAGTATTCGTAAGATTGGCAATGCTCAGGGAATCATTTTTCCCAATGAACTGAACCTTGAAGTAGGGGCACGTTATAGAATTGAGCAAAGTGGTCCGGCACTGATTATGACACCAATCAATTCGGAACTTTTTGCTAATCCAGATGATTGGGTGGGTTTTCGTGACAGTATCTCCCAAGCAGACCGTGAATGGGACCAGCTAGCTGACTCCTAAACTGTTTAGTGACAGGCAATTATAGTGTTAGTTACTTAAAGCGCATCATTTTTTTGGTGGTACTAGTATTCTGATGTTGTTAAATAGGATTGTTCAGTAGGGCGCTGAGCAATCTTTTTTTATTGAAGCGACTCTTTTTGAGGGATTGTTTTAACAAAGAGTAAAGGAGGTTAAGTATAACTACTGAAAATTGGTGATTAAACATTTAAAGTATAGTCAGATTTGAAAAGTCAAAAATTGAAGCTAATTCATCCGTAGTCAGGAACTGAGCTAAGTAACGCTGTTCATTTTCGATAAAGCCGCTCTGATGATTGCAAAGATACGTAATCACATTCGCACGACGTAAGAGTTTTAATCCAACTAAGTGGTCGCCACTGAGGTAGGTAACTAATCCCTGTAAATTAAATAAACGCGCTGTATGGTAATAATCACGTTCATTATGCTGGAAGTAGTGTGTGAGTGATTTTAATATGATGTGTGCGTTTGCTAAATCATGTTGATCAATCAAATACAGAATCAGATTATTATGAATGTAAAAGAGCATGGAAAAAGAATCCGAGCGAAAATTATTGTAAAAGATGCCCTTTTTGAATAATTCCTTGAACAAATTAACAGCCATTTTCTTATCAAAAAACTGTAATGAATGACCATACAGGTATAACTCAAAAAAAGTCCAATTCGTAATAGTATTAAAATGAGCTTCAAGTGTGTTAATTTCCTGTTTTGAAACCAGTGGCTGGCCGAGAATAGTTAACATCATTTTTAACTGGATCACTTGTAACTGTGCAAAATCGCCCGATTGGCGTTGCCAGATTAGCAAGTGATTTTTTAAGGTAATGGTGTCTCCAGATTGAAAAGCACGCTGAAATGTCGGAAGTAAATCCGTCGTCATCTCATTTTTCTGATTGTACATATATTCAAATTCAGATAATTGAACATTGATGCGATCAAGTAGTTCTAATAAATGGTTAAACGAAATATCATAAAGTCCACGTTCGAAGCGTGATAGAAAAGCCAATGAAACGATGCCATTACTAGCATCTTTTAATGTAACGTGCTTCCCTAGTCTTAAATCACGATAAATTTCTCCAATTTCAGTCATGTTTTTGTCCTATACGCAAATTTTGCGCTACCTTTCGTTAATCAGTTTATCATAATGGCAATGCCTTGAGGAGGGTCTTCATGGCATGAAAGTGAGTAAGCTAAACAAGGAAGTGATGAAGTGGCACAATCAGTATTTCGTTTTTTATGGCTCAGCTTTTTAATCTCAAGTATTGGTGATTGGTTGTACAAATTGGCTTTGCCAGTTGTGATTTTGCAAAAGACGGGTTCAGCCTATCATGCCGCAACGGCTTTTGGTGTTTCGTTTGTTCCTTGGATTGTGTTCTCTTTGCTGGGTGGTGTGATTGCTGACGATTATGTAAAAAAATATGTGCTCATTGTAGGTCATTTTTTAGCTAGTGGATTGGCCTTGCTTCTGTTAGGCGTTTTGTGGCAGCGACAGTTAAGTTATCCATTATTGTATGGCGCAATTTTTTTATTATCTTCAGTTGATCCATTAACGCATCCTAGTTTTCAGAGTGTTATTCCTGAATTAGTGACTGCTAACCAACTGGTTGCGGCCAATGCGACGATTCAAACGATTGAAAATTGTATTTCGGTTGTCGGCCCCTTATTGGGAGGTGCTATTATTACTTTAATTGGTGGCTATACTGGCTTAATGGTCGATGTTGGTTCTTTCCTAATTGCTGCTATATTACTATGTTGGTTGCCGAATGAACATCATACAAATCCAAAACCTGCCGGCGTTTTTGCCGAATTACGAGTTGGGTTTACTTATACACTTAAAAAACAAGTTATCTTAAGTGGTTCACTAATGTTCTTTTTTACTAACTTTGCTTTAAATATGTTCGAAGCCAATTACATGTATTATATGATCAAACAGTTGGGGTATTCACTATTCAAAACATCCATTGCAATGACAATAGCTGGCATTGGCGCGTTACTTGGTGGTCTGTTTGCAACAAAATGGCTCGCAAATCGCAAAGCCGGTGTTGTTTTGACGAACAGTACCATGTGGGCTGGTGGGTTGACCTTTCTATTATTGCTTGTGCATCAATATATATATTGGTTTAGTCTTGGCTGGAATTAATGTTTTTGGAACGTTAAATGTTGTTACCTATTTTTCATTACGACAACGAACAGTACCTGAACAACTTTTAGGGCGGGTAGTTGCAGTAACTAGAATGGTTTCATACGCGGCTATTCCATTAGGATCATGGGTTGGTGGGCTTATTTTGGGTCAGGGGTATCAAATGGCAGTCGTGATAATGGCCGCGGGTGCTATTCGATTTTTGGCTGGCTTCTTTGCACGTTACACTGAGATGGGACGTGAGGCGTAGTGGATGTTGAGTAATTAATCGTTCACGGATAATGGTAATTTTGTCTAGGGCTGTTAGTTTTGTTTGTAAGTCATTTGAGTAAGTAGAGACT
>SKET01000294.1_pt1:10000-37500 | contig 44681 bp, 30 predicted proteins | sample 4841461 | NCBI WGS metagenome assembly SKET01 (sample SAMN11008802, study PRJNA524170) | human gut metagenome | biome: Human fecal sample; material: Feces; isolation source: fecal sample from pouch patient p5 | host: Homo sapiens | place: Israel: Tel-Aviv | collected 2014-02-13
ATGAAGGAGCAAGCAAATTACAAACAAATAGGATATCGGGATGGCAGCGGAGACCGGCCATAGTGGGTCTCCTAAATCGGGTCTTTCACAATCAAGTGATAGATGGAACTGCTATGAAGCTACTTATGTAGTAGATCACGCCGAAGAAATATACTGATATAGAGCTCCCCTCGGGTAGAACCCATGTCTCCAATCCAATTAGAACTCCGGAGTAAGCTGCTACTCTTTCATTCGCCCCAAAAGGGGCTCATTTCACTTACTTTTACACAGCAGAGGCTGTAGAAGATACAGCTACAACAGAACAGAATTCGGCACCCGGGAGAGGGACGATCTCCAGAGATTCTTGTCTCATTCTATTTCCTCGTAGCAATAGTTATTTCTCTTCATTGATTTGTGAATCTCAAGCCAATGGCTACGCAGTAGAGGCGGAGAGCCAGGGGTCTTGAAAATCAGCCAATTCGAGTGTTATAGAAGTCGGTTTTAGCTCACCAAGCCTTAATTGCTCGTAAACAGAATATGGCATCAAATTTACGCTAGCCCCAAGATCGAGTAATGCCTTCTCGAATTGATGATCTCCAATGACACAAGAAATAGTGAAACTCCCTGGATCCTTGCACTTAGTTGGGATTTTACGCGCGCTAACTTCCTCAGAAAGTGAAACCCTCTCTTGCACCCTTGTGTGCAAAGATTTTTAAGCATAGGAAGGAATTTGCTTGATAGCATCAAGTAATGGGAGATTTATTTGGACTTTCTTAAACATCTCCATGATTTCATTGTAATGAGTGTCTTTCTTGGGCGCAACCAACCGTTGAGGATATGGAGGCTTGGGAATGTAGTGTGGCACAGGATTAGGCTTTTTTGAATTTAATACATGAGCAGTAGTTCTCTAAGTTATCCTTCTCCTAGATACATTTTCATGACATTTATGCTTGGAATCAGCCGTGTTAGTGTAATTCAAGGCTGTGAGAGCGGTAGATACATCTGAAAGAAAGAAGGCTATGAAAGAAAGATCGGAAGAAGCGGTGTCCGGGCGAACGAAAAACGAGAGACAAAAACTATCGAAATGCAGCTCAATTTACTATGTTTTCGAAAAAGGTACGATTCAGGACTTTCTCAAAAAGACGTCCTTGTGCATGCAGGGCTTAGTACATAGTCTAGCCTTCCTACCCCACCTCCCTCAGTCTCGTCTCGCTCACTTCCGTATCGCCGCCTGGCTTAGCGCCACTTCAAGTGCTTTAATTTTTTGCCATACAACCACGATAGCGATTGGGCAGTAGCGTGCTGTGCTTCTTCTGGAGAAACGTTCTATGGGGAAACGCTCTAAGATAAATAATAAAGACTCCGTTCGTTACAGGCATATCGATGCCTTTTATCCCATCCCGGGAAGTAAGAGAACATATTCTCCCTCAGCTTGGAAAGCAAACTTGAACCTCACTTAATTCACTTCCAAACCTGCCTTAGTCTCAAGTAGTTTTTAAATCTTTTTATGTATGTGTACTGTACCGTCCGTCGATCTCGTATCTCATTCCAATCGCCTCGCTCTACGCTTATTTTTAATATGTAGCCCACCAAGCTAGCTCTTGGGCGGGGATGCCAGAAGTGTATTTCTCTCTCTACCTAAGCTAGCAGTGGTCTCTCTCTTCGCTCTGTCTTGAGTAGAGTCCATTCCTGTTCGTTCGTCTGAGCGAACTAGACAGACGATAGTTTAATTGATTACAGGGGTTGGTTATAAGCCTTTCGGTCGATCGTATATATACCTTTCCATTGTACCAAAACCATAAAAGTAGGCGACATTTCACCACAAAAAAACTAGCTTTTAGAGAGAAAGTTAGTCTTTCTCACAGTACACCAGGCCCTTAAAAAGAAAGCATTTTGCTTGCGCTAACGCCTGAGGTTCTTCATTGGGAAATCACTTGGCTTTTGAAGCAGCTGGTAGCCAGCCAGGGTTGTTATAGTATATTCTGCTCGGCCCAAGCCCTTAAAAAGGAAAAGAAAAGCGTATGGCTTGAAATCATATAGTCAGAGGCTAAGGATTGCTCTAACGGCAAAGAGTTTATTAGGTGTGAGTGCGCGAAGCGGTATGGTTGTCAGGCTTATCCTAGTTTAGTTGTTAGATCGGCTCGTAAGGCTTTCTTTGACTCGTGTTGTACCGTAAGAACCTACGTGAAGAATGTTCTGGAATCAGAGCAGAAGCCTGAGCCCAGGGCTGAAGAAGCAAGCCCCCTATATAGGCCATACACTAGGGCGGGCCAAGAGAGAGACGCGACCGGGTATGAAAAGCACTTGTTGGCCTGGAGTTCGTCCTTTCGCTCATACCAGGTGCGGAAAGCTTGGAGTCGAGTAGCTCGTCTGCTACCATAGAGGAGGGTGGTCTAAAGGCGGGAATTCAAAAACCCTTTTCTGGGCCCGAATGAATAATTCTTTCAAATAAATTGCATCATTGTTATTATGATTCCCGTGGATTTGGGGAATACTTGTTACTGACCTCTCGAATTGACGCTTCACCTCTCACTTACTTTTATGATTCCGGGGAATAAAGAATAACAGGAGAACGCAGCGCTTCCCAGGGCATACCACCACTATCTTTGAAAAGAACAGCCACCAGCCTGGCGATCAAGAAAAGGTGCAGGCGACCATAGGGAGCAGGTATTCACTTCGAGGGAACCTCTCACTAAAAGAGAGGGTGTTAGCCCTGGAAAGAGAAATGGTAAGGAATATATGTAAAATCTCAAATAGGCATTGGCTTGGGAAAGATCAAAGGAGATCAAAACACTTAGGCTTTCCACCTGGATCTCTTTCTTGATCCCGATGTATCTCTAGTTCCTCTTGGAACACTACAAACTACATCAGGGAGGTAACTTATTACTTAAATGTATATCCGGTGCCTCTCTATCTCTTTATCCACGTCTAGCAACTCCGGATACAGCACACAACGATTCTTCCAAAGCATATGACCTCCTTCCGGATTGATCAGCCAGCTTGACTTATTCCTACTTCTATCTAGCGCACTACGGCTTAACTGACGTTTACTACTTCTATCAAGTTCCGTCAAGCTCAGGAACAAGAACAAGAACAAGCACTCAAACGGGGCGGGGGATCCATGTGAAGCAGACCGGCAGCCAGATATGACCAAAGGCAAGAACAAGGTTTACATCTTGGGTGAAGGTTCAGTTGCACAAGGTCTATAAACCCCGTATTTTCAATTTAAAAGTCTCATTCTGCACAAGAGGGGCATAAGCGAGGATCGATCTGAAAGAGAGTAAGCTTAGTGAATAGGGACTAAGGAGACGAAGCTGAAGTAGTTTCCGAAGGAGAATCCGTGGATCTAGTTTCATCAGCAACAGAGGCAGGGAGGGCATCGGCTTCAGTTGATTCCGTTTATTCAGTTGTGGATTCTCGCTTTAGTAGCTTATCTGAAATGGAATTGAATACAAGTGTATTGTAGTCAGGGCCGGGCCTACTCCTTTTAGCAGTAGAAGGGAAGTCTTCATCCCGGAGCATACGACGATTCTTTCGCGAAGAACTAGCTCGTTTCAGCATCAGCAGCAGAGTCCGTTTATTCTGTCTGTTCCACATCCCCGTACTCTCGCTTTGAATCCATATCTTGCTAACTGGCTACTTTTCTAGTTCCGTTACATAAGGGCCTTATCTTGCTGCTGGACCTGAGCCGTATGCCTAGCCTATCCATAAGTTCTGCAGGGCATTCATCGATAGGAACCACTAACTCTGCTGTCGTTAACTCGTCGGATGCGGGGTTAAAAAGGGTTACTTAGCGAGTTGAATCGGGGGATCTCGTTTCAGCAGCAGCAGTAAAGGCAGTTTCTTCAGTCGATCGAGTTGACTATGAATCCGTCTCTTGCTTGGCTTGGGACTCCACTCTTATCAGTGTAGTAGGGTAGTGAGTCTTCTTCAACTAGCTCTGGGAGCGAAAAATAGCTTAAAACCAAGTTTCCGGAGGGAAGAACTACATTAAACTCAGTTATTGATCCACCACCATCAGAAGGAGAGCTCGTTGAAGCAGCACGCTTTGTTTTTATTGGATATGCGGAGAACCAAAAGAGGGGCCGAAGCGCGTCAGGTTGAAAGAGAGTACCTGGGGGGCTAGCCTACTGATAGAAAGAGACTGAGAAACAAAACCCGGCCGGTCTTAGCTCTGCAAATCGCGAGTTTAAAGGGGTGAGAAGCGAGTGTAAACTACGGCTTTAAAGCCTGAATTAAAGTATAGTTTCGTCAGTGCTTGCTACGGATCTGATCAAGAGTGAGTTCCGTCAGGGCCACTTCCAGATCCTTTAGCCGAATGTTCATCCGAAGCGCGTTTGTCTCCCCTAGTAACGTAACCTCCTCTCTTTCATCTCCTTAACCTCTAAACGAGGTCAAGTTGCTTTTCCTCTGTTTGCTGGGCCTTAGATCTAATAGGCTAAAACGATTCCACATTAAAGAAAGAACCGGACCGGACAATTGGAAGTAAGAAGGAAGCGGGCTACTCTCCGAAAATGCCCCGCCCGTAGGTTCGTTTGTCGTTGGGGCTCAAAATCTTCCTTGCTCGTTCCTAGGAACTCAGTAACGTGGCCAGCCAGGTCAGCAGGGAATGAGAAAGATACATCTAGGCCATATCACTGAGACGGGCCTTAATCGGCAAATTTAGGCTTTCTCTACTGGGAGTCATCAAAGGAGGAATGGGCATACGCTGGTTCGATAAGCCAAGGAAAAACAACCAAATGAATCTACCGAGCTTGATGTGTTAAGCATCTAGCTGGCATCTTTTTCTAAATTAAATGGTCGGCTATAAATACTTATTAATGAATACCATTGCTCTTTCTTCGTTAGCAAAAGACGGGACTCCCCTGGCAAAGATAGGTGATAAAGTGCTAAGATAAGACGTCAACCACGGGGTTGTTGCGGTTCTAGCTCCCGGCCAATACGGGCTCCCAGAAATTGTTGTCGTTTCAGCCCGTTTCGGTTGAGCGAAGGAACGCAGTAGCTCCACCGATAGGGGGAGGAACGCAGTAGCTCCGCGCGACTAGCTGATTAGGCTTCCTCTAGAAACAAGTAAACCCGCTCTATGACTACCCAAGAATCCTGTTTTCATTTTATTTTGGGAATATGGCACATCCGGACGTTGGAACAAGGCTTAAAAGCGGCATACGCGGGGGTTACCCCATTTGCATTTGCACACCTCCTCCAGAATGAGTTGAGATATCTCCTTTCTTTTAGATGTGTCTACCAATGGTTGGGGACTGGGAGTGGTTTATACTTCATTACAATCATAACCGGGCCAAAGCCAATACACATGGACATCGACGGGCTAAGTGCTAATCTGTGTAACAACGGGTATAGTCGCCGGGTAAGAAAAACTGCCTTATTTGCCAGGGCTGTAGTTCGGACCTTTCGCCGTTGAGCGAGTTTAGCTATCTAAGGTATCCATTGATTTGCTTACTACGGTATCAACAACTGGAATGACAGCCGCTGAGGGCTCGGTTAAGAAGTAGAGTGATCGATATCAGATGTACTTGCTTTGGCTTAAAATTTTTTTTTCATGGGAAATCCAATTCTTTGTTAACCTCGGCGTGGATGGCTTCTTACTAAATATTCATATTTTATAACCCTAATTTGAATAGAAAGATTAAGGCTCAGATTTGCCAATTGATAGAGAAGCTTGTCCCATCCCAAGCCCAATGTGATCTAAGTAAGACCTCTCGACAGGAGCAGCAGCACGCTTCAACGACAAGACAAATATAATTGACTAAGAATAGAAATGCGGGAAGGCTAATCTCTACTTCCTGGCCTTGCTACCCCTACCCTACCGTTCAGCAGAAGATGGACGGGCTGTTCCATTCTCAAACCATTTAGCTAGGGACGTCACCTCACCAATTCTCAGTGGGCGGTACACCCGGAGAGTCAATCCCGCATCTACTCGAACAAGAAGTTCCAACTCTGTTTTTTTTGCCTCTTTTTCTGGCATATGCCGTACATGACGCAGGCTAGCTAGTTTGACCCAGCTGATTGACTTATAGCTCCCCTGCGCTCAAACTTAGATAAGAATCGCCTGGGCAGGTGGATTCGCTCCTACCACCACCCTACCTTAACAAAAGCTAAGTCGCATACTGAATTACTGCTTCGCTGCCTGTGGAATGGAACCCCGTACCTCCACTTTGTTGTTTCCTTTTTTCGGAGTAAATATATCCCTTAGTCCTGCGAAGGAGCGAGTGAGGTTACTGCAGAATTTCTTGGACTTAGCGGACTTACCCCCATATCCCCGCTTCGTGGGCTAAACTCAAAACGAACCCTGCTTATTTCTTTTTCCGCTGAAGAGGAAGAACAAGAGTCTGGTTGTGCTTCGGCCTTAAATAGCGCCCTCTTCTCTTAGTATAGGGCGGGCTTCCCCCAAGAGAATGCCTTCACTCCACTCCCCCTTCAGACGCCTATGGAGAACTAAGGTACCATTAGGAGTATCCTTTCCGAAGGACTCGAAAACAAGCCACTATTTAACTGTTTAGGCGGCATTGAAGACGCTCCACTCGTTCGTAAGACTCGCAGCGAGTATGGAAGAAAGATAGGGTCAGCAGGCCTTAGCGCAAGCACTAAGTAAGCAAGCTACCTTTACTTCCCTGGGATATCCCCCTTCCTATAGGACGAGCCATGGGAACCCATGAGATTGATTGAACAAGCCTTAAAAGCGAAGAAGAACCTAATCGATCAAATCTATTCGTGGAATTAGAAGAGGGGCTATATAATTAAAGAAAGTCATTCGTACCAGTACCACACTATTTCAATCAAATACCGCTGGCAGACCCTGGTAATTATTATCATCTAACTGGCACATCTGTCCTTTGCACCTCTCCAATGGTAATCATGCAGTTCCTGCCTATTTGGCCTGTACCCCAAACCAAATGTCCCGTAGTGCACTGGGTATTCGGGGAATTCTGGAGGCCCTTGCTGGTATCATCCCAATCCTAGTCCCGGAAGGTAGCCCTTTGCCTTTTTTGACTTTAGGATTTTGGGGTTGCCCTTTCCCCTTACCCATATGAGTAGGACGGGAGCAACTCTTTCCTCGGAGGGCTGAATTCCACCATGTTAACTTCCTGCCCTTTCTAATAAAGAATTCCGGCTCCGTCGGATCTCCAATCTGAACCTTACTAATAGGGGGGCACGAATCCAGCGTAGTCTCTCACTTTCTTAACAGGCGGACGATCCGGATCTCCGTGAATCATAACGATTTGGCTGCCCTGGATGAATCGGACCTTCTGATGGAGTGTGTATAGTAAGGCGTTTGGTTCAGCGACGCCGCTCCAATTGTATTCACCTCTGCTTTAGCCCGAGGGGTCCCGGCAGACTTTTTCTGCTTATTATTCGAGGACCCGTTGCAAATTGCAAAGCAACGGCGTAGAAAGGGGGAGCGAACGCCCAGCTGCCAATGCATCTTCTATCTGGCAGCCAGCACAAACTAAAGAATGAAAGGTTGGATGATGGGTAAGTGTCAACCTATTGGTATACTTAGGGTTCAGGCTCTTCAAGACCATAGCAATTTGATCTTCCTCCGAGGGTCTCTTTTGAAACTGAGCAGCTTGGGCCCTTCCCCTCTATAGTAAGCTATGTGATGAAGTCGGTGAAAGACTCAGTGGGTCCTTGCTTAACGAGTTCTAGCTTACGCCTTGATAACTGAGTTTTTTTATTGTATGCATAGTGCGTCACAAAGGCGTTAGCCAGATCTGGCCGTGTGCGAATGGTATTTGGGTCAGTGTTCATCAACCAAGTCAGCGCGGGTCCGGTCAAACTGCGCTGGAATAGTTGGACAAGTAGCTCATTGTCGATTCCCATGGGCTGTAGAGTTCCGACATACATCCTGCCTTTAAAATTGAAGCTCCGAGGTAAGCCTCTTTTTATCCTATTTTGTTATGCATTCGGTTCCGTTATACTTATATATCTCTGGCCACTTAAAACCGTACGGAAGCCTTACTTTGGGGTATAGGGAGAGATTATCAAGATCTACAACATCATACTTGTCCCCAGTCAATTTATTAACTGCCCGTTCAAGGCGACTGATCTTCTCCATCAGAGGATCGGACGGCTGTGGTGGGACGTATGGCACTATCTGATTCATGGGAGTGGGAGCCAAGGACACGGCCGGTACTGCAGGAGGCTTTCTTCAGATCTCTTTCTCGTAGTGATCCACAGGTTCAGGAACTGCGGGCTGATTCTGAACTGAAGGGGGTACTGGGTCTACAGGTCTAGCATCTGCTACTCTTGGTTGGCTTTGTGGTTGTGGATCTGTGTCCCCTGAGCCGGGGTGGTAGATGGAGGGTTTGTTCCTTGAGCAGCAGGTGCAGCCAGGGTATTTCGGCTACCTGCGAGGTCAATTGTGCTAGCATCCAGGCAATCTCAGCTAGTTGACGGCTAACTACCTCGTTAGAAAGTTGCTGATTTGCCGGGGCTGTAGGGTTCCGCTGGTGGTTAGAGCCAGTAGACTCTTCATTGTCCCCATCATAGAGAGTAAGCAAGTTACCTCGGTGACTGGCGTTGTTGGCCATGATCTCTGGGTCTGATTCACCAAGGCGTTCTAGGTCCTCTATTTTTACTAACCTCCTGGACGGGCCTCTAGTAGTTCGCACCCACCCGCGGTTTGCAAACTGACGGCGAACCGAGTCTAAGAAAGATTCCTCTTGTGCCGAACCTATGGTTCAACACTCAAGATTAGGGATAAAAACCTAAAGGCTGACACCGGCTTAATATAATAAATAAGGTTTAGAAAGACCGCAAAGATGTGTGCTTGCTGCTGTATGCTTCCTGATTAACGTCTGGTCTTGCACTTGCAGCGGATTCTCTTACTTTAGCTTGGCACCTTTCGCTCGCAGGACTGAGACCGAGGAACTGCAATCGTGCTACTGGTTCGCTGGCAAAGCATTCCCTCTCTCTTCTTTCTTCACTCGAATACTTCGCTTCGCACCATGATTGACCGAAAGCCACTATGGGTAACTCAACCACCTTAACAATCTCCTCCCCGATCCCTATATCCTATATATATTTCCAACCCATCCTAAGGAACAGCCAGCCCCCTTTATCTACGGGCTATGGCTCACGAAATAGAACTGTAAATGGTTATCCGAATTTAAATTGGATGCTCTGGATCTGGAAATTGAAGGTATGCTGCTATCCGAACTGTAAGAAATGCTAGGCAAGGTGGCGCACATATAAATGGATGACGAGAACTGGCTCTCCATATGGTAGTAGGTGGAAAGCTTCTGGCTCTAGCTTACTCTGCTACAACTACTATGACTTCCACTGCTGCTACTAAGCTAATAAGATCGGGGAGAGAAAGTGATTAAAGAAAGTGAATTTTATTTTTATTTGATAAGTAATCAAGGAGCTATGTATATATCACTCAGATGAGGCTTAGTGAAAAACTAAACAGAACAGATGAAAGTTAGCCCAGCCAAAGGGCTAATCCAGCTACAAATGAAAGAGTAAAGCGCATTATCTTCATTCCACTTCCAATTAGATGTGTTACACACTGTGAGATTTGCCAATCCTGTTAGGAATCAATTGAAAAAGAAATTAACAGATATTTCAATTCAATTTAAAATCTTTCATGAGCTCTCTCTCTGTAAAGGTAAAGTAATTAGTAATTCGACTTTCTTTTTTAGATGCTGCTTATCCGGGCTTGGTGGTAAGGGAATGGATTAAGCCAGCTCGTGCCTCTCAGTCTTATGGTGTCCTTTTATTATTTTATTTCTAAAGCGCCTGTTTGACCAAACTGGAGTTCATCTGATTCATTCTTCCGTCTACTCATTCGTCAGTATCGTCAAAAGCAGCTGAACTCAATCCCGATGGCTACCATTACAGTGTCGATTGGCATTCCGCTTCTCTAAACTAGACTACAGATGTGACCATGATTCTATCTTGGTGAGAGCGGCGTGACTTGAAGCTGCACGGAGACCATTTCCTTTTCTTGCTATCGTGCTGGATGTCATCTCGGCATATCGGTCGGTTTAAGATGAATCCGGGGAGGGATAAAAACCTGAAGTCCAGAGAAAGCTACAGTGGGATGACTAGGCAGGAAGCTCGAGACCAAGAAAGTAACTGAGAGCTTAAATTAATTCCATCGCACAAGCAATATGATTAACTAGTTTACACTACCTTACTTATACTGCTTGAAAACTCTTCCAAGATCCCCTTGCCTCTCCTCAAAGGAGAGAGTGGTACCGTACTGGCTTTCATTCAGGTCCTACTCCTTGTATTGATAAACTCCCTCTCGAAGCAAGGACTTAAGATCGAGTTTATGTGCTTGCATAATTCACCATTGATTGGTCTATCGGCAAAGGTTGAATTTCCTTTGGCCGGTGAGGGATGAAGGTGTGTGTGGTTGACACTGGTTCCCACAGGCGCTTTTAAGCCCTCGTGTAGCTCTAAAAAAAAAGAAAAAGTGTCTATAGTATTATTCTTCAGCAATAGAAAAAGGAATCCTTAGGCGGGTCCCCTAATGCATAGGAAGACCCCTAGAACTTACTTAATGAGTGTCGGTTTTCCAGCAGAGGATATAAAAAAGTATTTCCATCCCGGTAGTCTTCCACTGAACCAATCCGCCGGGGGTCTACAGTCTTCTTAGAGTTTTTGAAACACCTTTGAAAAAGGTTAGTCATAATGGCCTTATAAACAACATTACATAAACTAATGGGACGAAATTGTGATAAGCGAGAGGAGCCTTCACCTTTTGGGATAAGGGCAATAAAGGTATTATTGAGACCTCTAGGCATGGTCCCAGAGTCAAAAAAGTCCTGTATAACATCTACCACATCCGCTTTTTCCGTAACCGTAATCTAGGATTGTCCCGCTTGTAAGATTATTCAAATAGGCAACTGTTTCATTCTGAATGTTTTGCTGCCTGAGCGCCTCGAGAAAGACCATAAACATAAAAAAGAGGAACTCGAGCAGAGGCTGAAAGGCCCTTTCTCTTTCCTTACCGTCTAGCGATACCATTTACATTTGTAGGAATGCATGGGACTACTTTCTATAAAGCACTTTAGGTGGCTCTACCACTTCCGTAGGCGGCCGGAGGAGCTGAATAGGCGGCAGGAGGAGGAGCAGCTAGCCCAGCTGTAGACTTCAATGTAGAGGTTGGGAAACTATGTGCTGCGCATAAATCACCGAAGGATGCCATCAGACGATCAAAAGATTCAGGATCAAGCGGAGGTTTCTATTCCACTACTAGAATGGCACTAATGAAATGATGACTTTATCTTAATTAATACCTTCCCCTTTCTTTGGTAATGGCAGCTACGAGCTAAGCGAGGAAGTCTCCCTAACTCTGCAATTTCTGATTCGATCGGGGATCCTTTTACTGGTATTGATCGGAATGCTGTGGAATAACTAAGTCACTTGCTTTAGCTGCCGTAAGATATTGTAGGTGCTTAAATGACCGGGTGCCATAAGAGAGCATTACTTTCATATTCATATCGGGGAAAGTTGCGCGGGCAAGAACAGTGGCAAGAGGTTCTTTCTCTCCTTTTTCCCTTCTTTTCTACGGGGACGGCTAAAGCAGCAGAGAACCGATTGGCTGCGTGCATTCCCTCCACAACACCCAACGCAATCAGGATCAGGTGAATATGACTTCAGGGATTCTGTGACTAACCGCTTTAACGGAGTGCCCTTACTAGGTCCGAACTCGATGATGGAATGGCTGGGCTGGGCAAGGGCTATGAGCGGCCCCCTTATTAGTAGCCGAAGAAGGGGAGAGGAAGAGGAAAGCAATTAAGACGACTTTTAGCTACAATACAAGCTCAACTAGCGTAATTAAGCTAGCGTAAGCCAACCAACAAGCCGATTGCGCAAACGCCTTAAAAACAATAGTAGCGGCTAGCTTACTAGCTGATAGAGATGCTGTCTCAGAAGCGTAAGAGGGAGGTTACTAACCAACTGGAGCAACTTAGTCTTGTCCGAAAGCCTCAGGCGAAAGGGCAGCTCACTTATAGCTTCAAAGCGTGCTTACTTAGTGTGTAAAGACTACAGCTCCGGGCATCTGTGAAAGCGTCTGCACTCTCCTCATTCTACTCAGAAGGAGCTCCAATTCCTATGCAGAGGCAAGAAAGAAAGAAGCTAGGCTTCACCCAATCTTCCAATCAAAATCTTACGCCGAGAGGGCAAAAAGCTATACAGAAATAGATCGATAGGATGTCTTTGCATCCCTGGCCCATAAACCGTAGAAACGTCCAGAAATGGTCATACAATCAATTTAGCTATCTGGACCTAGCTCGATATCAGTAGAAGATAGAGCCGCTAGCTCGACCGGAGATGGTTACGTGCTTGTCTGAGAGGAAATGGGCGGGGTAACTCGACCGTATAGGGAGAGGGAGAAGCTAGTGTAGGGACGAGGGTGACCTAGTGTAGGACGAGCTCCCCTTTTCTTCGTAACGAGTGTTCCCCGAGCAGCAGAGCATTTATGAGTGGATGTAGCTGTGATAGCTTAGAGTTTCACTGATTGGTATGCCAAAAGACTTTGATTATGGGAGACTTTGTCTACAGGAACTCAACAAAACCCATATTGCCCTTATTCCCAAAGTCCCTAACCCTGGGAACACTGGTCAATTCAGACCCATTAGCCTGTGTAACAATTCTTACAAAATCCTATCTAAGATCCTTGCAAATAGGCTCAAACCCTTCCTCCCTTTCTGAACCCCGCGCCTTTGGCCCCTCTGGTCTTCCACTTCGCTGCGCTCAGCGCCTTTGTTCCTGAAAGACAAATTCAAGACAATATCCTTTTGGCCCATGAGTCCTATCATTATTTGAAATTGAAAAGGCGAAGAAGGAAGGCGGACCGCTCGCTATTTCTATTATCAAATCCACTATGATCGCCCGAAGCACAAGAGAAAGTCTCAGCTTAGCGTAGTTCAATCAAACGGCCTGAACCGCATCGATCAGGGTTCATCCACCACATCCGAAGTGAACAACGTATCACATCTGAAGTGAACAACCATTAATTATAAGCGACTTTATGACATAGAGAAGAGGGCGACTATATCTACATCAAAACTTGACCGATCTAACTCGCATAGCAGCTACTGCTTCTCTAACCACTTCCCTAGTTTGATTGAATGGATAAAGAAAGTCCCGGCGTGGCCCGGGTTGTGTTGGTAGGTGAATATCCAGAAGTTCATTCACAGACAGGTACGGCAGCAGGTAGGGCTGCTAGTTCAAGTGGGCCAAGCGGCCCGGTCAATCATTCTGCCATCGAAGCTGTAGGACCTATGGTTGGGCTAAGGTAAGCAGTAGGACGTACGGCTGGGCTAAGGTAAGCTAAGCTGTTGGTCTAGGAACGAAGGAGAAGCTGTGAGCAAATCCACTTCTTTGATAACTTGTTTAAGGTTCAGGAAGTCAATAACTAGGCTCAAGTCCGCCTCAGTCGAAGGGGAAGCCAAGGTTAGCTTATTTACTCGCGGGGGGACAGACTCATGGATATTTCTCAATAGTCAGAATTGAAAGACGGCAAGGAAATGAGGAGCGAAGCGAGACGTACCTACTTAGATACAGGCAAGGAAGTACAGCTTAGAGACAGGCAACCAAGTACAGAAGTAGGGAAGCTCAGCCTCAGACAACTTAGGAAATACTAATCTCTACCGACAGCGAGAAAGACAAAGCAGAAAGAGGAAAGACAGATAGGCAGAAAGATAGGAAGACAGGAAAGCAGAGATAGATAGCGGGGCTTCCTTCTTATAGTAATCAATACATAGCTTTCTTAGTCGATGGGGGATTCTTGCTAGGATAACTCAATAAGGACAATACGACAGGACAGAAGTTCACTACCTATATACCAGGATAAGCAAATGCAGTCAATCAAAGGGTATTACCAAATGAAAGAGGGCGAGGAAAGGCACCAAAGCCGGGGATGAATACCGCCCCAGATTAATCAACAAATGGGCATCGAAGGTAGGGACTCACTCGACCTTTGGGGAGAAGGGAGGTTACTTGCTCGACCAAAGGGAGAGGGAGAGGAAGATTGATCAAACTTCCCAAGGGGATAGGAACGTACTGAATCAACGGGCAGGCAGACAGGACTTTAGCGAACGAGCAATCTCCGATTCCCGCTATTCAATCTCCTGATCTACGACCAACCTTATTCTTGCTTTAGCGAATCTAGCATCAGTAGCTGCTCTTGAGACAATGGCCAAGAGGTACTTCTACACCTTAAGCAGCCTTTACCTTCCCACTCTGACATATGTTGAATTAGAGATCTCTTACCGACAACAAACCAAGTGAAGCAGATTTTCGTCCTCCAACTAAAGCTTCAAGATCGGGCAGCTCTCACTTTAAGCCTTGCCCGCTGCTTTTATATGTATGGAATATAGGTAGGCACTAAATAAGATCTTTGATTGTTTCTACATCCTCTGGGTAGTCACCTCAAGATTCCAACTCCTCAGCGCGGTCAGTATCATCTTCTTAGATCGGATCAGCTACGTCTTGGTGAACAAGAATGAAAGCAGCGCCGAGAGAACCCTCATGGACTAAATAGAAGGACCTGCGGGGCGTGCCAGTAGCAAACTTCTCAAATCGATCAATTCCGTGTTACGCTCAAGGGAAGGCAAGGACCCGCTTCCTAGAAGAAAGCGACTGGTTCAGTTTATTAAGAGACGAATACTCCTAACAAAGAAAACTCTGAAGTGAAGAACTACTCATGTCCACTCAAACAGCTCAACTCCGGGACTCTCAAAGCTTGTAATAACACTTTTCGTTCTCTTCCCACCGCAGGAGGCGGGGCTTTTTCTTTCTATCAGTTTCAAATCAAAATAGATATTGATCTGGGCCTATGCCCATTACCCAAGATTACTATTCAACGCAAGAAAGAGGCGCAATAGCATCTTTCTAATATAAATTAATTCACATTCACCTTTTCCGCTAGCTGGGAGCAACTGCTTGGACTGGATGTACGCCTTTAAAGAAAGAAAGTAGATAAAAAGCTACCACTTCAGAGTGTACGGCTATCTCCCAGCCTCTGCTCCCTATCTAGTAGATGAAGAAGTGAGTCCATAAGGAATTAATTCATAGTAGAAAGGGGCGTACTTGACATAAACTAAAGCGCAAGGGAATTCAAATTTGAAGTTGAAAGTCAAGAACAAGAAAGGCTTCGGGCGAAGGTTAGACTAAAAAAGCTTTCCATTCCGTATATGCTAAATGCTAAGGATACTCTATTCCCAATACTTACATGAAAGCATGCTGCCAACTAGTATATTGATTTCGGCTAGTAGATTGATGAAGGTCGCTGATCCACTTGATAAAGTGTCGTATGCCATACCCATTTGTCCCTTTTCTTCGATCAAGTCCTCCCAGAAAGTCCAGAAAGTAGTATAGGTCTAATTCAGATGTGGGGCCTATCTCCGAAGCATAACGTGGAGCGTGGGGGTAATTCAAGAGAAAGACTAACCCAAAGTCGTTTATCCAACGGCACGACCAGGATCCGAGCACTCGCTTTGGAACGCACTTCATAACAACGGACTTTGACACTTTTGCTGTCGAGATACGGGTCGTGAATAACCTTTTATTTGCTGTGATCTCGATCCTGTTCCGATTCGGATTTCCTTTTGTAGTGGATAGCATCCCCTTATTGTCTTCACTAGCGTTTTCTTTTTATGTCCCGGAGCAGTCGCCTTATTCAAAACTATAACGATTATAGCTGCTGTACAAGAAATAGATTATATTAGTAGTAAACTAGAAGACTTTTGCTTCTAATATTGAAAATGAAGCTTCATCTCTTACCTGCGGATTTTAGTGCTTTTGAAGTGCATCTCGCGGCCAACAAGCTCTAGTGACTGCCTCGATCAAAAGCCCTTAACCTCCTTCCTATTTGAGGATGATACCCGGGAACAATCCTAGATCAATGAAAGCAACCGAAGCATAGCAAGGGGAGCTTTAGCTTCTTCATCATGTCATTCTTCTGCTAGATGAGCCCATAAGCAATCGTAGGGCTTCCAAGCCCGACTATACTAGATTGGACCCTTCTGTATCTACTCTACAGAAAATAACCATCCCTTCTTCTCGAATATGTATTCTCGAATATGTACTCTTATTTCATAGAAATGAACCATCTCGCCTTTCTCTACGCTGCCCGGTTCGTCAGGAAGGTAGACAATTACCACATAATAAGCAAGCAAGGCCTCATCCTCGGGTAGCATTCATCGGTGGTAGGGTGGCGTCCCTGAAATAATAACTCTTTAATAGGCACCGCCTCGTCGAAGAAAGATATCTATTGAGTATGTTCGCGATTCCTCTTCTTTACTCCTCCTTACTTGAAGATTGAACCTCAAAACTCTTTTATTTCGACCTCTATTAAGCTAGTTTTACAGGGTGATCCTGACTAAACCAAAGTACCGTGACTCAAGGGGCATGATCGCAAGGCCGAATCTTTTAATGTAGGGACTTCACCAGACCCGAACTTATCCTCTTAACTATGAGTCGCCATCTTCAATTTTCTTTGTAGCCGATATCTTTCCTCCGCACCTACAAGGAGCTATATGCACCTCTTGTCTAATTGATCACAAGTCAAGGAAGAAGAATCTCTGGCTGATCCAAGGGAATTTCGTACATTGTATTCATTTGTCTTTGTCAAGCATCCTGACATAAAGGGAACCGTCTACTGGCAAGCGAAGTCATCTCGACGATGTAGCACTCTACTAATACCATAATCTTTAGTCGGAATTTTGTGAAAGAAAGAAAGGGCGCTCCCACATACTACTAAAAGCTCCAGCTCGGGCAATAATCCTCTCCACTCAAAAAGAAAGGGACTACTATCGAATTACCGATCGAAAATAATCATCAACCTATCACTTCGCGGTCGCACACTCTCCTCCCCTAACCCCAGCATTAGATCACTACGAACTAAATCCATTTCATTTTCAGTCTTATTTATTATAAGGGGACACCTGAAGTATGCTATTTTATGGGGCTTGGACCATCCTAGGGCGAGCGACTAGATCTATTGATCTATACCCATTACCTACTCTGTGATAGATCGAGCGTACTCTTCCATCTTGTATAGGTAGGTGTGACAGCACGCATTGGTCTATTTAGATTCCGTCGTGCTTCCAACCGCTAATCAGGGGCTCCCGACAAGATTAAAATCTTTGAAACTGGAGAGTTATAACTTGACCCTTTTTCTTCTAGGAAGAGGAAAGCCCTTTCATTATGTGCTGAGTCCGGCAACCTTCGTAACAAACAACCTGGGATTGGCCAGATCTTGAACTTCTCAATCGGCTCTCTACGAACCCAAAATACCAAGTTTCCCCTCTCCTAGAGGATGGCAATTACAAAACTTTGACTACTCAACCGCGGTGGACTACTACATGATAAAAGCTTTGCTAAGGTTCGAATCAATAGACCTGTATAAAACTTATACTACGAAAATACTACACAAAAGAAAGTGGCTCAGCCAGGCAGAAACAAGTGAACCAGAATAAAGAAAAAACTGCTTCAAGCGCATCTGTACGTATAGTAGTACTTTAGAAAGCACATCTACCGGCACGTAAAGAAATAAAAGAAAGCTATTGGAATCTCGATAATTGAACGAAGAAGCTTAGAAATTTCGACGAACGTCCAGAAATGAAGCAAAATCCCTTGTATTAGACCATGTCTCCGGAAACTGCTTTATTATTCTACCGATCTGGGCTGTCCAATCCGTTTCATTCAAATCCTCTTCATAGGTTTTTGGCTCTATAAACGAAAACACTTTCAAGTAACACCTCTGCTGTTCTGTACACTTCTATAGTTATACTCATGAATCTATAAACTGAACATAGGGATTGCCCTCCCCGGTGAAACAAGAAGCATCTTGCTCTACGTTTAGGTAGCTCATGGTTAAGTGAAGTGCGACTAGCCAAGCTTGGTTTAACAGACAAAGCACCTTTCTTATTGTACCTCCATAAGGATGTATTGTAGGTAGCAGCGCCGGACCGAGCTGTTGAGTGAACTCTTTGAATAACAGACTCGCGGGGCGCTTGCCTAGTAGTGAAAACCCTCAAAACAGCATATTTCATCAACTGCTTACCCAGATATCTGCGTATCCGCATAAGGGGAAAGCTATAGTAATCCTTCCCTTACTCAAGTACTTCCCATCTGCTGAATATAAAATATCCGTAAAGTGAACCTGTTCTTATTTGAATTCCAGGGTCTTTTTTTATTCGGAATGCCCGAGTAGTTGAAATTTGTGGGTAATAGCATATTACCATAAAGCATTTTGTAATGGATTAGCGACCAGCAGGCGCTGAAGTACTCGCTTCAAAGTCTTTCTTGGATATTTCTCTATTTAGTATCTCCCTTTAGATTCTTTGTGAATTGATTGTCCAGTCTCATCCTGAGGAAGGAAAGGAGAGTTTAAGGTCTAGTAAATCTGGATTTAAAGTGAAGAAGAACGCAAATAAAATTCTTGTTAAAGGTCCGATGTTTACGATTTGTTGTGGTTAATCTTCCCAATTGACTAAGTGCAAGTTAGAACATGGTAGCTTCTGATTCACGGCCAATGAGACGGAGCTTGCGAGCGGAACTCTTTTTGGCATCATTCGCAGTGAGAGAAGAGAGCATACGCAGTGAAGAAGGGAGCTTATATTTTAAAGTATATTAAAGGTATTATAAAATCAAGATTATCCCGACGTGAGCAATCACGCTGGAATAGAATAGATGACTTCTATGGCTTTCTTTGAAGAATTTTCGTCTCTTAATCCAGTTTTTCATACTTTATTATTTTATTGATCGGGAGGTTCGACGTAGTTGACCTTTCTTTTCACACTGTTGGGGGAACTCCCGTCTATCGATACGGGGTTACATATTCTTTTTATGGGAAAGCTTCTAGCTACCGAAAAGGATCCGAGCCATCTTCTAGAATAAAAGAACATCGAAGAAAGGTAGCACTGGAAGGGCGGAGTACTAAATCCTTTTTTTTTCTTTGTGCAAGTAATGATCGTGTCAGCATCTTTTGGTTAACTGATTCAGTTACCGATCAATCTGGCCCTAGGTTCCCTAGCTCCAACGCAGAAGGCCTCTCATTTCGTCCAGATCTTTGCGGCATCTCCAACTGCAAGCTCTGATGGACCAACCTACTACTTATGCATGCGATTTCAAGTCTTCATAAATGAGAAAGGTCGAGTCATTACACAAGCAAAGGATACCTATAACGAGAAAAAGGGCTTTTATTTTGCTAATCCCAAGGGGACTGCTTCCTAATGAAAGTCATTACTCTGCTAATCTTAAAAGAAAAGGGCTACTTCCTGATTCATTCCACATTTCACATTCCCCTGGGGTACCACCTTTGCTACTCGTAGATTGAAAAAATGCTGTCAGCTTCGCAGCCGGGCGCTTTCCCACTTCCTTTTTCGCTTTGCGCTTCACTACTAGTCCTAAGGCATCTTAAACACGAAAGACAAAGACGTTTATGCGCTTAGAACGTGGCGTGCTATTCTACATTTCGTGCCTATCGTATCTATCCCCTACTTCGGGAGACTAAGCAAAGATAACATATTGAAAGGATTGAACTTATCGAACGAGGCCTATTCAACTACAGGAATTTCTTCTGGTTCGCTACTTAGATTATTGGATTGGACCGAAACCGGCCCATTATAAAGTTGGGGGGTGAGCTACTTACTTACTTTACTTTCTTCCTTGTGGGAATGGCCGATTCACTACTCCCTCGAACTGTCTTATCACTTTCCTGGTTCACAACTAGCTCTATTTTCTCTTTCTCCTTTGGCTTTCAACACTAGAACAGTTCCTTCAAAGGAAAGAAGGAATTTTTTTGATTCTTTCTTCGGGATTCAACGGCAAAAAGTCGACGTGAGGCACTATTCCCACAGCAGCAGGTTGGATTCTCCAACTTTTGCAAATGAACCCCGTTCAAGTTCCATCCCAACTGTCTCATCTTGAGAAAGGGCAATATGGCAATATTTATTAGGTCAATCAGGCTTCGCGCCTTCCCTTCCCCGTGGTTTAATCGGAGTAACCGCGTAAGACATATTCTTTGGCAAAGCAAGCTCACTGCCTTAATTTAGGAGTGAAAGAGCCCGAACAGCTTTTATTGCACCAAGAGCGGGAACTCAGACAGCGTATGAGTGGCTCGGATCTAGCTAGACTGCTCGCTAGGCCCCTTGCCTCTCTTTAAGCATCAAAATAGGAGATCTTTGGGTCTCGGCTATCACTTTACTTTCCTTAGTTTCAAAGGATTGAAGAAGCTGACTCTCACAGCGGTTAGTGATTCAATCACACCGGATAGGGGAATTCTAAGAGCGTCAAGGCTTAGAGCTTCTTCTCAAGCTGCCTATTTTGTGCGTGGGTTAACTATTGATTCAATTGCGCAAAGAAGCCTAGTTGTCCTAAGAGCTGATTCGGGAACTGCTTCAATTCCAAGAGGAGCGCTTACTCTTGCAGCTTTTTCTTTCACAACTCTTTCTATCACAACCGATTTTTCCTCATACGGATCTAAGCTCTCGCAAGTGCCTTCCCTTCCTTCTTGCCTATTCGATAGGAGCTTGCATTCTCTGCATCTAAAGGGGGAGTTCTTTTATATTAAAGAATAGTTGGCATCAGTGTTATCAGTGCATCTATGAATCCAACCTTCCCTCACAGTGGGAAGGGATAAACGCCGATTCCTCCTTGCAATGGTTATTTCGGATTCTGTAAGAGCGAATTCTATGGTACAAAAAGGCTATGAAGATTGCCTTTACACCTTCAAGCTTGAAGGTTCGCTAAAGCAGTTCGGTGATTGCAAAGTACTCAATCAGGCCCTATCTCCTACGCTACCATCTGTCTTCTATTATAAAATGGATAGTTAGAGGGAATTAGAGATAAAAAGAACTCCTAAAAGAAAAGCACGCATGAGAAAGTATACGATAGCACCATCTCTTCCCACTACGCCTAAGAAGGAAAAGAAAGGAAAGGACAGACAGCAGGGAAGGAGATTCTTTGAAAGCCTACTACTCTTTGGCCCCTTGGCTAGCTTGCTTGCATGGAATGAATAGGCTTGCTGACTGGCTTACCTACTTGAACTATCCAGCATAAAGCAGAGATGCCATACTCTTCTTTCGTGCACTATGCTTAAGACATAGAATTCGAAGAAAGAAATAAAGACATTTGCAATTGGCTAGGACAGTTCCCTACACGGGCGAATTCCGACACTCACTGTACTCCCCACAGCTTTCGCCTACTGAGCTTGGGCTGGTAAGCTCCGGGGCCAGTCTCCTTCCCCTGTTATCCTCCCCCCGCTTCCTATAGTACTTTCCTTTGGCTTGGAAGGCAGCCACTTATTATGGAATGACATATATAATGATGATGGTAGCTATCTGCCTAGCCTCTGGTACATATTATATGAAGATTAATGGCCGTCCTTAACAGATGACTTACATTGTAGAGAAAGGTTTATCTAACTAGTGTGGGAGTTTGGCTGACCACCCTGCTTTCTGACGCTTTCTCGACGGTAGGCACCCAACGTCGCCAAACAAATTAGCCTCTCCTTCTTCCTCAATAGCTGCCTTAGTTTAGTCTTTGGTTGGTGTGCGACTATGAGCTTCTGGGCCTGTACGATTTCCTGTCCGAAAAGGCAATCCTCTACAGGAAGGGCCAATGGCTACGTCCCGCCGGTTCGTCTACCCGGACACCGTGCACTCCCGCAGCATCCCATAATTACATATTATGGTTGAGTCTAAACTCTTGCGCTCACTTAGCTAGGGCTTAGTCTCGACGGGAACCTCCCATCTTGGGTAAGGGGCTCACTCCATCGCCCTACTAGTCTCACTCTCCCCCTACGCTTTTGTGGGCTTCGGGAGCTCTGTCTTCTCCCCTTTCCTTTTGCTTTGGCTTTTTGCCTTATCTCGTGCAAATGAAATAATAGGAGAAAAGAGTTTTACATCTCTCTCTCTTTCTCTCTGATTTTTCCATTGCCAAAATACCCTTGCTCTTCAATTGTCGTAGGTAACGTTCGAAATCACCGATGTCGAGTTCAAGCGGAGTAGCTTACGGACCTCGGAACCTCGCTGTTCTGGGTTCATAAGTGACTCTAGAACGCTATGTTCCGCGGCTAGCCGGCTAGCTTCCCTTCCAGGCGGTAGCCATTCCGTCGGAGGTAGGACGTATTTCGAAAGGCCTAGAACAAGGAGAATTCTAAGGCCCCTAGAATCGCATCAGTACAAGAAGGCGGACGTTGATGGCTGTGTACGTCAGATGGCGATCCCCTATCTGCCCTAGAAAAAAGGAAGAAGATTACTATAATCAGTAAGGAAAAGAGGTTCATAAGGTTTGCCACTAGGGGAGAGAGCTACTACTTCACTTTCTTGATTTGAGACCCAGATCATAGAGGAAAATGGGCTGTTTGACGGAAGGCATAGCGCTAGTCCTCTTACGGATAGATGGGACTAGGACCGATATCATGCTATTCTAGAGATAGATAGGCGAACAACGACAAGGAAATCCCAAGCTATGAATGTTCTAATGTTTGCGTCTTTGAAGCTTGTTCCTTTCCCACCCACCCTCCATCTTTACTTCTTTGAGTGTGAAGCACATGTTGGCATTCCAAGCTCCTTAAAACTCTATGACCTACTAAATCTTTCTTCCTTCTAATTCTCGTCCTGCTTTTTCAGTTCTTAAACGAATGAGATCGTGGGAGCTGTGAATATAGAATTCGTTTTCTTCTTTAACTCTTTATCTTATAGTTCACCTTAAATTAAAGCACTTCCAGTAAAATAAGGAAGACTCACTTGGGCTCTTATAATCATTGCAGGGTTCGCTCGAGTAGAATCATATCCAATCTTCCTGCTAAGCCAATCCCCAGTACAAGCAACTAAATCCAGTTCATTCCCAAGGAAAAGGGCTAACTGAATTCCCCTTCTCGAGTGAGAGTTCGGTCCGCAAGCTTCATGCTTCCTTCATGCCCTACCTTCACGCTCTACTTACTTAATGCTTTCCTTACTTCTCTTCTTTCCTTCGCTCCCCGGGTCATTTGTTTGATTTTCCCGTCTTTTTCGTCTAAAGTCATCTTTCACTCGGAAACGGACATGGAAATTTTGCATTTTCGCGTTTTATCGGTATTTTCGTCCTAAACTGCTAACAGATAGGAAAGAAAGATTCTTACCACTTAACTTTGACGCTGCTTCAAGGCAACTGATGAAGTTCCCCGTTAAGGGCTGAGGGTGAAAGCGTAATGAAATTCATCCTATAATAGAAATATCTATATCAGAAGGAAGCACCGATAAGAGTGAGCAGGGAAGAGCTGGAATGTCGGTCTTTGGCTAGAGATGCGCCTTTCTTCTATTCTTTGATTATCAATCCTTCTTTCTTGCTGTCTGCCCATTCCTTCCAGGCAAGCATAAAAGTAAAGGCAGGAAGGCGTAGGAATAGCAGACGAAAGGGAAGAGAGACCGAAGCTAGGCTAACTTCATCGTTCCCCTTTTGTTCAAGGTGCGGATTACGGTTTCTTCCTTCCCAACGCTATCCGCCCATGCAAGAGCGACAGCTGCTTTGTAGTCAAGAGGAGCAGATCCATGCTATTCCCTTGTTTAAGTTTAAGCAAGAGTCTATTTTGTTTTCCTCCGGTTAGCGAAGTTCCCCAGACTAGGGTTCTACCATGACGAAGAAATGCATTTTAAAAAAGAAAGAGATAGGTTCGTGCGTGCAGCCGTATACGAAAGTACGCTTCCTCTTCTTTCGAATGCTAATGTGTGGTTTTGTCCTACTTCCAAAGTCACAGAGGGAGCTGGGGCCGATTTTTTGTTTGACTACCTTCAATCGACGGATGGTGCTAAAGGAGTTGGGAGAAGAGTCCACCTATAGTTATAGTAGTTAGAAGCCCAGCTTCAATCGTCAGCAGGTGAGTCAGCAAAGTTCTCTAGGAAGTCAGCCCATTGCTTTGACTTTTAGCTGCCACTGCTTCATCGCATCGGATGTTGCCCTTGAATTTCTTTCTGTAGCCGCATCGGAGGATGTAATAGCAAAGTATGCCACCGCTCCTTCGGAGGTCTCCTCCCCCCTTTTGGACCTATAGATTGGTACCACACGAGACCGGACCCGTAGCCTGAGGTACCCATATGCAACGAAGACTTTGAATCGGATACTTATTCTAAGATCTTTCTTCCACTGCCAATAGTACGAAAAAGAGTCTGAGTAATAGCTTCAACAAAGCTCCGTTCCTTCACTGAAGTCTTTGTCTAGAACTAACTAGAAAAGTGAGCCCGGTCTGACTCAATCGTCTTCCGACTTGGGAAGAAGTGCCCCCGAAGCACTCCATTCATCTGGTGATGAAGAATCTCCTATCGCTTCATCTTCCGCTGCCCTTTCATTCTCTTCAGTTGTCTTCCTTCTTCCGTGTGGAGGAATGCCGATAGAACTGTGGATACCTCAGCTTTGGGAGAGACCTCCGTTTTGGTCTTCCTAGAAAGTGAGGAGGCGCCAGCCGCTGGTCTGGACTTTCTTTCTATTTAAAATCAGAAAGTCTTTTCAATAAAGCCTTCGTGAACTCAATCAAAAGAGCAAACAAGCTTCATGTTCTCCTGCTCGGAGAATGCTAAAACAGCGTATATTGAGACAAGAGCTTATTCTATCAAAGAGCGTATTCTCGGCATCAATACACTAACTCCTGGCAAGATCCGATCGGAAATAGCCAATTAGAAGAGTGGCTTAAAAGTTCCTTATCCCTTTGTTGATGAATCGCATCTCCCCCCTTCCTTTCTTCTCTCCAAAACAAAGTCTTCGAAGTTGGTTGGGGGAGTCACTTCGCTCGCCTTCGGGTTAGTTAAGAGTTCTTGCTTCCTCCTTTGCTGCTTTGCTACCTTGCTAATGCTAAGAAGTGAAGTTCTATGGTTACTGTCCTAGGTGGGGATTAGAGACTCAATTCCTTCTATTGCCCAGCTGAGAGAATGGAGTTAATCTTATTGTAAGTTCCCCCCCTTAGAATCCCCAGTGGTGAAATACGAGCTGGATTGAAAACCTCGCTCACGCGGGATGTTTCCGAGCTAGATTGCAAAACCAGGGGGTCTTTCTCAAATCAATACTCTGGGCAGGAAACCCATAGTTTGTTTGGGTTCGATAAATCCCTTATTGGATCCAGTTTAAGAGGGGCGTAGCGTGGGATAACCAATCTCAAGATTCCCTCTATTCCTTTGTCATAAGACTGTATATTACCTACGGCGATAGGCCCATCTCTTCCTTATAAGAACTAGATCCGCCAGAAAGAATGGAATCCTTTTAGGCATTCGGCAGAGCTAACTGACGAGAAGAAAAAGAAAAAAGAGATAACTGAATGCACTTCTGATTGATATGAACCAATCCCCTTATAGAAGATAAAGTTCGATCCGCTTGAATCGATCTAAGCACCAACCCAATCTCGATGAGAATCAGTACACGTAACTCGATCAATCCACGAAAGTGTGGCACTTCTCCACCCTCTGCTAGCAGCTTTATTCTCTTATGATTTTTTTTTTGAGTGACCTTGCAAACAATGGTTATTTCAAACACCGTAGACTGTCACACCAACAAAGACCAAGAGCGTCTTCTCTGTGCTTGGAATTAGTACTAAGAGCGGCTATGAGTAGGAGCTTGAAGCCTACCCGCAGTTGATGGTCTTGTTGGAATATGCGCTGTTCTCGACTCCGATGCTATTTCATCCGTTTTCGATTGTTTAAGTCCTTACCGGGCGAAAGGCATAAAAGAATGAATACCAGGCGCAAGCTCAAGGCGAGACAAAACAGAGAGTACAGTAAGCGATCGAAAGCTGGATTCACAGGCAAACCAGACTGACTTACCACAGACAGTAGGGCAGAGAATTTCTTTTAAAAAAGGAAGAAAGAATCAAATCCGAAGAATAGCGTAGTATAGATGTGTCCTTGGGAATAAAATTTCCTTCTTCTCTTGGTTCTCATTGGCATAAGGCTCTAGTTCGACTAGCTTGAAGGTGGGCAATTTTGCTTAGCAGTAGGAATTTGATATAGAGCTGCAAAAGCTTGACTTGGCTAGAGGAGTTCACACCCGTTTTAATTTGATATGGATAGAAACCCCTGTAGTTCAGTAAGCCGAGGGCAAGAGTCATTCATGGCATGCTTTTTCCAGGTCCTATCGAACAACGAGAGATGGACTTACCAGGTATGACAGTCGCTAGGCTTGGTCTTCTTTGTATCCAGAGTCAGTCTACCCAAAGAAAGGGGAAGCTCTAAAAGAAGCTTCGAGGAGCCTTGCCAATTAACGATTGGAGAGATGGGAATAAGAATTGTGTATTGTATTAAAAAGAGAAAGAGATTCGGATGAAAGTGCTCCCAAGGGGGAATCACGCCTTTTTTTTTCTAGTTCAAATAGCCCGAGTCTGACTCATCTCCCGGGGGAGAAGGGAAAGCAGGAGCGGTAGAAGAATAAGTAAAGGGAGTTTTTGCTCCCGTTAAAGGAAGTGATCTGACTCTTTCAGAAAGACGGAACTCCGAGTGAACAAAACAAAGAACCAGACTGAGACTGACTTACATTCCTTCAGTAGGGGATAAAAAGTTGATTAGCTTTCGTTAACAGAGATGAAAAGCATAAAATCCGAATCTGAGATCTTGAGAGATCGAATCATAGCTATGTAAAGTAGCCCTGGGCTGAGACGTGACCTCTTCTCCTCGTTTTCATTGGGTCACTCACTCGCCTACAGGTGAGAGAAGAAAGAAGAATTCACTGCTTCTGAAACCATAGCTATTCTTGTTCCCACGAAAGCAAGAGTGAAGAGTCGACGTTCACCACAGAAAGCATAGTCACAAGGGCAAGCGAACCACAGATACCATTTCACAAGAGCTGAGCTGATAGAATAGTGATTTTTTTCTTTTGAGTTTGGATGATTCCCAGATCTTTTTTCTTATATCCGAAATATTCTGCTTGTACTCTAGATTGCCTTTTTGTTCGAAATCGAGATCTTCGCCTTTGAGAAAGGGAACGAAGGAATTCCGTCTGTTGTCACAAGAATTGTTCAAGTGAAATGCGAATAATCGATTGAATCCGATCTTTGAAGGCTTCAAGGAATATCCGATGTTGGCGGTAGGGGCGTGGCTTTAGGAAATGTGTCTGTCTTTCGGCTTGGTCGATCAAAGAGTAAGCTTTCCCTATCAGCTGTCACTATCAATAAATATCTTAAGAGAAGAAAGCGTAGAAAAGAAAGGTTTTGATTCTGCTAAGTGAAGTGAACAAAGAAAAAAAGCTTTCTCCGAGAAAGCGTCTGTTCACGTCAAGGGGGAATGCCGCTTTAGAATTCATAGTCAAGGAGGACTGACTAAGATGCTTGCTATGTATATATATATTTATTTGAATTCCGGTAATTAGAGTTAGAAGCTGTGAAGCTCCCTCCCAATCCCTCGAAATGTTCTTCAGAACTTTCTCATTATTTACTGCTTTTACTTTTGTGGTCTCTACCAGACCACAAAAGGAAAGCCTGTGCTCTAGCCTAACTTCTCTTTCTTTCATATGCTCCTTCGGACCCCTCACATTCCAACAGCCAAAAAAGGGATTGCTTCAGGAAACCAAAAAATTTA
>SKET01000294.1_pt1:42500-44681 | contig 44681 bp, 30 predicted proteins | sample 4841461 | NCBI WGS metagenome assembly SKET01 (sample SAMN11008802, study PRJNA524170) | human gut metagenome | biome: Human fecal sample; material: Feces; isolation source: fecal sample from pouch patient p5 | host: Homo sapiens | place: Israel: Tel-Aviv | collected 2014-02-13
AAGAGAAGAACCCTAAGGGTAAGGCCAGAAGGGAGTAAAAAATCAATAGAAAAAATCCCTTCCCGGCGGACCGGGACTCCACGTCTGGGTCTTATTCCATCTCAAACTCGGATTAAGAAGAGTGCCCTTGAACTACAGATCAATCATAATAAACAATACAAGAAAAGAAATGGATTCTCCTGCCGGCGAGAAAGGAAAAAAGGGCAAAAAAGAAAGGGGGCCGGGAAGAGGAGATTAAGGATAGTCACCCCACTCCATAGATAGTGAACACAGATTCCTGTTTAATTTTAAATTCCTTTCGGGTCGAAAACGCGGGCTGCTGGTGGGGCTGTGCCCATTCTCCCTCCTCTTCCACTTTACAACCGGAATAAGGAACCTTAGAATTCACCCTACCTGTCGATGAAAAAATGGGATTTGAGAGGACCACCAGCTAGCGGATCAGAAATTTTTTTATGGAATGTCCTACTATTTATTGCCCGAGCTTTCCGATCAACCGATCCCCTATTTCAGGGACATCCCCTTGTTAGGTAGGGCCAGGGATCACTAATTAGTCGAATGAGCCCATCCCTCTGGCCTATCATTTATTGGTCGATCCGGCTGGCGGCTCCTGCATCTCCACGGGGGGCCCTTCATACAAGTTTGTTGCTAGGAGTCCCTCTAGTCGAATCAATAATCAATAGAAGTTTACTGACCTGGCTCTTCAATCGACGATCTACTGCTCCCTCTTAGTTGCAGATGCCCATGCTTTGATTCGAAAGCCCTAGCCAGTGATGAATCCCCAGTAAGATCGGAGTATTGAATTTATCCTCCCTTCAGTCCTGTTTGAACCCGTCCCAGCAACGACCACCTTCCTACTGCAAGGTGAGGCTCTGCCCTTCCCCTAGAATCCACTCCGGGTCGGAGGAGCTGCTAGTCCAACTTCTTGAGCAGCCGAGATATTGAACAACGAACATTGAATTCCTTGCCTCACCCTGAGATGAGAGGGGAGGTTGATTTGCCTCGAATCCTGGACCTGATCTTTAATCCTACACCGGTTAATGATGCGATGGGAGAAGTTTTTTTTTCATTTTTTCATCAACGCTGGCCCAGTCGAGGCTCGTCCATGCCCAATCCCAACGGGCAAACCTTCGATCCGCCCCTAGCTCTATAATCCACCCGTCTTCCCCAGTCCCGGAAAGCCCCCCCGGCCTAGCCCTCTTTCTCAACTCGAGTCTTAAGCTCAGCGGCTTTCATCGTTGACGAGCACCTGCGCTAATAAGACAAAGAAGTGGGGAGTCTATGCCTTGAATGAATCAGTAACAACGAATTAGTGGAATGAGAATCAAGAGACGTACAGGGGGGGGCCTATCAATCATTGGTGGACCTTCCCTTGAACCGGTCACGGAGCTCTCAACGGAGTTGTTTAGGTTCTGGAATTCCATCTCTAGTTGGGGGTTTCGGTTCGAAGGTTATAAAACGTGGTGCGGGTTCATCTCTCTCGACCAGTTCCGGTTCAAGGGAAGGGTGATCGAGGGGACCGGACTTTAGATCTCTTTCTTCTCTATGGCGGGAGGTTTTTTTCGTATCAAGAGTGTGTTGGGGAGGCCGGGGAAGGCGGATTGGATCGAGAGGCGATGCCTATGCCTCTTCTTTATCGATAGGATTCCCATCATTTGCAGTCTCCGGCGAAGGAGACAAGAGCGAGGCACCGAACATGTTCTATCACCTTCGGTGTCTCCATCCGTCATTAGTAATCTCAATCCGCTTTTCCTATTCACTAGCACACTGCGCGCTACAACCAGCAGCCCCTTTACTAGTAAGGTAAAACGCTAGCGCGCAACGGCTGAAAAGCCAGCAACTTGTTAGGAGTAGGTTTTGGCTTGCCCCTTTCTTATTATTAGTAAGATAGGTTTGGAACCCTATACAAGGGGCTGCTTGCTGCTCGCCCCTATCTCTAAAGGGGCTTATGCACTCCACTCGTTACCACTAAATGACGAAGCCAGGAGCGGAAGGAGGGACTTGAACCCTCAACCTCAGCCTTGGCAAGGCTATGCTCTACCATTAAGCTATTTCCGCCAGCTACGGTAGTGGCGAAGCACTACTGAGCAATTCACGTATCACTTGATACGGACGACTTCTGTTTTTCCGCCGGACCACACTCTTGACTTCCGATCGAGCTACGAGCATGAGTAGGTAGGCGGC
>SKET01000298.1_pt1 | contig 44536 bp, 38 predicted proteins | sample 4841461 | NCBI WGS metagenome assembly SKET01 (sample SAMN11008802, study PRJNA524170) | human gut metagenome | biome: Human fecal sample; material: Feces; isolation source: fecal sample from pouch patient p5 | host: Homo sapiens | place: Israel: Tel-Aviv | collected 2014-02-13
AAACTCGATTTTGCTTTCAATGCTTCGTTCACATCACTAAATGTTGCCAAGGTAACTATGAAGGAGATGGGAATGGAATATTCTATGTCTTCATTCAAGTCACTGATGACCAACATTTATCTGGTGAAACGAATTTTTAAAGCAAGTGGGTACACCCCGAACCGAACTTTAATTAGCAAGATTTTCAAAGATCTCTCGTGCTTACAGCGTATAGCTGCTTAGCACATTATTGAATTATTAACGAACTATTGATCAATTCATTGCCACTCATAAATACAGGCTTCCCTTCTGCATATTCTTCCTGATGCTTTGGATCAGCCTCCCATTTTTCCTTATCAGCTTGGATAATCCCCTGAATATCAAAGTCTCCAAGTGATATTTCTTCGTCGAAGAAATAACAAAAATATCTGTCGTGTTTAGGATTGATATACCCTTGTTTTTCTATCTGCTCACGAGACAGTTCTCCAGTGTTCTTTACACGGAATGCCTTATAAACTTTATTCTCTCCTGCATTATATAATATCACGAACTTAGCATGCTTTACATACTCACGACTTTTTACGACACCACCTTGTACATCCTTACCAAGACGTAAATTATAGGCATCATCACGCTTTCCACCTCGACGACTGAATATCCAGTTTAAGTGATCAATACTGTTCACGATACCAATAAGAAAAGTTGCTGTCGGATAGTTTTCCAAATAATGCATTGTAAGAAATTGCTTTGGAATAACATCATGAGGACGTGCATCGACCCTAGGCATGACTTCTTCCGGCAGTGTCCTTGGGTCCACACCAAGTGGACATTTAGCAACGTAGAAGGCATGCTTTAACTCAAACAACACAGCTTCATTTTCATCTGCTACCCTTCTTCTGATGGTAGTATTGTTTTCTTTCTCGGGCTTGCGCAAAGCAAGTGAAAAATATTGCTGGTCACTTCCTTCTCGGTTATCAAATGGCTGATATACCTTACCAAGAATCTGTTGGAAGTTTTCTCTGATGTAAGCATTCGCATCAATATCACTCTTTGCTGTCATTGCATAGAACTCAAAATTTTCTTTGAGCATCTGCTGGATTTCTTTGCGGAACATCTTGCGGACCTTGTCACGCCACTGTACCTTACTAGTTGCATTATTGCGCCCATAAAGCGCCACCACAAAGAGAAAATTTACATCATAATGCGCCAAAAGAAATGTATCTTGATCGAACAATCTGTTCTCAAACTGACGACTCAGATAGTACTGCTGCCTACGTTTTCCCTCTTCCTTATCGCTATCAATCAGCTTGATATCGTCTTCTGGTCGAAGAACATTCTGATTGGCAGAGATAAAAAAATTAGGAATAACATTGTATCCTTCGGTAACATCATCACGTAATTTTATATGCCCTTTCTTATCTTCCTGTTTACCATCGTTAAACAGGTCGATATTCCACTGGATAACGTTTCTAGCATAAGTAAATTGCTTATAGATAGACTCTTTGCCGAGGGTGTTACCACGCTTATAATACTTAGAATCACCTATATAGTAAATATCACCTTCCTTATCATTATTGGTCAATTCCTGATACTGATAAATGTGGTCAACACGCTTTCCATCCGGTTGATCCTTCAGCTCCTTTGGCAGTTTCTGGTCGCCAGCTATTAAATCATCGATAATAGATTCGAAAACGACATGAAAACTCTTCACAAGTAAATACTCCTTGCGATCAACATTGAGCATAATGTCTTCCGGACGTTCGAAAAACGCATAACAATAGTTCCAAAGTTCCAGAGCCTTGTCCGAAAAGTACTTATACTTTATCTGTTTGAGACGCCTTTTACCAAACCCATTAATGTATCTTAGAAACTTTTTACCCTTAATAAGAGGAAAGTTAACATTCATCTTGACAGGAAAGCCGTACTTTTCACGCATATACTCAAGAATGCTGTAGTATATAATAAGCAGTTCCTCATCAAAATTGATTTTACGTTTCTTATTAACCGGATTCAGGTAGCTGGCATCTTGCCTGCGTGTACCATCGGAACAATCCTGTATGATTACATGACTTCTGGAGATGGTACGCATCCAGTTTATCTTATTGAAACCTGAATGGAGATTTTTTACAGTGAACATAACAAAACTCTCATTCTTTCTGTTCCATTCTTGCAATGCCAGCAATACATCAAGATAAGTGCACACTCTGCGCTTCTTCATATGTCCCATAATTGGCGCTTGCTTATAAAGCACAATACTTGACTGCGCCTTATTCTCAAAACGGTCGAACTCGTGTTCACGAAAAACGCTGATAGCCCTATATATCCATACGCTTAAATTGTAAATAAATGTATGTTCCTCGCTGCTCAGCTCATCGCACTCATCTATATTTATCAAATTCTTTGGTTCAATGTGTCCAAACACCTTCTCTTCGCCAAATGGACCTTCCAAAAGCACCTTAGGAAGTAAAAACACGCAGTCATTTACATCTGGGTCATCATTGAAGTAATAGCCAACATAGCTGAGACTAAGCTTACCGTCTCCATTTGGAAGCACACCAAACCCTTTGAGAACGTCACGGACGTCCTCATAATCATATTGGTATTCTTCTATTAATATGCGCATAATTATTCTACAGGACTAATTTGACCCCAATTATTATTTTCAACAACCTTCATTAATTTGAAGAAATTGTCGTTTGCATTTTTAGCTTTCCACTGGGTATAAATATAGAGTTTCTCACCCGAATTCAAAGATATCGCTTGCCAACACTTAGCTTTTGACGACTCTACATCAAGTTCGTTATACTCATTTTCTGTTTTGACAACTGTTGTTGTAAAGTCTGCACAAGCCTCCTTAAATTTATCTCGGATGCTTGCAGCCGTAGTCAGGTCAGGATTGCTACTGATGAAATTTAAGACAACACTTTTTACGATTTCTCTTAATGAATTCTGAACGCCATTATATTTGAATTTCACTTTTGACATATCTTGTGTATCATCTTGATTTTCATCCAAATCATCACCTGACTCTTCATCCAAATCATTATCATACGGAACTGGAGATATCCCAACGCCCAAATTATCCATGAGTTGACCTATCGCATCTGGGTTTGCAATAGTATTTCCTTGTTCATCTTCAATAAAGAACATATCATAAAAAGAATCATCCGTATCATTCATTCTAAAAATGGATACATCACAGTCTTTAAAGACATCATTCCACAAATAGAAAATAACTTTATTTACAAATTTATCTTCTCGAATGAAAGATTCTCCCAAATTAGGTTTACAGAAGAAATAACCAAGTTTCTTATCATCAGAACTTGTTACTGAACCAATTTGCTTATTTATAGCTTCCAAGAACTCCCACCAATCACACTCATTGTTGTTAAATCGAATCTTCCAACCAAGAGGAACTCTCTCTGAATTCTTGATAATGAATTCTCCATTTGCCCCTCTTTTATATCCATTCGAAATCTTCACATATCTCCATTCCCAACGACGCTTGAAAGCAGAATCTATAGGGAAGAGAGACTGGTCACTGGTATTCATTGTTGCCCAAATATAAAGATTATTTGGCAATAACAAAATTCTTCCTAACTTAATATCTTCAGTCAATGTTTTACCATAGTTACTGATATAATCAGGAACAGCATAATCCACATTAAATTCGTTAGCAAGCATATACTCGCCACCCTGTCCAAACTCCTTAGCAATCTCGTTCTGCAAATCTGCATCCGCTTCAATTGGATAGGTTGAGAATCCATTACCACTTCTATCAAGGAGTTGAAACAAATCACCAAATATCTGAGCACAGTTGCCTCGGTTGATTTCCTCTATTACCAAGAATTGCGGTTCTACCGAATCAACTCCATTAGCAAGCTTTTGCCATGCGCCCAAATAGGCTTTTAAAAATGCCTGTTTAACAAAGGTATAAGTAATACGTTTTTCCTTTGCTATCTCTACTCCTTGTGCACCATAAACAGGGGCATCTGCCATAGTAGGCTTATATGCTCCTACAAAAGTAGAATAATCACTATCAGGATGGAAAGTTGTACGTATTGTTGCATATCGATTCTTCTTCGTTATGCTGTTAACTTCGTACGATTTACCCGTACCTGGAGCACCATAGAAAATCTGCTGCAAAGCCATTTTGCCCCCAGAGTTCTTTTTTGCAGTATAAGAGCTAGCTGATGATCCTTCAAAAGACTTCCATTCTTCCGATTCGAGAAGCAAGTTCAGGCAGTCTTGATTTGCTAGCCCTTTTACTATAGCCCCTATCAAGCTGCTCGAAGCATTAATAGTATTTGCAATATTCAGTACTGGAGAATCGGTAAAATCATTCGAACGCTTAATATTTTTGCCCCCACCCCAGTACTCATAATTCCACAAGAAATTTACAAGAAACTCTTTATCTGCACCATCATAGTTTTCGAGATAATGCTCTGCTTTTTCCTTGCAAATCTCTTTAGTTTTCTGGTCCTCAGAGATGTCACCATTATCTTTACTAGGATGACAAGCTTCATACATATCATTCGTGAAGCCCAAAGCTTCTAGCTTGTTCTTATACTTCATCAATTCAATATAATACTGACAACAGCATGCAGCTATATATACCCATTGGTTCGGTATCACCAGTAAAGACTTTCTGGAACTTACTTGCAATGTATACAAGTTATACTGTTCTATCTTATATTCGCCAAAGGATCGAAATTTTGCTTTGAACTCATCTGGCAAAACACAGTCATCCATATTTGAATGAGCAATGAGCTCACTCAAACTTGCTTTCAATACTCCTAAATCTAACAACTCCTCCATACTATGACTTATTTAATAATTGATTGACTATTTCTTGTGCTAACCTTTTTATCACAGGTACAGCTACACTATTTCCAAATTGATGATATGCTTCTTTCTTTGAAACTACTATTCGGAATTCAGGGTTAGCAGAATTATAATTCTGGTTATCAGCACATTCCGGATATTTCCATCCGTTTCCAACAATTCTATACCCCTGTAATCTTCCTGCTTCTACAGGTGATAATGTACGAGGGTTTTTATCTGCTTGATCTATTAAGATTTCGCTTCCATCTTTCCAATATCTTGCAGAAATCGTACTACAGTACTCACTATCACCGAAGAATTTACGATAACCGAAACCTTTGCCGTTAGCCATGTTGCGTTCCTTACGTCTCTGGTGACCTTCCCACATTCTGTCAGAAATAGTAAAGTCTGCCACAGCATCATCTGGTTCAAATATATCAGAAACCTTAGTAGGCATTGTTCCTTCCTTTAACTTTGATTTGTCATATATCGTATTACCATCTGCATCAATACCGTATGGGAACTTGAACGTTTCTACATTGATAGCTTTCTTGTACCATGCTATGATAAATAATCTCTCTCTGTTCTGAGGAACGCCGAAATATTTAGCATTAAGTACTGTATATGAAACGCCGTAGCCTAACTCTTCCAATGTAGCAAGAATTACCTTTAACGTATTACCTTTATCATGGCTCTTTAGACCTCTAACATTTTCTAGAAACAAGACCTTTGGAGGGCATCCATTCTCTATCTTGTACTTTACAATATTTGCTATATTGAAAAACAAAGTACCTCTAGTGTCTTCGAAACCTCTTTTAAGTCCAGCCACAGAAAAGGGCTGACAAGGAAAGCCACCACAACAAACATCAAAATCAGGTATGTCTGCAGGATTAGCCTTGGTTACATCCTCATAAAAATATTTGTAATTTCCAGATGAATCTTTTTCGAAAAGACCAGGCTCGATATCCTTATAATTTGCTTCATATGATATACGAGCATATTTATCCCATTCACTTGCAAAAACGCAATGAGCTCCTACGCTATGCATAGCTGTATGAAAACCTCCTATGCCAGCGAATAAATCTATAAATGTATATGACTTTTTCAATTTGCTATTCCTTCCTATTATTTTTAGATTGTTTAAACTTTGAAATAATATCTTCGTCGATTTCTTTGATAAAATCAACGAAAGGAATTTCTAGGATTTCGCAAATCGTTAGAAGTTCAACTATATCTAAACGGCGCTCACAAATTTCAACTTTGCTAACGAAAGTTTGGTTAACTCCCAATTTTTCAGCCAGTTGCATCTGCGTAACGCCCTTTTCTTCCCGCTTGGCACGCAAGCGAGCTATCATACGTTGGTATAATTTTGTATGTATACTTTTATCCATAATTCACTTATTTTAGTGCAGATATATAACCCAAAATCGGTTAGCCCAAATAAGGCTAAAAGTATTTTATCCCCAAAAAGACTACATTTTAACATAATTAGCAGAAATCCATAGCCAGTTCGAGGATGGATCGAGGGAACAAAGCCTGAGGTTCGGGGGTGGTATTTTAAAGCTTTTGCCCCTACAGGGCGCCAGGCGTGCGGACATGAATACCCAGGGCGAATGCCCTGGGCTAGGAGCTTCTGCCCCTTCAGGGCGTGAGGAGAATTGCAGGGGGCGTGAAGGGAATAGCAGGGATGTGTGAGGGGAATGGCCTTACCTTTTAAAAAAGCTCTTTTGCGTATATTTTTCAGATATAATTTGGCGTTTTCAGAGAAAAAGTGTAATTTTGTGGGAGATATTTAATTAAAGGAGAAGATTATGGCAACATTAACAGATGTAGATGCAGAAGCAATGAGACAGAGATTGGTGGTGAAGGAAAGCCTGACACAGGCTTTTAAAGAACTCCGTGCGGCAGAAGCTTCAGGAGCCAAACTTCCTGATGCCCGAAAAATATTCAAATAACGGAGGATACATTTATAAGTTATGAATGTTAAGGAACATATTTTGGCTGCTATCCGTGAATGCCTGGCGAAGAACTTGCCGGCTAGCGGGAAGGCGATACTTTTCGGCTCGCAAGCCAGAGGTACCGCCAGGGAGGATAGTGACTGGGATATCCTTATCATATTGGATAAGGAGAAACTCATGGCTGACGATTATGACAACATCACCTACCCACTGACCGAACTCGGATGGGAACTGGGCGAGGAAATCAACCCCGTGATGTATACCGCCCAGGAATGGGAAAAGTATAGGAATACACCCTTCGTCAGGAACGTAGAAAAGGAAGGGGTAAAAATATGAATATAAAGGAGTAATTACAAATGATACCGCTTCATTAGCGTGGTTACAGGTATCGCTTTTCACGTGGTTGGCGATACTTGTTTAAGGAGTGATAGTCACGTGGTCATAAAATGACATGAACCGTGACGCTGACATCGGGTTTTACGTTGTCAAGCCATAACCAAAAGTACTCAATTATCGCTTTCTTCTCTTACGCGATAGATGTTTTTTGCCCCCAAATGTTAAAGTTTAGTTAACGTAGCGGAAAAGCTACCTAAATATTTGGTATTTTGTAGCTTTTTAGCTACCTTTGCAGTGTCATTCAGACAAAGAGTTCTTTTACATGTTTAATTACAACAATGAAACACAATCAATTGTACAATGAGTTGACTAAAGCGGGATGCTTTATCACTCGACATGGTGCCGAGCACGATGAATGGTTCAATCCCAAGAATGGGATGAAAATCAGAATTCCAAGACATGGTAGCCATGAGGTTAAGATGAGCGTGTTGCGTGATGGACATGTGGAGAACTCTTTTTATGGGAATTTTAAACAAATAAGATATATGGCAAAGAATGTAGTGCTGATTTTAGAATATGGTAATGGCGGGTACTCTTGTTACAATGATGAGCCATTGGGTAATTATGGTGTCATAGATGGCGATGGTGCGACCGCTGAGGAAGCCAAGGCCGACTTCATGAAGGCTCTTCAGGAATGTAGGGATGATGACCCTAACAACAAGGCCTTGCAAGACTTGACGTTTACATATAAGTACGACGTGCAAGCTTTCTTCAAGGAGTTCTCCTTTCTCAACGCTACCGAGATTGCCAGACGTGCAGGCATCAACCCATCGCTCATGCGCCAGTATGTAAGTGGAGTCAAGACCGCTGGAGAGAAAACATACCAACGACTCAACGCCTGTATGGACAATATTAAAGCGGATTTACAAGCAGCCGTCTTTTGATGGTTGTGTTTTCATAAAGTAATTAAATGAACTCTTTAAGCCCCTGGTGCGTGACGCATCGGGGGCTTTTTGTGCCCAAATGTTGTCAGCATCATGGCTTTATCACAAACTCGACGGCATCGATGGAAATGGTGGAGTGGGAAGTTTCACCGAAGAAGAGAAGAATATGCTCCGTGGAGCACTATGCGAGGTTTCAAACCGCATACGTGCTGCTGCAGACAGAATTTGAAAAAAATCTCTTTTCTTGCATCATTTAGCCTTTTTCCTTCGGTCAAACATACCACGAACGCACAAATTTCGTTAAAATCCGTGAGTCTTATAGCACTCACTTCCTATTTGGTTATATGACTTTTTTTTATAACCTTTGCAGCAAATTTTAACGCAATGCCAAAAAAGATGAACATAACCCAAAAGGACCTAGACCGTGTTAAGAAAAGGTGCCTAGAAAGCTTAGGAGACTTCTTAAGCGAGTTGTGTCGTGACAAATTGATGGGTCCCACTAGCGTTGAAAAGATTTTCAGTTTCGATCACACTACATTTAAACGGATATGTGAAAAGGATCAAACCATAACTGTTAAAACGATGGCTAGGACGATGGGAATCATAGCAAGTTTCCTCAATGGACTTAAGGAAACATGTGACAAGGAACTGAAAAATCTCCAGGAAGATGATAAAATGAAGTTAAGTCTGAAAAGGAAAAAGATTGATGTGTTGAATAAAAAGAGAATGAAATGCACGGAAGCCATGGAAAAATACAAGAAGACTTTCGGTATTATAGCAATCAGCTTCTTGGAACTAATCGGACAAAACGATGAATTTTAATCATTAAATAAGAAATAACCGGTCAAGATGCTAACATCAGAAGCCTAGTATTAACATTAAATAATCAACAACAACCAGAAAGTAAACACAACCTTACCCGCCCCCACACCTTACGATAGTAGGCGCTCGGCAGCCTCCAGCGGCTTACGCTAAAAACGTTAGCGCAAACACACGTCCTCTGCTAAAATGAGGCGGAAACAGTTAACAATCAACATAAAAACAATAAAAGAAGATGAAACTTTTTTTTTATAGGAAATTTATTCGCTTCGTAATAAAGCACTTTACCATCGTTATCAACAATACCATACAGATGAATGGTGGACAATATATCGAACACATGAACAACTATCAGGGAAAGGAGGATGAGAAATGTCTGGACAAAGAATGATCATCATGAACGCTGGTAGCTCGTACTTCGAGCATGTGGAGAACTACTATGGCAGCAATGCCTGTGAGCAAAACTCATGCAGAAATGCTGAGATGCCGGATGAGCTGAAAACGGAAAAGGCTCAGAGGATAAAGAACAACCTGATAGAGATAGGCTTGGTAACCGAAAATTTCATGCCTTCAGGACTGTCATCATCCGAAGCTGCCATCCTTGCCAACCAGATAGGTACAGAGTTGAAAATCGATAATATATGGAGCGTATTCGGCAATTATTGGGGTCCTAATCCGAACTCGATGAGAGCCGCCTACAACCGAGGTATGGAACAGAAGAAAACGATTCCCTTCCTCGAAAAAGTAATGCCTGCTATCAGAGGCTAATCTGGCAGGTAGTACTAGTACGCGTACATAGTACGTACTAGGTAGAAGCGAGAAATTTCCCTTACCTTTGCCCCCGGAATTCAGAACCAATGCGGTCTGAGTTTCGGGGGCTTTTGTGTATCTGCACATCAACCATGGTGGGAGCCCCCAATCTTCTAAATTATTTAAAATGATGAAAGTGAAAGCGTATGTGTTCAGTCCTCCTCCTTACAGACGGCTGAGAGTGGTGAAAACGGAAGAGGGGATTACCCCACAAACCAATCTTTTATTAACGAAATAACATGACAGAAACACAACATGTAATTGCACTGAACCCTTATCGCAAGGGCAATAAGGGGAAGGTGTTTTCCAACAGTATGGCGGTGTATGACAAGGTGATTGCATCGCCGGAAATCAGGAAGATGATTCAGCAGATCAGGGGCGAGCTGCCTATCCCGAAGGTGAATGCCAACGATGCAGAGGCGGTGAAGAAGGCGCAGGACAGGCTGAAGAGCGAACTGCCTTTCTTCTGTCCCCACTACGGCATTTTCAAGAACAATGTGCGCAGACAGGAGAATGCCCAGCCCGAGAGCTTCATGTTCCAGACTATCATCGACGTGGATGACAGGGAGTATGTAGACAAGGCTATCGAGAAGGCAAGGGAACTGAACTGCTCTGACAGCATCTGGAACGGCTCGCTGCTGCACCTCTGCTACAGTGCCCGGAAGAAACTGCACATCGGTATCAGACTGCCGGTAGGAATGACCATCGAGGAGACGCAGAAGGCGTATTGCGAGGCGCTGGGGGTGCCGTATGACGAGAGCTGCATCACACCCGAGAGAATGATTTATCTTACGGATAAGGACTCGGAAATCTACAGGTCGAAGATGTGGTGCGCCGTGCTGAGCGAGAAGGAGATTCTGATGCGAAGGCAGGCGTATCTGGACCGCGGACTGACCGTGGACGGAAGAGGGAAAGTTAATAGTTTACAGTTAAAAGTTAATAGCAATGGTAAGAATAATGAAAATAATAGACTATCGGGCAACGACGGCAATCCTGCTGTTTCTGCTGGCTCTGCTGTTCAGCCTGCCCAACCTGGTGATAGCCATGGTGCTGATGCTCCTCATATCGGGGATTCTGGAGGCAATCAGAATGCTGGCGGACTGGGAGCCCGGGAGAAGAATCTGATTGCATTTGACCTCTTTACGCAGGCTGCCGGACTCGGGGGTATGGAGATTGATACCGTGGGGTCGAGACACTCTTCGCTGCTGGCTATCATGAGCGCCGGTGCTTCGAGGGTGATGGAGGAAGAGGAACTGATGAAGGTGGTGAGGGTGAAAATGCCGAGCTACTATCAGGAGAACGACTGCCATCAGCTGATTCATGACTTCTATGCGAAATATGCTGACAATACGAAGCCGATGTCGAGGGAAGTGATGAGGGTGAATGCGCTGGCGGAGCAGAAGGCCAGCCAGCAAGTTAATAGTTTACAGTTGAAAGTTAATAGGGCTAATCAACAAGTTAATAGTTTACAGTTAACAGGTAATAGGGCTGATGAGGATTATCCTGACCCGCCGGAGATGCCGAAGAAACTGCCGAAACTGGTGGAGCTGCTGATATCGAGGACGCCGGAGATTTATAAGCCGGCTGTGGCGCACGCTATCTTCCCGCCGCTGGCTACGCATCTCTGGAAGACGAGGTTCCGGTATATTGACAACGTGGAGCACGAGGCGATACTGATGACGCTGCTGCTTGCGGGTACCGGAGCGGGTAAGAGCAGCGTGAACAGGCCCATCGATTTCATTATGGAGGATATCAGGCTGAGGGATGCTGAAAACCTGAAGCGCGAAAAGGCGTGGAAGGATGAGATGCTGCGCAAGGGTGCCAACAAGGATAAGCGCAAGAGACCTGAAAACCTGATTATCCAGGAGATTGATGCAGATATGACGAACCCGGCTTTCGTGATGAGAACGGCTGAAGCGCAGGAACATTTCCTCTATACTTCGCTCAATGAGCTAGACCAGTTTGATGCGCTCAAGGGCAGCGGAAGCCAGCAGTTCCGCATCATGTGCCTGGCAGCAGACCCGGGTAATAAATATGGACAAACCCGCGTAGGAACAATGAGTGTTACGGAGCGTGTTACCATCCGGTTCAACTGGAATGCATCTACCACCATCCAGAAGGGTCAGCGTTACTTCTCTAAGGTTCTTACCGATGGTCCTATCAGCCGTATCAACTTCTGCACCATCCCCGAAAGGGAAATCGGCGAAGATATGCCTGTTTACGGAACTTATGATGAATCGTACCGTGAGGCGCTACGGCCTTACATCGAAAATCTGAACAAAGTAACGGGTCTGATTGAGTGTAAGGAGGCGTTTCAGCTTGCCCTCAAACTGAAGGATGAGAATGCTGAGTTTGCCCGGTTGTCGCAGGACAGGACGTTTGAGAATCTCTCGTTCCGTGCCAACGTCATCGCTTACCTAAAGGCGTGCGTGCTGTATGTAGCCAATGGTTGCAAGTGGGAGCCGGAGATTGATGAGTTTATCCGCTGGAGCGAGCAGTATGACCTGTACTGCAAGATGCGGTTCTTCGGCGACATGATTGCGAAGGAGAACTTTACGGCGCAGAGGAGTTCGAAGCGTGGACCTCAGAATCTTTTACAGATACTGCCCGATAACTTTACGGCTGCGCAGTTGCTTGCCATCCGGCTGGAGCATGGACTGGATGCGAAGGGTACCGATATGATGATCAGGCAGTGGCTGCACCGGAATTACATCAGGCGGGCGTATCAGTATACGGGCAAGCGTGACAGTTGTGACAGTTGTGACAGTTTTGAGAAGCTTAAGTACCGCCATGACGGTATGGTTATTAAATCTTAAATTTATTTTTACTTATGCAGATAGTTTTAAAACGTATAGCGAAGAAGAAGACCTACACGATAGGTCGCCTTTACATCCTGAAGGATGAGGATGTGAAGAAGCGCACGATTGAGAGTGTGAACAAGTGCAGGGGGCTGAAGACGGTGTGCGAGGTGCCTGCGGAGAAGCTGAATGCGGACTCGTATTTCTGTGATACGCTGGAGCCGTGCTGGCGCAACCTTCTAGGTGTGGAGCTAAGTCCTGCCGAGGAGAATGTGCGGTTGGGGCGTGTATCGGGCAAGAAGGCACAGAAGATGAAGGGCAAGACGGCGATACCTGAGGGTACTTATCCGCTGGTGATCAGCAAATCGCCGAGGTTTCAGATGTGGTTGCCGCTGCTGTTGGGCGTCCCCAATTTTGAGGGCATCCGCATCCATGCCGGCAATTATCCCGATGATACGCAGGGCTGCATCCTGGTGGGTGAGAACCGTGTGAAGGGCATGGTTGTGAACTCCCGCATCTGGCTCCACCGCCTCATCAATGCCATTACCGCTGCGAGAGACAGGGATGAGAGCATTTGGGGAACGATTTTGTAATGATTAGTGATTAACTGAACTTTCGCATGTGGTTCAAGTACGGGCTGAAGGCCCAAAAGCTCCAGAAGCAGCACGCCCTGAAAGGGCAGAAGCTCCTAGCCCAGGGCATCGCCCTGGGTATAATGGCAATCAGTAAGGCGCCCTGTAAGGGCAAAAGCTTTATGTTTTGCCTGGAGTTTTAAAGCTTTTGCCCTTACAGGGCGACAGGTTTGCGTCCGTAATTACCCAGGGCGATGCCCTGGGCTAGGAGCTTCTGCCCTTTCAGGGCGTGTGGAGCTTACATGCGAAACTTCAGTGATTAATTTTTAATACATTTTTATATCATGGAACAAAATTATAAAACAAAAAAAGAAGAAATGAAGAATGAAAAGACAGCGGGTAATACTGTCGTGTTTGAAAACCCTGAATTCGGTAAGATTCGCACCTTGACAGACGAAAATGGAGAACCCTTGTTCTGTGCGAAAGATGTCTGTGATGTGCTGGGATATAGGAGAGCGAATAATGCTGTAAACCAGCTAGTTAAGCCACATGATACGGTGAAACACCGTACATGGGTAGTGACAGGTATTAAGAAGGATGGAAGTGAAGCTAAGCGATGGTCTCAAGTGCTCTTCGTCAATGAGAGCGGATTCTATGCTTTGGTTCTCGGCTCCAAGCTTCCAACGGCGGTGAAGTTCAAAAACTGGGTTACTTCCGAGGTGCTGCCACAGATTCGCAAGACGGGCGGTTATATTCCGGTAAAGCAGGGCGAGAGTGATGAGGAGACGATTCGACATGCTGAAGAGATTCTCAGAGCTACACTCAAGGAGAAGGAGAATCTGCTGAAAAACCAACAAGTGCAGATTGATCAGCAGAAGAAACTCATAGGAGAACAGGATACGGAGATTCGTCGGCTGAACGATGTGGTGGATGAGCAGGTGGTTTGCATCGCCAAGAACGGTGAGAACATCATCCAGTTGGAGAATCAGGTGGATCATCTTCTGCCGAAGGCGCTCTACACCGACAATGTGCTCAACTCTGTTTCCTGCTATACCACCACGCAGATAGCGAAGGAGCTGGGTATCACGGCACAGGAGTTGAACCGCCAGCTCTGTGCCCTTCATATCCAGTACTACCAGAGCGGCCAGTATCTGCTCTATGCTGATTATGCCCACATGGGCCTGGCGAAGAGCCGCACCCGCTACTCTACCCTCCCCGACCCTCACTGCGATGGGGCACAGGAGAAGCTGGGCACCGCCTATACCCACACCTACCTCGTATGGACAGAAAGAGGAAGGAAGTTCATACATTTATTAAAGGTAAAAGGGTAAAAAGGTAAAAAGAGCCTAGCGGGGGGTAAGCTAGCTAGGGCTCTTTTTACCTTTTTTAGGGGGACCAGCGATGGAATCGCTGGGGACGGGGGCAAGAAGGGGGAAAAGCCTCTTCCTGCCTCTTCCTGCCCCTTTGCGCCCCGTTCCCAGCGATTCCATCGCTGGTCCTCAAAAAAAAGGGGAGAAAAATTTGGTAATTAGTGAATAAAGCCGTAACTTTGCATGCTCTTAAGCAGAATAAAGGAAATAGATTAGTAATTAAAAGCAAATATGAATAATCATACGACATCAATAACGACAAACAAGAAACATCACTACCGGGAACTGCTGGCTATCGGCATTCCTATCATCATAGGACAGCTGGGTACCATCATCCTGGGATTTGCTGATACGCTGATGATAGGCCATCACAGTACACCCGAGCTGGCGGCTGCCGGACTGGTGAACAATATCTTCGGTCTCGTTTTCGTATCCTATATGGGATTCACCTACGGACTCACTCCTATCATCGGACGGCTCTACGGCGAGGAACGGACCGACTGCATCGGACAGAAAGTGCGCAATGCCTTCTGTGCCAACATGCTGACGGGCTTCATCTTCACCCTCGCCCTCGTTGTGCTCTACCTGAATCTGGGGCACATCGGACAGCCTGAAGAGCTGCTCTCGCTCATCCGTCCTTACTTTCTGGTAAACCTCGCCTCCGTGCTCTTCATGGGCATTTTCTTCACGATGAAGCAATTTCTTGACGGACTCGGACAGACCAAGGTGGCGATGTGGGCGATGATTGGCGGCAACGTAATCAATATCCTGGGCAACTGGGTACTGATTTACGGTGTGGCGGGCTTCCCGGAACTGGGTTTGCTGGGAGCCGGTATTTCGACGCTGGTGAGCCGTATTCTGATGGCGCTGGCGATGGTGGGCATGCTGATGACGGGCAAGAATCTTGGGGAATACAGACGCGATATTCTGCACAGTTCTCTGACCAGGGCTGACTTCAGGGAGATGAACCGGTTGGGCTGGCCTGTGGCGCTGCAGCTGGGCATGGAGTCGGCTGCCTTCACGCTGAGCTGTGTGATGGTGGGCTGGCTGGGAACCATTCCGCTGGCGGCTCATCAGGTGATGATTACCCTCTCGCAGCTCTTCTATCTCGTGCTTTCGGGCATGGCGGCAGCGCTGGCTATCCTCGTGAGCCATTTTATGGGTCAGAAGGACTACGGGGCAGTTCGCCGCAATGCCTACGACGGGTTCCGGCTGAACCTGCTGTTCTCGCTGTGTATGGGTTTGCCGGTGTTCCTACTTCGCCATCAGATAGGTGGCTGGTTTAATGATAATGTGGAGGTGCAGGCGTATGTGGCTACGCTGATTATCCTGTTGATGGTATATCAGTTTGGCGACGGACTGCAGTATACCTTTGCCAATGCGCTGCGTGGCATCGCCTGTGTGAAGCCGATGGTGCTCTATGCCTTCATCGCCTATTTCGTCATCTCCCTGCCGCTGGGCTACACCCTAGGTTTCCCATGCGGCTTGGGCATTCTGGGCATTTGGTTAGCCTTCCCGTTCGGTCTGACCATAGCGGGAGAAATGTATCGCAGAAGATTTGAGAAGGAACTGAAGAAGATTGAAAAAGAAAAGTAAAAAAAAGAAAGAAAAGAGAGAAAGAAGATTGAAAAAGAAATAAATGTACGAAAAAGGCTCCTGCAAGTATTGCAGGAGCCTTTTTTATTGTTATATGCTAACTCTGATAAATGATTCTTATTCAGCAGTTTGCTCAGCACGATCATCTACGTTCTCACCCTCTGTAGGAGCGAGAGTAGCCTTGAAATCAGTGATGCCGTACTTAGCGAGAATGTTGTACCACTGGAGGAGCTTCTTGATATCGCTGTCGTGAACACGGTCGCGATCGTAGTTAGGAAGAACCTCAGCAAAATAAGCGTGGAGCTCAGCAACAGGCGCCTTCTTGTAGTTGAAAGTGCTAGGCTTGCCCTCTTCCTTCTTGCTTACGTTATCGAGCACTTCCCAGAGTGGCACCTCATCAGCGTCTGTATACATAGCGATGTCACCAAGGCTTGTTACGCGGTCGGTAGCGAAAGCTGGGATACGCTTGTGAGTCTCATCGAGTGTTTCTACGATGAGATTTCTGTTACCTCTTGATACCAATTTATAAAGGCCTGGTTTGCCTGCAATTGAAAGGATTGTTTCCATTGTCTTTTCTATTATTCTTTATTATTAATGATATCTAATAATTTCCTTACCTGTGCATCGATATCCTGCTCGCCATCGTTCACGATTTCGAAATCGGAGCGGGCTGCAAGTTCTTCCTGCGGCATGACGGCATCTATCCACTGCTGCGCCTTCTCTGCCGGGATATGATCGCGCTGCATGATGCGCTGGATGCGAACCGAGACGGGAGCCGTTACGCAGACCACGAAATCGAGGTGGATACGGCGGTAGAAACCGCTATCGAAGAGGATGGCACTCTCCATCCACTCATAGCTGCTCTGCTCGAAATCGCGCGCCACAGCCGGATGAACCACATCGTTGACAGCCTGCTTGTTAGCCTCGCCAGCCAGCAGAAACTGAGCCAGCACGGGCTTCTGCAAAACGCCCTCTGCACTGTAAACCTGCTCGCCTACCAGCTTCTTCAAGCCGGCCTGCAAACGGGCATCGGTACGCATGAGCCGCTTAGCCTCAGCATCGCAGTCGTAAACCCGGATGCCCTGTTTCTCCAATATCCGGCACACATAGCTCTTTCCGCTACCTATACCGCCCGTTATCGCTATCTTCATCACGATGAATTATAAATTGTAAATTATAAATTATTAATCATCATTGCTGTTCCAGCAGATAATCTACCGTTTCCAGTTCGAGATGCGCCTTGCTCACCGAGCGCGGCACGCTGCGCAACTGGAGTTTGCACTTGTCAGAAGGGTTGTTAGCCAGATCGTTATAATCTACTACCACCTTAAACTGGCTCGGCTTGATGGTTCTGAAGAGGCTGGCTCCGATGGTGAATCTTACCGCCACTTTAGACGGGAAGGTACGGAGCACCATGTTATCAGGCATGTTGATGGCCGTAACAGGCACATCGACCGACTCTTCGGTAAGCACATCAGGATATACCGCCAAACGCACCATCTGAGGCACAATCTTCATGCCACGTATCTTCTTGATAGGTACGCTGCGATGAATGGTATCCTGCAGGTTGCGCATGTTGAACGGCTCGATTTCTACCGATTCCAACTGGTCGAGCTGCTTCTTGTTGGCATAAACCGTAACCGTAGACGGCAGGAATTCGGTATGTGCCAGATAATAGCTCTTGCTGGTTGTAATCCTACCTCTGAACACCACAGGCACCCGCTTGGAAGAGCCGTAGGTGAAGAAGAAATCGAATTTTGCCGGTTTGATGGAGATCAGTTTGGTAGAGCCATAGAGCTGGGATGCCACCTGTTTCTGCACATCAGCCATCGGAATCTGTCCCGTTCCCGTTTCCTCGTCGGCATAATTGGCAAACCGGAATGTGAGCGGATGAATCTTGCCTCCGTAAGCATAGGTAACGAGTGTGAATCCCTTATCGCGCACCGTAATATGCACGGTATCAGGGAGTTCTCCGGTTATCACCGCATTGCGGGGCACGCCCGTTAACTGCACAGGAATATTGAATTCTCTCTCGGTAGTCTCATTGAGCGTCATCATCAGCCAGAAGATGCCGCTGAGAGCGAGAAAGAACAAAAAAATCAGAAACTCCTTATTCAGACCACTGAACAGGAAGTTTCTGACAGCTTTTAATATGCTCTTGATACTATGCATTAGGTGTCTGACTAGCTGCATCAGCAAACACGTAGCCCTTAGCTACAGTGATTACCACGCCACGAGCTATCTCAACATCAACGGTATTAGCCTCGAGGTCAACACGCTTAACAGTGCCATAAACACCGCCGCCTGTAACCACCTTGGTGCCCTCTGCCAAAGCATTCTGGAACTTGCGGATTTCCTTCTGCTTCTTCTGCTGAGGACGGATCATAAAGAACCACATGATAGCGAAGATAGCTACCATCATGATGAGAAAACTCATGCTGCTACCACCGGCAGCTGCTTGCAATACTAAATTTGTCATGTCGTTAAAGTATTATCTATTATTATTTTATGTTCTATATATAAATAAGGTGTGGCCAGCAAGAAAGGCCTCCGTTATTTACTCACCCTCGCCCGAAGCGCGATGAATGCGCGGACGACGGCCGGCTGGGTGCTGGTTGTCTGGGCGCTGTTTGCCGGCATGTTCGCCGTGCTGTGCATGCTGATGCTGCTTACGCTCAGGCATCTCCTTCTGGATGAGGTTGCGGCTGATGAGCTCGCGGCAGATGCTGTCGAGCATACCATTAACATAACCGCCGCTGCGAGGAGTGCTGTATGCCTTGGCAAGTTCTACATACTCGTTGATAGTGACGGTAGCCGGGATGCCAGGGAAGTTCATCACCTCAGCGATGGCAATCTGCATGATAATCACGTCCATATAGGCAAGACGGGAGAAATCCCAATTGCGCAAAGCCTCGCTCATATAGCGCTGGTAGGTATCGCAGTTGAGGATGGTAGCACGGAAGAGCTTGCGTGCAAACTCTCTGTCTTCAGCATCCTTATATTCCGGCAGCAATTCCTGCTTGGCCTTAGCTTCCGGGTCGAAACGCTTGATGGTCTTCAATACGAAAGTATCTATGATATCCTTGTCATCGTTCCAGTAGAGGCTCTTCTCTTCGAGGAATGCATCGAGATCTTCATTGTTCTGAATGAACTGCTTGTAGATGCGGCGCCATACCTCGCGGTCGCGGCTGTACTCATCGAGATCGGCGAGTTCCTCATCAATAGCACCGCTGACATAATCAGCATAGAGATCACTAGACGTAATCGCAGTATACACTTTGCGCACCATTTCGATATCTTCATCCCAGTTGGAATGCTTAACATCTATCCATTCGAGCAGCATCCTGTTCTCTTCGAGCTGCAGAGCGAACTTATTGAATGCGAAACGTGGTGAAGGTTCCTGCTCACCCTCTCTCTTGGCACGGGCGACATCTACATCGTAGCGCTTGCGTGCCTCCTGAGTGATGGCAACGATGAGCTGCAACATGTAGTTGTACAAATCGTATGACTTGGAGAGACTAAACATCAGCTCCTTCTCAGCGTTCTCCATGTTATGATCGCTGTTTTGATAGTATGCGTAGGTTAACTGCACAATCTTACGTCTTATCAAATCCCTATTAATCATTCTCTAATGTTTTTAAAAGATTCATTTATTAAATTACCTAATACGCTTGCAAAAATACACATTAAATAGGTAATAGACAAGAAAACGGGCAAAAATTTCAGTTTATTTAAGCAAAAAATTGTATTTTCAATATTTTTTCTGCATGTAGAACATGTTTTTCGGCAAAAAGTTTGCTCATTCCAAATAATTTTCGTAATTTTGCACCCGCTTTAAGCAAAGCTAATCCGTGTGATGGCGAGTTAAGGCACATTTTTTATTAATAACTTAATTTAGAGTAACACAAAATGAAAGAGATTAATGTAACAGGTCAGAAGCGTACAGACCTTGGCAAGAAAGCTTCTAAGACATTGCGTAAGGAAGGTTTTATCCCATGTAACCTTTATGGTGAGAAGAAGGGCGAGAACGGTGCTCCTGAGGCTATGTCATTCGCAGTTCCATTCGCTGAGTTGCGTAAAGTTATCTACACTCCTCATGTATACGTTATCAACCTCATCATCGACGGTGAGAGCCACACAGCTATCATGAAGGAGATCCAGTTCCACCCAACAACAGACGCTCCTCTGCACGTTGACTTCTACGAGGTTAACGACCAGAAGCCTATCACTATCGGTATTCCAGTTAAGTTGACAGGTCTTGCACAGGGTGTACGTGATGGTGGTCGTATGAACCTCTCTATCCGTAAGATCAACGTTACAGCTCCTTACCAGGTTATCCCTGAGCACCTCGATATCGACGTTACAGAGTTGAAGATCGGTAAGAGCATCAAGGTAGGTGACCTCTCATTCGAGGGTCTCGAGTTGGCTACAAGCAAGGCTGTTGTAGTTTGCTCTATCAAGATGACACGTAACGCTCAGCTCGCAGCTCAGGCTACTGAGGAAGAAGAGGCTTAATCACTGAGTCATCTAGAGATTTTACGAACCTGAGTAAAGCATTATCAAACATTGGATAAATATTTGATTTGTGGGCTTGGTAACCCTGGCGATGAATACGCCGGCACCAGGCACAACACAGGATTTATGGTATTGGACGCTTTTGCTAAAGCGTCCAATATTCATTTTGAGGATAAGCGATATGGCTTCGTAGCCGAGACTACGCTCAAGGGAAGAAAGATTTTCCTGCTCAAACCTACCACATTCATGAACCTCAGCGGTAATGCGGTAAGATATTGGCTGAATCAGGAAAAGATTGACCAGAGCCGACTGCTCGTTATCAGCGATGAGCTAGCCCTGCCTCTGGGTGCTTTCCGACTGAAGGCGAACGGCAGCAACGGTGGCCATAACGGATTGGGACATATCCAGCAGCTTATCGGTCAGAATTATGCCCGCCTACGCATGGGCATCGGCAACGATTATCCGCGTGGCGGCCAGATAGACTGGGTGCTGGGCAAATATTCTGAGGAAGACATGAAGCAGCTGCAGCCGGCCATCGACCTGGGTGTAGAGATCATCAAGAGCTTCGTATTGGCTGGTATCGACATCACCATGAACCAGTTTAACAAGCTAGGGAAGAAATAGGAAGCCAGCAGAAGCAGAAGCCAGCCCCCCGTTCCAAGCGATTCCATCGCTTGTCCCCCCAAAAAACAAAGCAGAAATGAAAGAATCAGCAAGAATAGACAAGTGGCTCTGGGCTGCCCGCATTTACAAGACCCGCAGCATTGCTGCCGATGCCTGTAAGAATGGCCGCGTCATGGTGGGAGGCGTAACGAGAAAGCCTTCCTTCATCATCAAGCGTGGCGATGTGGTAAGCGTAAAGAAAGCCCCTATCACCTACTCTTTCGAGGTTCTCGACTGCATAGAGCAGCGCGTAGGCGCCAAAATGCTGTATGGTGTCTATAAAAACGTAACCGACCCTAAGCAATACGAGCTCCTGGAGATGAGCCGCATCAGCGGATTCGTAGATAGAGCAAGAGGCACTGGTCGCCCTACAAAGAAAGAACGCCGTGCCCTGGATGCCTTCGTAGATCCCGCCATGTTTGGATTTGACGAAGAAGACTGGGACGAAGATGAAGAATAAAAGAATCCCCTATACATCTTTTACACTGTATAGGGGATTTTTTTTGTGTAGTCATAACTGAACTTTACAAAGATCCAACATTTTAAGATACGATGCAAGAAAATTGGGATAATTATTGCTAAAAATATACGAAATAGAAACTTATATGTAATATTTGGCTACTTATTTTAAAATAAAGCTTAAAATATTTGGAGCGAATAGAGAAAAAACATACCTTTGCACCTAGTAAAAATGATGGAATCAGCATACACACTGATAACTAATCATACTCTATATGAGCATTATAAACTATTAATTTAAAATATTAGAGATTATGAAAAAATTATTCGTTATGGCAGCCATGGTGCTGTCTTCAGTAGGTGCTTTCGCACAGCAGGCTGCAGGTACAACAACTATTCAGCCTAAGGTTGGTTTGAACGTTTCTACAATCGGTGACAACGATTGGAAGGCAGGTTTCGCTGCTGGTGCTGAGTTGCAGTATCAGGCTACAGATAATTTAGGCGTTGCAGTAGGTGCTCTCTACTCTGTACAGGGCTTCAAGGCTAAGGATGTAAAAGTTGCCGGTATGACTTTTGAAGGTGGCAAGTGGAATCCAGGCTATATCAATGTGCCTATCACTTTGAACTACTACCCAGTAGCTGGTTTGGCTCTCAAGGCAGGTTTGCAGCCAGGTTTCTTGGTAAACAAGGATGATGCAGAAGACGTTAAGACATTCGACCTTTCTATCCCTGTCGGTCTTTCTTACGAGTACCAGAACATCGTATTCGATGCTCGTTACAACATCGGTGTAACTAAGATTGCAGACGGTGTTGATCACTACAACAACGTAATCCAGATTACTGTAGGTTACAAGTTCGCTCTCTAATCGAGAACTCTTGACAAGACAAAATAACAATCCCCGTTCTTCATTACGAAGAGCGGGGATTTCTTTTTTCTCGTCATATCTGTTTGAAATAAGCCTCACGTAAACATGAAGTGAGGCTTACTATCGTTTTAAATGAAGCTTACTTCATTTTCTTTTCTAGAACATTCTGCCGCCTGGACGACCACCGCCAAAACCGCCATTGAATGGACGACCATGGAAGTTTGGACGGCCACCAGGACCACCAGGACCACCAGGACCTTCAGGTCCACCCCTACGGGCATCCTTGCCTCCGAAGAGATTCAGGCGGTAAATCACGTGCAGCATCGCATAGCTGTTGATGGCATTATACTCCGTATCCGTACGGGATGTAGCAGAAATGGCACGAGAGAAAGTGCTCTGCTGGCGGAGAATATCGTAGAACTGCAGCATGATGGTAAGAGGCTTGCCCTTCAGGAAACCCTGAGAGAGCTGCGCATTCCATACAAACTCATCCGTATTCATGCTGCTGTCGCTATAACCGCGGCGGCTGCTGATAGAGAGGCTTGAGTTCAGACTGGTACCCCAAGGCGCTGTAAGCGTCATGCTTGGTCCATAAGAGAACTGCCAGGTATTGAGGTTGCTGTTAGGCTGCAACTTGTTTGTAGCATGGTTATAATTCAATGTTCCATCGAGCGAAAGCTCCAGCCAGTTGTTGCGATAGCTGAAAGAGAGGCGCTCTCTCCAAGTAGTACTGCGGGTGGTATTCTTCTGGGAATCAGACTGCTTGTCGAGACTCAGATAGCTCACGTAGTTGTTGTAACCCAAGTAGGTGTCGGTATTCAAGTTCCATACACCGGCACTATCGATAGAGCAGTTGAACATAAAGGCTCCCATCACATTCCAGTTGCCATTGATATTCTCAGGTCGGGTGATTCTACCACCAGTCTTCTCATCGTAGGTCACCTTATTGCTGATGCTATTGTTGGTGGTAGAGAAGTTGATGAAGGTCATGACACCCTTGTTGTGGTTCTGCACGAAATTGTTGTAGAACAATCGGAAGTTCTGGGTGAACGATGGCTTCAAGCCAGGGTTACCCTTCGAGATGTTCAGCGGGTCGCTGTTATCCGTGATGTCAAGCAACTGAGAGATGCTTGGCTGAGAGGTGGTACCACGGTAGTTCACACGCAGGTTGCTCATCTTTGAGAAGCGATAACGGAAATCGAGGGTTGGACTGATATTCGTTACGTTGCGGACGGTATCTACATGCACTCCCTGATATTCCTGGATATACTTCGACTGTTGTGGCTGAATCATCACACCGAAGTTCAAGTTATACTTCTGACGGACGAATCGCATCATCACCTGGATATCGTGATTGTAGTTGCGATACTCAGAGAAACGGCTCAATTCATCATTTCTGTAATTACCAAGCTGACCGGCAAACGGATTCAGGTAGCTATCCCAACCACGATATTCATGATTGCCATTCATAGCATACTTGCTGAAATCGTAGGTGCTGCGGTCGCTCTTGGAGTAGCTGTAAGTAAACTTATAGCTGAACTGCAGGAAGGTAGCCTTCCAGAGTGGCTCACTATAGGTCAACTGGCCCGCATAACTGTAATTCTTCGAAGGAGTCAGGTTATAGCGGTTGGTCTGATAAGTAGAATCCTTACCCTCCGCTGTCTGTACGAGATAGAGCTTGGCATTGTTGAGCGAGATGCTCTTGCTGTCATTATCCGTATATTTGGCATCCACACGAAAGGTAATGTTACGTCCCTTGTTGCCCAACTTGCGGTTCACCTGCAGCATACCCCTGATATTGTTATTATCAGAATAGGTGATGCCGTTAGTCAACTGACTGTTCACCATAGCCTCAGCCTTGTCCAACTCATCGATACCTTCCTCAGAAAGAGGGTCTTTGGTGGTAATGGTATAAGGATCCTTGTTGTAAGAAGCCGACTGGCTGCCACTCAATCCATCGCTGGTACTCCAGGAGATGGAAGGACGGAAGAGGATATTGGTCATGGAATCAGGCATCCACTCCAAGCGGATGTTGCCGTTCCAGCTGTTGCTGCGGGAGAAATTCTGAGTCAAGCTGTTGCTGAACGAAGAGCTGCTACCCATGAAGTTCTCGCTGGAACGACGGCTCCAAATATCGCCATCGCTGTGATTCCAGCGAAGTGAAGTATTGAACTTGAATTTATCTTTCAGTTCGTAATTGTAGTTGGCAGCAATCATCTTACTGGCATTCAACCCGTTAGCACCACCAAAACCTCTGCCAGGGCCACCGCCTCCGAAACCACGGTCGCTGGTGTTATTGGCATTGGCAAAGAGCATGAATCGGTTGTTATCATTGAAATAACCTCCCATGCCACGCATGTTATAGCGGCTCTTGTTGCCCACACCCAGGTCAATATTGGAAATCAGACCCCTGTTCATACCCTTCTTGATACCGAAGTCGAGCACAGTCTGCTCCTCACCATCATCAATACCGGTTACCTTAGAAAGATCACTCTTCTCATCGTATGCCTTGATTTTCTCGATGATGCTGGTAGGCAGGTTCTTCAGGGCAGTCTTGGTATCGCCCGTCATAAACTCCTTACCGTCTACGAGAATCTTCTTTACTTCCTTACCATTAATCTTGATGGTACCGTCATCGCTCACCTCTGCACCCGGCAGACGCTTTACGAGTTCCTCTACTACCGAGCCTTCCGGTGTGCGATAGGCAGAAGAATTGTACACGAAAGTATCCTCCTTCAGGGTTACCTTCTGAGCCATGGCTGTTACCACTGCGCCTTTCAGCATGATAGCCTCAGCACCCAGCACAATCTTACCCATAGCCAGATCCTTGTTATCAGAAATTTGGATACGCTTCACGGTAGCCTTGTATCCTACGCTCGAAATCTTGAGCAGATACTTGCCATTAGCCGGAGCGGTGACATGAAAGAGTCCGCTCTCATTACTGATGGCACCAGCCACATACGTGCTGTCGCTCTTAAGCAATTGAATAGTTACCTGCTCAATGGCCTCCTTGGTATCGCGGTCGGTAATCTGACCGGATATCAGTCGCTGCTGAGCAAAGGATGCTATTGCCATCAACAGCAGCAGCATCGTCAGAATCGATTTTTTCATTCTTATTTTTAATTTGTTATTATTTCCAACTATGAGTGTTTTCACACATAATCGCTATGATATTCTATTATCATTTTTTGTTACTCAATTGTTTTGACGCGTTAAATACACCAAGGTTTAATGCATTCTGAGATAAAAAACGCAAATTTAGCAACTTTTTTTTTGTATTGTCTCCATTTTAGTGTATCTTTGCACAAAAATTAATACGTTAGAATGTTATGGAACAAAGAGTAATCATATCAACCCAACTGGAAAGCGAACTGGTAAGTGCACTTTCTGAGTGTGAGCACGACAAGCTTTTTGTGCTTACAGATACTACGACATTGGAACTATGCATGCCTGTATTGCAGAATTTTTACTGCATGAAGGAAGCCCATATCATCACTATTCCGGCTACCGACAGCCATAAAGACATCGAAAGTCTGATGATGGTATGGAAAGGACTGCAGGAGGGAGGAGCTTCACGCCACTCCTGTATGATTAATCTGGGCGGCGGTATGGTAACCGACCTGGGTGGCTTTGCTGCCAGCACTTTTAAGAGAGGTATCAACTTTATCAATATCCCTACCACCCTGCTGGCTATGGTAGACGCATCGGTAGGTGGAAAGACAGGCATCAACTTCGGCGGACTGAAGAACGAAGTAGGTGTGTTCAACGATTCTAAGTTCGTTATTCTCGATACAGAATTCTTAAAGACGCTCGATGCAGAAAACATCTGTTCGGGCTATGCAGAGATGCTGAAACACGGTCTGATTTCTACAGAAGCAATGTGGGAAGAACTGGTCAGCTTTGACCTCGACAAGCCTGATTTGAAGCAGTTGCAGCGCATGGTAGGCGACAGCGTGAAGGTAAAGGAGCGCATTGTAGAGCAGGATCCTCACGAGCAGGGCATCCGCAAGGCGCTGAACCTGGGCCATACTTTCGGTCATGCATTCGAGAGCTGGGCTTTGAAGCGCAAGCCTATCCTGCATGGTTACGCTGTGGCATTCGGTCTGATTCCAGAACTCTATCTGAGTGTTGCCAAGACCGGATTCCCTACTGAGAAGATGCGCCAGACCGTAAACTTCATCAAGGAATTCTATGGTACACTGGATATTACCTGCGATGACTATGATGAGCTCATCGAACTGATGCATCATGACAAGAAGAACCAGAATGGCATCATCAACTTCACGATGCTGGGCGGCATAGGCGATATCCGTATCAACCAGACAGCTACGACAGAAGAGATCAAGGAAGCACTTGACTTCTTCAGAGAAGGATAATTCAGCTAAAGAATCTTTCTTCAGAGAATCCCTTTAAAGAAGGATAGCACGCTTCGGCTTTCCGGTTTCGGTAAGCGGGAGTTGGTTTACATGAAGGTATTCCCTTGGAATCCAATATTTATGATCAGATAAGAGGCGGCGAACAGTCGCCTCTACTTTTTCTATCTCCTCATCTTCCGTCAGGAGGACTGCAATCTCTCCAAACTTCCCGTCTTTCTTCTTGGCTATCATGAAAGGTTTTTCGAGATAAGGCTTCAACAGAGCCTCAACCTCTTCTATCTGAATCTTGATGCCTCCGCTGCAAATCACATTGTCTTTTCTGCCTTTGATGCGAAAACGGAGTTTTTCCACCTTATTATATATATAGGATTCTATTTCCACTATATCGTTCGTTACCAGGGGTTCAGCACAGACCTGCGGAGCCTCTATCACCAGACAACCTTCATCAGTCTGACTGATTTTCACACTATCGAAAGGCTGGTACCATTCGCTGGCCTCAGCACCGTTAATTCTTCTCAGGGCAATATGCGAGAGCGTTTCGGTCATTCCGTAGCTACTCCAGATGGCAATATCGCCGGGAAGAGCCTTCAGTTTCTGTTCGAGAGCCTCATCTATGGCTCCGCCACCGATAATAAGATGCCTGATGCGGCAGAGACGAGCTCGCTCTTCAGGAACCTGCAGGGTGTTATAAACCTGCATCGGGACCATCGCAGCGAAGGTAATCTCTTCATTTACATCTTTCAAAGGATGCCCACTTGGGCAAACAGAAATAAGATGGAGATGGCGCTCTATACTCCGCACCACCACCATCTTACCTGCAATATAATCGAGCGACATACAGAGCAGGGCGCTATCACCAGGTTTCAATCCCAGGAAATCACAAGTGATGCGGGCCGAGTTGAGCATTCGCTTCTTCTCTACCATCATCGGCTTGGGCTTTCCCGTGGAGCCACTGGTATGCACCAGCACCCGGTCGCTACCGTTATTCCATTCTGAAAGGAAATCTTCTAAAGTCATTTTACTACAAACAGTTTGTCACCACGAATCTCCAAAGGCATCGGTATATTATCAGTAAAGAGCTGACCGGTGCCCAAGCCTTGCGGCATCTTGACATTAGGACCATATACTTTAGCTGCATAATGAGCAATAGCATTCAGACCGATATTACTCTCAAGAGCAGAAGTAATCCAGCTGCCGATACCACGCTGGTTAGCCAGTTCTATCCACTCGTTGCATCCATAGATGCCACCATGAAGTGAAGGCTTGAGGATGATATACTGAGGGCGGACCGTATCGAGCAAAGCCTGCTTCATACTCCGGACATTCACACCAATCAACTCCTCGTCTAGGGCGATAGGAAGCGGTGTTTCGCGACAGAGCTGGGCCATCTTAGGCCACTGATGCTGCTTGATAGGCTGCTCAATCGAATGAATGTCATATTTAGCCAAAGCCTCCAGCTGACTCATTGCATTCTCCGGCAAAAAGCCGCCATTGGCATCTACACGCAACTCAACCTGCTCCTTGGTATAAACATCACGGATGCGCTTGATGAGATCGAGTTCCTTGAAGAAATTGATGGCACCGATTTTCAGTTTCACGCAATGGAAACCCGCCTGGAGCTTCTCCTCCAACCGGGCCAGCATCTCCTCGTAGGTTCCCATCCACACCAATCCGTTTATGGTGATACCTTCTTCACCTCTTCCGAAAGGAGAGTCGAAAAGATCTGTCAGGTTCTCCATTCCGGCTGGAACAGAAACCCTTTTCTGCTTCAACATTTCAGAAGAAGAAGATGCTCCTTCAGCAGGAACAATCTCCAAAAACTTCTTTGCTGCATCAAAGAACGAAGCGAAGGCTGTTTCCAAACCGAAGGTGATGCTAGGGTAAGCACGAATCATATCGTATGGAATGCGTCCCATCTGCTCTACCATCTGACAAACCTGTCGCAGGGTCATCTCATATTCCGGTTTGGCATCGCAACTCAAATCAGGGAGCGTAGCACACTCTCCCACTCCTTCTATCCCCGGCATGTCATCCGAAGTAAGAGTCAGATAATAACTGTGTCTCGTGGTATAAACCCCACGAGATGTGCCTGCCGGCTGCTTGAAGTGGAGCGTGCGCTCCGAGATTTCTATCTTATACACTTTATTTAAATGTTAAATGTTGAATGTTGAGTGTTGAATTATCCTTCCTCACTTACTTCTTCTGTTTCAATTCATACAGATCCTTGCGGCGGTCGCGAAGATTTCTTACAGCACCGTAGGTATGAAGCTCATTCAAGAGATTCAGGTCAACATCTGATACGAGAATCATCTCGGTATTAGGTGTTGCCTCTGAACGCTTGCCATCGTTAGGGAAAGCAAAGTCGCAAGGGGTGAACACGGCGCTCTGGGCATACTGGATATCCATGTTGTGAACACGTGGCAAGTTGCCCACACTACCCGCAATGGCTACATAGCACTCGTTCTCGATGGCACGCGCCTGAGCACAGACTCTTACTCGGGAGTAAGCATTCTGGGTATCGGTCATGAATGGCACGAAGAGAATCTGCATGCCATCCTCAGCCATTAATCTTGACAACTCAGGGAACTCCACATCATAGCAGATAACGATACCAATCTTACCGCAATCGGTATCGAAGGTCTGGATATGGCTACCACCACTCAATCCCCAGCACTTCTGCTCATCTGGGGTAACATGAATCTTCTCGTACATATCCACGCTACCATCTCTGCGGCAGAGGAAGCCCACGTTATAGAGGGAATCGTCCTTAAGATAAGGCATACTACCCGTGATGATATTGATGTTGTAACTGATAGCCAACTCGCGGAAACGGTCACGGATTTCTTCGGTATACTGCGCCATCTTTCGGATGCTCTGCGCCTCACCCAAATCATTGAAACGAGCCATCAAAGGCGCATTGAAATACTCAGGGAAGAGGATGAAATCGCTCTTGTAATCGCTCACAGAATCAACGAAGAACTCAACCTGTTCGAAGAGGTCATCCACCGAAGCGTATGGGCGCATCTGCCACTGTACCAATCCGATTCTTACGGTAGGCTTGCGGTCTACATAAGAATCCGTAGGTGGCTGATAATAGATGTTATCCCACTGCAAGAGGGTGGCGCAGTGTTCGCTCTCCTCATCGCTAGGAAGATAGTTGCGGATTACGCGGCGCACGTGGAAATCATTGGAAAGCTGGAAGGTAAGAACCGGGTCATAGATTTCACGGTTTCTTACATGCTCGATATACTCCTTAGGGCGCATCTTATCGGCATACTTGTGATAGTTTGGTATACGACCGCCAAACATGATAGCCTTCAAGTTGAGCTTCTCGCAGAGTTCCTTGCGATACTCATACATACGGCGAGCCAGGCGCAAACCACGATAATCAGGGTGGATAAATACCTCGATGCCGTAAAGAATGTTTCCATTAGGATCGTGGGTATTGAAGGTTTCATTACCCGTAACCTGAGCATAGGTATGATCACCCTTCACCATATTATAATTGACGATGATAGAGAGCGCACAGCCCACAATCTTATCATCAACGATAATAACCACCTGTCCCTCAGGGAAGATGGTAATGAGTTTCTTAATCTGTTCTTTTGTCCAGAATACATCTGAGTCTGCGTAAATACGCCTAAATGACTTGGCAAGCTGATCATAATCCTCCATACGGAGGTTGCGCATGCCAACCTTTTCGATTTTTCGAGTTGGTTCCATAACAACTGTATTTTTATTATTATCTAAATCCGGGTGCAAAGATACAGCAAATTATAGATACGACAAAGAGTTTTCGCAAATAATTGACATTTACGAAAACTCTTTTCATGTATTTTACACAAAGAGCGCGTTTACGCTTAAAATCAGATGCTAATATTTGGCATTTTCCTGTGGAATCGCTTCATCATGATCATCCAGATAAAGCAACTTCATAGGATGATACTTCTCACTTGCCACAGAATATTCATCCTGGCGATAACGGGTCAGGATGCCTCCTATCCCCAACATCGTATGAAAAGCCGAAAGACTCGTCTGTACCTGTTGGGTACGATGACCAGACAAAGTTTTCAGTATTCCCGGATATTGTTTTCCATAACCATCTGATGTCCAGATGATGAAAGGAACATGCAGCTCATAATCAGATGCCTTCGGGGCGGCGTGCAGAAAGAGGCGACGGTCATCATCAAAGATATTCTCTCCATGGTCGCTGGTATAGAGCATCGCCGATGTAGGTTGGCTATATACCCCATCCGTCTTTGCCTGAGTCTTCTCCCATTTCTGCAGACGTTCTACGATACCATGCAGGATATAATCGGTATACCGGATGGTATTATCGTATGCATTCAGCAGGTCACGCCGGTTCTCCGGCTTCGCTTCGCTCTTACTGTCAGGTTTAAAGAAAGCGAAATTACGGGGATAGCGCTCCTGGTAATTAAAGTGAGAGCCATAAGTATGAAGTACCACGAAGAGTTTCCGATAACGGTATTGCTTGGATGAAGAAGCATCTGCCGCAGGCAATATCCCATCCAACTTCTGCAACAAATCACTATCATAATGATTATCTTTTGCAGAAGCACCTTCCTTCAGGAAGTAATGTTCATCAGCCTGTTCGCCAAGGAAATCAATAAAAGAATGATTAGGCAGCTGATTGCTGATAAATACGGTATGAAATCCCGCCTCCCTGAAAGCAGCCAGGATACCTTTCTCATGAAAGAGACGTTCGAAATCCTCTGCTGATGCAGCCGACAGGAGCATAGGAACACTCTTATGTGTAGTATTACTCTGGGTTGTAGCATCGGGAAAAGCTATGATTCCAGGAGTCTTGGAAAGCAAAGGATTGGTATCGCGCGGATAGCCATAGAGACTGAAATTGTGGGCTCTCGCCGTCTCTCCCACCACCATCACATACACCTCGGGAGCCCCTGCATCGTGCTCGCTCCTGGCATCAAACCTGAAATTCCTGCTTGCCTCCCTGTAATTCTCTGAAGCCGCATTACGCTCGAAAGCAAGATAGAGATTATAGCAAACGTTAACAGGATAAAGCTGGTTGCGCAAGCGATAATCATCTACAGCCACATAGCAAGCCAGCAGACAGAATAAACCGACAGCAGCTATCTCCAAAGCCCAACGACGCACTCGATGCTGGAGTTGAACCACTATCATCCCTTTCTTGCTGATATTGACAATAGCCAGAACCAACAAAGGAAGATAAACCACAAAAACACCCACCACAGCAGGCAACAGATTACCAAGCAGTTCCTTCACCTCGCCAGGATTGGTAGTTACAAGATTCAGAAACATATCTACCGCTATCACTCCCGTCCCGAAGAGATAAAGCAATACCAGTTGGAAGGCAGCGAAAAAAACAAAAAGAAAAGCCCACCAGATCATCTTACCCGGGCATCTGGTTAACGAAAAGAACCACATGTAGAGTGCCAAAGGCAGCAACACATTGGCACCACAAGCCCAAGGAGCCAGACATTCGGTATAGCACAGAGCTATATTAGGCAACAACAACGCTACCACAGCATACCCGTAAAGGAATGCGCCCGATGACACCTTATTATATATAGGCAACACCACCTTATTATATATATCCGTAAAACTGTTCATTCTACTTTTTCATTAACACTTTAAAGAGCATTATCAAACTACATAAAGAGCATTATTACTAAAACGCTTCATTGATATTGAAGAGAAAACCAGACTGCCCCGACTTACCGAATCCATAATCCAGACGTACATTTACATTCTTCTTAAATTCCCAGCGATAACCTACACCGGCATTCGGCAAAATCTGTTTAGAGCGCAATGCCGAGAATTTCGGGAAGATGGTTCCTGCTCCAACCCACACTACGATGCCATTACGCTTCCATACATGTTGGCGCAACTCAACCGTAGCTTCCAGAGAATGTTTATCGCGATAACGGCCTTCATAATAGCCACGCATGGAATGAGTACCACCCAATTCAGCCATCATTCCCCACGAAGGATTACCAAAGTTGAGGTTAGCCCCAATATCCTCGGCAAGAACCGTTCCCTTACCCAGTCGCTGATAGGCATCAAAACGAAATGCCGTCGTACTGAAAGCATAATCATTTCCCATAAATCCAGGTCTGAACATCTGATTGATATTCAGATAGATACCACGATGCGGATTCGTAAGATTATCTCTGTTATCATATACCAGAGAAACGCCAGCTCCTACATTCCAAGTATGCTGATCCATGCCTTGCAGTAATTCCGGACGCTCAATATGTTTACCTATTACATAGTCATAACTCGCCATCGGTCCGATATAGAAATTATCTGCTACACGAAACAGGAAGCTAACTTCAGCCTGAGCCTGCCAACGCTTCATGTCACTCTTATTGGCATCGTTATCGCCCATCTCATAGCCTATTCCCCAAAATTCAGAGGGAAAAGAATAGAAATAAAGGTGATAATCGATGCGATATCTTCCTTTAGGAGCAATATGGTTACCACGGACACCCAACATGTAGAAACCTACAGAACTGACATCACCATAAAGCGAGACATTAGAAGGAGGAAGAATACTGTCATTCGGATCAGTACGGTATAGTCCTGCTGCCACCAATCCCAATCCGAACTTGGTATCAGAGGCATAATGAGGGCCACCTATCACACTAAAATCGAAACGCTTATGCTTCTTGTTTTTGTTGGAATCATTAAAGTAGTCAAGAATCCGGTTCACCCATGATTTCCCGGCATGTAAAGCCGTCGTATCCACCTTCTCTGCAGATAAGATACTATCGGTTACAGAAGGCTCAGAGGCATAGCTGCCCAATGCCAACATCATAATAAGTATTGTCAGAATATGCTTCATTTTGTCGATTTTATTATTTTAATACACCAATGCTACATTATCAATCCACAAGGTATTGCCTGGAGTTCCGATATAGGCTCCACCATCGGATGAGGAGAACTGAAGAATCAGATGAGTAGGTGTTTCGTTAGCACTCGCCCATCCTACTTCTTTTACCGGCACACTCTTACCCTTGCTGTTACGGGCATAGTCAGTGGATCGCAGTCCCATAGTAGCAGCCTGATAACCTGCCATGTGGCGGATATCGCCATAATGGATTGTATAGGTAGCATCTTCCACCCATCTATCGGTACTCTTTCCGAATCTGACTACCATCGTACCCACACGTTTAGCTGTTATATTTCCCTTAGCATCTTCATGCCGTTTCTGCAGATAGAGCACAGCTATAGCATGATCTCGACCTGCAACCGTAGAGGCTCCGCTAAATCCATTCTGCCTGATACGATTGGCTGCATGAGGGAGAGATGTCTTATAATCAAAGCGCAAAGCCTTAGGACGTGCGGTGAATGGTATACCCCAGTTGATGGCTTTAGGACCATCCTTGGTACTTGTTATCGGTTCACGAACATTACCCAGAAAGAGAGAACCGGCAGCCAAGACCTTGATATTGATGAGTCCCAGCACTTTTACTTTCTCAATATGGGTTACCAGTTTGGCACAATATCCACTACCATGTTTATCACGAAACACAGAGTTATTCGTCTTATAGATGCCCGATACATGTGCCAGGACATTAGAGGAACCCCAAGGCGAACCACCCTTATTGGTATAAGGAATATTACCATTGATAGTCATATTAGGTCCAACGGCATAAACAGTTTTCCGATTTCCTCCGATAATGCCTGATTCTTTGATATTCCTGATTACCCAGTGGTCCATATTACCATATTTAAAAGGAACCACCTTTTCCTGTCCCTTAACGGGAAGGCACGACAAGGTAGCAACCGCCATGACGATGCCTGATAACATTATTTTCTTCATATCTGTTTCTTTTATATATTATTAAGGCTGCAAAGATAGAAAAATATTTTCTAGTTTTCAGTTTTCTTCGACATAAAGCATAAAAAATTAAGAAATAATAATATATTTACTGCATTTTAATTGCCATAAAACCAAAAAGTCCTGCATTTGTTGTTATAAACAAATACAGGACTCCTGATTCAATATACAAAACAGAATCTCTTGCACCGGTTACAATAGAGACATGCACCGGTTACAATAGAAACATGTTTCGATTACGCCAAAAGCTATTATCGGTTTGAATACATATTATCGTAATACTTCTGATAATCACCCGATGTTACGTTATCCATCCATTCCTGGTTATCGAGATACCATTTCACGGTTTCCTCGATACCCTCCTCAAACTGGAGAGATGGCTCCCAGCCGAGTTCCTTCTGCAGCTTTCTAGAGTCAATAGCATAACGCATATCGTGACCCTTTCTGTCTGTTACATAAGTGATGAGATCCATATCCTCGCCTTCCTTTCTGCCGAGCAATCTATCCACGGTCTTGATTACCACCTTGATGATATCGATATTCTTCCACTCGTTGAAACCACCGATGTTGTAAGTCTCGGCAATCTTACCCTTGTGGAAAATCATATCGATGGCACGGGCATGATCTACTACATACAACCAGTCGCGCACGTTCTCACCCTTACCATATACTGGCAATGGCTTGCGATGACGGATGTTGTTGATGAACAGCGGAATCAACTTCTCTGGGAACTGGTATGGACCGTAGTTGTTAGAGCAGTTGGTTACGATGGTAGGCATACCGTATGTATCGTGGAAAGCACGGACGAAGTGGTCTGAGCTTGCCTTGGATGCAGAATATGGAGAGTGAGGATTGTACTTGGTTGTCTCTACGAAGAACTCCTCGCCGTAAGCCTCGTGGTTCTTACCGCTGGATGCCTTGGTGGTGAAAGGAGCAGGAACGCCCTCAGGGTGAGTCATCTGCAATGCACCGTAAACCTCATCAGTAGAGATGTGATAGAAGCGCTTGCCCTCATATCCTTCAGGAAGACTCTCCCAGTAAATCTTTGCCGCCTGGAGCAGAGACAGGGTACCCATCACGTTGGTCTGAGCGAAAGTGAATGGATCCTTGATACTTCTATCTACGTGGCTCTCGGCAGCGAGATGGATGATGCCATCCACTTTGTAGTCCTGCATCAGTTTCAACATCAGGTCGAAATCGCAGATGTCGCCCTTAACGAAAGTATAGTTAGGCTTGTCCTCGATGTCCTTGAGGTTAGCCAGGTTGCCTGCGTATGTCAACTTGTCGAGGTTGATGATGTGATACTCAGGATATTTGTTCACGAAAAGTCTTACTACGTGTGAGCCGATGAAACCAGCACCGCCCGTGATAATGATATTCTTCATTTCAATTAATAATTTATAATTAATAATTATTTTGCTGCCGCCAATTCAGCGATGCACTTCTTCAAACTGTCAGTCCAGTATGGCACCTTGAATCCGAAAGTCTGCTTCAGCTTACTCTTGTCAAGTACAGAGAAGTGAGGACGCTTCACTGGGCTTGGGAACTCCTCGCTGTAGCAAGGCTGTATATCGCAAGTATTTCCGCTCAGTTCGCAGATAATCTTAGCGAAATCAAACCAAGAGCAGACACCCTCATTAGAGAAGTGGTAGATGCCCGTCTTATCCAACTGGTCAGTTTCGATGATATGTGAGATGACAGCAGCCAGGTCGGCAGCGTAAGTTGGAGTACCCACCTGGTCGAAGACCACCTTCAGGGTGTCGTGGCTTGCCGTGAGACTCTGCATGGTTTTCACGAAGTTCTTACCCCACTGCGAGTAGAGCCATGCTGTACGGATGATGATATGCTTGCATCCAGTAGCTTCAATACTCTTTTCGCCTGCAAGTTTCGTTTTACCATATACCCCCAAAGGATTCGTTTCCCAATCTTCACGGCAAGGTATATTCTTGTCGCCCTGAAAAACATAGTCGGTAGATACATGAATCAAAGTACCATCTACCTCCTTCATAGCCTGTGCCAAATTTCCCGCAGCAGTATTGTTGAGCAGATTAGCCAGATCGTAATCTGTTTCAGCCTTATCTACGTTGGTATAAGCAGCGCAGTTAACAATTACCTGAATATCATTCTCCCTCACCTTTTCTCTGATAGCGTCAAGATTGGTGATATCCAGTTTTTCATAGCCTTCAGCCACATCGGTGAAGACAAACTTGTGATTGCTTTTTTGGGCACAGATTTGCATTTCATGTCCCAATTGACCATTAGCGCCTGTTACTAATATATTCATTGTTTTAATATTTTATTCAATATAATATTTTAAAGTCTACTTACCATTTCCCTCTACACATGAAGAAAACTGATATTTTCTCTCGAAATCTATTTCCTACTACCTATATATATAAATCCATTCATCTATATATAAATATGTGGCAAAGGTAAAAAAATAATTTGAGTTGACCAAAGAAAAGAAAAAGAAAAGAGAAGAAACTAACATATATTAAACAAAGACCGCCACACTTTTTCACAAAAGCATGGCGGTTTTCCCTAAAACATAATAGATAAGCTTTGCCTTTAAGGGCAAACTTGAATCATCAAGTAGCCTAGTCTATTACCAATCCTTTTTTCCCTAATATAAACTAAACCTGTTTTCCTATTTAAATCAACATACTAAATCAACAAAAGGAATTTTCTTTATCATTAAATACTTTTAGAAGACTTGAAGTGGTAATTAAACCATTAAAACTACTGTTTTCTGATTTCGTTTGCAAAGTTATATCATTTTTTTCAAAGTTGTATACCTAAGTAGCATTTTGGTAAAAAATCAGTCTACTAAAGAACTAGATAACTTCTTAAGAATCAGAGGCTTTAATCTATTAACTATTTTTATCTAAAGTAAATGGTATTATATGAAAGGAAATTTGTATCTTTGCACCACAAAACGGACAAAAGGACGAAAATAATATTTAAAAGACTATTTTGTTATAATTATAAAGAAGCATTAAAGATGAAACTACTTATATATTTACTTCTTTTGCTTACTATGCCATTGGCTGCTCAAGGCAAAACGGACGAGAAGACTTTATTGGATCGTATTGACAAGATGATTGAAAACGACCCATATTATCAGGGAATCAAGGAAAAGGAATTGAAACATCTGAAGCGGCAAGCTTATGAAGCTGAAGACGACCAAACCCGACTACTGTTTCTTGACAGCATATATCATGCCTATAGTGCTTACCGCTACGACTCAGCATACGCATATATGAAACAGGGGCTTGAATTGGCAGAAAAATGTCATAACACCTATTATATAATACGTAACCAGATAAACCGGGCGTCCATTCTCTCGGTAAGGGGATTTTATGGCAAAGCAGAAAGCTTACTCCAATCGCTCAATCCTGATGAGATGCCATACCAGCTGAAGCTATACTATTACTTCACATACGCCTGGATCTATAATTACTGGGAATCATACGCCAATAACTCTGATTACGCCGAAGAATTCCGTGCCAAGAAGAAGCATTATATGAGCCTTCTGATACAGAATTTCAACGAAAACAGTAAGAAATCTGCCTACTATAACTATCTCATGGGCGAATACGCCTATATCAACAGCCCTATCAGCAAGGAATCGCTCAACCATTATCTGAAGGCACTGAAGATGTCGCCAGTCAAATCCCGCATCCATGCCATGTCAGCTTATGGTATAGCCAGATATTACAAAAATACCGGCAAATTCGACCTTTACGAGGAATATCTCGTAGAGGCATCCGTGAGCGATGGATTGTGCCAACTCAAAGAAACTGTTGCGCTTCAAAAGCTAGCCTACTACATCTTTAAAAAGGATGCGAGCAACAGTAAGAGAGCTGCCAAATATATCCAGCACACGATGGAAGATGCACAGTTCTTCAACAACCAACTGCGCATGATGGAGATTTCGAACATCCTTCCAGTCATCGCTTCAGCCAACCAGCAGGCTGCTGAGCGCTCTCGTACCCGCTTTCTTTGGGGGTTCATTGTTGTAAGCATGGCGCTGGTCATCATTCTCATCCTCTCATTCGTCAACAACCGACAGAAGGACAAGCTGAAGAAAAACAAGGCTGAGATTGAAGAACAGAACGAGAAGCAGAAAGAGATGAATGCACAGCTCACCGAACTGAACCAGCAGCTGATAGAGACCAATATCAAACGAGAGACCTACATGCGCCTCTTTATGGACATCAGTGCGGCTTATATCAGCAAGTTATCAGATTACCGCAAACTGGTAAGCCGTAAGATCAAGGCAAACCAGACCGCCGATTTGCTGAAGAGTCTCAACACCCATAAATTGGAAGAAGAGGAATCACAGATGTTCTACAACCGGTTCGATAAGGCATTCATGGAATTGTATCCGGGTTTCGTTACTGAGTTGAACAAGCTCCTGCTGCCAGAATGTCAAATGGAAGTTCCTACTACGCACGACCTGACTACTGAGATTCGCATCTTTGCCCTGATGCGACTGGGTGTAACCGACAGCCAGGAGATTGCCACCCTGCTGCATTACTCCACCCAGACCATCTACAACTACAAGTCTGGAATGCGAGCAAAGGCGATTAATCGAGATACATTCGAATCAGATATCAATCAGCTTTGCCACATCATTAATAGTTAATAATTAATAGTTTATAGTTTATAGCATAAACCGCTTTGACTATCTTGCTCAACGGCGCAGCCTCTATAAACTATTAACTATTAACTGTAAACTATTAACTAGCTTCTGTGTATCACTGTTCCGTTAGCCTGATGTGTAGCAAGAACCAGCACCTCAGCTATTTGCACATGTTCTGGAGCACTTGCAGCATAGAAGGCTACATCAGCCACGTCATCGCCGTTCAGAGGCTCGATGCCGCGGTAAACGTTGTCTGCGCGGTTCTGGTCACCATGGAAACGGATGTTAGAGAAGTTTGTTTCAACCAAACCCGGTTTCACATTGGTAACACGCACTTTCGTATGTGCCACATCAATGCGCAAGCCGTCTGTAATAGCCTTTACAGCCGCTTTGGTAGCACAATATACATTACCTCCCGCATAAGCAGCATCACCCGCCACACTACCTATATTGATTACATGACCATGATTACGCTCCACCATACCAGGTACAATCAGGCGCGTCATGGTTAAGAGTCCCTTGATATTGGTATCAATCATCTGGTCCCAATCTTCAAAATCGCCCTCATATTCAGGTTCCAATCCACGTGCGAGTCCCGCATTATTGATAAGCACATCCACATTGCGCCACTCCTCAGGGATGTAATCCACCGCTTTTTTGGCAGCTTCACGGTTACGCACATCGAAAGCCAAGGCAAGCACCTCAACGCCCTCAGCCTCGAGTTCTTTCTTCAGGATTTCCAACTTTCCCGTGTTTCTACCTGTAAGAATCAGGTTATAGCCGCCACGGGCAAAACGACGTGCACAACCTTCGCCAATACCGCTTGTTGCGCCTGTAATAAGAGCAATTTTATTCATATTCTTTGATACTTTGAATTATACTTAGAACTTTTGATACTTTGAGCTTTATGATTAGCGAAGCAATTGAATTCTTCACTCTTCACTTAAAGAATAAGGACTCTGACCTCAGCATTCGCCATTTTCTCTATCTGGTTCATCGGACGTTTATAATAAACACTCTGGATAGCCTTGTTGATGATGCCATGCCCCACAGCAAGAACGGTCTGGTCAGGATAAGTAACCTTGAGCCAGGTAAGGAAATTCTGGGCTCTTGATTTCATCTTTTCCAGCGTCTCTATGTTGTCCGGCCAATCCTTTGGGTCCTTCGGCAGGTCAGGGATGAATTTACCCGTAAAATCGCCCCAATCGCGCTCTCTGAGCAAGGGAGTGGTGACAACGGGATGCGAGCCGGCGATAATTTCACAGGTCTGTATACTGCGATAGAGATCGCTCGATACGAAACCATCGATAGGTGTACCCGCCATTTTCCTGGCCACTTCCTCAGCCTGCTCAATACCTTTCATATTGAGTTTTCCCGGTGTTTGTCCCTGCATAATTTGCGCCTTGTTATCCACCGTTTCACCATGGCGCACCAAATATAATTTTGTCATTGTCTTTACTTTTTCCGTCTATATCAAAAATGAGTTTTTACTTTTCCTAAGTCTATACTCCAGACATAGTTTTTACTTTCACTAAGTCTCTTTCCAAGACATCATGATTCTGATTTTGCTTACAAAATTACGGCTTTCTATCGAGACCAACAAATAATTTGCGTTAAATATAGCAATAATTAGCGTTAAATATAGCAATAATTTAAGTTTATATAAAAAACTTCTTGCTAGTTTCGGATTTCTTTCGTAACTTTGCCCCGAAATAACAAAATCAGTTTTAGTATGAAGGTAATACACAGTTCAATATTCCGCGCAGTATGCGCCATCATCGTAGGAGTCCTGCTCATCCAATATCGTGAGCAGACTGTCACCTGGATAACCATCGCCATCGGTGTTTTGTTTTTCCTTTCAGGTGTCATCTCCCTTGCCAGTTATTGGGCAGCCAAGCGCAATGCAGAGAAGATGCAGGGCCAGATTCTGTCTGATTCCAATGGTAAGCCTATCATGGGTATGATGCCTAAATTCCCGCTTGTGAGCGTAGGCAGTCTTATCCTGGGATTGCTGCTTGCCCTGATGCCTCAGGTGTTTATCGCCTGGCTGATGTTCATCCTGGCGTTCATCCTGATTTTGGGCGCTCTGACCCAGTTTGTCAATCTGGCTTCAGCAGCTAAGATGGGACGCGTAGGCATCCTCTTCTGGCTCTTCCCTTCAGCCCTTCTTCTGCTGGGTCTGCTCGCCATCATCAAGCCTTCAGCCATCGCCTCTGCTCCTCTTTTCATCATCGGTTGGGGTATGCTCATCTATGGAGTAGTAGAGCTTCTCAACGCCTTTAAAGTCTCCAACAACAAGAGAATCTGGCTGAAGAACCAGCAGCAGAAACAGGATTCTAAGGAGATTTATGTGGATGTAGAGGAAGTGAAGAACGAAGAGTAAAACAACGAAATCATTATATCATCATATATGAATAAAATTAAAGCTCTCTTTGCCTGGTTATGGCAAAAGTTTCGCGCATTCTGGCCTTGGTACAAGGGATTGTATCAGGGCAGAGCGTGGTATACCAAGACCCTCATTGGCTTGGCAAGTTGTATAGTTGCCTTCATCTTGTATCTGGGCGCAGTAGATATCAACTTCTTATGGCTCTTCGGCAAGTCACCTGGCTATTTCTCAGGCATCCTGGATCCACAGACCTCAGAGGCCTCTGAAATCTATTCGGCTGATGGAAAGCTCATCGGCAAGTATTTCAACGAAAACCGTACTCCGGTAGAATATGATGAGGTAACACCTGATTTCTTCAAGGCACTGGTCGATACCGAGGATGAACGATTCTACAAGCATATCGGTATCGACCCTATCGGTGTGTTTGCTGCTGCGAAGGATGCACTCCTCCATCATAACGGGCGCGGTGCTTCTACCATCACACAGCAGCTGGCGAAGAACATGTTCCGTGTACGTTCGCAATATTCTACCGGTTTGCTGGGCAAGATTCCTGTACTCCGCCTGCTCATCATCAAGAGCAAGGAGTGGATCATCGCGGTAAAACTCGAAACGGTGTTCAGCAAGAAGGAAATCATCACCATGTATGCCAATACGGTAGATTTCGGTAGCAATTCCTATGGTATCAAAACCGCTGCGAAGACCTACTTCAACACCACCCCTAAGGAGTTGACCACCGGTCAGGCTGCCGTGCTCGTGGGCATGCTCAAAGCTACCACCTACTACAACCCACGCACCAACCCGGAGAATAGTCTTGCACGCCGCAATACCGTATTATATAATATGGTGACACATGGCGATCTCTCAAAAGACAGATACAATGAACTGAAAGATGAGCCTATCAAGCTCGATTTCAAGGTAGAAGAAAACTACGACGGACAGGCTAAATACTTCCGTGAAGCAGTAGCCAACTACCTGAAAGACTGGTGTAAAGACGAAGGTTACGACCTCTATACCAGCGGTTTGAAGATTTATACCACCATCGATACCCGCATGCAGAAGTATGCAGAAGATGCAGCCCGCAAGCAGATGAAACAGGTACAGCAGAACTTCAACAACCACTGGAGCATCCGCCGTACCCAGGCAGGCAAAGGCAACTGGATGGGTCAGGATCCTTGGCAGGATGAGAACCACAACGTGATACCAAACTTCATCCAGGGCATCGCCGAGCGCCAGCCATTCTACAAGGCATTGGTAGCCCGCTTCCCTAACAATCCCGACTCAGTAAACTATTACTATAAGGAGTGGGTTCACCCGGTTAAGGTATTCGATTATGACAAGGGCAGCATCACGATGAACATGACATCAGAAGACTCCATCAAGTATATGACCACCTTCATGCACTGCGCCTTTGTAGCCATGGAGCCACAGACCGGAGCAGTAAAGGCATGGGTGGGCGATATCGACTTCGACCACTGGAAGTATGACAAGGTAACAGCCGAGCGCCAGCCTGGTTCTACCTTCAAGCTCTTTGTTTATACCGAGGCGATGAATCAGGGTTTAACCCCTTGTGATAAGCGTCGCGACGAATATATCTCTATGGAGGTATACGATAAGAAGAAGCACGAAATGACCATCTGGCGTCCATCCAATGCCAACGGTTCGTTCTCGGGCGACAGTATCCCATTGAAGAGTGCCTTTGCCAAGAGTATCAACTCTGTGGCTGTAAGATTAGGACAGGAGATGGGCATCAAGCGCATCATCGAGACAGCCAAGAAGATGGGTATCAACAGTCCGCTGGATGACACCCCTTCTCTCGCCCTCGGTTCCAGCGATGTCAACCTCCTGGAGATGGCATGCGCCTACAGCACCATTGCCAACAATGGCAAGCACCACGACCCGGTATTGGTTACCAAGATTGTAGACCACGATGGTAAGGTGGTTTACGAGGGTCCTACCGATTCCGAGCAGGTGATACCTTACAAGAGTGCCTTCCTCATGCAGCAGCTCTTACAGGGCGGTATGAAGGAGCCGGGAGGTACATCCCAGAGTCTCTGGGGCTATGTAGGCAACTACCGTGATACCGAGTTCGGTGGCAAGACAGGTACCACCAATAACCACTCCGATGCCTGGTTCATGTGTGTGAGCCCTAAGCTCGTAGTTGGTGCCTGGGTAGGAGGCGAATACCGCTGTCTCCACTTCCGCACCGGAGCCTTGGGTCAGGGTTCGAGAACCGCTCTTCCTGTGTGCGGTTACTTCCTCCAGAGTGTCTTTGGCGACCCAGCCTTCCAGCAGTATCACGGCAAGTTTGACAAGCCACAGGACAGCGATATCACCAGCGATATGTACATCTGTGCAAGCTATGCACCAAAGCCAAAGGTAGATACCACCAAGGTAGACAGTACCGCCTTCCAGGAAGAGATTGTTCTCGATGACGAAGGCAACCCTATCATCCGCGAGGTTCCTGCCAAGAAGGCTGAAAGCGAATCTGCCACCGGTACTGCCACCACAGAAGAAAAGAAAGAGAAGAAGAAGGCCAAGCCAACGGAGCAGCCTGTCAACTTCGATGATCTTTAAATTTAGTTAATAGTTTACTCAAGTTTCGCAAGTAAGCCCCACACGCCCTGAAAGGGCAGAAGCTCCTAGCCCAGGGCATCGCCCTGGGTGTTTATGGACGCAAACCTGTCGCCCTGTAAGGGCAAAAGCTTTCAAATACCTGGCAATATACAAAGCTTTTGCCCTTACAGGGCGCCTTGCTGATTGCCATTATACCC
>SKET01000305.1_pt1 | contig 44255 bp, 45 predicted proteins | sample 4841461 | NCBI WGS metagenome assembly SKET01 (sample SAMN11008802, study PRJNA524170) | human gut metagenome | biome: Human fecal sample; material: Feces; isolation source: fecal sample from pouch patient p5 | host: Homo sapiens | place: Israel: Tel-Aviv | collected 2014-02-13
ATCATAGATACAAAATTTGTTTTTACTATAAAAATAAACAATAGATTAAGAACAACAAATAGAAGTAGATTTATTTTTTGTTCTTTTTTTAATTCATCCACAATATTTTTCATATTTTATCTCCTTGGTTTTTCAAAAACCTATTAGACTTAAAAGAATATCTCCTATAGCTTGTAATACAACAAACTTTTTAACTGGTTTTTTCTTTTTTCTTCTCATTACTTTACCCCACCAACTCAAACCAACACAACTCATACAGCAACGCACGCGCTTCGTCATAAGCGTTGTGATGATAGCCGTAAAAGTCTAAGAAGTTGTATATATTTAACGTCTCGCGCGTGATGATGTCGAAACGGCTGATGTAATCAATGGCACACTCACGAAAGTTCTTTGTAGTTGTATCGCAACACATCGACTTTATAAGTCTTTGAGTAGCTTCATACTGACAGCCAGTTATCTCACAGAACTGTGTTATATCATCAAAGTTACCGCCATTTTGTATGAACCAATCCCAAAGCATTAAAATAGCTTCTTTGTTGGCTCTTTTTTCCGTAGGGCTTAACGTATCACATTCGCCTAGCCGTCTATCATCTTTGTAGTAAGCGTGCATATACTCGTGAGCATGGTCAAAGGGCGTAGCTAAATTTGGGTTATAACCGCCAATACAAAGCCTTGTATCTATCCAAGCTCTTTGATTATCATATTCAAATGTTCTGTAATCTATGCCTAAGTTTTCAATCTTGATTACTATAAGAGCGGTCAATTCTTCTTGATTCATTTAACGCCCTCATTTTTCACTATCTTTCAAGTCTTTAGCTTTTTGTTGCAATTCTTCCCAACGGTCAGCAAAAACTAATTTAATCATAGCTTTGTCTTTTTCGGTCAAAGGGCGACCACCAGCACTTAGAATACTGTCAAAAATAGCGTCATCATCAGAGTTTGCAACCTCCGCTAAGTCTATCGGCTCAAATTGTCCATGAGCTATTGTATTCCTAACCTCCGCTCCGTACACAAGAGTATCTATATCTGTATCAAAAAGCTTTGCTAGGGCATGAACATCTTCCATTTTCGGGGAGTTATCTCCACTTATCCATCTTGAAATAGCAGATTCTGTCTTACCCATTTTATTTGCTAACTCTTTCATAGTCCAACCTTTTTCTTTTCTGAAATAGTCGACCATTTGAGGAAATTTAATATCTGTTTTTGTCATACCTTGATTATATCGCAATGTTTAACTACTTTCAAGAGAAAACTTGCAAAAAAGTAAAGTTATTACTTGCATAAAAATCAAGTTAATGTTAGAATGAAAAACATAAAAATCAGAAAGGAGATAAAATGAGTAAAACTTATAAACCACTTGATGAGATTTTAAAACAATCAGGGGTAAGATATGAGGCGATAGCGAAGAATATGGGAATCACATATAATGCTCTATATCGCATTAGATTAGCTCCGAATAAATTAACACTTGATAAGGTTAAAGAATTAGAAAGAGCAGCAAATTTAGAAGAAAATTCTATTTATGACTTGATGAAAAATTTTAACTATTAACTTGATTTTTTTGCAAGTTAAGGATAACTAACCATGAACAAACTAGACACCGCAATCATGCAAAGCAGGCAGTCTAAACCGTACTATCACAAAATCATTCTTGATTTACTTGTACAGCTTACGACAAGCGGAAAACATCGCAGTCTGACGAGCTTTAAACAGTCGGGCGATAAATTAACCGCAGAACAAAAAGAAACGCTCAGGCGCTATACTGACAGCATTATCTTACTGTTAGAGTTAGGAATGGCGTTTCATGAAATTAAACAATTTTTAGTAAATTAAAAAAGCCCGATTGGGCTAGGAGTGGAAAGTATGAAAAAAGATAAAAAAGAGCTATGGATAATAATTTCACTTAGCGTTACAGCAAGTTTTCTAGTAAATATTTTGCTAACCATATTAGAGCCGTTGTTGCCGTAGATACCCAAATAGGAGTAAAATATTTTTCCCTTAATTGTTCACGGTAAATATCTTTATATCTTAATCCGTCATTAGTTGCAATGATAATTTCGCGATAGTTTATGTACTCCCCCAAATCAGGGTCGTATCTGTCATATTCAGGGGAAAAATCGGCTAATTTATATTTGATAAGAATTTGATGTGATATATTATCTCGGTCATATTCAAGTTTTTTAGCTTTTATCAGTTTATACAGGTACTTTCTATCTTTATTGCTAAGCTCAATCATTAAAGTAAAACCCCTAGTTTTTTCTATTAAGTTACCACTATTATACACGTAGTTTACTATCAAAACAAGAAAGGGTATCACAATGTGGGACAAAATCAAACAAGAATTAGACAAACAAGGTATAACCGAGTATAGGTTAGCCAAGATGACAGGCATAAGCCCACAGCAGTTACACCAAATCAAAAAACGCAATACAAAAAATCCTAAATGGCTCACAGTCGTTAAGATTGCGGAGGCATTAGGACTTAGCTTAGATGAATTTAAATAAGCGTACAAAAAAAGTCCCAACCGCCAAGTAAAGACTTTTAATCAAATTAGAGTAGCAAAACGCAATATCACGCGCTTTCTTACTCTAATTATAGCAAATTGGAGAATAAAAACAAAATGAATAATACAGCAAACAAAGAAACTTATATCCTTGATGATTCAATCGCCTTTGAACTCATGGACTTATTAAAAGCCAAAGCAAGACACTTTATCCAACTTAACGAGTATGTCTACCGCTTGTTTGACGGTCAATCAGTAGTAACTTTCACAACTTTAGAAAATGACATTCAAGTAGAAATGATTAAGGGGTAAAGCATGATTGAAGATATTAATTTAAAAAATGCTGAGGTTTCAGCAATCCTAACAATGGTTTTAGATGAGGTTCAAGGAATATATAATCTCAAAGAAGAAAATTGGCGACATGAACTAACTAGACTTAAAGATTCTCTAATCACATCCCTTTATATGATGGATGAGCGAGTAAAAGATATTAATAAAATTGCTGCCTTAATCATGGAAGCTGAGGCACTCCATGAATGACGACACCTTAACGAATCTTGTGGCGCGTGGTTTAGTTGATGAAGTCATTCATTTATTTAATGAACATCTTGGCACACATCTTAAAATCAGAAATAAAAAACGAGTATTACCTTATATCTCTAAAAAGCGTGTTATGGAAGACTTAGATATATCAGACAGCACACTTGATAATTGGGAAAAGCACGGATTGAATCGCTATAAACCACGATACAAAACCATACTTATTTACTATTTGATTGATGATATATGCAAATTCATCATCATAGATACTTAGCAACTTGTCAGGCAAGGCAAATTTTATTAGAGGATTGAGAAAATGCAAAATATTATTAGAGCTTGTTCTTATGTGGCTGGTATTGATAGCGTAGGGTTGCGAAGTTTAAAAGCCTATCACACGGAGCTGACAGATAAGCAGATTGAGAAATTAGACCCGTTAAACGCCAATACAGGCACCGTTGATTATTCTTTTAAAGTTCGTAAATATAAGCACGGTATCCGATTTGAGGGCGAGAAAGAGGGCGGAGAAATCAGCTTATTTGATGAGGTAGCGAAATGATAGAACACCACCAAGGCTACACGGCAAGGAAACGGTACGGACGGAATAGTTTTAGACCAGCAGGCAAACACCCGTTTAAGATGATTCACAATGCACGAGCGGTCAAATACGACCTCATACAGCAGTTTGAGGAGAGTACAGGCATAATCTTACCCAGCGGAGTAAAAAGCAACTTATGCACGCAACCAGTGCCGATTTTAGGTAAGCAACTGGCTGGCATGAAAGTACAAATAAAGGAAACTAAAAAATGAAACTAAAAGAATTACAAACAATTGACCAAAATATTATTAAATTTCTTGCTGAACATCGAGGAATTGACCGAGCTGTCAAAGGCAAGATTTTAGCACAAGCGCTTGATATTGATTTTAGAACTTTACAGAGTAGAATTGAGTACCTCCATAAGCAAGGTTGCGCCATTGGTTCGATTGATAACGGCTATTTTATTCCAACTAACGAAGACGAGCGCAGAGCCGGAATTATCAAGAAACAACGCACAGGTATAGCGATTAATAATGCAGTCAACGGCTACACCCTTGCAGAACTTGATTGGATTGACCAACTCTTTGAGGAGGAATGACCATTGACACCCAAAGAACAAGCCTTAAACTGTATTAATCGCGGTTTTTCTGTTATCGCTGGTTATCCCGCTGGCAAAAGTGAGAGGGCTGTTATAAAAGGAACTTCAAGCGGAACACTTGACGAAATCACAGTAAGCGCGTGGTTTGATGAAATACCGAACCGCAACATCATGATTAATCTTAGAAACAGCGGTTTAATTTGTATTGACTTAGACCAGCACCAAAATGGACAGAATGGGCGGAGTGTTTTCAGTCGCTTGTGGAATGAACACAGCGAGGGCGAAATATTAAGCACCTATGTCGAAAAGACACCCACAGGCAACGGCTTACACGTTTTCTTTAAAGTTCCGAAAGAGATATTTAATCAGCCGATTGTCAGTGAACTAGCGGACGGCGTGGAGATAAAGACACACTTCACACCAATCTACCCAAGTAAACGCACAGACGGCGATTATATCCCTTTGAATGATACCGAAACAAATAAGCCCTTAACTTTCGATAGTCTTTGCGATTGCCCTGACTGGTTACTGGAAATGATACAACGACCGCAGGCACGCGCAACAACTGGCACAAGTAGCCGAACTTATGGCGCTGAAATGTGGGAGCTATTCAACCAAGGCGCAAGAAAAGGCAACCGAAACAACGATACAAATCGAATACTTCACTACTGGAGAAAAATAGGCATTGATAACAATCATTGCATGGACTTATTGCGAACCTTTAACAATCGAACCAGTCCGCCCTTACCTGATGACGAGCTGGCAAGTATTTGGAAAAGTGTATTCAAGATGAAATAGAAAGGAAGTTATGGCTGACCAATTAGATAAACTTGTGGCAGAAACGCCACAGGAAAACGTAAGAAGTCCAAAACCTAAAATAGAGGACTTCACAGATTATGGCGAAGACGGTAAGAAAGCCGTTAATATAGCAGGTTATCAAGACAGTTTGAAAGACTGGCTAGAACAAGAAAAAGAAATCATTAATCACCCTGACTATGTCAAAGCAAATACTCAAACGCTTAGAGCGGTTAGAAAGCTATTCTTTGAACACCGCAATTTATTTTTAAGCACACCAAAAGCAGACGGCAACGCACCCAAGTCACTAAGTCCCTTAGATACGGCTAGAATCATCTATAAGACACTCAAAGTCATCAAACTAGACCACCAAAGCGGACTGTTAGGCGTTTATAATCCTGAACTAGGAATATATGAAACGAATGAGAACTTCTTTCATCGGCTCATTTATTGGCTAGAGCCGTCATACAGTCAGGCACGATCAAAAGAGGTTCTCTTTAAACTTGAAACCTTAGCAGAGGTTAAGCAACAAACCGCAGAAGCTCACTTAATCCCAGTAGCGAACGGTATTTTTAATAAGAAAACGCAAAATTTAGAGCCATTCAGTCCTAAATACGTCTTTACGTCAACCATTGCGACCAAGTACAACGCCAATGCCAAAGCACCTAATATTAAGGGTTGGAACGTAGATGACTGGTTACTTGATTTAATGAGTGGAGATAAAGAACTTGTCAGCCTTTTATGGCAGATTATTTCCGCAAGCACCAACGGCAACTACTCCTATCGTAAAAGCGTGTGGCTAGTCGGTAAAGGAAATGACGGCAAAGGGACTTTTCAAAGTCTCATCATGAACTTAATCGGACGTGAGAACGTCGCAAGTGTCAAAGCTGAACAGTTTTCTGAACGCTTTTCTCTTTCCCAAGTCGTTGGGAAGACTTGTATTATCGGAGATGATAGCCAAGTCAGTTACTTAGACAATGCAGGGAATTACTTTTCTGTGGTTACTGGCGACCCAGTACCGATTGAAGCGAAAGGAAAGCAACCCACCTTAGCAGTATTTAATAAGCTGGTTATACAATCCACTAACTTTTTACCGAAGTTTAGAAATAAGTCAAATGGAACATACAGACGTTTGCTTATTGTTCCCTTTAACAAGTCTTTCACGTCAGATAATGACGACTGGAAAATCAAAGATGATTATATTAAACGCAAAGACGTTTTAGAGTACGTGCTTAAAATCGCCTTATCACTTAATTTTGATAAATTTGACGAACCCAAAGCCACACAAGGGCTATTAGATGACTTCAAAATCAGCAATGACAATGTACTGGCGTTTGTTAATGATATGTTTGAGGAATTTGTAAGTGATTTTCTACCGACTACTTTTCTAAGTGCCTTATATCGAGCATGGTGTGAAGATGAGGGTATTAAGCCATTTACTAAGCGAGAGTTTGAAAATAAACTACCTGACCACATTAAAGAAAAATGGATAAAAACAACGCAAAGACCGAATAGCGCAGGTTTTAATAGATCCATTGATTTACACCGAGCGGAGGAATATGAGCTTTTTAGACGGCTCTTTCATTGGGATGACGACAAACAAAAAAAGGTTGCTAAAGGCTATTTGCGCAAGAAAAAATAAAAAACGTTACTGAAAATCGGTAACGCGTTACTGTTAGAAGTTACAGCTTCAACCCTATGGTTAAGCCGTTTGTAGCACTTTGTTACTATGTTACCGCAAAAACACCTACTCGCTAGGAATTTATCAGAGGAAATAAAAACATGAAAAAAACACGCTGTCCGACAAAATGAGTTGTTGACAAATGTTGTCATAAAAAATACTACAAAATAAATATAGAAAAATCGGAGAAAATCAAATGAGCCAAAATACAAAAACAATCTTATCTAACCTTTTTACACTAACCAGTGAACTTTCAGAACCTACTTCTAACCTTATTCATATTGAGGGAGCGAACGAAACACCAGCTACTCAAAAAGACTTAGCGAAAGGTTTGCATGAGAACCTCATCAACCTTACTGAAGTTTTGGGCTTATCTGTGGACGAGCTGACAGAACCGCAGGAATATGAGCCACAACAAACAGTAAAATCAATCATTGAGGAAATTCAACAACTTACTTTTGCACCTCATGAAACCACAGGCAATGACGTGCAAGTCTTTGCGGACTTACTGACGGATAGTATTGAGCGTTTGATTAAGGCGTTAGGATTGAATGAAATGAGCCTTTCGGCAGAGAGTAAAAACAAACCGCATGAATTGGCACTCAAAGCACAGTTACAAGACTTGCACGCGCTCAATCATTCCATGTTTAAAGATGATATCCACGAAGTGCCACGATTTACAGACGGTACAGTCATCACAGCGAAAGACTTGGCAGGTATGAATATCAACGCTTTGGATAACATCGCAGAATTAATCGGCTTTGAATTAGAAGAATAACTAAAAATGCCTAGTCAATGACTGGGCTTTTAGTCGTTATATGGGTACGATTAGGCAAGGTTTAGACAAGGTATTTCATCTAGCACAGGTACGATATTGTCGATTCTGTCTCCCCTAAAAAAGGGAGATTTTGGGGAGGTAGACTGGTAAGGTTTTGGTAAGGCGCTTCAATATAAAGTAGATACGATATCTTACAAATCTTACACCCTAAAAAAGGGTACGAATTGTTGGAAAATGTTGGATATTCCTAAAAGATTAAAGGGGTACGAAAACCTCACAAAACCTCACTTTTATTTTTACAAGAAAGGACAACAATATGAGTAAAACATTAATCACAGACAAGGAACACAGACGATTTGAGGATATTATATTTAAAGTTTGGCGTGTCTATGAGTTCGGAGAAAATGAGTTTACACAAGCTGAGACAAAGCATATAAACAAAGTCTTTGAGCAACTCAATGCCGAACACCCAAGAGAGTATAAGATTATTGTCCGTCATCATCTAAAACGTACTTACTATACAACCATAGCGCGTGAGCAAGGAGTGTCAGAGGGATATATCAGGAAGTTAGCCAAGAATGGAGCTTACTACTTCTTACAGCTTTATGATGATGAATAGGTATGATATTGCAGGTTTTTAGCGGAAACTTGAGCATTAGCAACCCTTTTGAAAATCTAACAGAGGAGGAAGCGTGAAAGATAAAATAGATAAAATCATAGCCGATTATATTAACGGACGCACACAAGCCAAAATAAAAGCAATTGAGAGCCGTTATATATACAGGGTAAAACAGGACAACCTAGGGATTAGAACAGCTTATAAAGGCACAGCGGAGCCAGAGGGGAACACATTAGACAAGGAACGCATGGAAGAGGATAAAGAGCTGATAGGATTAAGGCGAACACTTGAACTTTTAGGAGCTTTATACAATACTTTAACAGTATCAGAAAAAAGAATCATAGAGTTAAGGTATAAAGGGTATAACGGTTATACGTGGTATCGTGTCGCTATGGAGTTAGAGAGCGCAGGCATAGACATACCTATCAAGAGAGCGAAAAAAATATACTTTGCTTTCAAAGAAGATGTATCGCGTGTTTTGTAGTGTTTTTGTTTGGAGGGTGATACTATGAATAAAACAGAGTTTAATATCAGGTTATATCTTTCGGGAGTTATGGAGTCATGGACTGATAGGATAGACAGCACAGACCAACTCACACCACAACGCTTTATATTCAACGCAATGACAGAGCTGTTTGATTCATTGAGTGATGATGACATAGAGTTGATACGTTTGCGATACACGGAACGCTTAACACTATCAGAGGTTGCAAGTCGTTATCTGTTAAACGAACGTACTGTTAGAAACCACACGAACCCAGCTATTAAACAAGTGAAAGAGATTATAAAGAAAGCCACAGAACAAGCACAGCACGCGCGTGAGGTTGATTGAATATAAATTATTATTAGACAATAAAAAAACTCACAGCGATTAAACCGTGAGCTTCTGTGATTGATTTACATTATTAATCTATAATATTTTTGCGATAAGCTCCAATGATTAGATTATTTTTTAAACACCCTCCCCCCCATACTTTTTTCATGGGAAAGCACACACATAGGTATTGTCTTGCGTGAAAACCCATTTTTCAAAATTTTTATATAGGGGGGGTCAAAAATCTAAAACATTGATATAATCATGTTTATAGGTAAGAAAAGGAAAAAATCACTTCCCCTTCTTCGTTTTTTTAGACTGATATATATAAAATGACTTAAACATATTTCCAAAAACAATAATCGCTCAACCGTGGGAATAGAAAAATCATTTTATTACGAGTTCCTAAAAAAGAGAAAAAATAAAAAAGCCGTATATCCGAGATATACAGCCCCTTGCCTGACAAAAATTTACTATTTTTTTATTACGAGATTTATTACGAGTTCGTTTGGTTCTAATGGGTTCTGGTGGGTATCATTTTTTAAAGAATCGCTTAAAACCGCACTTCTTACCCTCTATTAAGGTCTGCTGGATAGCAAAAAAACACTGATTGAATGCCGTATGCTCTTCCGTGTATTGAACCCGCTAAAACGCCAGGTGGGTGTTCTCGCTTCGCATCAGCTTCCCCTACTTTCGTTCGAGGTATTACGCTACCGAATGTCTCATGAACCCCTATGCAATACAAATATAGTCGGTCAAAAAAATGAAAGAGCTCGCACATTCCAGTGCTTTTTCTATGATTATATAATAACACTTTTTATCTTTTTTTTCAATAGAAAGCGGTTAAATTTTGAATCATAAATTGTATTAATAAAAAATCGTCATCTCTCCCAAATTTTATTTTTTATAGTGATTAATAACCTTTTCGATTTCCAAAATCAACTTTTGATTGCTTAGACCAGTCACTTCTTCAATGAGCATTGGTAGTTCTGTTATTTTTAGTTTTTCTTGGAGTTGAATGGCTTGATCATCATTTTCATCATGGTAAGCAAAAATTTTTCCAACAATATCTAGATGATTTTGATAAGAAAGCTTACGATCGTTTAATTCTCTTATTGGACGAATAAAACGTTCATCATATCCTAATTTCCGAATAGGTGTTCTTGCCACGCGTGACACTTCATCAATAATTTCTGGATTAGAAAAGCGAGAAATGATTAGTTCATGATATTTAATTAACTCATCTTGCTTAAAATATTGAGCCCATTTTGCTAAAAGTAAAGCGCGTGTTTCTTTTTGAACTGCTTTTAGGATATTCAAAACTTCTTCATCCTGTAAACCTTCTAATATTGTTTTATAACCTTTATATGCGCTAGAATAGGCAACTGCAGCATGTCCTGAGTTTACAGAAAAAAGTTTACGCTCAATAAATGGTTCGAGGTCAGTTGTATAATGAACTCCTTCAAGTTTGATTTCTTTATTTTTTAAATGACTTGCATCTATTACCCACTCACTAAAAGGCTCTACCTCAACATAGAGAACATCTTTATGTTTTTGAGCAGGAACAATACGGTCAACTGCAGCATTAGGAAAACCAATAAATTTAGAAAGATAAAGTTTATCAGATTCCGACAGATAATCGGACACTTTTTCTTCCAAAAATTCAGAGCCCCCTATCATATTCTCACAGGCAATAATATCTAACGGGCTCTGAACCTTTTCTTCCTTACGTTTCTGAAGTCCTTTTGCAATAAGCTCAGCAATATAAGGCAAGACATTAGGACCAATCGCTGTTGTTAGAATATCAGCTTTTGCAATTGCTTCAATGACTGCCTCAGGATTCTCACTATTGTTAATACCAGAGACAGCTTTTACAGAAATTTTTTCATGTTCACTACTTGCAATCCCAATTTCATAGGAATGCCGATTATTAAGTTCGTCAATTATAGATTTATTTGTGTCAACAAAGTGAATATCAAATCCATTTTTACTCAAAATTTCACCTATGAAGCCACGTCCAATATTTCCTGCACCAAAATGTACTGCTTTTTTCATCTTACTTACTGCTCCTTTATTTAGAAAGTAAAAGTTCAAATAGAATCCTCTAAAATCCCTCTATATAAGCAATTGTAAGCTTTTACATTATGCTGGTAAATATAAAAAATGGCACTAAAAGCTGTGCCATTTTTTAATTAATTTTCAAAGTATTTTGCAATTTCTTCGATTGTTTGAGCATCAGCAAGTTTTACAACATTGTCAACGTCCGCGCAAAAAATTGAAATCTTTTGAATCAGCTCAAGATGCTCCTCTTTAATCCCCGCAATTCCAAATAGCATTGTGGCTATCTTAGGATTTTCTACTGTTCCAAAGTTTACACCACGAGGAACTTGAACAATGGCTACTCCTGTTTTTAAAACTTCTTTTTTTGATTCATCAGTTCCATGAGGAATTGCAATAAAGTTTCCCATATATACTGACAATTCTCTATCTCGTTCAATCATTGCTGAGATATAGTTAGGTTTGACATAACCTCCATCAACCAACAAACTTCCACAATATTTTATGGCCTCTTCTTTATTTGAAAAGTTTTGATTAATTTTAATCAGACTTTTTTGAATTTCCATTTTTAAAATTACCTTTCTTGGTTTACTAGGTTTACAACTTATGTAAACCTAGTCATCATAATGTTTAACAGCTTCGATAATTATCTCTCTTAGTAACTCACTTACAATTTCATAATTTCCGGAATCGTATATCCTAGTATAAAGCTTGTTTTCAATAATTGAACTTGAGATTTTACCTAATAAAAAGGAAACATACTCTGGAACTTCTGGAGGCGCTAATAACAATAGAACTCGTCCAATTTGAATAGCCTGATGATCCATTGCTATTCCTTCAATTGGTTGACTTAAGTCAAAGATTTTAAAAATTGGACTTGAGATTGATGAATGAACTGCGTGAAAGAGAGCAATTTTTGTTTCTGGAATTGCTAGATGTGTTTCTTTAAATCTTTCTTCCACCAAATGAACGAGTTCTCCACTATCCTCTGGGTTTACTCGCTGAATAATTTGTTTTACAGTATCATGTAATTCTGCCTTATTTTCAAGAGATAGGATTTCAAAAGATTTTAATATTTCATTGCCTATTGAAAATAAGTCATTGAGATTTAAAAAATTCTTTTCTTTTTCTGAATCAGAGGTAAGTGCTCGTGATTTTTGTTGAATTAACCTCAGCTGGTGACGAATATTTTCCAAATTCTTTTGATCTAGCATTGGATTGATGTAGAGGTAATCTAACTCTTTCTCTGTTGTAAAAATGACGTCATATTTTTCCTGAGTGATATGGATTGAACTTTGAATAAGTTCTATCTTTTTTAAGAAGGGAAAATTCTTTCTTAAATTACTCATGATAAATTCGCAAGAAATTCTTCCACGACTGCTGACAAGTGCGGCACTTAAAGGTAAAACTAGGTCACTGCGTTCAAGAGTCGCCACAAAGTGAAGACTTATAAAAGCAATTTCCATTTCTGAAAAATTCTTATCAAAGACCTCCCTTAATGATTCTTTGACTGTTTTATAAATTTCAGGATTATCTTTATTTATCTTTTTGATAAAATCATTTTCTTTTTTAGGAAAGAGGACTGGTAACATCTCTGATTCTTTGAGATGAGCATATAGTAAACCATATAAACGGTCATCTTTCCCAAATTCTATCTCAAGAATTGTTGAAACTTTATCAATGAGTTGGCGAATTTTATAAGAAAAATCGGTATCAAATTTTTCCATAAATAGCAGCTCTCTTCCAAAGCCAAAATATAAAATATCATAAACTGATGCAAGATAAGTGATCTCAGAAACAACAAATTTTGTTACTGGCAACTCTGTCAGTAACTTATTGACAAAGTTTAAGGCTTGCTTACTTGGTCTGCCCAGAGTTTCACTACTGACAGAATCCCCCTCATCCAAACGCAGCAAAACAACTAAGCAAAAAAGTTGCATTAAAACTTTGACTTTGTCAGTCATTTTTTCAGGTAAATCTATACGTTTAAAAGCCTCATTAACTTGCTTAAATTTATTTAAATCTATTATTCTTAAAATTTTATTGTTAGAAAGTTGATTAAGAAGTAGTTCCTGAATGCTTGCTGAATTATAAATCACTGCCACAAATACTGGACGAATATTTTCTTCTGCCCCTTTAAGTTTTAAGCCACGATCTCGGATTAGTACTAGTTCATTTTCAAACAGAGCTTGCTCAATTTGCTTCAAATCACTAGTTACTGTCGGTTGACTAATTCCAAAATAATCTGTTAGAGAAGCGATAGATGCTTTATTTTCAATTAATAAAAGCAACTCACCATACAAACGTTCACTTATTGAATAGTCTATTAATTCATGAGCTTGAGTAAGTTGATTGATATCCCCTTTCAAAAAATAGCCTTCATCAGTATTTTCCAAACTGATATTTTCTGGTAAAGACTTTTGTAAATTGTTCAAATCGCGATAAAGCGTTCTGCGACTTGTATCTGTAATTTCCATCATTTCTGCTATCGTAAGCTTTCCACGTTTCAAAAATGTCTGGATTAATTTTTGCTCACGACTTGTTAAAAACATAAAAATTCCTTTTTTAAAATTCTACTCATAACTAGACTGCCAATTAACAGCTAGTATTTTTATTTGTTCATCCGTTTCACCATATTGATGTATTCAGGAGTAGTAATTAATGACTCAACAAAAAGATGTTGAGCATTTGGAGCTTCGTTTTTTACACTTGTCGTAAATTCTTTTGTTGAAACAATCATGATATTTTTGGCATTAAATGCTCCTAAACCAATAAATTCAACATCAGAAATAGGAATTTTAACACCATGCATCTGGAATATTGCTTTTAATGTTTCTTTGCCCATTGTATTTGAACCAATATGTAAATCATCATGAGCAAAGACAACTTCATCAATTTGGTTCAAGTCTATCTCATTTTTACTGACAGGTCTGTCAGTAATTATTGTTTGATTTGTATCATTATCAGTAGTCAATAAACTACTGATAATTTCATCATAGCGAGGTGAATTGAGGAAATTAGCCACTGAGTATCTGATTGCTTCAGGAGCCATTATCGCAGCTCGTGGAGCAAGTTCATCTTGTGTCACAACAATTGTGTCAGAACCTGCTTTTAAGTTAGCTATAGCGACATTAGTAACATCTTGTAGCAAACCTGCTTTCTTAGCTTTATTCCTCAAAATAGAGGCTCCCATTGCTGATGAACCCATTCCTGCATCACAAGCAAAGATAATATGATTAATCGTAGAGAAATCGACTTGGTCAGTAATATTATTGCTGACAGAAACTTGTCCTTTACTGACAGCTTTATCTGCAGCTACACCTACTTTTGCATTCTCAAAAGCAGAATCATCAATCATTGATTTATCTCGCTTTAAAATAAAAGATGCAACTAGAAATGAAACAATTGCTGCCACAGCTATTCCTGACCAGACACATAAGACATTTACAAAACCACCCGCTGATTTAGCTGATGCCATTCCTGTGATTGCAATAATTGAACCAGGAGAAGCAGGAGCCGCAAGACCCGAGCCTAGTAAATTATTTGTCAAGGTTCCTGATACCCCACCTGCCATCACAGCAAAAAAGAGCGCAGGTTTCATCATGACATAAGGAAAATAGATTTCGTGTATACCACCGACAAATTGAATCAAAATCGCACCAGGTGCCGTCGCTTTAGCTGAACCCTTACCAAAAAGCATAAAAGCAATCAGAATTCCAAGTCCTGGTCCAGGATTTGCTTCTAGTAAAAATAGAAGTGATTTTCCATTTTCAGAAACTTGCTGAATTCCCAATGGCGATAAAATCCCTTGATTGATTGCATTATTTAAAAATAATATTTTTGCTGGCTCAATAAAAAGATTAGCAAGGAGAATCAAATGATTAGCAATTAAAAAGTCGACCCCATGTCCCATCACGTCGGTTAACCAAGCTACAAGTGGACCAACCACTTTTACAGCAAAAAGTGCAAGTCCAAATCCAACTAAACCAGCTGAGAAATTATTAATCAACATTTCTAGACCTGCTTTAATATGCGGTTGAACATAGTCATCAAATTTTTTTATTACCCAAGCACCAAAAGGACCCAAAATCATTGCACCTAAAATCATAGGAACGTTTCCTTTAGTGTTTAGACCTCCTAGAGAAAGACTAGCTGTGGCAATAATTGAACCGAAAGTCGCAATTGCACCAACCACTCCTCCACGATGTTCATAAATATTTTTTCCACCAGTGTAACCAATCATTAGGGGAATAAGAAAAGCAAGCATCGGACTAACCATTGCTGCAAATGTTTTATTAGGGGTAAAACCATCAGGAATGAAGAACATCGTCAACACCCCCCAGGCAATCAAAATAGGAATATTTGGCATTACCATATTTGATAATGCGGTACCAAGTTTTTGCACTCGTACTTTTAAGTTTACAGTATCAGTCATTTCAGACTCCTTTACATAGTAACTAGTATAATTATATTGTAACCGCTACCAATAAAGCTGTAAATAAAAACCTTGACACAAAAAGGCGTGCCAAGATTTATTGATGATATTTATAAAATAAAAAAAGTCACCCTTAGGTGACTTAGTTACTGCGGATGTCAGACTCGAACTGACGACATCATGATTAACAGTCATGCGCTACTACCAACTGAGCTAATCCGCAATGTAAACTTGGCATCGTCTTTATCTCCCAGGGGGCAACCCCCCAAGTACTTCCAGCGCAAAAGGACTTGACTTCTGTGTTCGACATGGGAACAGGTATATCTCCTATGCAATAAATACCAAATATGGGAATTCCAGGATTCGAACCTGGGACCCCTGCGTTATCAACACAGTGCTCTAACCAACTGAGCTAAACTCCCAAAATATTAAGTTAAGCGGATGACGAGAATCGAACTCGCGTAGCCAGCTTGGAAGGCTGGGGTTCTACCATTAAACTACATCCGCTAAATAAGGAATGGCGCGAGACGGAATCGAACCGCCGACACATGGAGCTTCAATCCATTGCTCTACCAACTGAGCTACCGAGCCAAAATTGCGGGAATAGGATTTGAACCTATGACCTTCGGGTTATGAGCCCGACGAGCTACCTAGCTGCTCCATCCCGCGATAATTAAAAAGGAGGATGTGGGATTCGAACCCACGCACGCTTTTACACGCCTGACGGTTTTCAAGACCGTTCCCTTCAGCCGGACTTGGGTAATCCTCCAGATATAGTCCGTACGGGATTCGAACCCGTGTTACCGCCGTGAAAAGGCGGTGTCTTAACCCCTTGACCAACGGACCATATATTGTTGTGCTGTCTCAAACAGTACTTTTCTATTATACACTTTTATATTTTTTTGTCAAGAATAAACTGTGTTATCTTTTCAAAATAATATTTTAGATGAATAATAAGAAAGTCAGTCGTCTCAAACGACAACTATTTAATTATATCAAAATATTATTTTTTGTCAAGAATAAACTAGACCATTTATTCTAAAACATAAAAAAAAAGAAAAACAGCCTTATTCGGCTGTTTCATCTTCTGATTTTTCCTTATTTTCTTCTGGTTTAGAATCTGTTTTTTCATCACCATTATAGATATTAATGTTTGAAAAATCATCAACATTCGCATTTGCATCTTTGAGAGATTCTTCAAATGTTTTTGGTTCTGGTACTTCTGCTGCCGCTGCTTCATCAGGCATTTTTCCTGTTTTGAAGAGTGACATGATTTGTTTCGCATCAAGTGTTTCATATTTAAGCAGAGCTTCCGCAATTGCTTTATGTTGCTCACGGTGTGTTTCAATTGCTTCTTTAGCACGGTCATAAGCTTCACCGAGAATACGACGCACTTCATCATCAATCATAACAGCAGTTGCTTCTGAGTAAGTCTTAGTTTGACCATAGTCGCGACCAATAAATACTTGATGGTCTCCTTCATAAGATACCATACCAAGTTTCTTAGACATCCCATATTCAGTTACCATTGAACGAGCAATGTGTGTTGCTTTTTCGATATCATTTGATGCCCCTGGAGTAGCTACACCAAAGACAATTTCTTCACCAAGTCGTCCACCCATAAGGCTGGCAAGTTGGTCTTGAAGATGGAAATTAGTTGGTTGCATGATTTCTTCATCTGGAAGAGCAAGCATGTAACCACCGATGCGTCCACGTGGAACAACGGTAACTTTACGAACAGTAGATCCATTTTCAAGAACGAGTCCAACAATAGCGTGACCTGCTTCGTGGTAAGCCACGATCTCACGTTCGCGCATTGATTGAATACGATCTTTCTTAGCTGGACCAGCCATTGCACGGTCCATTCCTTCATCAATGTCAGCAGCATTGATTTCTTTTTTATTTTGACGTGCAGCAACAAGTGCAGCTTCATTCAAAACATTTTCCAAATCAGCTCCGACATAGCCTGGAGTTTGTGTAGCAACATTGTGCAAATCAACATCACTTGCTAAAGGTTTGTTTTTAGCATGAACTTTAAGAACGGCTTCACGACCTTTAACATCTGGAGCTCCGACCAAGACTTTACGGTCAAAACGACCTGGACGTAAAAGCGCTGGGTCAAGCACATCTGAACGGTTAGTTGCAGCAATAACGATTACTGAGTTGCCATCATCTTGGAAACCATCCATTTCAACGAGCAATTGGTTAAGGGTTTGTTCACGTTCATCGTTACCACCACCAAGACCTGCACCACGTTGACGACCAACAGCATCAATTTCATCAATAAAGATAATTGATGGTGCAGTTTTCTTAGCATTTTCAAATAAGTCACGGACACGTGAGGCACCAACACCGACAAACATTTCAACGAAATCAGAACCTGAGATACTATAGAAAGGAACTCCTGCTTCACCGGCAACAGCCTTAGCAAGCAATGTTTTACCTGTACCTGGAGGGCCTTCAAGAAGAACACCTGCTGGGATACGAGCTCCTAAATCATGATATTTTTTCGGATTTTTAAGGAAATCAACAACTTCTACAAGCTCTTGTTTTTCCTCTTCAGAACCGGCAACGTCAGCAAAACGAACTTTAGATGTTTTACCATCTTGTTGTTTAGCACGAGATTTACCGAAGGACATCGGATTTCCACCGCCGCCTCCGCCACGAGCGCCCATTCCGCCCATCATGAGCCAGAATATACCAACAAATAGAAGCATTGGAATGATGTATGAGAGAATTTGAACCCACATACCACTTGATGAAGCTTGAACAACACTAAGTTTTACATCATTACTTTTAGCTGCATTTTGGATATCCTTGACAACACTGTCAGTTGGAATAATATAAGCTTGGAAGTTTTTAACTTCACTACTAGAATTACCTAAAAGTGGGAAATTATTTGTTCCTTTTACTTTTACAGGTTCTTTATATTCACCTGTTACAGTAATTAAGCTATCAGAAGGTTGCATTGTGACGTTTTCAATCTTGTTACCGTCAAGTTTCGTCATCAATTGTGAATAGCTAATTTTATCCACGCTTGATTGATTACTACTGAAGAAGAAATTGAAACCGACAACAACAACAATAGCCAAGATTACCCACATCAAGATATTTTTTACAAAATTTCCTTGTTTTGGTTGTTTGTTGTTATTCATATTTTCCTTATCTTTTGTTTATTTATTATTAGAAAAGCCAAGAATTTACTTCTTAGTATCACTGGTAATAAAGGATACAGGCTAGTCAATAACAGCTATACCTAGTTATAGCATATTTCCTTTTGGAATGCTAATAGTAAGTATTGGTCAGAGATTTTTTCATACTTTAGTCTGAGAAAAATTTTAGATGACTAAAATCAACGAATTATTTGTTATAAACTTCTGGTTTTAAAACTCCGACATATGGAAGATTACGATAGTTTTCTTCGTAGTCCAAACCAAATCCAACAACAAATTCATTAGGAATTGTAAAACCTGAATAATCTGGTTTAATTTCAACAATTCGTCCTTCTGGTTTGTCAAGAAGTGTTACAATTTTTACGTTTGCCCCACGATGTTCCAAAAGTTCTTTTAGATATTTTAAAGTACGACCAGTATCGATAATATCTTCAACAATTAAAATATCACGACCTTTGACTGCTGTATCAACATCTAGGATTAATTTTACTTCACCAGAGGATTTTGTTCCGCCGTGATAACTTGATACAGTCATAAAGTCAGTTTCTAAGTGACAATCAATATGTTTGATTAATTCAGCTAAGAAAGGAACTGAACCGCGAAGAATTCCTAAGACTAATGGATTTTTTCCTTCGTATTCTTTTGTTAATATTTCTCCAAGTTCTTTGGATTTTTCTATAATTTCTTCTTCTGAAACTAATACTTTTTCAATGGCCTTATCAAGATTTTTTTCGAGCATCGTTGATTTCCTCTCCTATACTGGGTTTGACCCATAATATTCTTCTAATTTTATCATTTTTGAGCATTTTACTCAAATCAGAACACGCAAGACCGACAATGGCATAGAGTTTTTTATCAACGAAGATAAGTGGATTCTCTCGGGCCTTTAATGGAACTTTGTTATCAATAAAAAACTTGCGTAATTTTTTATGATGACCATTGATTAGAATTTGATCCCCAGGCTGGCGTTTACGAATTTCAATTTCCCCTTCAAGAGGCAAATAAACTTCCATAAATGATTCATCTTGCGGATTTTCACTTACAATCTCTACTGAATTCTCCCTTTCAAGTTGAATTTTTTCAAGATAAAAGAAATCTTTAGTCTTCACAAAATAAAATTCCTTATTCAATTTTGCGAAATATTGTTGAGGACGATTGATAATATGAAGTAATTCTGCAAATTTTTTCTTACTTACTTCTATTTCTGGATATTGAGCAAAAAATTCTTGTAAGATAAAATGTTGTAATTCTTTTGTTTGTGAGATGAATTTTTTAGATGATATTTTTTCATCAACAATTTCAAGTTCCGAAATTTTTTGATTAATTACTGCCAACGCCTTTTTAATTTCCGAGCTCAAATCACTGATTGATTGTGAAAATTGAGGATTTTCTTTTGTTAATTCTGGAATTAGTTGATTACGTATTCTATTTCTAAAATAATCTAGTCCTTGATTTGTTGAATCTTCATAATAGATTTGTGCATCAAGTTCTTCTTTTGTAAATTTCAATAATGGTCTGATTAATTGCCCACCTGCAAAAGGTTGACGGTCAGCAATGCCCTGAAGACTTCTCAAAGGACGTCCTGTAATTTGACGCATTAATACCGTTTCAACAAGGTCTCCTTGATGATGAGCTGTCAGCAAAATATTGTAATTTTCTCCTATCATTAGCTTTTCAAAAAACTGATAACGGAAATCACGTGCATTTTTTTCTGTAAACTCTCCTGTAAACTTGTCAACATAAATTGGTACTTTAAGTTTTGTTGCCATTTCTCGAAGAGCAATTTCTTCAAACTTTGACTCTTCTCGTAAGCCATGATTAATGTGAGCCAGTCCCAGTTCAATACCGAGAACTTCTTTTAAATCATAGAGCCAGTTAAAAAGAGTCATTGAGTCTTTACCACCTGATAAAGCCAATAATATTTTTGAATCTTTATCAAAATAGTGTTCATCTTTGACTATTTTTAAAAATTTACGTTGAGCTGGTGTCATTTCATAACTCCATAAACATCTTGAGAAATTGCTTTTATTTCATCATCTGTTGCCCCATCAGTTTCAATTACCAAAAGATATGGTTTACTTGCAAATACAATGGCTGCATCATGATTATCTGTATCTGCACCACCAATTTTGTGAGCAACCGATATATTTTTAGGAACGCCTGCTCTAATTTTAACATCATCAAAAGAGGTATCAAATAAAGCGTTAAAGGAAGCCCCTCCTTCATTATAAAGAGCTTCTAGCATTCTACCTACCATTTGAGCTGAGGCATTTCGCTCTTTTGGATTCCACTCTTGTCCAGCAATCCTATTTATTTCTTTTTGATAGTTTGGATTAAACTCCTGGGTTTCATAATAGGCGAGCATATTACTTCCGACATTGTCTGAGAGTTTGGCTGTTCTATTGATAACATCCTGAAGACTGTAATATTTATTATCTGCTGTTTTTGGTAAATTTCCAGTTCCTTCTGGTTTATAACTTCCATAAAAAGTATTAATGGCTGGGGTGTACAATAGTTTGTCATCAAGTGAAGCCAAACCTTCATTAAGTCGTTTTTGAGTCCAATAAAGAATTGGAATTTTAGAAAGACTCGCTGAATACATTTTCTGTTCTTGGTTTACACCAGCTGTAAACTTATCGTCAAGTTCTTTGACATAGATTGAATACTTTTTGTCATTGTATTTCTGATTCAATAATGCCTGAACTTGTTTGATTTTGGGATTTTCCAAAGAAATATCATTTTCTGAAACCCAACCCGTTTGGCCATTATCCAAAGATACTTCGTAGTAAGTTCCCCAGTTAGTCTTAGCCATTTTATCAGCAGAAAGTTGATGTGTACCACTTAAATTTGTCATTATTTGATTATCATAAGTGGTTACGGGGTTGTAAAATACATTGACACTTTTATCAGTATATATTGTTGTATTTGTTGACTCTCTAGAAATTGTAAGATCTGATATCACAGCTTTTTTGTCAGTAGAAATATACTTTCCTGTCTTTAACTTAAAGGATTTCCCAACGATTTCGGCAATATCTAATTGTGTCTTAGCTGGAATTTTACCAACTGATTTAGTAAGGTTTGAGTCCTCATAAGTTGTTAATTCTTGATAAGTCACTACTCTTGGGGGGATTGAAGTCCAAGTTTCAGTTTCTTTTTCTTTGTCTGTAACTTTGTCAGCTGCAACAATATTTTTTGATTTACTGACCTTTTTGTCAGCAAAATATCTTGTTTGTGAAAAAGCAAAAAAGCCTGTGATAATCATTAAAAGCATCACCAAGGCTACTCCACTATTAATTTTTGTTCTCTGTTTTTGCATGATTAAAACCTTGCCCAACATCTTATCCATTCCATAGAATAATTTCTGTTGTAATCTTTATCTTTTTAATTCCTAGAATTTTTCATAAAATAGGTGCTATTTTTAGTCAATAGAATAGTCAAAGAAAAAACTAAATAATATTTTTTCTTTTTAATTATTTAGTTCAATTCACGATTTTTTTGCTCAAGTTCTGTAAGTCTTTGGTGACTTGTTTCTAAAAATTCGGCATAGACATTTTTAAAAATTTTTTCTTGATAATTTAAATCAACCTTACCATCTTCGTGTATATTTGAAATTTCAACACCAATCAAATCTCCAATTTGTACTTTGGGTACATTTTTAGGGATTTGTGACCAACGCAAAAGTCCTCTATTTTTACTGACAGCTTTGTCAGCAAGTTTTTCTGTACTTTCGTCAAGTTTGTCAGTAGAAATTTTTACAAAAAGTCCAAATCTTGTAATGTTTTCAACTTGTCCAATCATTATTTTGACCCGTTACTTCCAATCAAGGGACTGTCAGTAGTAAAAACTTTTTCATCACTTTGTGAATATTCTTGACCGTCACTCCGAGCAAATTTTTGGAGATAGTTAGGATCCTGAAGTTTTGATATTTCTTCTTTTTTAATCGTTACTTCTTTAGAAAGACTCTCATATTGTTTCTTTGCACTTTGTTCTAAAGCTACTTGACTGTGCAAAGTTTCATATGATTTTATCAAACTCATACTTGCTAAACTAAAAAGTAAAATTGCCACGATCAAAATAAGCCCTAAATGTTTTCTTTTTGGTACTGGGTTTAAATTTCTTTTTTTATGCTTCTGAGTGTACTTATTATTTAGTTGAATCACTTGCTTTGCCATGACAACCTCCAATCTATTTTGATGATAATTACTCAACTTCTTCTGTAATACGAGTTTCGCTAATCATTTCATACATTTTATCAGCATCTTCTTTACGTGTAAACTCTTTTAATTCAGCAACCCGAACTTCAACAATTTTATTTCCGAAACGAATTTCAATTGTGTCATTAAATTTTACATCAGATGAAGATTTCGCTAATTTTCCGTTAATTTTAATCCGACCTTTGTCGGCAACTTCTTTCGCAACTGGACGACGTTTAATCAAGCGCGAAACTTTTAAAAACTTATCTAATCTCATGGTTTGATTATAACATATTTCATTTTGTTTGAAAATGCCTTTATTTATAATAATAATAAGGCTCCATCATTAGTGACAGAACCTTATTAATTTACTGACAGACCTGTCAGTAATTTTTTTATTATTTTGAACGTCTAAGTTCTTGATATTCTAGCCTTGCTGCTTTGGCGTCTTCTTTCATTGTTGGATAAGCTTTTTTTATATCATTAGCTGAAATAAAGAAGAAAACAATCGCAATAATTTCAATTGGAAGTAGAATAAGACTTGAAAGTCCTAAAGTAATATTTCCTGTCCCACCCGCTGAAACTTCGGTAACTAATAAAACCATAAGAACAACTCCTAATCCTTGAGTTACATACATTAAAATTGGTGCCACATGTTTTCTTTTTCTTACTAAATCCAGTTTACTTGCCCAAACATGAGCAAAAATCACAAAAACAAAAACGATTGTTCCAAAAGTTCCTTTATTGTACCCCACTAAAGATAATAGAAAAACAAGAATAATAAAGATTGGAATAATAAGATAGTAAGAATAAGTTTGATAGGGTCGGCTTTTTTCTCTCAACTCCGCTTTTGCTGCTTTTAAATCCACTTTTATAAATCTCCTTTAAGATATGAGTTTAATTTTATAAATTACATCTTGAGAATTTTTTCTCTTTATGTTTTTTATTTCCATAAAATTATTAAACTCTATTTTTTATAGTTTTATATAAAAGCATTGTATCATATTTATCTTTTTTTTACAAAATAATTACTTGTTTTCGTAACTGTCTCGTATTTTTGATAATTCTTCAATAAAATTCATTATTTCGCTCAAAAGAACAACGGAGTTTCGATTTTCAATTTTAAAGCGGAAAGTCATTTTACCATATTTTTCCCCCACAGAAGCTTTCATGCTTGTTTTAGCCAAGGCTTTGAAATAATCTTGTGGGCCATAGGTGGTATTAGCCACTTTTTCCAAAGTAACAGTTGCTTCAAATCTCGATTTTTCAATTTTTTCAACTAAGGCATTATCTGCAAAGTGTTTTAAGAGACCAATTTCCAGAAGATAAGCGACTTCATCTGGATATTCTCCAAAACGGTCAACCAATTCTTCTTGTAGTTCTTCATAAATCTCCCGACTATCAATTTGACGAATTCGTTTGTAAATTTCAATTTTTTGACGTTCATCAGAAATATAATAAGCAGGAATAAAGGCATCCAATTCCAAAGAAATTTCCACATTTGAAGTCCGTTTTTGCTTACTTGTCCCAAGTTTAGCGTGAATGGCTTCTTCCAACAGTTGTGAGTACAAATCGAAACCAACAGAATCAATAAATCCTGATTGCTCACTTCCCAGTAAATTACCAGCACCACGGATAGACAAATCACGCATGGCAATCTTGAAACCTGAGCCTAATTCTGTAAAGCCTTTAATAGCTTCCAAACGTTTTTCCGAAACTTCAGACAATATTTTTTCAGGTCGATACATGAAATAGGCGTAAGCCACCCGATTTGAACGCCCCACTCGCCCTCTTAATTGATAAAGTTGTGACAAGCCCATCATATCCGCATTTTCAATAAAAAGCGTATTCGCATTTGGAATATCAACCCCAGTTTCAATGATTGTCGTTGCAACAAGCACATCATAATCACCTGCGATAAAGGCAAGTAAAGTATTTTCAAGTTGTACTTCAGTCATTTGGCCGTGTATAAAACCAATTCTTACTTCAGGAATTAATTCTTCTAATTGAGAAACTTTTTGCTCAATCGTGTCAACCCTGTTGTAAACATAGTAAACTTGTCCACCACGAGAGATTTCTCTCAACACTGCATCACGAACCACACCGTAGTTTGTTTCCATGACATAGGTTTGAACTGGATAACGGTTTGTTGGTGGTGTTTCAATAACTGACAAGTCACGAATTCCAAGCATTGACATATGTAGAGTCCTAGGAATAGGTGTGGCTGTCAATGTCAAAACATCAACCTGGGTTTTTAATTCTTTCAAACGTTCTTTATGCTTAACCCCAAAACGTTGTTCTTCATCAATAATCATCAAACCTAAATCAAAAAATTCAACATCTTTTGAAAGTAAACGGTGAGTTCCAATAATTAAATCAACTCGTCCTTTTTTCAATTTGGCTAGAATTTCAGTTTGCTGTGTTTTCGTTTGAAAACGGCTGAGAACTTCGACATTTACACCAAAGTTGATAAAACGTTCAGTAAAATTATTAAAATGCTGCTCAGCAAGAACAGTCGTTGGCACAAGAACTGCGACTTGTTTCCCGTCATTTATGGCTTTGAAGGCTGCTCGCATTGCAACTTCGGTTTTACCAAAACCAACATCACCAACTAACAAGCGGTCCATTGGCCGTTCAAGTTCCATATCATGCTTAATTTCATTGATTGAACGCATCTGGTCTTCAGTTTCAACATATGAAAAACCAGAATCAAATTCTTCTTGACTGGTGTCATCCGGCGAGAATGCAAATCCTTTTTTCGCCTGACGTTCAGCATAAAGTTTAATCAAATCATCTGAAATATCTTCAACTTGTTTACTGACAGAAGACATGGTTTTACGCCAACGCCCATCGTTCAGTTTATTGATTTTAGGACTTTTTCCTTCACCAGCTGTATATTTACTGAGTAAATCTAGGTGATCAACTGGAACAGAAATTGTATCCCCATTTTGATATTGAATGGTCAGATAATCACGATGCATTCCGCCGACTTCAAGCGTTTGTAAACCTAAATATTTCCCAATCCCATGATTCTTATGGACAACAAAATCACCAACAGCGAGTTCATTGTAATCTTTTAGCCTTTCTGCATTTGTAATATTCAGTTTGCGTGCCTTTTTCTTACGCATTTTACCAAATATTTCATGCTCAGTCATGACGACTAATTTTTCATCGAGGAAATTAAAACCATTGGATAATTGCAAATCAATCAGATTGACTTTACCCACTTGAATAGATTCTCTGTCAACCTCTTGTAAACTTAAATCTAATTCATGGAGTGATTTACGGAGTTTTTCTGATGATACAGCTAAAACAACTGTAAACTCTTGCTTAATAAATCGTTCAACTTCAGTGTAAAAAAGTTCTAATTGACCGAAAAATTGTTGCATTGAATGTTGTTTGAAATTATAAAGTTGTTCAAATCTGAGATTTCCGAGCCCTTTTTGGAAATTTGAAAAAAAGGTAGCAGGCTTATAATTTCTAACTTTTGCCATTGTATCTAGCAAATAAGTCTGCCCTTCAAATCCTCTTTCCATTGCTTTTTCAGATAAAATGAAATCTGCTAATTCCATTTCTAACTTATTATTCATTTCATTTACTTTTTGAAAATCATCAATGAATATTTGAACATTTTTTGGAAAATAATTTAAAAGTGAAGTTTTTTTATCATAAAAATACTCCGCAAATTTTCGTAAATCTTTGTGATAGTAGTGATTTTGAGCTGCTGAAATCACTTCTTCCATATATGATTTTGCTGACGGGTCTGTCAGTAAATTTGTCATTTCTGTCAGTGATTTTGCACCCTTGTCAAATTCTTTGTCAGTCAAAATAAAATCACTGGCCGGATATATTTCCAAACGTTCAAGGCTTGTCAGTGAACGTTGACTCTCCACATCAAATGAGCGAATCGTATCTACTTCATCACCAAAAAACTCTAAACGTACCGGATTTTCCGCATCTAAAGGATAAATATCAACGATATCTCCTCGCATTGAAAATTCACCTGGCGTCATCACGCGCTGTGTCTTTTCATAACCAGCTTTTGATAATAAATTAACTAAATTTGATAAATCATACTCATCCCCAGAGGTCAGTAAAAGATAATTTTCTAAAAAATTTTCGGGACTTGGTAAATAGCTCCGTAATGCCAAAAAAGGTACGACCAAAAATCCTGTTGACTTTTCGTCAAGTAGGAAATTAAGTGCCTCAAGTCGATAAGCAACTCGATCTTTAGATGCAAGTGCGAACTCTGCGTAGATGTTATCGTCAGAAAAAAATTGAAAAACTTTTTCTTCACCAAGCAAAGTTGACAGTTCATCATAAAGTTCATTCGCATGAAACTGGCTGTCAGTAACAATAATATATTTGTCAGCAACATTTTCATAAGCATTTGCCATCACTAAGCTCTTTGCTGTTCCTGACAATCCTGTCAGTAAAGTTCGCTCACGCTTTGAAAAACCTTGTTGCCATTTTTGTAGTTGCCAATTTTGGTCAAAAAATTCAATAATATTCATTTAGTTAAATTTATTCATTGTCTTTTGAAAATCACCATTTTCAAGATAGAATTTCATTGCATCAACAGCTTTGAAAATTCCATCTTGAGCGATTTCCTTATCTTCATTGTCAAAACCAGAGAGTACATGATTCACAACTGTCATCCCATGTTTTGGACGGCCAATCCCAATTTTTACACGGTTAAAAGTTTGACTTCCCACATGTGTAATGACTGATTTTATTCCATTTTGTCCACCTGATGACCCTTTTTGTCTTAGACGCACGCGCCCGACTGGTGAATCCAAGTCATCATGCATGACCGTTAAATCTGCCTCGTCTATATTATAATATTTCAAAAGTGGCGCCACCGCACGCCCAGATTCATTCATAAAAGTCAGAGGTTTCACGAGAAACAATTTTTCACCATTCACAAATGTTGACGCGACAAGCGACATAAAAGGTTTTTCTTCTTTAAAATCAACATTCAGTTCTTTTGCCAGTAAATCAAGTGCCATAAAGCCCATATTATGTTTTGTTTTTTCATATTTATCGCCTGGGTTTCCCAAGCCAACAATCATTTTTGTCATTTTCTCTTATTTTCTTTTCCTTATTTTGTCTAATAAATGCCAAAAGGCCGATTTATAAAAATCAGCAATTAAGTTTATTATAACATGTTTATTTACCTAGAGGAGAAAAAAAAAGACCCAATATTTTTATTGAGCCTTTTTAATTTTCATCACAGATCATTCCCCAATCTCAATAACCAAATCACTAACTTCTTTCAGGTAAGAATCATGTGTCACAATGACAACCGTCTTTCCCTTATCAACTTCTTGACGCAAAAGAGCAATCACTTCATTTCTATTTTCTGTATCAAGCGAACCTGTTGGTTCATCTGCCAAAATCAGCTGACTTTCTTTTAATAAAGCCCGTGCAATTGCTACTCTTTGTTTCTCTCCACCAGAAAGACTATAAACTTTTGTATTTAATCGATGATTTATGCCTACTTGGAGTAACAATTTCTTCATCTTTTTTCGTTTTTCTTTTTTTGAAATTCTAGAATAAATCAGTGCTATCTCTAAATTTTTTTCGATTGTTTCATCTTCTAATAAAGCAAAGTTTTGAAAAAGATAGGAAATATGGTGACGGCGCAGTTTTAAGGCAGCTGTACTGTCGTAAGCTGGAGCAAATCTATTCTCAAAATAATATTTTCCATCGTCATAATCTTCAATCATGCCGATAATATTGAGTAATGTTGATTTTCCAGCACCACTAGCACCATATATAGCTGTCATCTTTCCTTTTGGGATTTTCAAATTGAAATTTTCAAATATTTTGTGACCTTTATAACTTTTTTCAAGATTTATTAACTCAATCATTTTATTCTCCCTTCAATACATCTAACAGTAAATTTTTCTTAAGATGTCTCAAAACAAGCGCAATAATTGAGATTTCAATAATAAAATAAATCCCTAGTGCTTCCGCAGTCACTAATTTGTCACTTTGAGTCATTGCATAGGCTAAAAATACCACCGCTTGACAAAAAACTAGTGTAAACAAGGATTTATAGATATTGAAAAATGATGCACCGTAAAGATTTTTCACCGCAATTTTCTTTTTATAGGTCTCAAAATAGAAAATAGTGGTTGCTAAAATCATGGATATAAAGATGAAAAAGACTAAACCGTTAGTCACTGCATAACTGTATGGGTTGCCAACAGTACTTAAATTATCAACTTTATTTATATCAGCTACTCTTACCATTGACGGATTACTTTCAAGAACATTATATTTTTTAAAAATTGGAATCAAAGGAGCATAGGACTTCTCTATTGAACCATTAATTTTATATTTCATCACTGGTGAATTTAAAAAGTTAATATTGCCATTGTCCACTATGTTTTTTGAAGTGTAAACTTCTATAATATCTGGAGTACTTTTAGAATCTAAACCATCCAATAATTCTAATTTTTGATCATTCTTGATAATATAATACTTAAAGGTTGAAGCTTGGAAAGAAGATAGTGAATCCGATGAAGCATAATATTTCTTAATTTGAGGAAGTTGAGATTTGTATTTTTCCGAAATAAGCACAACTCCTGAACTCTGATCAGCATCTATTTTTATCTTCTTATTTTCTGTAGATAGTACAGTAAATCTTGATAAGTAGTTAGTATTTACTTGTAAATCACTTAGGGTTCTCACCTTATCGATATTTGCACTTAGTACATTAACATAAAGCCCCGCATGATTTTCTGCATAATAGAATAAATCAAGAGCAGAGGGATTAGAAAAATTATTTCCCTCATATCCTCCTATGGCAGGATAAATCACACCATACTCATAATCCAATTTTGTATGCGTGGAAAATCCAGTATTTACAAAATAAAGTAAAGAAGCTGTGATAGAAACAGTGACTAGAAAGACAAAAGCCTTTATCCCATAAAGGATATAATGGCTGTACTTAAAGAAAGATTTGGAATTAATCTGATTGGCAAGTGAAAAACTTGAAACAATACCGATTGATATATAAGATAAGCCAATCACTAAGAAAGTCATAACAAACATAAGAACGCTGTAGTCAAAATTAAAACTTTGAAAAAGCAAAAGGCTAGAAACCAAATAAACTACTACGCTCACAATTAAAAATTCTTCCAGGAACAAACGTTTCCCAATCATAAAACTCCCTGCACCGTTTAGCCGATAAGTGGCAATAGCTTTATTGTTTCCGACTAGCCAAACAAAAAGAAATACAGCAAAAAATACGAGGGAAATACCAATGAATAAAATTAAATTATAATTAGTGTATAAAAATCCACTTGCAGTATCTGGCATGTAACCTTCTGGTTGGACTATCAAACTCTGAGCGTTTGTTTTTACATGGTAGGTCTGATTTATTTTTTTTACAAATTCTTGGAGTGCATGTCTATCATTTCTACTTTCAACAAAAATATCAGCGTTTTCTAGTTGAACTTTTGAAATATCTTTAAGCGGAGCATTCCAAAAATTATATTTAAATCCATGCGATAAATATGTTTTTTTATTCTTTTCTTTGTAATTCGTCTGGTAAAAAACAAAATTATTCTTACTAGACGATAAATCAATCTCCCCTTTTCCATTTCCAGCATACCCTCCATAGCTACTTCTGAAAACAAAAGATGCACCAATTTGAGATGACACATCTTCTGCTATAGAGGCTATCTTTTCATTGTCAACAATGGAAGAAGGAAGATAAATTTGCCTATAACCTTGCACATTAAAATTTTTTGCAACTTGTTTGTCCGCCTCATTATTTTTAATGATATTAGCAGTTGACAAAGAGATGACTGAGAACAAAATCAAGAGAACGAATTTAATAACCTTATTCATCATGCTTCTTATTTATACCATCCAGATACTGGGGCATTCCAGGCACCAACTTGTGTAGCATAAGAAATTTTGTTCGCTCCTGTGACCGAGCTATAGACTGGTTTTATATTTTTACTACTCCCAACTTTTACCCAACTTTGATGTTTACGATTAATTTTTGCATTATCATGTCCCGTTGCCTTACTAATTTTAGGATTAAATCGTTCAACATAGCAAGTATTCCAACCACCAGAAACGAAAACCTGTGCCGAAGCAAAAGCTGTTCCAGAGATAAGTGCAGTCCCCAGTACTAAAACCGATACTTTTCTCTTTAGATTTCTGCGTCTAATCAGAGCGCGTGTCATTGTAAGTTCCATTGTGTTCCTCCTTTAAATATTAATAAGCTAGCTAAAGTCTCCATCAGAGCGCTAGTGCTTTTTTTCTGATAAGACAATGTAACACTTTTTGTTTGCGCTTTCTTTATTGTGATTATAGTCTTAATTAACTTTTTTGTCAATATTTTAATTTTATAAACACTTTTATTTATTAAATGTAATTTATGAACAAGTGTAGTATTCAATCAATTACTTTCGCTAAACAAAAAAAGACCAAAATGGCCTTTTTATTTTCATCAAAATAAATGTAAAATAAATTTTAAAGTAAAGAGAAATGGAATGATAAATCCCCAACCCACTTTATAAATTAACTTCAAAGTCCGTTTGTCATCAATCTCATGTTTTGCTTTTTCTTCCATTTTTTTGTCACCTTTGAGCAACGTGTCCAAAGAACAATCGAAAATTTCACTAAGTAAGATAATTTGGTCTGTTGTTGGTAGTGATTTTCCTGTCTCCCATTTTGAAATTGATTGACGAGAAATATGCATTTTTTTCGCCAATTCTTCCTGACTGAGATTTTTCATTTTACGATTTTCTTTGATTATCTGAGAGATTTCCATGTTGCCTTCCTTTCATGCTTTAAGAGTATCGTTTTTTATTCTTCAACTCAAGCATTTTTAGGTTGCAAAAATGCACCAATTCGGTGCATTTCTTCATTTCATTTACAAGGTTTACACGTTGAAACGGAATTCCATAATGTCGCCATCTTGACCAACATATTCTTTTCCTTCTTCACGCAAGCGACCGGCTTCACGAACAGCTTTTTCTGAACCGTATTTAAGCAAATCATCATAAGACATAGTTACTGCGCGGATAAAGCCTTTTTCAAAGTCTGTATGGATAATTCCTGCCATTTGTGGAGCTTTCATTCCACGTTTGAAGGTCCAAGCACGGACTTCTTTTTCACCAGCAGTAAAGTAAGTGGCCAGGCCAAGAAGGTGGTAAGCTGCACGAGTCAACATATCAACACCAGATTCTTTTAAGCCAATTGCTTCCAAAAATTCTGCTTTTTCATCATCTTCCAACTCTGAGATTTCTTCTTCAACACGAGCAGAAATCACAGCAACTTCAGCATTTTCAGTCGCCGCAAATTCACGAATTTGTTTCACATATTCGATATTATCAGGTTCGCCTACTTCATCTTCTGAAACATTAGCTACATAAAGAACTGGTTTACTTGTCAATAAGAACAAGCTTTTAAGAACCTTTGTTTCATCTTCGTCAAAGTCAATTGTTCGTGCTGATTTACCATCTTCAAGTACCGGTTTGAGCTTTTTCAAAACATTAAATTCTGCGACCGCATCTTTATCTTTTGCCGTACGAGCAACTTTTTCAACACGCGCATAACGTTTATTGACTGATTCTAAATCGGCCAAAATTAATTCAAGATTAATTGTTTCAATGTCTGCCATTGGATCAATAAAGGCATCTTCACGATTATTTTCACGCATTACATTTTCATCATCAAAAGCTCGAACAACGTGAATGATGGCATCTACTTCACGAATATTGGCAAGAAATTTATTTCCTAGACCTTCTCCGCGTGAAGCCCCTTTAACAATCCCAGCAATATCTGTAAATTCAAAAGTTGTCGGAACAGTTTTCTTAGGTTTAATCAACTCTGTTAACTTGTTTAAACGTTCATCCGGTACTTCTACCATCCCAACATTTGGGTCAATTGTTGCAAAAGGATAGTTTGCAGCTTCTGCGCCTGCTTTTGTAATTGCATTAAAAAGAGTTGATTTACCAACGTTTGGTAAACCAACGATACCTGCTGTTAAAGCCATGTTTTATATTCTCCAAAATTAAGATTAATTAGTTCTAATTATACTGTAAATCGCCTAAAAACACAATAAAGGCAAGGAAAATCATAGAAAACCTCTAAGTTTACAAGTTTACACAAGGTTCGTAAACAATAGAGCATGTCATCACTAGCCTTTATTTTAAAGGCTTGCCACAAAATGTTACCCTAAAATACCACCTATGTTCTTGCTTTTAACTTCGCTTTAGTTGATAATGAAATCAGAAACAAATCACTAAATCACCCATTTAAATTTAAGGAGAAAAAATGCTCGGAGAAAATTTACAAAAAGCTCGTCTTGCCCAGAAGCTCACACAAGAAGAAGTTGCAAAAGAACTTTATTTTAGTAGACAAGCCATTTCACGTTGGGAATCCAATAAAACTGAACCAAATTTTGAAACATTGATTGCCCTAGCCGAATTATATGAATCAGATTTATCAGCTTTTGCTCAAGGAATTGAACCACAAAAAAGAAAGAAACATATCAACCTATTTGCTGGTTTTGGCTTAGTCTTTTTTAACTTCGTTCTTGGTTTCTGGTTGATAATTACTACTGCTTTGATTCTTTTGGCTCTCTATGCTATTATATTAGCTTTATTCCTTGCTCCATTTATTATGATTTTCGCTGTTGCTACTCATAACCCACATATTACTTTTGGGAATGCGAATGGAGCAACAGGTTTTGACTGGTGGTACTGGTTAGTTGCGATTATCGCTTGTTCGCTGATGGTTCTTGTTAGCCCTTTGATTTGGCGATTTACAAAGTTACTTTACTTTTGGCTTATTAAATACCTCAAATTTAATCTCAAATCGGTTTATAATTAAAAAAAGGGCTCACTTGAGCACCTTTTTTATTTTTTTATTAAAGTCAAAACGACTCATCATCACTTCATGATTGCAGTTTGTACATCTTATCTTGATATCTGCACCCAATCTAGTGATTTCCCAAGCATTTGCTTTTTTACCAGTCGCCTTAACAGTGCAGGCATGAGGTTTCTTCATCTCGACAATCGAACCTAATTCATATTCCAGCATTATCTATCCTTTCTATACAATTCCTGTCATTATAATCTAATCATCTAGTTTTTCAACAAAAACTTGCTGAGGGCCTCCTAATAAAATGATATACTTGTCAACTTGGTTGACATCGTAGGCTTTTTTCAAAGCCTCACTATAAAGATTCATCTGATCTCTATAACGCTCTTTTATTTCAGAAATAGTTGAAGAACTTGTAAATCTATCTGTCTTATAATCAAATAGAACGATTTTATCAGTAAGTTTAACAAATCCATCACAAATTCCCCGAACAATATACTGCTCTTTAGCAAATTCATCTGTTCTCAACATTGAAAATGGTGCTTCTTTAACTGTTTTATCAACATTTTCTGATAAAAACTGACCGAAATCTGTATCAAACAAAGTCAAAATTTTAGCAATATCAATTTGATTTTTTATTTTTTCATCAAATCCCATTTCATCAAGTGTCGCTTGAAAACTAAATAAATCTGCTTGAGAAAAATCTGCATACTGCATAAAACTATGTGTTGCCGAACCGATTTCTGCAGCAGTAACTTTCTTAGGACCAAAATCAGAAAAATCTAGTTTTTTGACCCGAGTAAATTCACTTTTCGGTTGAATTTCACCCACTTGTAATTGTTTTTCGTAGCTTCGTTTTTTAACCTGACTTGGTGTTTGAATACTTGAAAGCTCTGTTGCTGCTTGATGTGGATATTCATAATTCATAATTTTTTGAGCTTTTTGTATTTCATCAGAATAGGCCATGATATTATCAAATTTTTCCGATTCTTCGACCAATTTTTTGAAATCAGGTTGACTTGTAAATTCAAGTTTTTCTGCTTCCAACTCTTCTTTTGTGTAGACATTGAGTTTAATCGGAAGTTTTGTGGCATTTTGAAGCGCCAATATCCAGTGTTGAAAACCGCGACTTGAATTACGAAATTTATCTTCTAAAATCTTCCCTTCTAAACTTGCATTATCATAAAGGTCAAGTCCTGATTTTTTATCTGTTTCTTTTATTTTTCCAACAAGATAAAGTTTTTTCTTTGCTCGTGTAAATGCAACATATAAAACACGCATTTCTTCTGAGAGAGCTGCTCTTTGTTTTAAGTCTTTATTCACCATATAAGGGAATGTTTCCATTTTCACTAAAGCATAAGGGAAATCAGTTATAACATCTGCTTCATCCTTTAAATCAGCAATAAGCTTCATTCCTAAACCATTTTCACGACTTAGGATAACATCTTCTTTCAAATCACGATCGTTGAAACGAGATTGTAAATTCATTAAAAAGACATAATCAAATTCTAATCCTTTTGATTTATGGAAGGTCATCACTCGAACAGCATTTTGAGGAAGTTTTATATTAACAGAAGCTAAATCATTATTTTGTTCCATAAATTTGTTGATTAATCTTACAAATTTAAATAATCCTTTATAACCAGAACTTTCATATGATTCTGCTCGAACCGCTAAGGCTTGTAAGTTCGCTTGGCGCATTTCACCATTTTTTAAGGCACCAACATAGTCAAAATAGTAGGTTTCGGTATATATTTTCCAAAGTAAATCATGAATTGCAACTTGGTTTACAAGTTTACGCCACTCTGTAAACTTCTTATGAAATGCTTTAAGCTTGTTCTCTAAGGAAGGATTGATAAGTTCTGGATTTTGTCCTTCTTTATTAAGTGACAAAAGAATTTTATCCCAAAATCTAAGGTCATGGCTTCCTTGAGTACTGATTCTAGTTAATTCATCTTCATTAAATCCAAATAACGGAGACCTTAACATCGCAACCAATGATAAATCATAGAGTGGATTATCAATTGCTCGTAAAACGTCTAGCATAATTAAGACTTCCATTGATTTCAAAAAATCAACTCGACCTTCATCAAGAACGACCGGAATATCGTAACTAAGCAGAATATCCTCAATTTTATTATTATTTGATTTAGAACGAACCAAGATTGCTATATCTTTTGGTTCAACTCCAGCTTCAATCAATTTTTTTATTTCTTGAGCTGCTCCTTTAATCTCTCCATCCGAAATTCTTACTTCGGATTCATCTGTTTCTTCATCACTTGTATTTTCTTTGTATAAAAGAAGTTCTGGATAAAAATCTTTCTCAGATTCAACTGGATAATCAGTAATATTTCCTTGAACTAATGCTTCTTCTTTGCCATAAGTGATCTCACCTAATTTTTCATCCATCAGGTGTTTAAAGATATCATTTGTAAATGTTAAAACCTCACCACGTGAACGAAAGTTTTCTTTTAAGCGAATTAGTTGATTTGGATTTTCTGTCTTGGCATAGTCTTTATATTTTTCTAAAAAGAGGCCAGGGTCAGCTAAACGAAAGCCATAAATTGATTGCTTAATATCACCAACCATGAAGAGATTATGTCCATTCGATAAAAGTTCCAGCATTCGCTCCTGAGTGTGGCTGGTATCCTGATACTCATCAATCATGATTTCATCATAATGTTCTCTTAAAGTTTCACGTATATCTAGATTTACCTCTAAAATTTCGATGGCAAAGTGTGCGATATCAGAGTACTCAAAGGCATTTTCATTCTTTTTACGTTCTAAATAACTTTGGTAAAACTCAATAACAAATTTTTGTAAGTTTTCTGCGATTTCAAATGCTTGATTTTGATATTTTTCAATCAACTGACCATGTTTTATTTTATCAACAAACTTCCGAATTTCTCCAGGTTTGGATTTTGAGCCGACTAAGTCTTGCTTTTGTGCTGAAAAATCTTTTTTCAGAGCCGAAAGTATTTCATCTTTTGAAGAACCCACTCGAATATCTGTATCTATTGATAAAAATAGTTCTGTGAAAGTTGCAAAATCTTTAGTGGTTATTGCTTCTAAGAGTTCATTTTTATTATCTAAAATAAGATTGGCCTTATCACGTCCAGCCCCTTTTTTAGCAATTACTCCATTGGTTAATGAAGTTTCTAGAAGTTCAAAAAATATCAGTAAATTCTCTTTTATATCTGCTGAAAAATCTGCAGACAAGTCTGTCAGTGATTTATATGTTTCAAAACCTTTTAAAAATTGATCTTCTAACCACTTTATTGGATTTTCAGTTGCTGACGCAAAACGGTAAATAGTGTAAACTACTTTTTGAAAACCAGCAATATTTCTGTCTTTAGAAAAATTTTTTATAAGTTCTTCAAATTTTTCTTTTGAAATATTCAATCCATCATCTTCTGATAGATAAGACTCAACCAATTGTTCAAAGACTTCTTGTCTAATTAAATCACTCTCTGTTTGATCAGCTAAGATTCGGAAATTTGGGTCAATATTTACTCGATTGAAATTCGTTTTTGTCAATTTTTGGGTGAAACTATCCATAGTTCCAATATCAGCATTTGACAGGTTCTGTAAAGCAAGTGTCAACCTACGAGCTTGATTTTCATCAGAACTTTCTTGTCTGGCTTTTTTTAAATCTCGCTCAAGCCGCATCCGTAATTCGCTTGCTGCTTTTTTTGTAAATGTGGAAATGAAAAGTCGATCAATTTCAATTCCTTGTTTGACTTTCTCGACAATTCTTTGAGCCATAACAAAAGTTTTTCCGGAACCAGCACTCGCTGAAACTAGAATATTCTTACCAGAACTATGAATGGCTTCATTTTGCTCTGGAGTTAATTTTACTTCACTCATTTCGCCCTTCTCCTTTTAATTCTGCTAAGATTTCTGCTTGGGATTTTTGACCAATTTCACGACTATGCTCATTCATGTGTACATTTGCTTCAAATCGACAAATAGATTTAAGCGGACAGTAGCGACAACCTCGAACATTACCTGTTTGATCAATCCCTTCGGAGCGTTTCATAATTGGATTTATTGCAATCTGACCACTCTTAAGTCGCTGACCAGCATGCTGATAATGATTTTCATTCAATTTTAAAAGCTGTTCAAATTCTTCTTGATTGTAAATATTAGATTTTTTTACAGTAATATTTTCTATTGCTTTTATTTGGTCAGCTGCCTCTTCCAAAACTAAACCATCATAGCGCATTGATTCTTTCAATAAGCCAGCAATCTCTGATAAATGATTGATTTCTGATAAGTTAATTGGTTGATTTTTAAATTGTAAATAAAGAGCACCCCATATTTTTTGATTAGGAAAAGCTTCTTTAATCACGTCTAAATAGGTCATAAATTGTAAACTCAGACCGTCATAAGCATCCTGTAATTTAAAGGAATGAGCACTTGATTTGTAATCTATAGCTCCTAAATAATCAGAAGAAAGTTGGTCCAAACGGTCAATTCTTCCTCGTAAGTAAATATCGTCAACAGAAAAATTACCTAATTCACTTTTTGGTAAGCCAAAACTACTTTCTGTCAGTAAAGTTTTAAGTTCATCAGTAGAAACTGTTTCCTTTAAAACTGTTGCAGTCTGTCTAACAATTTCTTCTAAATTGGTCCAAGTAAATCTTGCTGTTGCATCCTGAGTAAAATAACGAGAGTAATTACTGTCAACATCATGTAAAACTTTTGTCAATTTTTCATCAAAATTTTCAGCTGACAAAGCTTCTTCTTGCATGACTTTTTCAAAAACTTCATGGAAAAAGTTACCGACAATTTTGGAATTTATATCAATATTTTCAAAAGTTTCCAGACCCAAAGTGGTCTCTAAAAAGTACTGATATTCACAGTTATAAAAGCGTTCAAAAGAACTGACAGAAGCATAAAGTTTATCACCATAAATTTGGTCTAAGGTTTCTTTTGATAAGTTGACCGTATCAATATCTTTAGCTAAATCCAATAATATTTTTTGAAAATCAGGATTTGACTTAACTAAGATTCGGAAAATACTAGACCAAAAAACTCTTTTGTCATCATTTTTTTCTTCAGTTTCAACAAGTTCACGCTCAATTTTTCCAATCATAGAAATCACTGAACGACTGTTTCCAATGTGCTCTAAGCTTTCAAAAAGATTGACTTCTTGAATTTTTTGAAGAATTTTTTCATCCGAATGATTCAAAAATAATTGGAAAACTGGTGAAAATTCTCCTTGCTCATTTGCCATAATTTGTGGCATGGACAAAACTAAAGTTTCTTTTGCTGAATTCACTAAAGAAAGGACTGTAAACTGATTTTTTTGATAGTTGACAACATTCAACTGTTCAATAAACTGATTTTCATCAGTTGTTTGATTGATTTCTAGTCGTTCTTCATCGGATAAAAGTGTTGAATTTTTCTTTATTCTTGGAAAATTGGTTTGACTCAAACCAATGGCATAGATATATTTATTAGTTTTAGGTTCAACAAGTTCATAATCTTTGATGTTTACAACATCAACGTTTGCTGGAATTTGTCGATATTTCGCATTTTTCAATCCTGCTAATAAAATATCTAAAAACTCCACACTTTTCAATTTTTCATCAGAAAAAACGGCCAAAAACTCATTCAATATCGAAATAAGCATTTGCCAAACTTGTTCATGTTTATCAGCCATTTGGTGCTTATTTTCAGATTCTGCTTCTGAAAAATAAGTGTTCATATTGGCCATTACATTTCCATTTTCAAGTAAAACTTGTAAATCAGAAACCCATTTTTTTCCTGTTTTTTGCCGATTTGTCCCCAAAAAGGCTTGTAAAGGAGAATCATTTCCCAATAAGTTTTCGCGAAGTTGATTCACTAATTCAATTTTAGAAAACTCACTTTCATTGAATGCTTCCGTAAATTTTTTTCGACCAGAAATCTTATATTTTTGAACATAGTATTCAAAGTAATCAATGACTTCTTCATTTAGGTTGACATCAGTGTAAACCTTACTTTTTAGAAGATTGACAACATCATCTGTCCGATAATTATTCTTTTTAATTGAAAGTAAACTTTCAAAAAAGATAACCAAAGGATGCTGACTCATTGATTCTTCTTGGGCGTAGAAAAATGGAATCTCGTAAAGTTCAAAAATTTCTTTCAAAGTAATTTCATAAGCAGCTGGATCGCCTACTAAAACTGTAAAATCTTTGAAAAAAGCCCCCTGACTTATTTTTTGTCTAATTTCCTTTGCGACACCTTCAATTTCAACTTTTTGATTTTCGGCTTCCCAAATTCTGAAATATTTTGCATCAGCAGAATTTATTTCAATATTTTGATCAGAAATGGCAAATCGTGAATCCAAATCGAGTAATTTTGTCAACTTGTTGTAAACTTCATTGACAGATGAAAAAGCCATTTTTCTTAGTTCTACTGGAAATTTACTGCGAAAACGCCCAATCATTTGACTCGTACTGATATAAATTGTTTCAGATCCGGTTGTCAGTGAATTTTCATCACTGTAAGTTCCAATGACAAAACGTGCCACTCTATCTTGAATACTTTCAATAAAAAGCTCTTCTTCCGCAGAAAATCGAGTATATCCATCAATGACAATTGTCACATCTTTGAGTTGAAAATCAAATTCCCCATCAGCAAGACGACTAGTAAAATCACCAAATTCTGAGTAGTTAGCATAGTCGTTTGCTAATTTTTCTTCAAATCTACTTAAAATCTTTTTTAATTCTTGATTTTTAGGGCTGTCAGGTAAATTTTCTACTGACAGATTTGCTGTCAGTAACTCTGTTCTTAACTGAATTAGCATTTCCAAAAAACCAGCAGAATCCTGTAGAGAAAAATACAGCGGAATTTCTTCTTTTGAAAAACTCCTCAAAACACGTCGAAAAAGCATGGAAAAGCCTGCTGTGCCTAACTCTGTCTTTGCTGTCGCTTTTTCTCGCTTATCAAAATAATAAGGCAATTGCTTAAAACGAGTGACGAGTAAGTCAAAAACTGCTGCATCACTTCCCTTAGCCAAGCGCTCTAAAATTTCTTTCTCCTTCTCAAATGACATTGAAGAAGGCACAATGTAATAAACTTTTCGATTTTTTCCAAGTTCTTCAAGAGAAATCTCTAATAGTCCCTCTGTTAAATCTTGTGTAATTTCAGTATATAAAATTTCCATAAAAAATAGACCTAACTTTCGTTAAGTCCATTATAACAAAATCTAAATTTACTGACAGACATTTTCGTCAGTAAATCTAAGCTGACAAAAGAGCTGTCAGTAAAATTAATTTGTACGTACTGGTGTAATCAATTGAACAAATCCAGATTCTTCATTACGTGGTTGTAAAGTGAACGGACGAACATTAGAAATAAAGCGAATACGAACTTCTGGTGCTTTAATCACTTTCAAAGCATCAATCAAATATTCAGGATTAAAGCTGATTGCTAAGTCATTTCCTTCTTTTGATAAGGCCGTCAATTCTTCATGGACAGAACCGACCTCAGGAGAGTTGGCTGTGGTTACTACAGAATCACCAGAAACCGTCAATTTTACAGTTCCATTAGTTGTCATTACTGTCAACAAACGCGCACGATCCATTGTATGACGCAATTGCGCAGCATCAAAAACTAAATCTAAAGTATAATCAGCTTCATTTGGAATTAAACGATTAGTATCAGGATAAGATCCTTCAATCAAACGACTATAATAACTAATTGTTTCATTTCTAAAAAGCATTTGGCTTCCACTAATGAAAATTTCAATCTCTTCTTCATCATTTGTGAAAACATTTTTAAAACTATTGATTGATTTACTTGGCAAAATAACATCAAATTTTAATTCTGAATCTTCTAAAGGCAATAAACGTTGACTCATCCGATGTGAGTCAGTTGCGACTGCTTTTAATTCTCCAGTTGATAAAGTTTCTAAATGAACACCTGTAAAAATGGGACGATTTTCTTGAGTACTTACAGCAAAAACTGTTTCTGTAAAAATTTCTTTAAGTACTTTAACTTTCATTTTCAATGAAGAGCCTTCGGAAATTTCTTGTAAATGCGGATAGATTTCTGAATCCAGGCCTTTTAAAGTAATTTCTGACTTACCAGAAGTTAACAAAACTTGCTTTTGTTCTTTTTCAGTAAATTCAAGTGTGACTTCTGGTAATTGACTTACCACATTTTCAAAGAAAGCAGCTTCTAACAAAACTGAACCCGTTCCTGAAATAAGCATACTTGCATCTTTATTATCAACAGGTAAAAAATTCTTGATTGAAATTTGACCATTTGAACCAATTAAAGTAATTCCATTTTCTTCAACTTCAATTTTTAACTTTGTTAAAGCAGGAATTGTTACTTTAGAACCAATTGCTTGTTTGGTAATTCTCAAAGCATTTTGAAACGCATTTTTATTAATTGAAAATTTAATCATGAGATTCCTTTATAATTTCTTTTTATAAATATAATAGTAATAGTAGTAGGTCCTGTGGATAATCTGTATAAGACAAATCCACTTAGAAGTATAAGCTTTTCCCCTGTGGATAATTAAAGAATAAGCATTTTATAAGTCCTTGAGTTTTCCACAGGTTTAAAATTTACGTTTAATGCTGTCGATGTCTTTTTGAACATCCATATCATTTTTCATCTTATCCGAAATTTGTTTATAAGCATACATTACCGTTGTGTGATCACGGCCGCCAAAAGCAGTTCCAATTGCCGGAAGACTTGTACCTAAAAGTTCTCTGACAAGATACATCGCAATCTGTCTTGGAAAGGCAATTTCCTTAGGGCGCTTAGGACCAACAAGATCTGAAAATGAAATATGATAATAATTAGCAACTTCATCTTGAATTTTTTTAATAGTAAGATTTGATAAAGATTGCTGAGTTGCATTTTTTAAAGAACGCAAAGCCTGACTTGCTGTCTCAATATCGACCACCGCAATGCCATTTGCTCGAGCCACAAATTCGACTCGATTTAGAGCGCCCTCGAGTTCGCGAACGTTTGAATCAATCTGACCAGCAATATAAGATAGAGTTTCACTCGGAAATTCTAAACGACTTGATTCAGATTTAATCAAAAGAATAGCCATCCGAGTTTCATAGTCAGGAGCCGTAATATCAGTAGTCAAACCCCAAGAGAAGCGTGAAACCAAGCGATCTTCCAAATTATTTAATTCTTGCGGAATACGATCAGAAGTTAAAACAATTTGGGAACCTTTATCATAGAGTGCGTTGAAGGTATTGAAAAATTCATTTTTCGTCCCCTCTTTATCACTGAAAAATTGCACATCGTCCAATAGAAGTAAATCTAAATTACGATAAGTATTTTCAAAATTCTCCATTTGGTTTTTTCGCGTTGCATTAACATAGTCGTTAACGAAATTCTCCGAAGAAACATATTTAATTCGAGCAGTCGGATTGTCAGTCAAAATCTGATTTCCAATTGCATGCATTAAATGCGTCTTACCTAGACCAGCTCCACCATAAATAAATAGTGGATTATAGGTATCACCAGGTTTATCAGCAACAGCAATTGCCGCAGCCAAAGTCCAACGGTTACCAGGACCTTGCACAAAATTTTCAAAATTATATTTCTCGTTGAGACCACTAACCAAAGGAGAAGCGGGTTTAGCAGTAGAATGCGGCTGCTCTTCAATAGAAGATTGATTATTTAAACGATGAAGTTCCAGTTCAGTTAACTCATCATTTGCATAGAGTTCATAATCAATCATCCGACCAAAGACCTCAAATCCCGCCGTTGTGATCAAATCGGACTGTTTTTTCCAATAATCTTTTTTCATTCCACTATCAAGCAAGATATTGGCAGTATCTTGCTCGACAGACATTAATTGAGCAGGCTCAATAAAAAAATCATAAGCTTGTTTACCGATACTCTGCCGAGCTAGTTCGGTTACACGGGCCCAAAATTTTTGATTTTCATTAAGGGATGCCATATTACTCCTTTACTTTTTAGTTTGTTGATAACTCATTATATCATTTCACATTATATTTTTCCACAGTCTGTTGAAATTAACAAAAGAAAGTTTTCCACCATAAGAAAAAGTTATTAACAAAACTGTGGATAATGTGTAAAGTTTTTCTTATCCACAGAAAAAAATGAGTAATATCAAATGCATACAGACTTATCCACAAATCAAAAAAAGTCAAATTTATAGATTATTTACTGTGGAAAAAGAAAAAATTAAGAAAAATTTACCACAGCTTTTTGACAGTCAGTTCTATCTTTGGGGATATTTTATCTCTAATGTAATAAAATCCAAGAATTTGAAAATAAAATGTTAAATTTTAAGTTTTCTACTATATAAAGACGGAATATAGAGACGAATTATTTGCTACAAAATAAAAGAGAATTCAATTTTCTATTATTTATAATAAAAATTTAGTTAAGCTTAAAAACATCATTTCTATGTGAAAAATCAAAGAATTTTATTCTCAGAAGGTAAAGAATACTAAAATAAGCACCTTATCTTATTAAAAAATAAGAAAAAATATAAACTAATGAAAATCAATGGTGGCATGAAATAAAGCGAATACAGGGGAGGGAAAAAGCGAACGTAAGATAAAAAAAGGTATAAAAGTCACAGTTAATTCTTGACAAGTTTAGTTAGGTTTGATAGAATATAATAGTTGTCGCAAGAGACGAGGGTCTTGAAGCGATAAGCTAGACCATTGAAAACTGAA
>SKET01000325.1_pt1 | contig 42581 bp, 42 predicted proteins | sample 4841461 | NCBI WGS metagenome assembly SKET01 (sample SAMN11008802, study PRJNA524170) | human gut metagenome | biome: Human fecal sample; material: Feces; isolation source: fecal sample from pouch patient p5 | host: Homo sapiens | place: Israel: Tel-Aviv | collected 2014-02-13
ATACTCCATACTCATGTGATCGAATTTATGTGCAAGGCGTTCCTCTTCCATATATCTGCATCCAAGGAGTCTTTTTTCTTCAATGAATGACCGCAGATGGACAGCAAATGGCCCAAGGTATTCAGGAGTCCTTTCTGACATAGTCCATCACCTCCATTTCCAGCGCGCATTTCTTCAGATTCTCCAGATCAAGCTGGACATAGTATTTCCCTGCGGTATCCGGATCGCTGTGCCCGAGGATTTCTGATATCACATTGATCCCCACATTGTTTTGGAGGAGATTTGTTGCCAGGGATCTTCGGAAAAAACATGGGGGCTTTCTGTAACGGGCCGCCCGTTTTTAAGATAATCAATGACAGCCCAGCCAACCTCCTCCGGCAATGGCAGCAAAAGGGCTTTCTGCGTTTTATGCCGGATGATTGATATTTGTTTTTTGGTCCAGTCGATATCATGCAGCTTCAGGTTTCTGATGTCACCAATCCGGAGTCCAAGCCGGGCCGCAAGCAGCACCATCGCGTAACTCCTTTTCCCGGCCGGGCTGATTCTTTCCGCGGAGTCCTCTATCTTTTTTATCTCATCCTGCCCCCATACAGTAGGGAAAGCCATCCTTCCCTGTATGGACGCTTTAGGAAGGCGCTCCGCCAGAGGGACGCGGATATATCCCTGGAGATAAAGATGTCTGTAATACCTGCGCAATGTACAGAGCTTTGTTTCAATCCCTTTAGGGCTTAGCCCGTAAAAGCTTTTGATGAACTCGTCGTTATCCCGGACACTTATTTTATCCGGGGTATGGATACCCCTGGCATCCAGGAACAGTAAAAGATCATGGATGATCATCCGCGAGCGTGTGACATAGCCGTATGACAGGCCCTCTTTTATGACGGCCTCAAAAAACCCTTCTGTACATTGACGGAATGGCCCTGGCCAGACGATTTCACCAAAAAAATCATTCCGTCTGTGGATAATGCCAAAGTTGTGGTATTCTGCAAGCATCCGCATGCACCTGAAATACGTTTCTTCCTTCCGGGAGTGTTCATCTGTGGAAACGAGCCCTCCCCTTTCCGTGAACCTGGCAATGAGAAAATCAGCGCCAAGCGACTGGCTGTAACTGCTGTTACCTGCAAACACAGTAAATTCTGCCAGTACTTTTCTGTAGCGCTCCAAAGTCAGTTCATTGTTCCAGACTTCCATGAGTTTCTGTTCGAGATTTAAACACAGGGCTGCAACACTGATATCATTCTGCATACATTTTCCTCCTTCGCATGCAACTAAAAAATAAGGTACAATACCAGTATGTCATAGATATCATGGAAATGCCGCAACAGGGGCAGCGAATTAATGTAAAGTTTTTTTGGCAAACAGATGATGGATTGGAGGAATTTTCGTTTGACTTGTCATAATTACTTACTTGTCATTATGGATGTAATGTAAAGCTTTACATTACATGCACTGCATTGTTTCAGGTGGCGGACTCACTACTGGACCTATGTCAATACTTTGGACACAAAAAGTTGAAAGTTTATGCTGATTTTTCTAATTCCTCATCCTCCTTTTGCTGCGGTGTCATATAACCGATGGCACTATGAATCCTTTTTCGGTTATACCAGCCCTCTATATACTCAAAGATTGCCCTACGGGCTTCTTGGGAATCCTGATATGTATGAAGATATATCTCTTCCTTCTTTAACACGGAATGGAAGGATTCTATACAGGCGTTGTCATAGGGATTTCCTTTACGGCTAAATGAATGGAGTATCCCTTTGCTGCTCAGGTATACCTCAAATGCCTGGCTCGTGTATTGGCTTCCCAGATCGCTGTGGAGAAGGCTCCCCTGTGCGTTTCTGACATTCAGGCAGGCATTCTTTACCGCTTCTGCTGCCAGTTCTGTTGTCATGGATGTGCCATAGGCATATCCGATAATCTTGCGGCTGCACAAATCCATCACGGAGGCCAGATAAGTCCACCCCTCTTTCAGCACATGAATGTAGGTAATATCAGTACACCATTTCTGATTGATGGTTCTTGCCGTGAAATCACGTTTCAAGATATTTGCTTTATCATCCGGGATGGCTCCATGGTTTGCATGGTGGTTATATTTTTTTACTACGACAGACCTTAGTCCCTGTTGTTCCATGTGCCTTTGAACACGCTTTACGCTGCACAGCGTTCCATTGTTGTTGAGGGTGCGGCAGATCTTGACAGCGCCATACCTCTGCCGGGATTCGTCATAAGCCTGCTTTACCTTCCTGCCGAATTCCTCATACTCCTCCTGCCTGTTTGAGGGTACACGAACCAGAGCCTTGTAATAGGTACTCCTGGGGAATTTCAGGGCACTGCAAAGCTGGGACACTGTGTAATGGTTTAAATGGTTCTGGATAAAAGTCACAATTTCGGCTATTGTTCTTTTGCGAATATGGCGGTCGCTTTTTTTAATATTTCATTCTCAATCTTAAGACGCTGGATTTCTTTCTGGAGAGCCTTATACTCTTTGAGTGTGACTGTTTCCTCCTCCGATACTTTAATGGGAGAGAGCTGCTTAACCCAGTTGCTAAGTGTGCTCCGATTTACGCCATATTCACGTTCCAGTTGTGGATACGAGGTTCCTCCGGCATTATACAGCTCGACGATCTGCTGCTTAAATACCGGAGTATACGATTTTTGATTTTTCGCCATGTTGAACATCTCCTTTGCTCTTTCATTTCATAGTATAGGTCGTTCAACTTTTCCTGTCCACACTTATATACTAACACCACTTATCACTTTCCTTGTTTCCCAAGGCTCCTCCAGCACAAAAAATGAATTGCTGGACTTCTTCGACATGGATCCACAGTCGCCAACTGCTTCGGCACTCAACCAGCAACGCGCAAAGCTTAGCCCGGATGCCCTGGAAGCTGTATTCCGGCATTTTAACCATTTTGCTTCCTTTTATGACCAAAAAAGGCTACGCTACCGCTTTCTTGCTGCAGATGGCTCCACCTTTACCTTTTTCAGTAAACCTGCTTTCGCCCCAGAAGAGTATCATGTCTCTGAAGGACATTCAATAAAGGGCTTTTACAGTATGCATCTGAATGCTTTTTACGACTTACAGAAGCACACTTATTCCGATGCGCTGATCCAGCCGATCCATCAGAAAGATGAATTTAGTGCTTTCTGTGAAATGGTCGACCGCCACGATTTACTGACTGGTACAAAAGATGTTTTTATCGGTGACAGGGGCTATTGTTCTTACAATCATTTAATAGATTTCCAATTATCTCTTTAGGTTTTCTTATATGCCGGTATAGCCTATTGTTACAGGCTTTTCCGGCATTTTTTGTTATGGAAGATACTCTCAAATCTTCTTATATCCCCGTATGTTTTGATGTTCAAAAGTAGTATGTGGAGTAGTAAATTCTCCGTTTACTACTTATGCAATTAGCCGCTTCATTTCTGTTATCGACGTTTCGGAAGTCGTATGCGCGTAATAGTTCAGCGTCATATTGATGTTGGAATGTCCCATGATGTACTGCAATGCTTTGGGGTTCATTCCCGCATTTGCTAACGTGGTGCAGAATGTGTGGCGTAAGGTGTGCGGTGTCATTACTTTTGGCAATGCTACCTTTTGCGTTTTGTTGTATTTCCTCACAAGTCCTCGGAACATACTTTCATAGTTGACCGCCACTTTTGGCAAGCCGTTCCGGTTAAGGAACAGAAATTTTGTGTAGCCCTCTAAAATAATAGGCTGTGCATATTTCCGTTTGTTCAGCACCCGCTGAAATGCTTCCAACACTTTTTCACTCATAGGAATAACCCGGTTGCCGCTTTTCGTCTTAGGTGTTTCCACATAGTAGCCCACGTCTGCAATTTTCAAAAGTTGGTGGTCTACATTGATAAGCTGTTTGTCTAAGTCAATGTCAGCTTCCGTCAGTCCGCAGAGTTCCGAAATGCGAAGCCCTGTCCCTAACAGTATGATAATCTCGTCGTAGTATTTCTGATAGACTTTATCATGCTGCACAAAGGACAGAAAAGCCGCTTCCTGCGTAGGGGATAGAGGTTCCTTTGGTTCCGTATCATCTTCAAGGACGGTGTTCAACTGGAAGTCAAATGGATTTTTACGAATACAATCGTCCTGTATGGCTGTGTAAAAGGCAGCCTTTAAGGAACGCTTGTGGTTGTTAATAGTCTTGAAGCCGTAACCTTTTTCTTTCATGCGTAACGCCCATTCCTTTGCGTCGGAGAGCTTCACATTTTCAATCCGACAGGCTCCAAGTTTATCCTCCTGCAAAATCCGCATGAGCTGTTTTCGCCCCTGCTTTGTACCATGCCGCACATTTGCCCGGTGGCGTATCTGCTTTGCGTAGAGTTGGCAGACCGTCATTTTCTTTCCGATATGGTCGATACCGTCGTCAAGGTCTTTTTGGATTTCTTTCTCTTTTTCCCTCAACGCTATATCGTCGCGCTTTCCTGCCGGGGTTTTGTCCGTAGGCACTAACTTCCAAGAATAAACAAACTGCGGTTTCCCAAAGGTATCTATATATTTGTAGGCATATCTTCCGTCTTTTCTCTGGCTCTCTCCGGTTCGGAGAATACGATTTTTATTATCCCGTCTTTTTTCCGACATCGTTATGCTCCTTTCCATAATGGAAAGAGCCTTGATATGCTTGACTACATTGTACCACATTCAAGGCTCGATTTCACTATCAGATTGCGTCCACCGTATCAATCATTTTTTCAAACTGCTTACGCTTAATCTGAATACGGTTTCCGTTCATCATTACCCAGTCCGGGACGGGATTTTCTTCTGCCAGTTTCCGCAGCTTGCTTTCTCCGATACGGAAATATTTTGCTGCTTCTTCTATGGTAAGCGTGTACTTTTCCCAAATCGGCACGTCGTTATTGTTCAATTTGTCGTCCCCCTTTCTTAACGGGTCAAAAATCAATCTGTGACATAGGCTTTAATCGGACGGCTATTAGCGTAACCTCATGGGAGTTGCACCCCTCCGGCGGTCTGCCGAAGCCCTACCCATTGCCTGCGACGCTTCTAACGCTCGGACTATGGCTGTAAGGAAGTATCATTATATATTCTGTGCGTTATCGCCCGCAGGGTGCTATCCCTACTTTACGGTGTGGTATTTCTCGCTCGCTTTTCGGTTAAGAAAAAGGTCATGGCGTACCCACCGCATGGCTCGGCACAAAAGGAACGTATCCGATTTGCCTTATGCTGCGTCGCCGTTCTCTTGCGTCGCTTTCTTTGTCAAGGTTCAAAATGGCTGTGCTGCCGCGTCAGCAGCGGAACGGAAAAGGGGGAGTAAAGACGTTCCACCGCCGATTGCGGTTATTTCTCTGTTCTAAAATTGAGGACAGCCATCATCAGTTTGGCTTGCAGCCGTTCCCGAATGTCGTTGTCTATACCAAAATAAACATTTCCACGCTCGTCATATAACTTTCGCATGGATAAACGGGCTATATAACCGCTGAAATGCTGCAAGACCATTTTCATAGCGTCCGGGTCGCCCTTTGTCGCTGCCACAATGACAGGATAAGGAACAAGGGCATTTTCAGGGTAGCCGGGTTGATTACCATTCGTCCCATTCATCAGCATTTTCCTCCAAATATTTTCTTAATTGTTCAAAAGAGCTTGTCCGTCTGTACTGTATTGTACTTCTCGGTGTATTGAGCAACTCTGCAATTTCTGTATCGCTCATTCCCTCGAAATAATACAGCAATATGGCTTTGCGCTTTTCTTCCGGCAAAGTACGGATTGCTTCAAGAAGCAACTTCGGCGTGATTTTCTTTCCGGCTTTTTCAAAGACGGTTTCAGCAGTTTCCCGTTTGAAATATTCATCAAAGGTATGTAGCTGTCGCGCTTCATCTAAGGTCATGTCGGAAAAGGTTACTTCCTTTGCCTTATGTGTACGAAGCTCTCTATGAGCGTCGCACGCTTCATTGTGCAATACCGCATTGCAATACTTCTGAAAAGAACATTGCTTATAAAACTCCCTGCTATTAGGTTCCACATTCTCACCTCCTTTCTCGTTGAAAGTTGGTGGTGCTTCCCCCTTTTCGCGGGGTAATACGGAGCTTTGAAAAAATGCCAAATATTTTCGGAAATTTTTTCAAAAATTTTTTTAAGCATACAAAATGCGCCCGTCCGCAAAAAAACGCGGACAGGCGCATAGGAATAATAAAAAGTATTTAGATGATTTAATAGTTCATATCTAAGGGTAGGAATATCCCCGGTGGCGGTCGGGCTTTTTTTGATAAATCAAAGAATGTAAGAATTTGTTGTTGTGGTTTATAACTCATGGCGGCTACCTCCTAAAGCCGCCATGTCTACATGGTTAAGGGTCGTCGTACAGACAAAAAGAAACGGCGGCTCTGAAAATCAAAGCCGCCGAAATAGAATAGGCGCGTGAAAATATGGCTGCTCTGCGACGGCTTTTTTTCTTTGCCGTCGTCCGGCAGATGTTGGTTGTATCATTACTTATTTTTGATTGTTTTTTTAGATATTAAAATCAAGACAGAAAACAATCCACAAAAGAACAAACTCATAAGGCTAATAATGATTTCTCCAAAGGTGGCAGAATAATAGCCGGAAATATTGAATGTAGCAGTAATAGGATAGCAAGCCGAAAGAACATCGGATATACTTGTGAATAATCCTGCAAAAGAATAAATTACTGTAAAAATCAAAGCAAGCCAATAGCCTTTCTTTATTCTTGATACAACCGCAATAACAGGTGCAATAGCAAAGAAAATCCCAATGCCGTCAAGTAAATAGATTTTGAAAAAACTTAAAATCATTTTGATAGACAAGCCCCTAAAATGTAAAATAACTTCAACTAAAAATGTAATGCCGAAAAGCAGCAAATAAAAGAGTACGCTAAATGCAAAAGTAATAAGTAATTTTGCAATCGTCATTTTAGCTTCACTTATAGGAATTAAACGTAATGATTTAATAGTATCTTCTTGTTCCTCACGACAAATCATATAGCTCCCCAAAAGTGCAATAACCGCAGGAAGAACAAAAAAAGTTGCTAAAGACTGTGCTGCGTTCATAAACCACCCTGCGTCATCTATATAGCGTTTTTCCCCAAAAGAAAACTGCCCTTGAGTAAAAACAATAATTGCAACCATAATAACTGCGAATATGGCGACCAACACAATTTTTGAACGTCGGAGTTTTTGATGTTCTGCCCAAATCAATTCTTTCATCATTCAATCACTCACTTTCTATGCTTTAAGGAAATGTACGCAAATACGATAGAAACAATAGTCCATATACCGATACAAAAAAGTGCAGCCGGAATATTGACTTCCTGTGCCAAAATAACACCGGGAATATCTCGCATGATAATTGCTGTTGCACTGGATAGAGGGTGTAGGTACATATTAACCATAAGCAAAATAAAGCTAAGAAAGGTGTAAACCAGTGTCACACATACAGGGAGTATATAGTTCTTCCCGGCAGCTGCAACCGCTAAAAGTGGTAATATGGAAAATGCGGTAAGTATGGCGATTTCAATACATTTCTTAAATAGATAACTGATACTATTCCATTCAAAGGTTATATAACCGGGAAGCATACCGAAAAATACAGACGCTATGGCTGTAAGCAACATAAAACAAACGGAATAAGACAGTACAACAATAAATTTGCTAAAAAAATATCCTGTCTTGCTAATCGGTATAATCCACAACTGTTTGAGCATATCGTTTTGATTTTCGTCATACATGAGCATAGTAGAAACCAAACCCAATACAACAGGAAGTATAATCCAAGCTGTATAGCTGAATGTAGTCCACTTATAAAATTGTAATGGTTCAATAACTGTTTTATCAGCACTTCTGAAATAAAAAACTGCAAGAAGTGGCATGAAAAGAGCGGATAACAGCATTAACACAATAAATTTTTTTCGACGCAGTTTAAGAAACTCTGCCTGTATCAGCCTAAGCAATTCCTTCTCCTCCTGTGATTTTTTTGAAATAGTCCTCTAATGTATCATTGCATAGCTGAGAACTGATAACAGCTATATCCTGTACCACAAGAGCTTTATTGACAGCAGCCATATCCAACGAAGTGTCATAAATCCGCAGGGTGTGTTCGTCCTGTACGGAATATTCGGTAACCCCAAACTGCCTTTCCAAAACAAGAGAAGTTTTCGGTATATCAGAAACTTGCAGAAGTATATACTTACTGTTTTTCTTTTGTAGCTCATTCATGCTGTTTTCTTCCAGTAGTACACCATGGTCAATAATGCCGATGTCATCAGCCAGTAGTGCAATTTCGGACAGAATATGACTGGAAATAAGAATTGTTTTTCCGCGCTCGATACTTAAAGTCTTAATAAAGTCCCTTACTTCTGCAATGCCTATCGGGTCAAGACCGTTTGTGGGTTCATCTAAGATTAGCAGTTCAGGGTCATGTAAAATAGCATTTGCTATTCCAAGACGCTGCTTCATTCCAAGAGAATACTTGCTAAACAATTTTTTGTCCCGATAAGGCAGACCGACAATCTCCAAGGCGTTTTTTACTGCATTTGGCGCAGCAGTACCGCGCAGTTTTGCAAATATCTCCAAGTTTTCCGTACCTGTTAAATTCGGATAAAAGCCGGGTGTTTCAATAATAGCACCAATCCGGGGATATACTCTTTTTTCCCTCCCTTTGATATTTTGACCGAATACGTCTACTTCGCCGGAAGTAATATCGGTCAACCCCAAAATCATTTTCATAATTGTGGTTTTACCCGCCCCATTACGCCCCAACAGCCCATATATCTGTCCTTGTTTCACATGGATATTAACAGAATTGACTACCGTTTGCTCTCCATAAGTTTTTGTCAGTTGTTTTGTTTCAATTACATATTTATTCATCATATATCCTCACTTTCAATAGGTCTGTTTCCGCAATGCAAGTACGGAAACAATGGCTGAAATACTTCCAATTACCAAAAGAGAAATTAAACAGATATTCGGAGATATAGTTATTTCTATTCCTCCCGCCCATTTCTTAACCATTTCTGCTGCGTCAGATGAAATATAGGGATAAATTCCCATAACACTCGCCAGTGGGTGCAGTCCCATAATCCCCGACGGAATAAGCACGACAGGCACAAGATAAAGTAATGCAGCCCCAATCGGTAGAACATATCCCTTTGCCAATGTTGCTAAAAAAATAACGGGGAGCATTGCAAGTGGAACTAACACGCCACCGGCTAAAAATAATAATCCCGCCTGTAAAATTGTTTCCGTATTCAAATCTGTAAAGCCGCCTGCAAGAAAGCCGCCAAGAATACAGATTGCAAAAGTAAGCAGACATAGTGCTAATGACATAAAAATTACCACTGCTATCTTTGAAAAATAAAGTTGCGTTTTGGAAATCGGAATAATCAGAAGTCCTTTTAAGGTATCATTTTTCTGTTCATCAAAGAACAATGTGGTTGCAAACATACTCAACACAATAGGCAGAAACAAACTTGTAAGGTTCTTAAATGCCAATGTGTATAAATCACTAAAACTATTCATTAGTGAGCTACTTCTTGATATACTGAAAGCACGTTCAACTGCGAATATTCCTAAAATTGCAGTTAGAATAAAGATACCTAAGACTGTCTTATTGCGTTTCCATTTCAGCATTTCAGTAGAAATGATAGTCATTGTCTTTTCCTCCTTTCTACCTCCCATTATATAGTATCAACCTTGCCATAACCTTGCCGAAACCTTGCTTTTTTCTTGTTTTATAGCAGGAAAGCCCCGCATTATTTACAGGGCTTTGGGAAGCAATATAGTAAATACAGTCCCTTTATCAGAGCTGTTTTCAGCGGTAATGGTTCCTTTGTGAACACTGATAAGCTCTTTAGCAATCGCCAGTCCTAAACCATTTCCCTTTGCAGACCGCGACTGGTCGCACTGGTACATTCTTTCAAAAATATGTGGCAGCTTATCGGGAGCTATTCCTTTTCCATTATCTGAAATTATAATTTTAGCTTGTTGTATATCTTCACAAATATGCAGTGCCATTTTATTTCCCGCACTATGGATAATAATATTTTGAAAAAGATTGTTAAGTACGCGGGTATATGCGTTTACATCTATGTGAATAAAATACTCTGTTTCGGGTATGACAAACTCATATTCAAAATGATTGCTTTCTAAGACGGGAATCCAATCCGCTATAATGTTGCGGGATAACTCGTTAAGGTCAAATTTTTCAAAATGAAAAATCTGCTCTCCGGAATCCAGTTTTACCCATTCAAACAAATTTTCCACAAAGGATTTCATATAGTGGGCTTTTTCATGTGCGACATGGATATATTCGTCCTTTTCCTCTCCAATAACAATTTTGTTTTCAACCGCTTCCAGATAACCTACAAGAGAAGCAAGCGGGGTCTTTACATCATGTGAAAGACTTGTCATCAGCCGTTTATATGCCTGTTCAGATTGTCTTTGCCGTATAAGCTGCGCCTGACTGTTTACTGCTATTTTGTTAATGTCATAGCAAATTGTTTTTGTCATATCGTTTTCGCCTGCTAAAATACGTCGGTTCAAATTCCCGCCCTTTATATCCTCTAAGGCGTCTTTTATCAGCGCAAGCTGTGTCCGCACACGCCGTAAGACAAAAAGGAGATACATAATAATAAGCAGCATAAGGGCTATCACTATGAAAAGATAAACATTTATATCCATGTTACGCCTCCTTGTTAAAACGGTAGCCGACACCCCGGACAGTTAAAATGTAAAAGGGGTGGTCGGGGTCTGGCTCAATCTTTTTCCTTAATTTGCTAATAAAAGACATAATATTGCTATCATCAAAAGCGTATTCTTCCTCCCATACCTGTGAATAAATTTGTTTTTTGGTAAATACTCGTCCTTTGTTGGAAGCAAGAAAGAGAAGTAAATCAAATTCTTTTCCTGTAAGCAAAACGGGAATATCTTTGACCGTAACTGTACGATTTAATTTGTCAATTACCATATCTTTCAACGATATGCTGTCTATGTCTGCCGTAAAGGGGTTTAAGGTGGTATATCGCCGGATAAGGGAATTGACACGCGCCAAAAGCTCGTTAATACCAAATGGCTTTGTCAAGTAGTCGTCTGCTCCCAGTCGCAGACCGAAAACCTTATCTTCTTCGCTGCTTTTTGCAGTAAGCATAAGCACCGGGATATTGCTTGTATCTCTAATTTTTTGGAGAATCTGAAACCCGTCTATATCCGGCAGCATTACGTCCAAAATAATAAGGGAATAGCTATCTTTATTTTCATCAATTAGACGAACCCCCTCAATACCGTTATATACAGTTACGGCTGATAATTTTTCCTGCTCTATGCACTTTTTCATAAGAGCGCAAAGCTCTTTATCATCATCTATAATCAAAACTTTATTCATGGTGCAGCTCCTTTCCTCGTTTTGTTCTCCCGTCAATCGGTTTTTCAGCGTCCTTTGGTATCAGCCACATATATCCAAGTTTTGAAACACCCGGTATGCGGTTTTCTCTGCAAAGTACCTGTACCCGCCTTTCAGAAATTCCCCATTTCTTCGCTGCTTCGGGGCAAGACATATATTCCATAACACCCAAGTCCTTTCTACAAATCATATCAGTATAATTATAGTCGGACATACGAATAATAGCAAGTATATAAATATGAATTATTATGGCTAATTAGTGGAACTGTATAGACATATCCAAGAAGAAAGGTGAACAGTAAAATGTAACTGGGTGAATAAATATGGCAAAAAGACCAGTAGAAAAATATGACTTCAAAGCCTTTGGAGAAGCGATAAAAGCTGCGCGGACAGGACGCAAGGAAAGCCGCAAACAGGTAAGTGATGAAATGTATATTTCCCCTCGCTACCTTGCGAATATTGAGAATAAAGGACAGCACCCCAGTCTGCAAATCTTTTTTGAGCTTATGCTCCGTTACAATATATCCGTAGACCAGTTTCTTTTAGATACGCCCGTCGGAAAAGATACAAAGCGGCGGCAGCTCGACGCTCTGCTTGATGATATGAGCGATAACGGCATACGGATTGTAACAGCAACCGCAAAGGAAATTTCAGAAGTCGAAAAAGAGGACAAATAGAAACGTCCGGCAAAATTGAATATGGATTTTCGGAAGCGTTGTAATCTTTTTTGAGATTGCAGCGTTTTTCTTTTGCATAAGTTCGGCAAAATGGTTTTTTCTCCGTAGAGGGAAATAAGGACATAAAAGATAAAAAACTTTCTTAGCAAGCATAGGAAAAGAGTACCCTTTTCCGTATTTTCGCCCTCCCGCCCTGCGGTGCGTCGGTTAAAAATTGCTTGTTGGGAAGTGTCCCAAACCCTCGGAATGGAAAGGAACGATTGCATGAACGGACGCAAAAGAAAAGTACAAATCAAATTCTATGTAACAGAGGAAGAACGGGCATTGATTGAACAGAAAATGAAGCTCGTCCCTACCCAAAATATGGCGGCGTATCTTCGCAAGATTGCCATTGACGGGTATATCATTCAGACAGACCATAGCGACATAAAAGCCATGACAGCGGAGATACAGAAAATCGGGGTCAACGTCAATCAGATTGCAAAGCGTGTCAATGCGACAGGCAGCGTCTACCAAGAGGACATAGAGGAAATAAAGGGGGTGCTTGCGGAGATATGGCGGTTACAAAGATTAAGCCTATTAAAAGCACGTTGAGCAAAGCCCTTGATTATATCCAAAACCCGGATAAGACAGACGGGAAAACGCTTGTGTCCTCCTTTGGGTGCAGCTATGAAACGGCAGATATTGAGTTTGAATATACTTTGTCGCAGGCTCGGCAGAAAGGGAACAACTTAGCCTTTCATCTGATACAATCGTTTGAACCGGGAGAGGTGGACTGTGAGAAAGCCCACACAATCGGAAAACAGCTTGCCGACGCGGTAACAAAGGGACAGCATGAATACGTCTTGACTACCCACATAGACAAAGGGCATATCCATAACCATATCATTTTTTGTGCGGTCAACTTTGTTGACTACCATAAGTACAATTCCAATAAGCGCAGTTACTACGGCATACGGAACATAAGTGATAAGCTGTGCAGGGAAAACGGGCTGTCCGTTGTCATTCCGGGTAAAGGCAGTAAGGGAAAAAGCTATGCAGAATATCAAGCGGAAAAGACGGGAACAAGTTGGAAAGGCAAGCTAAAAATTGCCGTTGATACACTTATCCCCCAAGTAGCAAGTTTTGAAGAATTATTGCAGCGGTTACAGGCGGCGGGCTATGAGATAAAGCCGGGAAAATATATCTCCTGCCGCGCTCCCGGACAGGAACGCTTTACCCGCTTAAAAACCCTCGGTGCAGATTATACAGAGGAAGCAATCAAAGAACGGATTGCAGGCAAGCGCACAAAGGCAGCGAAAGCTCCCAAAGAGCAGCGCGGCGTATCGCTGCTTATCGACATTGAAAGTAGTATCAAGGCACAAGAGAGCCGGGGCTATGAACAGTGGGCGAAAATCCATAATCTGAAACTGGCTGCAAAAACTATGAATTTCTTGACAGAACACAAGATTGAGCAGTACGCGGATTTAGTCAGCCGGATTGAAGAAATAAATGCGGAAAATGAAAAGACAGCAGACGCATTAAAGAGCGTGGAGAAACGTCTTGCAGACATGGCGGTGCTGATGAAGCACGTTACCACCTACCAAAAAACAAAAACCGTCTATGAAGCATACCGCAGGGCAAAGGATAAGGACACATACCGGGCAAAGCAGGAAAGCAGTCTGATACTCCATGAAGCGGCGGCAAAGGCATTGAAAGCGGCGGGCGTTACCAAGCTCCCCAATCTTGCCGCCATGCAGGAAGAATACGGGAAGCTCCAAGCGCAGAAAGAAGCCCTTTACACTGATTATGGCAAGCTGAAAAAACAGGTCAAGGAATACGACGTTATCAAACAGAACATAGACAGTATTTTAAGACTGGAAAAAGAACCGGAACGGGGCAGGGAAACCGAACGCTTACAGTAGAAATATCTATAAAAGCGTGGTAGGATAAAGGTATTCCAATATAGACAGGAGCGTGAAAACATGGCAGACCAAACGATACCCGATTATGAAACCATAAGCGCCGCCGTTACCGGAGAAACATGGGCGGTGGAAAAGGTGCTTATGTGCTACAAGGACGAAATCGACAGGCAGGCAACTGTAAAGAAACGTCAGCCGGACGGAACATTCAAACTGGAAATTGATGAAGATATGCGCCAGTATATCACAATGAAGCTGATAGAAGCCCTCCCCCAGTTTCCCCTTGAAGAAATGGAAAGAGAGGAAAAAAGAAATCGGGACAAAAAATCATAAAAAGGTAGACGGGAAGCTGCTGCGGACAGATAAGCAGTTCCGGCATTTGAAGCAACGGCAGAAAGAAACTATCAGTACATGGCTTTATGAGGAATACCGCCGTCTTTGGATAGAAAAGGGACAGGAGCCGCATAAGTACAACAACCGGGAAATCGTTGCCGCTGTTATGGAACGGATAGAAGCTGCGGGGATATGGCTGCCGGAACAGGAAGTAACAAAATATTTTTACCGCAGGAAAACCCATTACCGGAACCGGATAGAAAAAGAATTACAGCCGAAGCCGGAAATGCAGGATAAAGACAGTCAGACACAAAAAGAACAGGGCGCAGGAAGCCAGTAATGACCTCCCGCACCCTGTTCTTTTATATAGGTACTGATTTTAAAATGTTACGCAGTAGAACCCCCATTTTAAGGGAAAAGGTATTCTGTATCGCCTATGCCAGTTTCACGTCATTTATGCCCTGGAAATCAAGGCTTTTTTTGCCCTTATCGCGTAACCGCCGCACGCCGTTTCCTCATGCGCTCGGCTGCCTGTCTGCGGGTAATCCGCTTCCGGCAGTCCGGGCAGTATTTGACGCTGTTCGATTTTGATACAAAGAACGTGCCGCACTCGGTACAACGCTTTTTGTCCTCTGTCTTGAAAAGCTCTGCATACAGTAGCTTATCAAGAGGAAGTACGGCAATTTGAAACCACTTGCATAAAAGCGAACAGGAAATGAGCTGCGGGCAGACACATTCCTCCCCGTCGTCCAGTAAGATACAGTGTCCGCGCTCGCAGTTGCAGCACTCCTTTTTTACAAGGCTGTTGACTTTTCGGCTCTGTGGCGGCGTAAGCCGCTTACCCCCGGTCATACTTCATCAGCGGCGAAAATGGCAAGCTCCGCATACTCGTTTTCTGTTAGCGGGGAAATTTTCTGTAAGGTGCGTTCTGCAAAGGGGCGCATATCCTCGTCCATGAACGGCAGCGCAGCCGTCATATTTTCCATAAGCTGTGCTTTGCTTCCCTCATGGTAAATACTCAACAGGTTCATTTCTTCAACGGTCAGTCTAATCATGCTCATACCTCCAATTCGTGATGTTTTGATTTTGCTGTCTTTTTCGGGACTTTTGGGGATTTTTCTGTTTGTAACTGCGCCCGGACAGAGGGAGGGGACTGTTTCATCTCTTTCTTCCTCTCGCTTTTATCTATCAGCGCATAAACGCCATGCCTGCCCTCCAACGTAGATAAGGAAAGGCTTTTGTAAGGGAGCATGGAAAGCAGCCGTTCCATATCCTTATCCGTTGCCAGTGGAACAAAGTAGGGAGAAAGTTCTACCGCACAATGGGTCTTTTCGGGGCTGTCCGGTTCTCCAAGCCCTTTTACATTTTCCACAATCCGGCGGGCTTCTGTTTCAATCTGTCTATCATGCAGGGCGGCGATATGTAACTGAAAATCCCTTTGCGTATGCGGTGTTCGTTTTTTCTGCTGTTCCCTCAAAAGGCTTTTTAAGGCTTCCGGGTCGTTTGGCTGTGCTTCAAAACGTATAAACTTTCCAAGTTGCGGGTCAGTGTCCCCGTCAAAATATTGTCCGGCAGGCTTTGTCAGCTCCCCATGCTCATAAATCAGCGTGTAGTTGTCGGCAGGGATTGATTTTTCGATTACTTCCCGGAAATGCTGCAAATAATCCAGTTCATAAAGATTGCCCTTGATTTTTTCCTGCTCTGTGCCTGTCAGTTCCACCGCATAGGCAAGGATAGTATCGCGGGTCTGTTCCCCGTAAAACCGCCATGTATTATGCTGCCTTGTGTCCTTTAGAAAAACGTCCCGTTCCCGGAAGCAGCACGTCCCGGACGGGCGGGAAAACCACAAAAGCCGTTTGTCCTCCGGGATAAGGCTTACCGCCGCTTTCCGCAAAATCTGTTTGTCTATGTCAAAATCGCTCTGATAAAAAGCGGTGTTCTGTTTCATTATGGCTTCAAGGGAAGCAATAACGTCCACATTTTCAAATTTTTGTAACTTCATAGGTCAGCTCCTTTCCAAATCCTGTGTTTTCTGTCTTGCCTGTTTCTTCGGTGCCTGTTCTTTCGCTGCTTTAAGCTGCGCCCGGATAGAGGACTTTTTCTCCGGCTCTGCCTGTTTCTTTTCTGCTTTGAGGGCTTCGGCGTATTCTGCAAGGGAAATCTGTCCTCCGGCTTTTGCTTTTTCTTCCAGTTCCGTAGCGGTCGGGGTGTTGTTTATCTGCCCGTCAATCATGTTGTAATTCTGCTCGGTGGTCTGTTCGGCAGCTTTCAGATAATTTTCCGGCTGCAAAAACTCCGGCACGTCCTTATAACCGAAGCTGTCTACATAGTGGGCGGTGTCCTGTCCGTTCTGATGAAGTACCACCACGTCGGAAACGGAAAGGCTGTGTCCCTTAAAATCTTTCGGGTGGTCGATATTAAAGCGGGTGTAAATATCTTCAAGGGAAGTCCCCGGCGTAAGAGGTGCGGAATAGACAAGTGTATAGTTTTTCGCGTCTACCCGGTGTCCGGCGGCAATCAGACGGTCGTAAGGCTCAAAACGCAAGTCCCTTGTTTCGTCCCCGCCTTTTATCTGATAAATGGAAAAGGTGTCTTTATCCTGTGGGGCTTCCTGCTCCGGCTGCCCTTGTGCGAATTGTTCCTGTGCAGCTACCTTTTGCGCCCGGATATGCGCCCGCTGTAACTCGGTAGGCTTTTCCCCGGTAAGAGGTGCAATCGCCTTGACATAATCAGCCGCATAATAGGCGTTACTGGTAAGCTGCCGCTGCCATACCCCGGCTTTTGGCGACCAACGGAAGCCGTTGCTTTTTAAGGCTTCCCGCGTAGCTTCGTCCGGCTTATCCTCAAAGAAGATTTGCAGACGGTTCGCTTCGGTGTTTGCTTCCACCTTGCCGCCGTCGAATTCCCAACCCACAAAACCGATTTCTTTTTGCTGTGAAAGGGATTTGATACGGTCTTTCACGCGCCGGATTTCCGCGCTGTTGTTGGATAACGCCCAAGTCGCAAAGGGCTTGTCCTCCAAATGCCAACTGCTCGCCATGTCCGCTTTTAATTTTTCAAGCTGTTCCGGCAACAAATGCGGGCAGCCGTCAAGGGTCTTGTGCTTACGGTAATAGGCGTTTACGGCTTTCATGGTTTCCTGTGATTTTTCAAGGCTTTCCAGTTTCTTTTCTAACTTCTGTACTGCCTGCGGGTCGTCTGCACTGATACCGCCCATGCCGGTACTGCGGATTTTATCAAGAAGTCCTTGTATGTCCTGCCATTCCCGGTAATTGCTGTCGCGGGCTGCGTTCTGCTTTTCTTTCTTCCTTGTGGGGAAGTTAGAGCCGCCCGCAATGAGGATAGAGGGAACACGCGCGTCAATCTCATAGCCTTTGTTCATGTTCGCCGCCAGTTTCCGGGCGTAGGTGTCAAGCAGGCTGTCGATTTTCTCATGGTACATCGGGTCTACCCGCTGTTTCTGCCTTTCTGCAAGCTGTACGGCTTCATCTACATAGTGCCTGTATTCAGCCGTCGCGCTGCCTTGCTTATAATCGGAAAAACTGTTTGCGTCCTTTGCACGTTTGGCGGCAGCTTCGTTGATTGTGTAATAAGGTGCGGCGGGTGCAGCTTGTTCCGGCTGTGGTGCTTCGCTGCTTGCGCCTGTATCAGCTTCCGGCTCGGTCTGTGCTTCTTTTTCCTGTACCGGGGCTGTTTCTTCGGGAAGCTCCGGCGCGGCTGCTTCTGCTTCGGGCTGTATGGTAGCTTCCTGTGGGGTCTGTGCCTGTTCGGTGGTCTGTTCCTTATCCTGTGCCTTTTGGATTTCTGCAAAATGTCCGTCTATGGTATCAATCAGACTTGCGGCGGTGCTGCGGATTGTTTCAAGAGAGCCTTTCAGTTCTGCAAGTTCTTTTCCGCTGCTCCACCCGGCGATATATCCAAAGGAATAGTCCGACGTATCAAGCCCGTAGTGTTGGCAAACGGCATAGGCGACGCTTTCTGCCTGTACCTCGCGGGTGCGGCGGTCGGGACGTTCCGGCGCGTCTTTGTCTATGTCATGGAGTGTCGCATGGGCAATTTCATGGATAGCGGTCTTGATATTCTGCAATTCGTCCATGCCCTCGTTGATGAGAATACACTTTTCCTCATAATTGCAGCGTCCTTTTATACTGCCGCTTAGTGCTTCAAATCCCATAGCAAAGGGGGAAGTTTTTTCAAGGGCAGCGAAAAAATCCTGATACTGTTCCACGTCGCCCGTAAGCTCCTTTATCCCAAGGTCGGGCAACTCCTTACCCTCGGTCTGCGACACGTCAAAAACAGATACCACACGAAAGGCGGGGATTTGGATTTCCTTTTCCTCGGTAACGGCTTTCCCGTTCTTATCGAAAACAGGCTTTTGCGTGTCCGGGTCGATTTTTTCCACCTGTTTCTTAACGGTAAAGGGCGCGGGCGCAATTATCTTGATAGCTTTTTCCCCCGGCTTTACATGGCGGTCAAATTCCTTTTCCCATTGTTTATAGCCTTTTACAAGGTTGCCGCCCTGCATGGCGATAAGGATTGTATTGTTTAGGCTGTAATCATGGAATTTAGACATAGTACGCAGATAGTCGGCGTAACGGTCGCTTTCATAAATCCCCAAAATGCCCTGTTCCAGTCGGTCGGTAATCTCTTTCATTTTGTTGGCGGGCTTTTCGGAAGATAGGATAATCGGGAGAACCGGGGGCTGCTCTGTGGCAGTGGTCGGTATGGCTGCGGCAGCGTCAAGGTCTGCCTGTTCCTTTTCCTGTACTGGCGGCTGCGGTGTTATCCGATATTCCTCCGGCACGTCCCGTCCGTCATACCACTGTGTAAAGGTGTTGCGGTTGTTGTAGATATATCCCTGCTCGGTAAATCTGCCCCCGTCATTGATAGCAGCGTCCCGCCCGTATTCCTCATAGAGAAAATAGTTTTTTGCTTCTTCCGGCAGCTCCAACTCGTCCAGTTCTTCAATCAGATAATGCCCGTAATCTTCCTCGGTTTTTACGGACGGATAAATCCAGTAACAGTCAAGATTTTGTGCAAGGTTTATAATGTCCTGCAAGTCCCTTGTATGGTCGCCGTATGTGATAGCCGCAGCAAATTTTTCCCGGTCGTCGTCAAACTGCATTTTCAAAAGCTCGCCCAAATAGTTCAGTTCGTCAAGGCTTTCAAGCTCGGTCAATTTCCCTGCCAGTCCCGGAATAGAGGACTGATATTCTGTGATGTGCAGCTCCCCGTAGTTTTTGCCGTCTATCCCGATACGGTCAAAGACTTCTCTCAAATGTTCAGCAGTCGTGGGGAATGATACCCATTCGCCCGCAGGTCTGCCCTCGGTGTACTTTCCAAGATTAGAAAGATACCCGCTTAAAATCGTTTCTTCCATGCGCTCACTCCTTTCTTTCTCAATCATGCGGTGCATAAGCTCGTAGTCCTCCATGCTCATGCTCCCGTCAAATAGATAGGGGTCGGGTTCTTCGCCGCCCCGGTAGGCTTTTTCAGAAAAAGGCAGCCCCGCAGCGTGGGCGGCGGCTCTTGCTTCCTCGATAAGCTCCGGCGGCAGCCTGTCGTCGTGGGCTTCGATAAATTCCCCGATATTGCTATATCCGTTTTCGTAGTGGCGGCGCACCCCGGCGGTCAGTTCGTCAAGGTTCCTGTCCTCGCCAAGATAGCCGGAATAATAGCCGTTTACCACAACGGCGGCAGGGTCAGCCTGTTTGATTTCTTCCATGCGGCTTCTGTCCTCCGGGTAGAGAATATCGCCCATTTCAAGGTGGAAATATTCCGCGTTCCAAGAACGTCCCGTTTTCCAAAACGCCACCCAAGCGATACCGTCCCTTAATTCTTCTTGATAGTCTTTTACGGTGTCCCGTAAATTTGCCATGTGTAACCTCCTTTCCCAAAGGCAGCGCGGACGCTGCGCTTTCCAGTTTCATCATTCAGTACCCCGCGCCCGCGTTTTTGCCAAAGAGTTTAGATATTTTTTCAAGATTTCAGAGGGTTTGGGAAACTTCCCAACAAGCAAAAATCCCCGCCGTTCTCGGTAGAGAAAGCAGGAATTTTACGGAAAAGGGTACTCTTTTCCTATGCTTGCTATTCAGTTATTTTTTCTTCGGAAGCTCCACCCGGTAGTTGACATATTTCCCGCCCGTATCAGCCAATACGATAGTTCCGTCGTAGGTTTTGCCCGTCTTTGGGGAATAGAGCTTCTTCACATTTACCTTGCCGGATTGTAAGAGTGCAGCGGCAATCTTCGGGGAAAAGGCTACTTTGCGTTCCTCAAAGAAGCGGTCATTTTTCCACATGGTAAAGATACATTCCTTGTTGCTGCAATAGTAATTCTTCTTGCCCTCATAGACAGGAGAACCGCAGCGGGGGCAGCTTCCCAACGCTTCCCGTTCCGGCTTGAACATCTGCGCCTTATCATCAGAAAGAAACGGGTACGTCTTTACCAGTTCCCGCGCCATATCCTCAATACCCTCCATAAATGCGGCGGGGTCTGCCTTGCCTTTTGCAATCTGCGTCAGATTGTTTTCCCATTCTGCGGTAAGCTGCGGGCTTGTCAGAGTGTCCGGCAGGACGCACACAAGGTTGATACCGTCTTTTGTGGGAAGTAGCTGCTTGCCTTTTCGCTCCACAAAGCCGCCCTTTACCAGTTTTTCAATGACAGCGGCGCGGGTGGCGGGAGTTCCAAGCCCTTTGCGTTCTGCGTCCGGGTCGGTGTCCTCGCTTCCGGCGCGCTCCATAGCAGAGAGCAGCGACGCTTCGTTGTGGGGTTTTGGCGGTATGGTGTCATGCTCCGTTACCGTTGCCGCCGGATTGTCAAAGGTCTGCCCCTCGGTAAATGGCGGCAGGGTCTTTTCGGTGTCGCTGTCTGCGTCGTCCGTTTCGGGCTTGTTCTTTAAGGCTGCCCGGTAACGGCGGTCAATCTCTTTCCACCCGTCGTACAGCACTGTTTTTCCCTTTGCGGTAAAGGACTGTCCGGCACATTCAAATGTAGCCGTAACCGCTTCAAAGGTATGTACTGCGGCGGTCGCCATGAGCAGACGCGCCCCGGCAAGGGTAAGGATATTCCTTTCGCTTTCCGGCAGCGCGGCAAGGTCGGTCTTTGCAAGCTCCATAGTCGGGATAATGGCATGGTGGTCTGATACCTTTTTACTGTTCAGCACTTTTGCAAGCTCCGGCGCAAAGTCCATGCCCGCCATAAAAGAAAATTTCCCACAAAGCAGCTTGATAATGCCCGCCGCTGTGTCGCCCATGTCGTCGGTCAGAAATGCGCTGTCGGTTCTCGGATAAGTAAGCAAACGCTTTTCATACAGGGCTTGTGCAAGGTCAAGGGTCTGCTTTGCGGTATATCCGAACAGGCGGTTTGCTTCCCTCTGCAAAGAAGTAAGGTCAAAGAGCTTCGGCGGGGCTGCGGTCTTTTTCTCTTTCACAAGGGAAGTACAGACTGCTTTTGACGCTTCTCAAGCAGCTTTCAGCCTGTCAGCTTCGGAACGGTCAGACAGTTTTTCGCTTGCAGCTTCCGCGCCGGATAAGGACAGGCGCACATGATAGTATTTTTCTTTCTTGAACGTGGTAATCGCCGCGTCCCGGTCAACAAGCATTTTTAAGGTCGGGGTCTGTACGCGTCCCACATTCAAGGTATGGTTGTAAAGGACAGAAAAAAGACGGGTGGCGTTGATACCGATTAGCCAGTCAGCCTTTGCCCTGCATAATGCGGAAGCAAAGAGCGCGTCGTATGCTTCGCCGTTCTTCAGATGAGAAAAGCCCTCTTTGATAGCAGCTTCTTCCATTGAGGAAATCCACAAGCGGCGCGTGGGCTTCCTGCACCCGGCAACTTCGTAGACAAAACGGAAAATGAGTTCTCCCTCGCGCCCCGCGTCGCAGGCATTGACGACTTCGGAAACGTCTGCCCGGTGCATAAGTTCCTTTAAGGTCTTGAATTGCTTTTCCTTGTCAGAAGCAACGGTGTACTTCCATTCCTGCGGCAAAATCGGTAAGCTGTCATAGCTCCACTTTTTATACTGCTCCCCGTAGGCGGCAGCTTCGGAAAGCCCTACCAAATGTCCCACGCACCAAGAAACGATATAGCCGCTTCCTGTGAGAAATCCGTCTTTCTTTTCCTTTGCCCCAAGTACGGCAGCGATTGTCTGTGCCACACTGGGCTTTTCTGCGATAACTAAAATCAATGATAATTCCTCCTTTTATCGTTCGGTCTGTCGTTTGTTTTCCAGTTTTCTCATACAGTACCCCACACAAGGGGACTGCCCCTTGTAAGGGCAGCCCGCGCAGCGTGGGGAAGAAAGCTCCGGCGGGGATTTTTCCCGTTTGCCATAGTCCGGCTTCTGTATCATCATCTTTTCAAAGGGATTGTCGGTAAACAGGGTCATACTTCCTCGTCCTCCGTTTCTTCCTCTTTGGAAACTTCCCCGGTATCTGCTTCCGGCTCGTCCTCGTCGTAATCCTCAAAGTCAAAATCTTCAAGGTCGGTGCTTCCTTTCACGTTATGCTTCGGTTTTACAAACTTAAAGTAGTAGAACGCCGCGCCGCCACCAAGCAGCACAAAGAGGACTAAGGCAAGCACCGCGCCGGGATTGCCGTCTTTTTCTTTGGGTTCTTCCGGCTGCTCGGTGGGTGTTGGCGTGGGTTCCTTGCCTGTGCAGCCTGTCAGAGTAGTTGCACATACCGGGCAGGACGTATTTACCTTTCCGACTTCGCATTTTTCCGTACAGTTGCAGACTTCCGGCTTTTTCGTGGCTTCCCCGGTTTCGGTCAGTGTCATAAGGTCGGCTTCGTCCACTTGATTAAGGAAATGTACGGTCTGTTCCCCCTCGGCTGCCCGGTCAATGAGGATATAAAAGTAGTTGCCGCCTTTGGTGGTAACAGTGATAAGCTGCTTATTGCCGCCGAAATCGTCCACCAGTGTTGCGTTGCCCTTTGGGGTAAGGGGCGGCGTTTCCGGTTCTTCCACCACTACATTGCTGTCGTTGGTCGCGTCCTCTGTGGGTGGCTCTGCGGCTGTTCCCTGTGCATAGGCAGGGACAGAAAAACCGCCCATAAGGATAAGGGCGGCACAAAGGGCAGTCATGGTCTGTTTGAGTTTATTTTTCATCTGCATTGTCCTCCTGTTCTTCGTAGTCTGCCGCTTCGGTAGCGGGTGCGGCGTTCATGCCGGGAATACCGCCGCCGGACAGCATAGCATTTAATTCCTGCGGGGTAAGTCGCATAGCGCGTACAAGCTGCACGATTTCAAGGTTTTCCGCTTCGGTTTTCTGCGCTTCCAGTCCTTTTAACTTGTTCTGATACTCTGTGATTTTCTCGCGGGTCTTTGCGATTTCCTTATTGATACGGTCGATTTTGTTGTTTGCCATAAAATAAATTCTCCTTTCTTTTCGGGGCTGCTTACCAGTTCATCAGCCCGTAGCCTTTGATACATTGATAGTTGAGGTCATAGCTTTTAATCTTGCAGGCGTCGCCGGAATTGCCCTCAACGGTATAGACGCGGCTTCCGTCCCTGCCAAGCACAAGCCCCACATGGTCGGCAACGCCGTCTAAATCCCAGTCGAAAAAGATAGCGTCGCCCGGTGCGATATTCTCATAGCCGCGTGCGCCCCATTGTCCCCTTGACTGGAACCAAGGAACGCCCTGCCATTCGCAGCCCGCAAAGCGGGGTTCGCTTTTTCCGGCTTGATTGTAGCACCATGACACAAAGCAGGCGCACCATTCCACGCGGCTGTTAAAGCCGTACCAAGACCAGTAAGGGTAGCCGCCCACGTTTCCGACCTGCTGTTTTGCAAGCTCCATAAGCTCCGGGTTTCCGGGACGTGTGCCGTTTACAAACTCCACGCCGCTTAAATCCTCGGACGGGCTTCCGTCGGGAGAGCCGCCGCCAAAAATCAACGGTTTGTTGCCCTGTGTCTGTAAGTACACCTTGAACATTTCAAACTGCTGTGGGTTCAGCAGTTCTTCCGCAAGGGAAGCAATCGGCTTGTTTGTCAGTTTCACATTTAAGATACGGTATTCGTATTCTTCCTCGTTGCCCTCCTCGTCGGTGGTGGTGCGTATCTCGATTTCTTCCGTCAGCGTCAAGGTGTACTGTAAGCCGAACAGCCGTTTTAGCTCTGCCTGTGCGCTCTGCGGGGTGTAACTCTGCAAAAGGGCAGTCAAGTACGACGCTAATTCGTGGGGGTTATGCCCGATAGTATCAAGGTCATAGCGGTATTCATCATAGCCGCTGTGGGTGCTTTCGATATTGTCAATTTCCTGTTGCAGCTCATTTTCCATTGCAGCATAGCTCTGTTCCGTTGCCACAAGGTCGCTGTCCTCGGACGTGTAGGAAGTCCCTAACACGCTGTTCATGCTGCCGGAAAACATTGCCCCACAAGAGGAAAGCCCTACGGATACCATGATGAACAGAAGCAGCGCGGCGATAGCGATTATCACGCCTGCCGGGTGTCGTCCTGCAAAGGCAGCCGCTTTCTTTGCTGCTGTTTGGGACGCTCCGGCGGCAGCTTTGGCGGTGGCTGCGCCGCTTTTCTTTACGGTTTTTGCATACTGGCGTTTGATTTTCTGTTTCTGCATGAACCGGGAAAAGGGATTGCTTGTAAGCTGCGGGTTCTCCTGCAAGGCTTTGTGATACTGAAAATTGACGTTTGCCTTAAACGCTGCCTGTTCTGCCTTTGCCGCTTCCCGGTAGGGTTTCAGCTTATGGCTGCGGTAGCCCTGTTTTAATTTTCTTGTCCCGTACCTTGCGCCGCGCTCGGCAAGTTCCTCCGATTTGTGCGCGCCCTCCACACCGGAATTATCTTTCTCGACGCTATGGATTTTGTTGTGAACAAAAATACCCGCTTCCTGCGCGGGGTGGGATAACGGGTTACTGTGGGCTTTGCCGCCGGGTATCGGCTTTTCCTGTTCTTCAAAGCGTAAACGGGTCTTTGCCTTTCCGGTGGTTTCCTCAAAGGTGCGCTCTTTTACAAGTTTCTTCTGCTTCGGGAGAGCTGCCTTTGCTGCGTCCAGTTTGTCGGCTGCTTTTTCCGATTTTTTGATGTAGGGTTGCAGTTTTGGCGTTTCCCGTTCCTCGTCGGTAAACTGCAAGCGTGAAGTGGAAGTACGCAAAACAGCCGCTTCCTGTGCTTTCTTGACTGCCTTTTTGCTTGCCTTTCGGGTATGGGCTGCGTCAAGGTGTTCCATGACACGCTCTGCGGTAGCGGTGTCCGGCTGTGAAAAGTCGCTGTCTGCTTCCCGGCTGCTGATACGCTCGGCAGTCTGCTGTGTTTCATTGATTTCCACCGCACCGTCGCGGGTCATTTTCTGCGTGATTTTATCGCGTGGTTTTAACTGTTTCATAGGCTGCTCACTTCCTCCGGCTTCGTCGTCATAATGCGGTAAAGCTCGGTATCTTTCGGGAAATGGTCTACAAAGGGAAGCACCACATTCCCATAAAAGATAAGTCCCTCGCCTGCTTCGGTGTGGGTTACATACTTCATCTGCTGTGGGCTGATATTTAACTGCTTTGCAAGGATAGCCCGGTCGCCCTGTGCCTGATTGAGCATGAGGACAAAATCAGAGTTTTCAAAGATATTTTCCACCTCGCGGGAAGCAAGCAAGTCCTTAATGTTCTGCGTGATAGCTGTGGGTATGCCTCCCCATTTTCTAAAACGCTTCCAAATCTCCACACTGTAAGCGGCGGTCTGTTCCTCTTTTAAGAGCAAGTGAAATTCGTCCATATAGTAGCGGGTAGATTTCTTTTCTGCCCGGTTAATGGTAACGCGGTTCCATATCTGGTCTTGCACAATGAGCATACCTAACTTTTTGAGCTGCTTCCCAAGCTGCTTAATGTCAAAGCAGACAAGGCGGTTAGAAAGCTCCACATTCGTTCTGTGGTTGAATACGTTAAGACTGCCGGAAACATACAGCTCCAATGCCGCTGCAATGCGGGCAGCTTCCGGCTCCGGCTGTTTTAACAGCTCGTCGTAAAGGTCGCCCAAGATAGGCATTTTTGCCGGGTCGGGGTCAGCAAGGTAGTCCCGGTACACATTCCTTACGGCGCGGTCAATGACGGTCTTATCAACGGGCTGCAAGCCCTCCTTGCCGCCAATGACAAGCTCGCAGAGGGACAGGATAAAATCACTTTTCAGTGCAAGGGGGCTGTCGTCCTCGCTGTAATTAAGGTTCATATCCATAGGGTTCACATACTGGGGCTTGCCGTCCATGCCTTTCCCGGTCGGGGATAAGCGTATCACTTGCCCGCCAAGCCGCTTGACAAGGGCAAAATACTCGGCTTCCGGGTCGCAGATAAAAATATCATCGTCAGTAATGAGAAAGGCGTTTGTGATTTCCCGCTTTGCCGCAAAGGATTTTCCGCTGCCCGGTGTTCCCAAGATAAGCCCATTCGGGTTTTTAAGCTGCTTGCGGTCGCAGAGTATCATGTTGTTGCTTAAAGCGTTCAGCCCATAATACAGGGCAGACCCGGTCTGAAATAGCTCCTGCGTGATGAACGGGATAAAAATAGCGGTGCTTGATGTGGTAAGTCCCCGTTGTATCGGGATAAGGTTCTCCCCCAAAGGGATAGAGGACATCAGCCCCGCTTCCTGCTGATAGTCAAGACGGGTCAGGGCGCAGTTGTATTTCTGTGCAATGCCCGCCGCCGCGAAAATGTCATTTTCCAGTTTCCGCTTCGTGTCTGCCATGTTTACCACAAGGAACGTGAGAAGAAACATTCGCTCGTTGCGGCTCTGTAAATCCTGCAACAGGTTCTTTGCTTCATTTCCAAAGGTGGCAAGGTCGGACGGGATTATATCCATATCGTAACCGCTTCTAACCGCTTTTTTCTGTTCCTCAATCTTCATCTTGTCAAGGTCAGTGATTTTGCGCTTAATGGTCTTGATTGCTTCCGACTGGTCGATACTTTTAATGTGGAGATTGACAATAACGCCTGTTTCCAAGTCCAACATATCCGCTAAGATACGGTCGTTTAACTCCGGGGCAAGGATTTCAAGGAACGATACCGCCCCCGTCTTTTTCCCCATAGCAAAGTAGCGTCCCTCCCCGAACTTGAAAGAGGACGGGGCGATAAAGTCCTTTGTGGTAAGCCCCGTCGGGGTCAGCCAGTCATAAGAGAATGAGAACGGCTCGCCTGCCGGGTGGAATACCCCATGCAGCACCTTTAGGCGTTCATAGCCGGATAAGGGGTGCGCCGATACCCCAAGCACCTTAAAATTATTGAGTACGTCTGTTTCAATACGGGAAAGCCGCGCCCTTGCTGCCGCCGGATTGTCCGCTTCAATGGAAAATGTGATGTACTTATGCTTGACAAGCCCGTTGTTCCCTTTGGCAAGCTGCGATTTCAGCATATCGGAATACTCAGTGCGGATAGAGTTAAAATCGTCATTTTGCAGCGGGATATGGATTGCCAGCGCTGCCTGTTCCTGCTGTGAGCCTTGATTGATGAAAGAAAGCTGCACGTTCACGCTTGCGTCAAAGTAGTTGAGAAAATCGCACCAGTTTTCAAAAATGGCGGTCTTATCGTCTGCCTGTGCAAGCTGATAGTTGATGTCCTCAAAGGCAATGCTCTTTGAATATTTCCGCTGTGCCACTTTGCAGATACCGTCCGGGTACATGGCAAGGTAGGGAATGGTCTGCTGTGCGGTGTGGGCTTTGCCGTCCCCCTTTGCCTGCCGGATAACCGCCGCTATCTGTTTCTTTTCCGCGCGGGTCAGCTTACGCCTGTTTCCTGCGGCTTCCCGCGTCTTTTTTGTCTGTCCTTTTGACAATCGCTGATACCTCCTTTTCTAATGCCCGCTGTTTCTCCAAGAGTGCATACAGGTTTTTCGTCTGATACGGTCGCACTTTGGGGCGGGTCAATTTTGTCTGAATGATGTTCTTTACAACCACTTCAAGAGGCTGCCCATGCTTTTCATACATGGCAACCAAGAAGCAGGGAAGCATGACGACAATCATTGCCATTGCCGCAAGGCTCGTCCCTGCGCTGTCTTTGAACAAAAAGAAAAGTGGCAGTCCCATAAGAAGTGCCACTGAAAAACAAAGGATTTGCCGCTTTGTCAGATTGAAAGCGACTTTTGTTTTGACTTTGGATAAGTCTTTGGGTACAGGTACATACGCCAAGAAAAAACCTCCTTTCTGCCCTTAGTGGGCGTTGAATATAGATTTTGCCAGTGCGCCGGATTTGAACAGGGAGAAACAGAGGATAACGGTATAGGCTGCAAGGGAAAAAATCGCGCTGTGCAGGTTGTCCGCTAAGACCATTTCGCCTACCAAAACCGCATAAATGCCGACGCATATCATAATGAGGAAGCCTTGAAAACCAAGTGCAAACAGCCCCTTTAGGTAGTTGTTCCCAATCTGTCCCCATTCCCGGTTTGTCATGGTGGCAAAAGGGATAGGGGAAACGGAACAGTAGGCGTATATCTCAATCATTCTGCCGTAGAGGATAACGGTTATCAGTACGGACATGATTTTCATACAAAGGCTTACAAGGCTCGTTTCCATGACAAGTAACAGTAGTTCGGGGATTTCCATATCTTTTAGTCCCTCCTGCATGGCGGCAAGGGCTTCGGTTACGTCGATATTCGTATCGCCGCCGATTACCCCCGCCGCGCCGGACACAATATGCTGCGCCATATCAAACACCGCCATAGTAATATCAAAGGTATGTGTTACCAAGAAAACGGCAACAAAGGCTTTGAAAAACCACTTAAAGAACATGAATGTGTCAACGTCGTGCATATTGTTTTTTTCCGTTACCATGCTGATAAGCTCATAACAGAGGACATAGGTAATGACAAGCCCCGCAATGGGTACAATCACATTTTCGGACAGATTTTGTATCATGTTGAAAATGTTCGCGTTCCACCCCTGCGGGGTCTTGCCTACCTCCGCTGCAATGGTGCCTACTTTTTCGTTTACGTCCCCGAACATCGTTGACAGATTACCGTTTATCGCGCCGATAAGGATTTCCTTTATCCATTCGTTAATCGCGTCAAGTATGCTCTCCATAGGCTACCCTCCGTAAACTTATCCGAACAGACCGGAAAGAAGCGGTACAAGGATAGTGCCAATAAGGGCAACGCCGCCGCCCGCCATAAGCTGCTTAATGCCCTGTGATTTTGCACCTGGGTTGTCGTTTCCATATCCCTCTAAGAGGTTGATAACGCCCCAAATGCCTAAGCCTGCGCCCAGTGCGATAACAAGGGTCTGTAATACGTCGATAGCAGAGTTAAAAAATTCCATAAAGCTCCTTTCTGCCGCAAATGCGGCTTGCCCCATAAAAGGGCATAAAAAACGGCGGTCAGTTTTGTAACTGCCGCGGTCATAAGTCCCCGCGCTGCCTATGTGTCTGCCGCGCGGCGGTATTCAGTTGTTAGCGATAGGAATTTTTGTAGGGGCGCGTATTCTGTAAGTTATCTGTTTCTTTGTTACTGCGTCAATTCCTCCTTTCGCTGCTGCTCATACAGGGTTTCACACCGTTTTACAAACTGCCGGATAGCTGCCTGTCGCTGTTGCTCCCGTCGCTCGGCAATGAAAATAAGCCCGTTTATGGCTTCTGTGATTTTCTTATCCTGTTTCTTTCGGATACGTCTATTCATGGGCGGTGTCCTCCTGCAAATCTGCTTCGCTGATTTCGTAATAGTCAAAGGGTTCGTCCGGCTTCACAAGGGCGGGTCTGCGTCTTAAATGCTTTTCCATATCAAAAGTATTTTTCTTGTCATAGTCGGACAGGTATTTATAGTTGGGGTGTTTTGTAATGTCGTACTTATCAGAGAAGAACGGGCGCACCCCTCGTAGCTGCAAGATACATTTCCCGCCGTCCATGACTGCTATTTCATCTTCCGTCATAAGCTGCTTGCCTAACTTCTGATAGTTCAGTCCATGTGATACCTCCCGCCCCCGGTTCTCGGAAGTGTTGAAGCTGTCAATGGTTTCTTTCCCCAAGATTTCCGACATTTCTTTGAGGGTGGTTTTCTCCTTGCCGCCCAAGAACAGGGTGGTGTCGCAGTTGCCGGCTATGGTATCGGCGTTGTCCTTGTAAATGGCTTTTAGCTGCGACTGGCTCTGCAAAATGATTGAAGCGGAGATTTCCCGGCTTCGTATGGTGGCTATGAGCTTTTCAAACTTCGGTATCTGCCCGATATTTGCAAACTCGTCTAACAGACAGCGCACATGGACTGGCAGCCTGCCGCCGTATTCATCATCTGCCTTGTCGCAAAGCAGATTGAAAAGCTGCGTGTAAAGAATACTCACAACAAAGTTAAATGTATCGTCGGTGTCGGAAATGATAACAAACAGGGCGGTCTTGCGGTCGCCTATGGTGTCAAGCTCCATTTCGTCGGTTTCCATAAGGTCGCGCAGCTCTTTAATGTCAAAGGGGGCAAGCCGCGCACCGCAGGAAATGAGGATAGAGCTTCTTGTCTTTCCCGCAGATAACAAAAATTTCTTATACTGCCGGACGGCAAAGTGTTCCGGGTCTTTTCCCTCCAACCGTTCAAACATAAGGTCAACGGGGGACTGAAATTCCGGGTCGTCCTCGCGGGCTTCCGACGCATTTATCATTTCAAGCAGCGTCGTGAAGTTCTTTTCTTCCTCCGGGGCTTCGTACCAAATGTAGCCGATAAGGGCGCAGTAAAAGAGCCGTTCCGATTTTACCCAAAAATCCTCCCCGGCTTTTTCCCCGTCCCCTTTGGTGTTGGCAATCAAAGTGTTTACCAGTTTCAAAATGTCTTTCTCGCTGCGGAGATAGGCAAAGGGATTGTATTTCATGCTTTTTTTGAAGTTAATCGTGTTCAGCACTTTTATCCGGTAGCCGCCCCGATGCAAGAGCCTCCCGCACTCGACTAAAACCGTACCTTTCGGGTCAGTTACAACGTAGCTTGAGTGCATTTGCATTAAGTTGGGCTTCACGAAAAATCTCGTCTTGCCGCTGCCGCTTCCCCCGATAACAAGGATATTTTTATTCCTTGCATACTTCGGCTGCTTTGGGCGGCTGTTCATGGTAAGCCGTTCCGTCTGTGTCAGCAGCACATTATTTTGAAATACCGGGTCGGTGTAGGGCTTAATATCTTCGGCAGTCCCCCAACGGGCAGAGCCGTATTCGATACCTTTGCGGTATTTCTTCGCGTTCTTGCCTTTTACATAGACAATCAGCCGGATAAGGACAGCCCCCACAATACCGATAAGCAAATCCATACGGGCAAGGCTCGGAAGCGGATTTGTAAAGGCAGCGGAAAAGCCGTCTGCAAGGGAAAGCACCTTGCCGGACAGGTCAGCCCCCGGCGCAAGGCGTACCGCCTGCCCGACTTTATCAAAGAGATACACAAAGAGCAGATAGGGAATGTTGGGAAGCAGCAGCTTTTTCCAGTTGATAGCGTTCATCTTGCAATCCCCCTGTCTTTGTTTTTTACTTTGTCCCGCTGCGCGTTCAGAGCCGCCGCCTTTTCTTTGAGGGAAACAATCAGCTTGCGGATAGAGGGCTTTTGTTCCTGCGTCAGCTTCTTTGCGGAAAACTCCTTAAAGGCTGCGGTCAGTGCGTCCGCGTCCCGTCCCTTGAAAAACACAAGATAACGGGGCGGGGTTTCGGTGCTGTCTTTCTTTAGGGCAAAGTCAATCCCGTATTTTTTCGCCGTACTCTCAAAGGCTTTGATATTGTCCTTTGTGATTTCAATGTTGGAAACGCCCGCGTTCTGCTTCATAAGCTGCTTTAGGGTCTGCTTTCCATGCGGGATTTTCTGTCTGTCATGCTGCTTTTTCATCTGTGCAAGCAGGGCTTTCATAGCCTTTTGGAGCTGCTGTGCCGTCAGCTTCCCGGTCTTGATGTAAAGGGCTATGGTCTTTTCGTTAGTTTCCTCCTGCAATGGGTGTCCTCCTTTCGTGTTCTATGGTGGTATGCCCGCCGCCGGGAAGCGGGGCGGGCATGAAAAAAGAGCGTCCGCTTTCACGCCGCCCTGTTAAATCCGTACCCGCAGCCCGGAAAGGTCTGCCGCCCGAATACCCACAAGATACCAGTTGTCCCCGTACTCCATACGGGTCGGCTTCCATTTGCCCCGCACAAAGACCTCCATGCAGTCGCCGCAATGCAAGCCCCCGTAATAGTCGTTTACGTCAAAGCGAATGTCGTAGCGGTCAGCGGTTTCATCAAAAATCAAAGCTCCTGTTTTCTGTGTCATCATAAAATCCTCCTTTGGGTTGGTTTACAGGCTTTCGCCCTCGTTGCAGGTGTAATCGGGTATGCCCTTGCTTCTTGCCGACTGGATAGTACGCCCGCCGTACATATCGTGAGATACAAGGGACGTGTAATAGTTGCCAATCGTAGACGGGGCATTGAAAAGGGCAGCTTTCATGTACTGCTTGATGTTGCGGATTTTGGTGGTGTTTTCCTGCATACAGTCCAGTACAAAGCGGATATGTTCGCTGTTCAGTTTCATAAATTTTGCTTTTACAAGCTCTGCCGGGTGGTCGTCCCCGGCGATACGGATTGTTCTTCGTTTGGTGCAGACAGTTTCAAGAATAAGGGCAAGGATTTCCTCTATCCTGTCCCGGTCAAGGTATCTATCCTGTATCAGATAGTCGTACTCGATATTGTCCTTGATGATTTCCTCATACACGCTATATGTGTCTGTCGTTTCCTTTCGCTTCCGTTCCGGCGGCTGTGCCGCGTCCTCTAAGGGAGAGGGATTTAGGGAATGGAAAGGAATGGAATGGGTACTTGATATATCTGTATTTAATTTTTCTTTTGTTGGTAAGTTAGTCTTTAATAGTTCTTTATTTAATTGCGTTGGATTTTCCAACGTAGGTTTTTCCAACATAGGCTTTTCCAATGTTGGATTATCCAATGTTGGTTTTTCCAATGTAGGTAAATCCAACTTAGGCGGCTGCTCATAGATAACATACGTTGTACCGCGTAAGCATCCTTTCTCATCACGTTCCCTTGAACGCTGTATATATCCGGCATTTTCCAGTTCCCGTACTGCTTCCCGGATAGCGTCAATCTTTTCCCGGTTGATAAGGGACAGTCCTGCAAGGGTGTAGTCCCAATCTTCGGGAAGTGAGAGCATTTGCGACAACAAGCCCTTTGCCTTTAAGGAAAGCTCCTTGTTGCGTAAATGGTGGTTGCTCATAACGGTATAACCTTTGTTCTTTTCCACGCGGAAAACTGCCATAGCTTCGTCACTCCTTTTCGTTGGATTTGTTACGCAGTAGAAACGCGGTTTTGAGGGAAAAGGTATCAACCCTTGTCTTTCTCATTTCCACGCTCTAAGAGCCGCATAAATCAAGGCTTTGTTTGCCCTTACTGCATAACACGAGGGCATAAAAAAAGCAGCGTTCCTGTTCTCCTGTGTAGGAGTGAGAAACGCCGCCTTATAGGTGGTGCTTATTTTATTTTTTCTTTTCGACGTGCCGCGTAAGGTGGTGCAGCGGTCTATCCGGCAGTCCGCAGGTGCTTTTTGCATATCAAGGCTCAATTCATTAAAAGTAGTAAATGAGTAGTAAAATCAATCTGCAAACCTGCGAATATGCCTGCAAATCAAGCATTTTTCAAGACAATCAACTAATTTACTTTATAAACAATTAACAGAGTATATCCGGAAATATCAAACGGAAAGGGGAAGATCAATAAAGGTTACGGTATTTGGTGATGGAGAAGATATCACTGAGAATTACAGTGGCGGTTTTGACATTATTCTGATGGATATTCAGATGCGGTTCATGGACGGTATGACAGCAGCAGAAAAAATCCGTCAGATGGATCAGAAAGTAATTATTATGTTTATTACAAATATGATTCAATATGCAGTACGTGGATATGAAGTTGATGCAATGGATTATGTAGTAAAACCAGTTGAGTACTTTTCTTTTTCGCAGAAACTGGATAAAGCAGTTGGACGTATGCGCTCTGAGGTTAAAGAATTTCTTACGATTCCGATTGGGGAAGGAGTTGTAAAGATAGATATAGCAGATATCTATTTTATTGAGGGGCAGAGACATAATGTAATTTATTATACTTCGAGAGGAGATTACTGTTCAAGAATTACGATGAAAGAACTCGAAGAAAAACTTGCGGTACACAATTTTTTTCGATGTGCAAAGGGATATCTGGTAAATATGAATCATGTAGAGGGATTTGTTGGTTCTGATTGTGTGATTCATAATGTACATATACCTGTCAGCAGAACCAGAAAAAAAGAATTCATGAATCTGCTTCTGCAAAACCTCAATATGGAATGATTTCATGCGAAATGGAGGATACTATGTTATATCAGGATATTCCAAGAATTTATACGGCAATAGCAGAGTGGGGATCGTGTCTGGTTTATCTTTATATCCTAAAAAAAGAAAACATGAAATCTGTACATTTTCTTACAGGCAGTCTTTTCATGTTGGCAATGCAGAGTATTTTTCTGACTTTGACAGGCAGCGTAACTGAAATTTTGTGGATTCCCTGTATGATGATCGCTGCAGGTATGATGTATGGATTTCTTATGGTCGGAGGAAATATGAAGCCTCTGGGAGCGGCTTATTGCTGTGCCCGTGCATTTGTTCTTGCTGAGTTTGCAGCTTCGCTGCAGTGGCAGATGGTATCTATTGTACAGGCATGGGGGAATCAGAGCCTCGGGGTTGAAATTCTGATCACGATGGTTGTTTTTGGAGGCTGCTTTACTATTGATATTTATTTAGAAAAAGATCTTCTGAAGCAGAATTATCTTGAACAGATGACAGTAAAGGAAGTAGTAGCGGTGGCAATCATGGCTGTTGCAATCTTTGCTTTTAGTAATCTGAGCTTTTTAAATGAAAATGCACCATTTGCGAGCAGAGAACGTGCAGATATTTTTTCTATCAGAACACTGATCGATTTTGGAGGAATTGCAATCCTGCATGCTTATCAGAGCAGGATCAGTGAGTATGTTGCCGAGAAAGAACTTTCAGTAATGAACGTGATGCTGAAAAGCCAGTATGATCAATACCGAAATTATCAGGACAGCCTGGATCTCATACAAATGAAATACCATGATCTGAAACACCAGATAACGGGACTTCGCGCGGAATCAGATGAAGAGAAACGAAAAAAATGGATTGATTCCATGGAAAAGGAAATCGCTGCTTTTGAGAATATAAGCAGAACGGGGAATCAGGTACTTGATACGATTTTGGCAGCTAAGATTTTCCATTGTCGAAAAAATCATATACAGATTACCTGTGTGGCAGATGGAAAATTATTGGATCATATGCATGTAACAGATATATGTTCTATATTTGGAAATGCTTTGGATAATGCGATTGAACATGTAATTTTAATTCCAGATCCGGAAAAAAGACTGATCCATCTGACAGTATCCGCTCAAAAAGGATTTGTGTTCATCAAGATAGAGAATTATTGTGAAGCAGAAATTTCCAAAAATGAAGAGAATCTGATTACAACAACAAAAAAGGATAGTAAAAACCATGGTTTTGGATTGAAGAGTATTCGTAAAGCTGTAGAAAAATATGATGGTTCTGTAGTATTTGGAGTACAGCAGAACTGGTTTGAATTAAAGATTCTTTTACCCAGAGTATTGTAATGCTCTGGGTATTTTTGTTGCCAAGCATACGACAGGTCCGGTGGACCTTTTTTAGTATTTTGTGCCATATTTGCTGCATCTTGTGCCAAAAACGGCACGAAATAATAACCATGTTATAGTAATGTCAACAGGAAATGATACCTGAAAAAGGCGAGAGAGTCAAAGGAGGAAAAAAGAGAATGATCAGTGTTGAAATGGAAGATGTTCTGGCGGTATTACAATTATGCAAACCGTATATTATCGGTATTATTGCTGCACTTGTAATTGGAATCGTAATTATGATCGCATGCCGCAGGATGTCCAGGGGCAAAAGATTTCTGATAAGAGGAGAAGCTGCGATCGCAATGGTTCTTGCAGTTGTTGTCTGCGTGAATATGATCTGTTTTGGACCAATGTCTACGTTGATTGGACTGGCAACGGGAAATGGAACTTTAAGCGATGAAACAAATGAAGAAGCTGCGGAAGTAGCAGAAGAAATTATGGAAGATGGAATTGTTCTTCTGAAGAATGAAAGCCTGCTTCCTTTAAATGAAACAAAAAAACTGAATATTTTTGGCTGGGAATCTATTAATCCGGCTTATGGAGGAGCTGGTTCCGGTGGAATTAATGATCTGTATGATATTGTCAGTCTGAATCAGGGACTTGAAAATGCCGGATTTTCTATTAACCAGGAACTGGTTGATTTTTATAACAATTATGGTGCAGATAATCCGGAAATGTCTATCCAGAAACAGAGCTGGACATTACCGGAGCCACCTGTAGATACTTACAGTGATGAGCTTATTAAAAGTGCGAAAGAGTATTCTGATGTGGCAGTTGTGGTTCTTTCCAGAAAAGCAGGTGAAGGTCATAATGATATTCCTATGGATGTAAGAAAAGCAGCATATGATAATAATTCAGATGAATATGATGATTTTCCTGAGGGAGAGCATTATTTACAGCTTTCACAAACTGAGAGAGATATGGTAGATATGGTTTGCTCAAACTTTGATAATGTGATTGTGGTTTATAATGGAGCAAATCAGTTTGAACTTGGTTTCGCAGATGAATATCCTCAGATTAAATCTGTTGTATGGTGCCCCGGAACGGGAAATGTGGGATTTAATGCACTTGGTAAAGTATTTTCAGGTGAAGTCAATCCTTCCGGAAAAACACCGGATACATTTATTTATGATATGACGACTGCTCCGTGGTGGAATAATGCAGAAAAAACGGAGTATACAAATCTGGCAGATTTGGCCGTTGAAGGAATGAACGCAGGAACTGCGCAGGTGTATGCTCCGGCATTTACCAATTATGTGGAAGGTATTTATGTAGGATACAAGTACTATGAAACAGCTGCACAGGAAGGTGCGATTGATTACGATAAGACTGTACAGTATCCATTTGGATATGGTCTGAGTTATACGGAATTTGAACAGAAAATGGGTGAACTGGAGGAAAAAGACGGACAGATTTCTGTAGATGTAGAAGTAACCAACACAGGAGATGTTGCCGGAAAAGATGTAGTAGAAGTGTATTATAAACCGCCATATACAAATGGGGGAATTGAGAAATCTTCTGCAAATCTGATCGAGTTTGCAAAAACAGATCTGCTTCAGCCGGGAGAATCTCAGACTGTTACAGTTACATTTAGTATAGAAGATATGGCCTCTTATGATGAGAATAATGCAGAAGCATATGTTCTTGAAAAAGGCGATTATGTGATTTCTATCAACAGCGATTCACATACTGTGCTGGATCAGAAAACTTATACTGCAGATAAAGATGTAGTATATAAGGGAGAAAATAAAAGAGCATCAGATGATACTGCAGCAACAAATGTATTTGAAGATGCAAAAGGCGATGTGACATATTTATCACGAGCAGATCATTTTGCAAATTATGAAGAGGCTACAGCAGCACCGGCATCTGCAGAGCTGGGTGAGCCATATGTTTCTGAATATCATCTGAACAGCAACTTTGATAAGACTACATATCTCAATGATGAGGATGTAATGCCGACAACGGGAGCAGATAATGGACTTACATTAGCTGATATGCGTGATGCTGATTATGACGATCCTCGTTGGGAAAAACTTCTGGATCAGCTTACTGTTGATGAAATGGCAAATATGATTGCAATGGCTGGCTATCAGACAGCAGCCATGGACTCTGTGGGAAAAGTGGCTACACTTGATTTCGATGGACCAGCAGCAATTAATAACAACTTTACAGGAGTTGGTTCTATTGGATTTCCAATTGAAGTTGTGGTTGCTTCCACATGGAATAAGGGACTTGCACAGGCCTGGGGTGAATGCATGGGCAAGATCAGTCAGGAAATGGGTGCAGAGGGCTGGTATGCACCAGGTATGAATACTCATAGAACCGCATTTGGAGCAAGAAACTATGAATATTTTTCAGAAGATGGAGTTCTTGCAGGAAATATGGGAGCAAAAGCAGTAGAAGGAGCAAGAAAATATGGAGTTTATTCTTATATCAAACATTTTGCTCTGTATGAGGGAAATGCAAAGATGGTAAGTGTCTGGTCAAATGAGCAGGCAATCCGGGAAATCTATCTGAAACCATTTGAAATTTCTGTAAAACAGGGTGGCGCAAATGCGCTTATGGTTTCCTGGAGTTTCCTTGGAGATAAATGGACTGGAGAATGCAGTAACCTTATGAATACAGTTCTCAGAGATGAATGGGGATTCAGGGGAATGGCGCTTACAGACTTCTTCCGAAACAATGGTCATGGATTTATGAATGCAGATGCAGCTTTGGCAAATGGAGTAGATGTAATGTTGTCCACATTCAACGGAGAAGAGAACAATGTAGCCAATCCGGAGCATCCGACATCTGTACTTCAGATGAGAAATGCCTGCAAAAATGTCATGTATACAGTTGTAAGCAGCTGGGCTTATGACGGAGAACACGAAGGAACAGGTATGGAAAACTGGAAAAAAGCAGGAATTGGTATCGACATTGTAATAGCACTTTTCATGGCAGGAATGGAAGTACTGGTAATCAGAGGATATAAGAAAAGAAAGAATGCTGAATAAAGATGAAAGTGGGATGGAAAACAGTTATGAAACAGCAAAAATTGGTTGAAAAGATGACAATAGAAGAAAAGGCAGCAATCCTCAGTGGAAAAACTGTCTGGCAGACCAGAGAAATTGACAGGCTTTCCATCCCGTCCATCTTTCTTTCGGATGGACCGCATGGAATCAGAAAACAGGCAGGAGCAGGAGACCATCTGGGACTGAATGCATCCCTGAACGCAACTTGTTTTCCCACAGCGGCGACGATAGCAAACAGCTGGAATCAGGATTTGGGGGAAGAGATTGGACAGGCTCTTGGAGAGGAAGCAGCAAGTATGGATGTAAATATCCTGCTTGGTCCGGGATTAAATATTAAAAGAAGCCCATTATGTGGAAGAAATTTTGAATATTTTTCAGAAGATCCATATCTTTCCGGTAAGATGGCAGCGTCATATATTCGTGGAATACAGAGTAAAGGCGTTTATGCCTGCCCGAAGCATCTGGCGGTTAACAGTCAGGAACTTCGGAGAATGGCAATGGACGCAGTTGTTGACGAACGGACATTAAGAGAAATTTATCTGACCGGTTTTGAGATAGCTGTTAAAGAAGGACACGCAAAAGCAATCATGAGCAGTTACAACCAGATTAATGGGATTTATGCTAATGAGGACAAACATCTTTTGACAGATATCTTGCGCAAAGAATGGGGATTTGATGGAATTGTAGTAACAGACTGGGGCGGAAGCAATGACCATGTGAAAGGTGTTGCTGCCGGCTCAAATCTGGAGATGCCGTCCTGTGGGTACGATTCTGCAAGAGAAGTGATTGCTGCTGTCCGAAATGGAAAGCTGAAGGAAGCGGATTTGGATGAAAGAGTTGGAGAACTGGTGGATGCAGTGATGGAACTGACATCAGGGAAGAAGCTTTCAGATAAAAACTTTGACAGAAATGCACATCATCAACTGGCAAGGAAAGCAGCAGCAGAAAGCATGATTCTTCTGAAAAATGAAAAACAGATTCTTCCGCTGGATACCAAAAAATCCATCGCTGTTATTGGAGATTTTGCTTTTTCACCCAGATATCAGGGGGCAGGGTCTTCTATGGTCAATCCAACAAAAGTAGAAGATATGTCATCGATTTTGCAACAATATGATCTGAATATTCTGGGGATGACAAGAGGCTATCAGAGAAATGGAGATGTAGATGAGAATGATAGAAAGTTTGCATTAAATTTGGCCATGAACGCAGATATTGTAATTTTCTGCTTTGGTCTTGATGAGATCAGCGAATCAGAAGGACTGGACAGAACCCATATGCGTATTCCGCAGGACCAGATAGATCTTCTGCAGGATATCAGTAAAGTGAATGAAAATATTATTGGAATACTGAGTGCAGGATCTGCGATAGAAATGCCATGGCACACCTGCTGCAAAGCGATTTTGCATGGCTATCTGAATGGACAGGCAGGCGCTTCTGCAACATTGGATATTCTGACCGGAAAAGTGAATCCATCAGGAAGACTGGCAGAAACATATCCCATATCTTATGAACAGACACCGGCATTCCGATATTATCCAAGTAATGAGAAAACATCGGAATACCGAGAGAGTGTTTATGTGGGATATCGCTATTATGATACTTCAAAAGTCCGGGTGCAATATCCATTTGGCTTTGGGCTTTCCTATACGGAATTTACATATTCTGATCTTATCATAGAAGAGGATGGAATCAAAGTTTCGGTTACCAATACAGGTGACAGAGATGGAGCAGAGGTTGTTCAGATGTATGTAGGCCTTCCTAATGCAATCGTGTTCCGACCGGAAAAAGAACTGAAAGGTTTTGTAAAAGTTTATCTGAAGGCAGGAGAAAGCAGACAGCTCAGGATTCCGTTTGATGATAAGACATTCCGTTATTGGAATATAAAAACGGGACAGTGGGAAATAGAAACAGGAACTTATCAGATTATGGTAGGAGCCAGTGTTGCAGATATTCGTTTAACAGGTATGACTGAGAGAACAGGAAATAGTAAAGGGTATCCGTATAATCCGGCAAAAATGCCTTACTATTATACAGGAATCGTGCAGAAAATATCAGATGAGGAATTTCGTGAACTTCTTGGCCATGAGATACCGAACGGAAGATGGAGTGGAAATCTGGAAATCAATGATGCAATCTGTCAGATGTATTATGCAAAAAGCCGACTTGCAAGACTGATATATAGATATCTCACAAAAATGAAAAAGAAGAGTGAGGCACAGGGAAAGCCAGATCTGAATATTCTTTTTATTTACAATATGCCGTTTCGGGGGATTGCCAAGATGACCGGCGGGGCCGTCAGTATGGAAATGGTATATGGAATTGTCGATGCTGTGAATGGCCATTTTATGCTTGGAGTAAAAAAAGTAGTTGGCGGATATTTCAGAAACAGAAGAAATAATAAGAAATATGAAAAATTATTAAAAGGAGCCGGAGGGAAGTGCAGATGAATCATATAAAAAATATATGGAAATGTTTTGAAGAGAAACATTCTGCTATTGCAAAATGGCTTTATCAGATATTCTATTTTGTTATATTCAGTCTGGGCGTGACAGTATTCCAGTATCTTGTATTTACATTTTTACCAGGAATTTTGGGAATTGGTCTGGCTGGTACAGAATTTATGTGGCCAAAGGTTTCCGTGAATCTGTTTGGAGTAAAATTTACATGGAGTTTGCTGGGGTATAATGTATTGCGTGATGCAACGGGAAATATACTGATCGGTGGTGGACTTGGCTATTTTATTAGTTATGAATTGGGGTCATTTCTTGCACAGTGTATCAATTTTCCACTGCAGAGAAATATTACTTTTAAAAGCCATGGAAATCCTGTATATCAGGCAATCTGGTATTTTGTTGCATGGGTGGTAATTTCACTGATCTGTAATGGATTTAATAATCTGTGGATGCCAGTTGCATCTGCATATGTGGCACCGGCAGTCTATAACATGCTTGTGACAATTATTACAGGTGGAGTTTCCATGGTGATTTTTTTCTTTGTGTTTAAAATTATTTTCCCGGAGGGGAAGGCTGAATCTTTCTGATAAACTGCGGAGCAGTTATTCGGTTATGAGCAAGTAGCAAAGCGGATTGAGAATATCCGCTTGACTAAGGCATTTACCTGAAATAGGTGAGTGCTTTTTTGTTTTCAAGTATTCTATAAGAGGCTGTATTTATGCCCTTCATCTTTTGAATATGTGTAAGGACATTTTTGAGCCGGCATAAAAATGATTTTTACAATAATTAGAAATAGAAATGAGGCGAGAGAAGAATTTGAAAAATTCATTTCGAAAAGTGTGGAAATATTAGCAGGAGATGAGATGAAAATGAATATTCACAAAGATAAGATGCTATGGTATAATACAAAGTACTGTATTAGGACTTCTGATGAGAGAAGCTGAAATATGGGAAAAGATTTAAAAGGCAAAGAGCTTGGATTGTGAATATCCACTTGATTGTCATTTGATATGTTGGTCAATCAAAGATTTAGCTGTTGGACTGGGATAAAATCAAAGGATTTATAGGAGGAAATATAAAAAATGAAATTAGGAATCGTCGGATTACCCAATGTTGGAAAAAGTACATTATTTAATTCATTGACAAAGGCAGGCGCAGAATCTGCAAATTATCCGTTCTGTACCATTGACCCTAATGTAGGTGTTGTTA
>SKET01000329.1_pt1 | contig 42399 bp, 41 predicted proteins | sample 4841461 | NCBI WGS metagenome assembly SKET01 (sample SAMN11008802, study PRJNA524170) | human gut metagenome | biome: Human fecal sample; material: Feces; isolation source: fecal sample from pouch patient p5 | host: Homo sapiens | place: Israel: Tel-Aviv | collected 2014-02-13
CCTTGTCGGTGAGGTTCTTCTTGACGTGAGCCAACCGGCGGAGTTCCTCGAAAGTGAAAGTGACCTCATCGATTTCCTTATCGCGCACCCTTGCCGCGATGGCCATCAGCAGATCCAGGTCAAGCGCCGTGAAGCGGCGTAATGCCTGAGCGTTGAACTGGTTCGAATATTTCACGATCTCGTTGGACATGGTTCCACCGTACCACAAAAAGAAACATAAATAAATTTTGTGTCCTTAATCTCCCATTTTGTGTCCTCAATAATTCCCTTTTTGTGTCCTTAATCTCCCAAAAAGTTGTCTTTAATGTCTCGATTCCCCTACTGCCAACTGCTTTCTCGGGAGTCTAAAAGATATTAAAAGATTCTTATAAAAGGGCGCTACGCGCCTGGAACAGCAACGAAAGGGAAGAAACATCACCAGCCATCAAAGCCAATGAGAACCAAGCAGTCCCAAGCCAATGACAGCCACAGACAGAAGCCACAAGACAAGGAGGATGCGTCAACCCCGAACGCAGGACCGCCCAGACGCCCTCCGATGGCCTGATCTGACGTCTGAAAAAAGGCGCCGTGCGCCCTTTTTAAATCTTTTAAAATCTTTTTATATTCTTTTAGGCCCTCCGCAGCCCTACTCTCCCAACGGGTTTCGGACGGTACTTAGTACAAAAGGGGAGCGAACTTAGTACAAAAGGGGAGCGAACTTAGTACAAAAGGGGAGCGAACTTAGTACAAAAGGGGAGCGAACTTAGTGCACTGTCCAAGTAGGCATAAAACCAAGTCAGATAATTCAGCCGCAAGCCCCGCTTGCGCTGTCCGGCTGCTCATTCCGCCCGTTCCCTGGCCTCTCGCTTGTCCTCGAAATCCACATCGCCCACATCCTCGACGCGCGCGGCATCGAATACGAGGCGCAGGCCAAGACGGAAAACGGAAAGAAACCCGATTTCCTGTTTCCCTCGCAAGCCGCCTACGAGGATCCGGCGTTCCCCGAGGAACAGCTGCGTATGCTCGCCTCGAAAACCTCCATCAAGGATCGTTTCCGCCAGGTCGCCGACGAAGCCAACCGGATCAGGGACAAACACCTGTTCACCCTGACTCCCGGCGACGTGACCCATCCCAAGCTCGCCCAACTCGATGAACTGCACATCCACCTGGTCATGCCCAAGGTAGTCAAGGAATCCTATGACGACCTGATCCAGGGAGAAACCATGACGTTCTCCCGGTTCATCGAAGAAATCCAAGGACTACAAGCGGACCGTCCGCAAAGCCTGACCCTCCTCTGACCGGTTCGCGTCATCAGGCACTCCCCCGGACTGCCCGATGACGGCATCGAGATGGTCTATCAGCTCCCGGCATTGCCGGACGGCGTAGGACGCCGATGCCTCGTCCTCGATGGTCGCGTTCATCTCCCTGTTCGCGTTGTGCGCGATCTGGTTGACGTTGCGGCCGATGCGGCGCAGCTGGTATTCGATCTCCCTGAGCGCCTGGACGGTGGGCGAATCATGTTCCTCCTCCTCGACGTACAGGCTTCCCTCCAACAGCTTTACCGCTTCGATGATGGTGAGGGATACCGTCTGGTTCCGTTTCCTCGCGGCGGCGCGGATCATCGCGGCTTCCTCTTCGTTCACCATGAGATGCACTTGGATGGAGCGCTGCGCGCCGCCGCCTTTGCTGCTTCTTTTACGCATTATTCTTTCTCCTCCTCCATCGGCCTTCGGCACTCGGGTTGTTGCTCCTGCGCCGACGGGCGCGGGAGGTGCTGCGTTCGGTTCATGTACATGAACCGTCTAGCTTGCTTACCTTCGATTTGATGGGCATCTCCATGTGGATGTCCATGGACATATCCATGTGGGTGTCCATAGACGTGTCCATGTGGGTGTCCATGGATATATCCATATGAGCGCATAGGAAAACGCATGAGGGTGGATGATCGTTCGGGGTGATGCCTTCTTCCACGAATGGGAAGGGGCTCTTCCTTTTTTTGGAATGTCATCTTCCCGCATCCTTCGTCTTGAGCTCCTTGAGCAGCATCGTCGCGTTGTCGCGGATGCTCGCGTCCGTGAGCGGGGAGAGCTCGTCCGCATAGGAGCGGCAGAGGAGCGCGTACACCCGTTCCCGCACCCAGGCGCTGCGCGCGATGCCCAGCTTGAATGCGGCCCGGCACAGCATCTCGTATTCGTCGCCGGTGAGCATGACATTGAGCTGGCGTCCCCGCTTCAGCGGATGTTCGGGGTCGGGGTCGGTGCGGTACACGTCGTTCCAATCGGTGGTGCCGGGGGCGAGTTCCGTGTAGCTGAACGGCTGGATGGCGTATCTCACGAAACGGGATTTGGGTATGCCCGTCTTGGTGGAGGCCTCGGCAAGCAGATTGAACAGCTCCTGGTCCATGAGGACCCGGAAGGCGTGGCTGTATCGTCGCATGGTTTCATCGTCTCCTTGGTCGTTGCCGTGCCCGGCGCGGCATGGTGCGTCGGGCACGGATGGTTGGCGTTTGGTCAGCGGTCGAAATCGAACGCCGTGCCGCGTTCCTTGTCGATGCGGATGGCCGCGTCGAACTTCTTCCCGGATTTGGATGTGAAGCCCTTCAGGGTGACGGATTGTCCCGCGAGGAGCCTGCGCGCGGTCTGGTCGGTGATGGTCTTGCCCGCGATGCGCGCGAACATCTTCCATCCGCAGCCTGCGGTCGTGGCCCACTTGCCGTCCTTGGTCTTCTCGGTCTTGTTCGTGGAACACTGCCACATCCGGCCGGTTTTCCTCACCGGCTGGCCGCAGCGCGGGCAGTCGCCCCATTCCTGCGCGTCGGTGTTCGCGGTTCGTGTGACGGCATCGGCCTTGAGGTTCGCGGTCGCGTCGGCGGGGATTCGCAATGCCTCCCGGTGGAACATGTCCATCACCTCAGACGGGCCTCGTTTGCCGTGTTCCACGTCGGACAACGCCTGTTCCATCCGTGCGGTGAGCAGCACGTCCTTCAGTCGTGGCTCCACCACGTCGGTGAGGCGTTCGCCTTCCGTGGTGGCGTGCAATTGCCGGCCCTTGCGTTCCACGAGTTTGGAGCGCACGAGCTTTTCGATGGTGTCCGCGCGGGTGGCGGGTGTGCCGATGCCGCCGGAATGTGATTCGTCGTCATCGAGTGCCGCCTTGAGGTTTTTGTCCTCCACGCACCGGCTCGCGTGCTCCATCGCGGCCAGCAGCGTGGCCTCGGTGAACGGTTTGGGCGGCCGGGTCTCGCCTTCCTCGACCGTGACCTTCCCGACCGGGCGAATGACGCCGCCTTCCATGAGGTTCGATGGGATCACGTTCCTTCCTCCCGCCGGGTTCGCGGTTTCCTCGTCTTCCGGTTCGGGCCCGTGGCCGGTTTCGACGGCCTTCCATCCTGCGGATACGGTCTCGTCGGAACGACTGGAGAACTCCCTGTCGGTGTCGTCGGAAAGCCGGGCCTTCACCTCGGTGACGATGTGCACATGGTCGTCGCCCACGGCCTCCCACATGCGGCGCACGATGCGTGTCATCACCTTGCGCTCGTCATCGTCCAGGCCTTCCAGCTTCCCGGCGTCCAATTGCATGGTCGGCAGTATCGCGGTGTGGCCGGCCACCTTCGCGTCATTGACGGCCAGCTCCGGGCGCGGGTGTCCGGGTATGCCCTCGCGGGTGACGAACCCTTGGGCGAGACGGCCGGATTCGAGGAGCGCCGTGAGCGTTTCGAGGTCGTCATGCGTGATGTACCGGCTGTCGGTGCGCGGATAGGTGGCGAGTTTGAGTTCGTAGAGGTGCTGCAACGCCGCGAGCGTGCGCGCGGCGGTCATGCCGTACATGCGGCTCATGTCCTTCTGCAATCCGGTCAGGTCATACAGGCGGGGCGGCCGGTCGTTCACCCGCCTCCGGTTCACGGACATGATGCGGAAGCGGCCGTGTTCGGCCTGGCCGCACAGCAGCATCGCCGCATCCTTGCTGTCGATCCGTTCGCTGGAGAGCCGCCATCCGCCCATGTCCGCGATCACGGTCCAGAACGGCACCGGTTTGTGGTTCCTGATCTGCCGGTCGCGTTCCGCGATCATGGCGAGCGTCGGCGTCTGCACGCGGCCCACGCTGAACCGTGCGTTGTAGAGCAGCGAGTACGCGCGGCTCGCGTTCATGCCGATCAGCCAGTCCGCCTTCGACCTGATCTCCGCCGACCATGCGAGCCCTTGGTATTCGGATTCGGGTTTCATCGCCCGCCACGCGGCCTGGATGGCCTCCGCCTCCAGGCTCGCCACCCACAGGCGCAGTTCCGGCTTGTGAGAGCCTTCCATGTCCGCGATGCGGCGGAAGATGGCCTCACCCTCGCGGTCGGGGTCGCAGGCGTTGACGAGGCAATCCACATCCGTTCGGCGGATCAGCCGCACGATCTGCCGGTAGCGGGAGCCGGCACCGCGCTCCTCGCTGATCTTCCACTGCCAATGGCCGGACGGGTCCACAGGCAGCGTGTCCAGACTCCATTTCCTCCAATCCCTGTCCTTGTAGTCCTCGGGCATGGCAAGGTCGATCAGGTGGCCCTGCGCCCATGTCACGAGCAGCTGGCCGCACTCATAGCATCCGTCCCTTTGGACGGGCGCGGCGCACAACGCCTGCGCGATGGCCGTGGCGACCGATTTCTTTTCCGCGATGACGAGCTTCATTCTTCGTTCGCGTTCCTTCCGTTTTTTGGGATTCCTTGATTCTTGTCCGACATGCGAGGACCGGCGCGGGAATCCCTTCCCGGCCGGCCCTGGATGGAAAGGCGTCGCCAAGGTCAGGCGGCGAAGCCGAGCAGCGGCGCGAACACGGCGGCGATGGCCAGCACCGCGATCAGCATGAGGATGACGCCGGCGATCCACGCGATGGCCGTCACCAGCGTGCGGCTCCAGGTCTGTCCGCCGGATTCCACGATCATCGGGCTGCCCATGCGTTTGCCGATGATCGCGCACACGCCCGAGGCGACCACGCACAACAGCACGAGCACCACCTGGAGCATCCCGTTGAGCTCGACCAGCCACGTCCACAGGCCCATGAACCAGCCGGCGAGCATAGAGAGAAACGATTCCATTGATTTTCCTTTCACCTGATTGGAACGACGCTTCCGATTCTCGGCCGCAAAACGGCCGGCCACGGGGCACGGCGTCTACACGCCCCGCCTTCCGCCATGGGGAATGTAGACGCCATGCCCCGTGGAACGCGCGACGGGAAGGCAGACTCGCCTTGACGGAAAAACGAGCGAAAGGAAGATCGTCGTGGCGAACAACCAGAACACCATGCGCGACATGAAACGCAGCATCCTCAAGGCGGTGCGCGACAGCCAGAAGACGAAACAGGATGCGATGGACGAGTACGTGGCGGCGCGCGTCAACATCAAATCATTGGAGGAACGTCTGGAAGAGGCCCGCGAGAAGGCCACCCTGCTGCGCAGGAAGGCGAAGGACGCGGGAAACACCAGCGCCGAACTGAAAACGGCGGACGACCTCATAGACGCGCGGTGGACGGGGACGGAAGACGGGTCGGCGGAAGACGGGTCGCCCGAAAACGCGGATCCGGGAACCGTGAACCCCGAGCGGGAGCATCCGGCCATGGAAGAAAACACGCAAGGCGGCATGCCGGGTGAGCCGAACCGTTGGGAAGGCGGTGAATCGTGAACCGGCCGGAACCGCGTCCGCTGCCGAAACCGCTGCGCGTCCTGTGCCTGTTCGTCGCCGCGCTCCTCGTGTGCTCGCTGGGCGTCATCGTCGCCAACCACCAGCCGGCAACGGCCGGCGACGACCACGGTTCCGCGACGGACGCGAAACAGGAGTCCACGGGCAAAAGGAAAACGGATTCGGGCCCGCGACGGTACGCCGGCCTGGAGGCGGCGGGAATCCCGGTTCCCGGCGACTGGTCTCAGCGCACCACCGCGTTCCCCGTTGACACCCACAAGGACGGCACCCGCACGCTCTCCGAAAACGCGGACGGCATCACGCTGCACAATGGTTCCGGCCCGATCGACACCGCATTGGAAACGGTGGACGCGCTGCTCGATCCAAACGGCAGCGACGACGAATGGCGCAAGAACGTGTTCGCGCTGCTCGGCGACGACGGTGCCGGGGAGAGCCATCCGGTCTCCGACGCGCCGCGCTGGTGGTGGACCCAGCGCCGCTTCCACGCCGGATCCGTATGCTCGGGCCAATACGATGACAAGTACGTCAACTACGCCTACACCTGCACCTCCGACGGCAAATGGGAGGGCTCGGATACGGATGCCATCCAGTCCCAGCCGTTCTGGACGACGAAGGAAACCAGCTTCCCGATCCCGGAAGGCGGCGGACCGTCATCCACGACGGATCCGCAGCAGACCGTCAGCCAGGCGTACAACACCGTGCTCTTGCCGATGGACGACGGCAACTGGCACGTCACCGTCTACTGCCCGGCCGCGCTCGACGCGTCATTGCTGGACAAGGATGCCAACGAGCTCGACCCCGATCAGGTGAAGGCCGGCGACGAGGCGTACACGGTGATCTCCGCCACCGGATACGGCACGGTCCAGCATCCCTGCCGGACCGTGGAGGTCGTGGTCGGCGGGCAGAAGCCCTTCTGGTCGCTGAGGAACACGCAATGAGCCGGGCCAGCCGCCATCGGATCCTCGCGGCCATGCTCTCGGCGTGCCTGCTGTCCCTGCTCGGCGGATGCACGCCGTTGACCGTGCTCGCGGTCCTCGGCGGCTGCAAGGACGGCGGCTCCAACGGATCGTCGGGAGGCGTCACGGGAAGCGTCACGACCGGCGAGGTGCGTGACGGCATGACCATCGCGCAGACCAAGGCGTGGTTCAACGGATCCGACGGGCCCGACAACGTGTGCCAGGCCTATCCGGACGGGCAATGCACATGGTGGGCGTGCATGAGAGGCCATAAAATCGGATTGGACGTGGGCTCCTACTGGGGCAACGGCGGCGACTGGGCCGCCAGCGCCACCGCCGCCGGATGGAAGACCACCCGCACCGATCCCGTGGCCGGCAGCATCGTCAGCTACCCGCCCGGCGTGGCCGACGCGGACACCCTGTACGGCCACGTCGCCGTCGTCGAGGCGGTCGACCGGACGGCCGGCACCGTGACCATCAGCGAGATGAACGGGCGCGGCGGCCTGGGCATCGTCAACCACCGCACGCACAGGATCAACGTCGGCGCGGTCTACATCCTGCCCAACGGCAGTGTGTCCACCAATGGTTCCGCCGGCACGGATTCCACGTCATCCGGTTCCGAATCGTCCGATTCGTCGTCATCGTCCGACTCGTCCTCCTCTTCGGATCCGGTGGAGGCGGCATGGACGTGCTCCAGTTCCGACTCGGGCTCCACGGACGTGGTGGTGGACTACGACGGCGACGGCACCCACGCCACGCCGGAACAGGCCCGGGCCATCGCCCGGAAGATGATCGCCTCGTACAAGGACTGGGGAGACGGCGACTATGACGCGCTCGTATGGCTGTGGAACAAGGAATCGGGATGGCAGTGGAATGCCACCAACCCGAGCAGCGGCGCGTACGGCATACCCCAGGCGTTGCCCGCGTCGAAACTCGCCTCCGCAGGAGACGACTGGAAGGACAACGCCGCCACCCAGATCAAATGGGGATTGAACTACATCGCCGGCCGGTACGGCAGCCCCAGCGCCGCCAAGACGTTCTGGCTCGCCCACAACTGGTACTAAGGAGCGGGACACGTAAAGGGACCGAGCATCAAATCTCGGCGGAATCATCTGCCCCGTAGACGCCATGCCCCGCGCGACCGCCCGTATGGGCTGATGATCGGAGCCATGCCCGCCGGACGGCGCGGCACCGATCATCCAAGGGAAGGAAGGACGCATCATGCTGATGGAACCCGATGAATACACGTCCCAGGAACGGGCCCTGACCGACAAGGCGAAGGAGCTGATCGAGCAGCACGAGCTCGACTGGGGCAACGGGGAATGCTTCATCCAACGCGACGCCGGCCACAGCGAACTGTACATGACGCTGGAGGCCCCCAACCACGCCACGGTCACGGTCACGGTGCCGGCCGAGGCGGACGAGAAGGGGCTGAGGCGCGCCATGGCGGACGGGCTCCTCGACTTCGACCCCGACGAGGAGTTCGACGAATGCTGGTCCCGCGAGTTCGCGGCACGCAACGGGTTCACGCCCTCCGGCTTCCTGTCCGGCCTCCAGGAAGACAAAGCGTATTTCGGTCTCCGATCTGAGGCGTTGCTTCATCCCGGTCAAAGCAACGCCGGGCAAGGCAACGAAACGATTGCGGAGATCCGCTGGACGGAGGAGGACCTTCGGCACTGGCTGAAAGACCATGACTGGCCCGACAACAACGAGAACATGGACGCGATGCGCGACATGATCTCGGCCAGGGAATTGCGGGACCGCAGCATCGAGGAGGGATGGGAGATCATCGACGCGATGGTGGACGACGGCCGGCTCGCCCGCAAAGACGAAGGCGAGAAGGCCGAAACGTCCGAAACCTACGATCCCGCGAACCCGGCCGACCCGTTGAGCATTGCCGATACGTCTGCCTCGGCCGCAGCCACACGATAAAAGACCCGAGCGAAGGAGCATCATCATGGCCGGATTGAAGGACTACCAGATCAGCGTGTACGTCGCCAACCTGGGCAAATACGTGGAGGGCGTGTTGCAGGGCGCGTGGATCACGCTGCCCATGCCCGCCGAACGCTTGCAGGACACCCTGAAGACCGAGGTGGGATTGGGCGGCCGGTACGAGGAGTACGCGATCCACGACTACGAGGGCGGGGAAGGACTGCTCGCCACCGTGGCGAATCCCGGCGAATACGAGTCGCTGACGGACCTGAACCTCATGTGCCGCGCGTTCGAGGCGCGCGAGGACGACGACCCGGACGTGTACGAGAAGGTGCAGACGGTCCGCGACGATCTTGACGCGGTCCCGCGCACCCCGTTGCAGTACGCGAACCTCGCGTTGAACTCGGACGAGATCCCCTATCACTCTTATGATGCGCCGTCCTCGGCCGAATCGAAGGAGGCGAAGTATGCCTGGACCGCCGTGAACCATGGGTGGGCATCGGATGCCGTGTGGTCCATGTTCGATACGGGGCTCGGCTATCTGATCGATATGGAGATGTACGGCCGGGACCTCAAGCTCGACGGCGATGTGTCGCTTGGCGACAACGGCTATCTGGAGGACGCGGACTGGCCGAGCGATATCGACGGCCGGTACTCGCGCGAGGAGATCGCCGAGGAGGTCGAATGGCTGGATGATTTCGACGCGAAGACCGGTTCGCCGGCCGCGTTCGACCTCGCCTCGCTCGTCCAGCCGGGCGAACGCATCGCGGACTACACGATTTCCGGCACCGGCACGAACTGGGGAGCCCCCTCATACCAGTGCATCGTGGAGGAGGGTTCCACCGATATCCATGCCGCGCTTGAGGACACGATGCACCGGATCATCGACGCGCGCGCCGCTACTGGCGACGCCGTGGACGTGCTGCGCGAGACCATGGGCGCAATGCCCGCAGCGTCCGTCGGCGAAGACGACGGCGTGAGCCCGATCGACCTTGATCTGGGATATGTGCTGCCCGGTGCCGTCACCTCGTTCGCGGAACGCGCGCAGGCGTGCGACCCCTCGGACCCGCTGAATATGACCGATACGGCCGGTTCCGGCCTTTCCAAGTGAGAAAGGGCGAGCGAGATGGCCTTGACGCCTTTTGACATGGAGGGTGTGAACCGCGACCTGCTCGCGGCCGGGAATCCCGCCAAGCCCGACATGCAATCCATCCTGCGCAGGAACGCGCGCGATCTCGTGCTGGGGAACGCGATTCTGGTCTCTTCCGTCGATGCCAAGGAATTGGAGTTCGGCGTCCACATGGCGTATTCCGACGCGGACGGCGGCTTCGACACCGATCCGAGCGAGGACGTGTGGTTCGAGGCGTCCTCGCTCCCGATTCCCAATGAACGCCCTGATCTGCCTCCCGACAACGCGCTCAGGATCAGGGTCACGGACGTGCTGACCGAATACGGGTTCACGGACATTGACGTGAAAGCCCCGGACAGGACGCCGGAAGGCATCTGGATCGGTTTCGAGGCCATGCAGCCAGTCAGGCTCGACGTGACCTCGGCCCAGGAAGGGCGTTCCGTTTCCTTCACCCTGACAGCAGCCGAGGCCAACGATTGGCGTTCCGGCCGTCTCGACGCGCACGGCCTCTCACGCATGGCCGTCGAACGGGTTCTCGCCAGGCCGGGCGACACGGTGACGCTCGCCTACGGGGATTCGCTGTTCCGGCCGGCGGTGATGTGCGACGGTTCGGGAAGGCTTCCCGAGCATCGCGTCAAGGCCGGTATCGGCACGTTCGTCATCGGCCGTGAAAGCGAGGCGGTCATGCCCGAGATACTGCGGATCGACCGCACTGTTGACCCACGAGACCCGCTCGTGATCGAAAAGGCGTTCGGAAAGGAGCACGACATGGAGAACGGGAATGTCCCCGAATACTGGAAAGGCCTGATGGACGAGGCCGATCTGCCGTTGGCGGGCATCGTGCGCGAGCACGGCGGCGGGTTGATGGACTTCCACCGCATGAAGGGCATCGAACGCCTGACCGGTTCGAGTGACTGGGATTTCTACTCCTGGACGGTGGAAAATTACGACGATGACCTGCTCGACGTGTGCGAACGGGAGAACGCCGCCGACGTGCTCGCCGACTTGCAGGCATGGTGGAAAACGAGCCAGCCCGACATGCGGCAACACGTGGACGAGATGATGGCGGGCATCGACGCGGCCATGGAACCGCTCGACAAGCGCCTGTACGCCGCCGCCGAAAAGGAGTTCAAGGAGCGCGCGTTGGACCCGGACGGGGAATGCTACCAATTGGACGGCGGCACGTTCATCTCCCAGGAATCATTCGACGGCATCTGCGGCGACCAACGCGACCGCTACATGGCATGGAAGAACCAGGCCGAACCCGCCAGACTCGTGAGCGCATGGGACGACCCCGCACGCCTGGACCGGCTCGTGGGCGACCTGATCGACGCGGACGATGGCGGCGGATGCTTCTACACCGACGCGCAGCCCATCGACTACACGCAGGGCATGGATTACAGCCCACAGCAGCTGGCCGCAGACAGCGGGCTGGGAGATACGGTCCCGCTGGCGTGTGAGTCCAACGCTTCCTACAGCCTCGCGCACCACCCCGATATCAAATTCACCGCCACCGGGTCTCCCGACGGCAGAAAGGCGCTGGAGGTCTCGGCTCCCGGTTCCGCCCGTCATGCGCTAATCACGGCCAAACCCGGAACGTTCGACGTGAGCCTGCATGACGAGCGCGGCATCGTGTCCGGCGAATCCTTCCCTTACGAGGCAAACGATTCCTGGACGTACCGGCTTTCCGGCCAGGCGTTGCGCGGCGCGCTGGACCTCGCCGTCGGCTGGGCCGACCCACAGGAAACGTCTCCTGAGACCGCAGGGCTCGACCTCGCGTTGGATGACGGCATGGAAACGACACACGGCCACTGACGCCGTACGGCAACGACGAACAAAACCAAGGAGCACACGATGGACATGAATTGGATCGACGAGATTCGGGATCCCGAACCCCGCAAACGGTACATCTACAACGCTGACGACTACGACCCGCAATACGGGGACCCGTATTACCGTGAACACAGCACCCGCGCCGACAGCCTGTGGCGGCTGTACGAGGAGAGCGGCACGTCGATCACGTTCGCTGCCTTCGCGGACGAATCCCGTCAAACCGATTACAGGATGGAGACCGGCGCTCTGCGTGATTTCTTCAATGGATCCCAGTCGGCGCTCTCCTCGTACAGGAACCCGATGGGAGGCAACCCGCTGATCGCGTTCGGAAGCATAGGCCGATGGGACGGCGAACGCACGGGCATATCCTCGTTCGAGACCTTCGATGATCTGATGAACGGCGATGATTCCCCGTTCAAGGACTGCGAGATCGACCACATCTGGGACGAGAACGGAATCCTGAAGATGCGCGGCCACCACCACGACGGCAGTGTGGAGGTGGAGATACGCCAGCTCACCGACCAGGGATGCGAGGCATTGGAATCCTACGAACAGGCATGGGCTGGCGAACCGTTCGACGCCGCAGGCCGCCACTACGACGGCGGCAAGGAATCCGTGGACCGCTTCTGGAACGACCTGAAAACCGATCGGGGCCTGTCCGTGGAACCCCGGTACGTGGAACTCGCGTTCGGATGCCCGCCCATCGAATGGGACATCGATGCCAGGGTGAGGGACTTCGCCGAACGCATGGGCGACGAATATACGAGCCTGTACGAGCAGGACACGACCAGCATCAAGGGCGGTGATTTCGAACGTTTCGGCGCGTTCGCGGACAATCACCTCGACTTCATACGCGCCCTGACGAAGGCCAGGGGCATGGACCCCATCAGCAGCGACCGCGAGATAGGCGCGTTCCTCAACACGTTCGACAAGCTCGCCGCGATGCCCGAACCGACACCGGCGAAACAAGAAAAAGACGAGCTTTCCGCCGGCGCATGCGATCCGGCCGACCCGTTGAACCTCGAACAGTCATCGTCATACGGCATGACCCGGTGAACGTAAGAAACGACACGGATAAGGGCCATGGAATCATCGGACGACAACGATGATTCCACGGCCTTTTTCCAGGACTTTCTCGAAGGCAAGAAAATCGTCGGACTGTCCATGTGACGCGCCTGCGCTTGTAGACTTATGGAAGCATCGATTAAGGAGCCGATATGCCGAATCCAGCGCTGACTGAGAAAATCCGAAACCTTCCTCCTCTCTTGGACTCTCTGGAGCGGGACGCGGAGGTGTCCGACTTGCTTCGTCGTTCCGATGCCGCCCGAGAACGGTTCAGGCAGATGTTTCCTTTGGATGGGGTGGAGCAGTCAGCGCTTGAGGATTACCGTAAGGAATGGATGGCCCGCTATGTCTACAACTCCAACGCGATCGAGGGATCCACGCTGACGCTTGAGGACACCGAACTGGTGTTGGAGGGCGAGTTCGTGCCGACCGACTCGCCGGCAAGATACATCTTCGCTGCCCGTGGCGTTGCGGATGGCATGGCCTATGCGGAACGATTCGCTGAAGAGGAGCGGACGCTGAGTGTCGAGATGATCCAAAAGCTGCATGAAGTCACCGCATTGGACATGCAGCCCGCGCTCAGGGGTCGGTTCCGCCCCTACGGCTACCAGGCAAGGATCACCGCCACCCGAGTGAAGACCGCCGACCCACTTGAAATCTACGAGGACATGGAAGCGCTCGTGGACGCGGTGAACGGTTCCAAAGACCACCCGATCCTCAAAGCTGCCGGATTCCACGCGATGTTCGAGAACATCCATCCATTCACGGACGGCAACGGACGAACCGGGCGACAGATTCTGAATCTCATGCTCATGGCTGCCGGCTACCGGCCCGTAGCAATCAAACATGATGCCGGCCGCAGCTATGGGAAAAGTCTGGAAGCATGGCAGGTTGACGGCGATCCCAAGCCGTTCATTTCCCAGCTTGTCCAATGCGTTGATCAGGAAGAGCGCGCCGTAGCGGAAATCGTCGGCAGATTAAGAGAGAACCCTTTCTCGGAAAACGCCATCGACGGGATTGGTCTCGAAGACGGTCCGGCACGAGGGCGTTCCCTCTGATTGGAACGCTTCAGGATTGTGATAGGTGTACATGAATATGCGTTTTTACATATATTCATGTACACTTATATGCATGAAGAGGAGCGAGGCGATTGATCAGCTGCGCGAGATGGATGCCAAGTACTCGTGCTACGTGTATTGCAAGAACGAACTGGCCGTCGTGCTGGGTGAGCAGGGGCAGAAACTGAACCGAACCCTGTCCAGCCTGGTATCGGCGAAGGCGTTGGTCCGTGCCGCCCGTGGCGTCTACGTGTTCGCGTATTCCTCCCATCTCGGCGAGGGGACACTTCATCAGGTCGCAAAGCGGTTGCGTTCCGGCGAGCTGGTGTGGGAAAGCCTCGAAAGCGCTCTGTCGCGCTGGAACGTGATCAGCCAGATTCCGGTGGATAGGGTCACGTTCATGACCACGGGCCGTGAGGGCGAGTTCCGCACCGCGTACGGGGTGATCGAGTTCACGCACTGCAAGCTCAGCTGGAGTCGCATCCTGCCGAACCTGATCGCCCGCGATGACGGACTGACGCCGCTCGCGTCGAAACAGTGGGCGTATCGTGACCTGAAGGCCGTCGGACGCAACCTCGATCTGGTGGACATGGACGAATTGGAGGACGATGATGACTGGAGCTGACGGCACCTATGACTACAAGGCTATGGCGGCCGGGATCGTCTTGGCCGGGGGCGAGGGCATGGGCAATCTGCTTCCCGTGGTCGAGAAGGAACTTCTGCATTATCGAATCCTGGATGCCATGATGCGCGAGGGTTTCTTCTCCTCGCTGGTGTTCCAGGGCGGCACGAGTCTGCGCCTGTGCCACGGGTCCCCAAGGTACAGCGAGGACCTTGATTTTGCCGGCGGCACCTCGTTCGACATGGACACCCTTAAAGGGCTTGGCTCCTGCATCTCCGATTCGCTCTCGGGGATGGGCGATGATGTGACGGTCCGGGTCAAGGAGCCGAGACCCGACGCCGATGGGCTGACGCGCAGATGGCGTATAGCGATTCGCACGGCCGGTCAGCGCAAGGATCTGCCGAGCCAGACAATCAAGCTGGAGGTGGCATCGATTCCCGCGTACGAGCCGCAGCATCGTCCCGCCTTGGTCAACTATCCGATGTTCCCGGCCTTGTCGGGTCAGATCATCCTCGATGTGGAAAGCCCCACCGAGATTCTTGCCGACAAGCTGCTCTCCTATGCCTGCGCATCGCACCTGCGGCGACGCGACCTGTGGGACATGTGCTGGTTGGCGTCGAGAGGCGACGTCGATTCCCGACGGGCGATGGAGCTTGCGGAATTGAAATCATCTGATTACGGCGAAGAAGGACTTTGGGCAGACCGTGCTGATCGCGTGGCGGGGGTCGCCGATGTGATCGGCTCGGATGCCTTCGCCGACGAGATGCGCCGGTTCCTCCCCGCCGGCCTGATGACATCCACGGTCGAATCCCCACGTTGGAGCGCATGGGCGATCGAACAGATCGGGACGTTGTACGGCACTCCAGGCACTCCATCGTCGGCCGATGCGGTTCCCGGATTCCCTATTTTCGGTGCGTCGAACGACTCCAGTCCAACCCGCTGAACGCTAAGGAGGTCTGCGATGTCGAATCTGGACTATAACTTGCCTGAGCCGACAAAGGCGCAATTGGAGTACGCGCGTTACCTCAGCCGTTTCCAAGCGCCGCGTGAACGCCGGACTCTTTTCGCCCGCACCGAATCGGATATCGCAGCCGCCTTCCGTGAAGAGACCGCGAACCATTCCTGGAACGCCGACGACCTTGCCTCCCAGGCCGGTATCGATCCCCGGTTTGCCGATGCTCTGCTCCAGCGGGGCGAAGCCCCGATTGAAGCGGTGTTCTCCGCAGCCGATGCGCTGGGGATAGACATAGCCGCGTTGCCGCTTTCCAGTCTCGGGAACACTCGGTGAGCGGTGTTGGTATGCGCCAATATGCGCAAAGAAGCATGTTGGCGTATACCGTTTGTTCATCCGATCCTCGCGGTGCTAAGGGAATAGGTGGCGACGCTGCCGGCTGTTCCGACGACCTGGTTCATGGGCATGGTCAGTCTCATGTCGGTGCGGGTGGTGGATTCCACGGCGTTGCGCATTTCGTCCTGCACGAGGCCGATGTAACGCATGGTGGTGGCGATGTTGGCGTGCCCCAGCATACGGCTGACAAGCACGATGTTGCAGCCGTTCCTGTAGTAGACGCATGTGGCGAACCTACGGCGCAGGCTGTGCGACGGGTATCCGGTTACCGTCTTGATCCTCTTCGCCACGTAATCGACGCCGCAGTGTCCCTGCACGTCTCCGGGGAACAGCCATACGCCGGTGCGTTTCCGCAATGCCGCCGCAAGTCTTGCCGGCACGGGAAGCATCCGCTCCTTGTTGCCCTTGCCGTGGACGTGGAGCACCATGCCCTCGGCGTTCTCCTCCAGATCGGTCTTCAGGTTGATTCTGGTCATTTCGATGCGGCGCAGGCCGCAGAACGCGCCCAGCATGACGGCCAGCCGCGCGTTCTCGTCGGGTGATGCGAGTCCTTGTTCGATGTTCTCCTCGGGACAGATGCAGCCGGACGGAAGGGTCATGGGCACGGTGGGCACTTCGTCCGCCGGATTGCGGCGGGCGAGCCCTCGCTTCATGCTCCATTGGTAGAAGACCTTGACGCAGCTGCGTACTCCGCGTCTGCCTTCGGTTCCCATGCCGGCTAGGTAGAATATGAGGTCGTCTTCGGTCACGTCGGTGATGCTTTTATCGACGGCTTTGGAGAATCGAACGATCTGGTACCAGCGGGTGCGCAGGGTGTCGTTCGTGCGTCCGATGGCGTCCATCCAGTCGATCCATTTCTCAATGGATTCTTTCCAATCCTCCCGTGGCTCGACGTGTTCGCAGCTCTTCCTGTTGTCGTTCCAATACCTCATGGGGCTCCTTAAGCGCATAGAAAAGGGAAGTGACTTCTTCATCACTTCCCAAGGAATACTATTGCGCGTTTCTGGCCGATGCTCTTCGGAAAACCAGCTGCAAGGCGAACATGCGCGATGACACGCCGATTTGAAGGAACAGCAAGGCTGGTGTATTGTCTACTCCTGTTGCAAAAAGCCCTACGGCTGCGAGCCAGAACCGTATATCGGACGGTCGCTGGTTCAAGCCCAGCCGCAGGAGCTCACCTGAACGGGTAACTCCGGACGGGATGAAAATTGAATATTCCTGCGTAGCTCAGTTGGCAGAGCATCCGACTGTTAATCGGACGGTCGCTGGTTCAAGCCCAGCCGCAGGAGCCATCGAAAGCCTCGGTTCTCCGAGGCTTTTTTATTTTCATCGCATTGGTGACCAGACACGACACCCCATCATCAACCGGGAAATCCATGGCGAAGACCTCACCACTACTCACATCAGGCAGACAGGTCACTGTCAATTCACCGATGAGAGGCACGGTATTCCCAGTATCAGTTTGGGAATACCGCGCAAATCTTACATCGAAACCTTGGTCAGGGGCATGGCGGAGTCAATCGGGAAGTCGGGGGCGCTGGGGGCCACGCCGGCTTCGACCAGGTTCACGCCGAGCATGGCGACCATGGCACCGTTGTCGGTGCAGAGCTTGATTTGCGGGATACGGACGTCGACGCCGTAGTTCTCGCCGAATTCGAGCAGTTTGGCGCGCAGCTGCGAGTTGGCGGAGAAGCCGCCGCCCACGATCAGCGTGTTGGAATCGTACTGCCGGCAGCCGCGCATGGCCTTACGGGCCAGCACGGTGGCCACGGAATCGGCCAGGGATGCGCACACGTCGTCCACCGGAATCTCATGGCCGGCGGCCTGCTCGCTTTCCACCCAGCGAGCCACGGCGGTCTTGACACCGGAGAAACTGAAATCATACGGGTGCGCGGCACCGGCCTTGCCTTGGGTCAGACCCATCGGCACCTTGATGGCGTGCGGGTCGCCGTTCTGACCATGGCGGTCGATGTGCGGGCCGCCCGGATACGGGAAGCCGAGCAGGCGGGCGACCTTGTCGAAGCACTCCCCCGCCGCGTCATCCAGCGTGGTGCCCACCACATCGATTTTGCGCGGCATGTCTTCCACGTGCAGCAGCGAGGTGTGGCCGCCGGAGACGATCAGAGCCAGCGTGTCCTTGGGGAACGGGCCGAACTGCAGCTGAGTGACGGCGATGTGCCCGATCACATGGTTGATGCCGTAAATCGGCTTGTTCGCAGCCCAGGCCAGCGCCTTGGCGCCGGACACGCCCACGGCCAGGCAACCGGCCAGTCCGGGACCGGCGGACACGGCGATGGCGTCCACATCCGCCAACGTCATGTTCGCGTCGACGAGCGCCTTGGACACGCATGGCACGAAGGCCTCGGCGTGCGCGCGGGAGGCGATTTCGGGGATCACGCCGCCGTATCGCGCGTGTTCCTCCATGGATGAGGCCACGACGTTGGAGAGCAGTTCGCGGCCGCGTACGATGGCGGCTGCGGTTTCGTCGCAGGTGGATTCAATACCCAGTACAACCGGTTCGCTCATCGTGCTTCTCCGTTCTTCTCCGTTTGCTTGCTGGTGATGTCTTCAATGTCCGCCGATGCCGTCTGCGGGACGGCAAAGCCCACGACCCTAGGTTTCAGGTCCAAGCTCATGGTGTATGCGTCGATGCCTTCGGGCTGGTAGTAGCGTTTGCGCAATCCCATGCGTTCGAATCCGAACCGCTGATACAGGGCCAGCGCAGGGTCGTTATCCACACGCACTTCGAGCAGCATGCGCGAGGCGCCCTGACGTTTCGCCTCGTCGACCAGTACCTGAAGCAACGCAGCGGCGATGCCTTGCCGCTGGTATGCCTTGCCCACGCCGATGGTCATGAGCTCGGCGTCCTCGCCGTCGTACCAGAAGCCGGCGTAGCCGCGGACAACAGCCTGTTCCGCCTCTCCCAGCACATCCAGCAGATACGTGCGGGCCGGTGCGTCCAGTTCCTCTCGCACCATGTTCGCATTCCATGCGCCGCGGCCGAACAGTTCGCCTTCCAACTGTGCGATGGAACGAACCGCAAGATCACGACTTACGGCAGTGATGTCAACAATCATCGGACCACAACCCACTTCACGCCTTATCGGCACCGGCATGGCCGAGCACGTGCTTCAGTGGGTTCGGTACTTCGGCGTCCGGCCGGCGCAGGTACAACGGTTCGATCGGCACGACCTGGTCGCCGCGCAGTTCGCGGCTCAACGCGGTGGTCGCAAAGACGGCGAGCCCGGCTTTCCCGGCATCCAATACCGATCCGTCCACCACGGAGCCCAGCGCACGCAGTCCCTGCCAGACGGATGCGTATTTGGCCGCGCCGTGGCCGGTCACATCCACCACATAGCTGACGCCGTCGCGTTCGCCGTGTTCCGCGAGCGCCGCGTTCACCCGTTCGACGATATGCTCCGGGTAGTCGATATCCATCTCGATCCAGCGTCGTTCGGCGGCGTCCTCGTCCGGCAGGCTGATGCTGCCGTGGTTGAGCGAGAAGTACAGCTGCTTGCGGCGCGCATCGTTGACGCACAGCGTGACGTGGCGGTCGAGTTCGTGTTCCTTGGCCTCGGCGTCCGGGACGTCACCATCCGATTGGCGCGAACTCAAGCGCGGCACGTCGGCCAGGAAATCGATGCCGTCAAACATGGCGCTGTCACCCAGCACGAAGCTCATCATCTCGCCTTGCGGGTCGAGTACGTTCTGTCCGACGAGCTTGGCCCCGGTGGCGAAGGCCAACGCCTTGGCGGCCACGATGCCGGCGCGCAGGCCGGTGAATGGCGCCGGGCCGATGCCCACGACGATCTCCTCGATATCGGCAGGAGTCAGGCCGGCCTCCTCGACCGCGCGCGCGATATTGACCTGCAGTTTCTCCACATGGGTGCGCGAATCGGTCTCCACAATGGGCTCGCGCCCCACAATGCCGACCGTCGAACCGAATGAGGTGTCAATCACCAACGTGCAACCCATGAATCCTCCTAGTCGTAAAGCCTCTAGAGAGTGTACATCGAGGAGTCTATGGGCGCATGGCTTATTGCAGGTCGAACGCGGCCCATCGCTTGCCGACTGGGACGAATGCGACGGTACGAGTGCCGTTGCTGGTGAGTTCGCCGTCTGATCCAGCGGATGCGACATCGGAGGAATCGAGAGATCGATCGATATGGATTTCAAGTCGTTCTGGAGCCAAGGCGGTGGCCATTTGTTCGCCCCACTCCATAAGCACCACCGTGTTCTCGCCGGGGTCTTCAAGTTCTTCGTCCAATCCCAGCGATTCCAGCTCGTCCAACAAACGCCCGATGGCGTCCTGCCCCGGCGCATAGGCTGAGCCGCCCAGACGGTAGGCATCCACATGCACCAGATGAGCCGGAGTGCCGTCGGCGAAATGCCCGTCAAGTTCGCGGGCAATGGTGAATGTAGGAGACACGATGGGTTCGGTAATGTCCAGCCCCGCCCCGAAGCCTTGGGCGAATGTGGTTTTGCCGGCACCAAGAGGGCCTGAGAGCAGCAATACATCGCCGCCGTGTACCATTCCGGCCACGCGGCGGCCGAGCTCCTGCATGGCCTCGCTGGTGGGAGCCGCAATAGTGTGTTCGCTCATAAATACCCCTTTATCGACTTTTACCGACCTTTATGACTGATGTCTTCAATGCAGCGTTCCAGCGCATATACCGGGTCGCCGCCGTTCGTTTTGCTTTGCTCATCCGCCCAGGCGAGCATACGGATGCAATGCGCGAGTCCTGCCGAAGTCCAGCCGCCAAGTTGGCGCATCGCATTCTTCAGCACCCACGGATTGGTTTTCGCTTCGGCCTGTGAAATCGTGCCGGCCCGGACCGCCGAGGCTTTGGCAATGGTACGGAGCTTCATGGCCAACGCGCCGATCAACGCGATGGGATCGGTCCCTTGTTCCACAGCTGCACGCATCATGACGATGGCTTCGGCGGTTTTGCCTTCCACGGCCTTGTCTGCCACGGCAAAACCGGTGACCTGCGGATTGGCGGTCAAATACTGGTTGACACAGTCGAGCCCCATCGGATTATCGTCAAAGTCGAAACACAATTGCTCGCACATGGCGGCGAGTTCGCCGGTTTTGCCGCCGAGCACGGATACCAGCTGCTGCGCGGCCATCGGTTCGACTCTACGACCGCGTTTCTCGAATTCTCCGAGTACGAAATTGAGTTGGGCATCCGGTTTCTTCAAATCCGGCACGTCCTCTTTGCGAGCGCCGGCTTTCACCAGTTGGTCGATGATCTTGCGCCCTTTGACGCCGCCCTCGTGCTGGCAGATCACCACGCTGGAGCCGTTCGGATCCTTGGCGGCCTGCTTGGTGTACGTCACCAAAGCTTCGGCGAGCTTTTCGTCGGCATTCTGCAGGTTGACGAGTTTGACCACGGCAACGTCGGAAAGCAACGATGGGCTGACGGCTTCATCGAAGGCATATTGGTCGGCCGATGTGGCGTCGAGCTCGATGAGTTCGGCGTCGGGTCGCGCCTTCAACGCTTGTGCGCACAGTGCCTTGGTGCGCGCGTCGTTCAAATACGAGTCGCCTCCGGGCACCACGGTTACCGGTACGTTCGCTGCTGTTTTCGCCATGCCCCCATCTCGCCACACAGGTTGGACAATGACCTGCCGGCATAACGGCCCGGCAGCACCCCGCGATTAGGCGTATGCCTCATCCAACAGGGCGTCGATATCCGCGAAACGCTTGGGACCGGGACGCCATACCGGGTGACCGGCCGCGATGACCAATGCCGGGTGTTCCAACGCGCGCAGGTCGTCCAGCGGATTGGCATTCAGCACAAGCAAATCAGCGGATTTGCCGACTTCCAAAGAACCGGTCTCGGCATCGACGCCGAGAATGGAGGCGTTGACGGCAGTGGCTGCGTGCAGGGCCTCAGCCGGACTGAAACCGGCATATGCGACCAGCAGCTCCAGCTCACGCCATGTGGCGTACTGCGGCACGAATGTCATGCCTGTATCGGTGCCGACGCCTATCATCAATCCGGCCTCGTGCGCCTGACGAGCACCTGAAACCATGCCTCCGACCACGTTTTTGGAATTCTCCAATTGGATGTCGGTGATGCCGGTCACGTCCTGTCCAAGCAAGGTCAATGGCAGGCCGGCGGACAGTGTCGGAATCAATGCCGAGTATCCGCGCAACGCATTCGGATTGTGCCGGAACATGCCGATCAATTCGTCGTCGAGCACGCTACCGTGTTCGATGGTATCGACGCCGGCCAGCAGCGAACGCCGCACGCCTTCCGGGCTTTGCGCGTGCGCGCCGACAATAACACCATACTGATGCGCCTCATCGCAAATCGCCCGCATCTGTTCCACGCTCATCTGCGGGCTGCCGGCCTCGCCGATTTCCTGTGCATCGGTTACGCCGCCGGTCGCGGCGATTTTGATGGCGTTGACGCCAGCCTTGAGATTCTGCGCGACTGCGGTACGCGCCTCTTCCGGGGTGCCGCTGGTCAGTGCGATAAGCGGGGCGCCATGGTCTTCGGGAATCGCCATCAGCGGTCCGGATGCCAAGATACGCGGTCCGAGGATTTGGCCTGCATCAATCTGATCGCGTAATGTCACGACTTCATATCCCACGTCGCCAAGCGTGCGGATCGTCGTAACGCCGGATTCCAGCAATGTTGTGGCGTTGTGTCTTACGGTTGCGGCCATGTACGGCTTGCCCAATGGCGAATGCGCGAATGTGGCGACCATACGTTGGCCTTTGGGCGTCGCCAGCTTCGGATTGAGCGGCTTGCCTTGGGAGAACAGATGGGTATGCGCATTGATCAGCCCCGGCATCACGATTTTGCCGGTGCCGTCAAGATAGTGGTATTCGGCTGGGATACTGGTTTCGATGCTGGGTGCAACCTGTTCGATACGTCCGTCGGCTCCGACCACGATCGTCATGTTACGCAGTATGGTTCCGGCTTTATCTCCGGTGACGATGGTGGCGTGGGCCAATGCAAATGGTTCGACTATCGGATTATGAGACAACATCATCGCCGGCACTCCTTCATGCAGCTGGTTGAACTGGTCTCAACTGTATCGCAGTTTTGCCGGCTGATGGTTTATGCCGCGCGGCCTATCGCATAGGTTCGGCTGGCTATTGCGATGGTTGCTGCACCGAATACCGCATTGGCTATTCGGCTTGCCGCCGCGTAAAGAGACGTCTCGTCTCCTCGCACCAGAGACTGAGGCGGACATGCCAAGCGGAACCGAAGCGCACGCCAGGCATTCCGGCCTCATAACGACGGACATGCTGGAGGCAACGGCTGACGAACACCAGTAGCATGCCGATACCGATTTCCACCGCCACAATCAGCACGGCACCCGTAACGCCATCTTTCCATGGGATGACGGCCATCGTGCTGCCACCCAGCCACAACGCCACCCGTTCCATCACCAGCGTGCCCCATGACGATATCCACGCGAATACGCCGGCCAGCCATGGCTCGCACCATGCGCAGGCCAATGCCATCAATCCCGCCATCGTGGCCAATCCCACAAACGGCGACACCAACAGGTTCGCCGGCACGGACAGCAACGGCAACTCCGGTTCCATCAACACCTGAATCGGCAGGGTGAACAACTGCGCGGCCACGGTCATCGCCATCATTTCGGCGATGCCGTGCGGCATCGCTCGCTCAAAGGCACCGGCCAGCCGCTCCGCAAACAGCACGATACCCAGTACGGCGGCCGAAGACAAGGCGAATCCGTAGCTGGCCGACATATCCGGATTCACCGCCAATACACCGATTACCGTCCAGCACAGGGCGCTCAACGCTTGCGTACGCCGCCCCATCGCATACGTCAACGCACCTATCAATCCCATGATGAACGCGCGGGTGACCGAATCACTGGGGAACATCGCCAATGCCAGCAGCACATATACTCCAGAGACCAGCAACGCCGTCAGCCGCCGATCAAGCAGCATCCACATGCATAATCGGCGCACCAATCCCGCCACCAGTACAAAGTGGCCACCGGATACGGCCATGAGGTGCATGATGCCGGACTGGCGGAACTGATTTTCCAACGTTTGCGCATACGTGCTGTTGACCGGCATCGGACCGGTCTCGCCGCCGATATAATCCTGGCCAAGCACACCCATCGTCAATCCCGGCACCAACACACGCCCCTGATCGGACAATTGTTCGGTCACGGTGAAAAACGCCTCCTGCACATGCGCAATCGCGGCGAGATGCCACGGCGGAGCCCGCACCTGTGCTACCGGCTGTTTTCCTTCCAAGAGCAGCCATAGTGGTATGCGTCCATATCGCGCTTGCTGCAATACGCCTGTCAGCAGATGGACCGCGCCTCGACGCAACTGCCCACAATACGATTCGTCGGCGTATACACGCACAGCGACCGTGGAACGTACATCCGTACCATCCACAGTGATGCCGCTCAGCCGTATGTCCGTCTGACAATCGTATGTGCGTTGGTCCGAAGCGATCACGGGCGTCGTCACCGTGGCCATGACTTCGTGGTATGAACTGGATTGGCGAGCTTGTGCGGAGGCAGGATCATGCCAGGCAATGGTGTCCGACGCGATTGCCGTCATGCTGCCGATGCACGCCACCGCAACGCATACGGTCAATGTTCCCGTCCACCGGATCCGCAGGCGGAAAGACACCACAATCATCGCCGCCACGGCAGCACATGACGCCACTGTTATAGGCAATATTCGTGTGACAGGCCATTCCATGCCGATTATGGTGACGTCAATGCCAGCTCCGGCATCAGCCTTTGCCTGACCGGTGCCGAGTCCATCAGACATCCTCCATGCGAATAATGCGTGCGCTCCCAGACTCGCCGCCCACATCACTATGGCGATCGGCAGCATCCTCCAATCGCGGCTCCCCTGCTCGCGCAGTATCCAATCCCTGCTCATCCGACCGTCACCTGCCCTCGCATGGTCTCCAACGTCTTGGAGCCGATGCCTTTGACATCCAGCAGCTGATCGACTGATGTATACCCGCCAATCGCCGTGCGATGATCAATGATCCGCTGAGCGGTAACCGGCCCAATACCTTTGATGGATTGCAATTCCTCAGCGGTAGCCGTGTTGAGGTTGATGAGACCATGCGTGGAAGCGCCGGCATCGCTGCCGTCCGTCTGCATGTGCGGAGATTGCGTGGTATCCGATTCGGGGTTCGCTGTGGCATCGGAATGCTCCGACTGCTGCGGATCCGTGCGTTTCTCGTCCGTGGTGTTCTGCGATGGCATCGTCTGATCTCCAGCGGAGCCGCCCGTGGTCTGCATGGCGGTCGGTTGAGACAGCATGGCCATATTCATCGACTGTTGGACCAGCAATGCCAAGCTGATGCCAAGGGCGACGATCAGCAGCAATATCACGGCCAAGGCATGCCCAATGGTGAACGACAATCGCGGCTGATCCCGGGTGAGTCTGGCTGATTCGCCGACGGCATCGGCGGAACGTACGCCAATCAGATCCGATAACGCACGTTTGTCACGGGTCGCCTGCCGCAGGCCGCTCTGCGCCCTTTGGGGCGGGTGGCCAGCCGGACGGATCCGTGCATGGCCAGGAGGCGGCGGAGGCGTCGTGGGCCGTTCCACTCGCGGTTGGGGCATGGCTGCGCTCTGCCTGCTGAATGCGCGCAAACGGTTGGCGGCATGGTCTGCGCGATGGTTATGAGAAACGCCCATGCATCCACGCTGATGGATTCATGGGCGTTTGTCCAGCTGAAACGGGGTATGTGGTTCTAGCTTATGAAGTTATCCACAATTGAGGTGGGCGGTTGACGCTCCCCTCAGTCTCGCAACAAGTCACTCCGCGGGGACGATGGAGACGATCTTCGGGGCCTTGACGATCACCTTGCGCGGCTCCTTGCCGCCAAGACGGTCGGCGACGGCGGCCAGCGCCTGCCGTTCGAGGTCGGCCGGGTCGATGTCGACCGGCACTTCGAGCTTGGCGCGCACCTTGCCCTTGATCTGCACCACGGCGGTCACGGTGTCGTGGCCCACGTAACGCTCGTCGGCCACCGGCCACGGCTCGGCGGACAGGGATTCGGCGTGGCCCAGCTTGCTCCACATCTCCTCGCAGATGTGCGGGGCAATCGGCGCGAGCATCAGGATCAGCGGCTCCACTGCGGCACGCGGCACGGCCTTCAGACCGGTCAGATGGTTGTTGAGCACGATGAGCTTGGCGATGGCGGTGTTCGGACGCATGCCCTCCATCTCCGCGGTCACTTCGGCGATCGTGTTGTTGAGCAGTCTCAGTGTCTTTTCGTCCGGCGCGTCCTCGGTCACGTGGGCCTGGCCGGTGGTCTCGTCCACCACATTGCGCCACAGGCGCTGCAGGAAGCGCATGCCGCCGACCACGTTGCGGGTGTTCCACGGGCGGGATTCGTCCAGCGGGCCCATGCTCATCTCGTACAGGCGGAAGGTGTCGGCGCCGTAGTTCTCGTACATGTAGTCCGGGGTCACGATGTTCTTGAGGGACTTGCCCATCTTGCCGAATTCGCGGTTGGCGTGTTCGCCGTTCCAGGTGAACGTCGGCTCGCCGGAGGCGTCGGCCGGCCCTTCCACGACCTCGTCCGCCGGCACGTACTGGCCGCGGTCATCGGTATAGGCGTAAGCCTGGATCATGCCCTGGTTGAACAGCTTGTGGAACGGCTCGGCCGAATCCACATAACCGAGGTCGAAGAGCACCTTGTGCCAGAAACGGGAGTAGAGCAGGTGGAGCACAGCGTGTTCGACGCCGCCGATGTACAGGTCCACACCGCCTTCATCACCCGAATACTTGTTGTGGTTCGGGCCCATCCAGTAGTCGAACTCGTCCTTCTCCACCATGTGCTTGGTGTCGGTCGGGTCGATGTAACGCATGTAGTACCAGCAGGAGCCGGCCCAGTTCGGCATGGTGTTGGTGTCGCGGTAGTAGGTCTTCTTGCCGTCGCCCAAGTCGAGCTCGACCTTGACCCAGTCCTCGTTGCGGCTCAACGGTGCCTCGGGATTGGACTCGGCGTCCATCGGATCGAAGGTGCGCGGCTCGTAGTCGGGCACGTCGGGCAGGTTGATTGGCAATGCGGAATCCGGCAGCAGGTGCGGGGTGCCGTCTTCGCCGTAAACGATCGGGAAGGGCTCGCCCCAGTAGCGCTGGCGGGAGAACAGCCAGTCGCGCAGACGGTAGCTTACGGTGCCCTTGCCCACGCCGGCGGATTCGAGCCAGGCGTTGACCTTGGCGATGGCGTCGTCCACGCGCAGACCGTTAAGGCTCAGCGCGTCGCCCTTGGCTTCGGTGGCCTCGACGGAGGAGTTGATCACGATGCCGTCATGGGAAACGAACGGCGCCTTGCCCTCGTAGTTGGCCAAGTCGTCGCCGGAATCCGGCAGAGGCGTGACGGTGTAGACGACCGGCAGACCGAACTTCACGGCAAAGTCGTAATCGCGCTGGTCGCCACCAGGCACGGCCATAATGGCACCGGTGCCGTAGTCCATCAGCACGTAGTCGGCGGTGAACAGCGGGAGCTTCGCGCCGGTGATCGGGTTGGTGGCGTACAGGCCGGTGAACAGACCTGTCTTCTCGCCGCCCTCGTCCACGCGGTCCTTGGCGGTCTTGGCTTCGGCGGCGAGCCTGTAGGCCTTCACCGCCTCGACCGGGTTGGCATAGCCGCCCTTCCAGTCTTCGGGTATATCGGCCGGCCATTCGGCGGGCACGTTCTCCAGCAGGTGATGTTCCGGGGAAACAACGGCGAACGTGGTGCCGAACAGCGTGTCGGGCCGGGTGGTGTAGATTTCCATGTCCTTGTCACCGTCGGCAGTGGCCACGATGAAGTGCACGGAGGCACCATGGGATTCACCGATCCAGTTGCGCTGCATGAGCTTGACCTTCTCAGGCCAATCGATGCCGTCGAGGTCGGCGATCAGACGGTGGCCGTACTTGGTGATGCGCATGGACCACTGACGGAGCTCGCGCTGGAAGACCGGGAAGTTGCCGCGTTCGGACTTGCCTTCGGCGGTGACCTCTTCGTTGGCCAGCACGGTGCCCAGGCCCGGGCACCAGTTGACCGGGGACTTGGAGATGTAGGCCAGGCGGAAGTCGTTCAAGATATCCTGCTGCTCGGCGGCAGTGAGGTCGGACCACTGCTTGCCATCGGACTCGTGGCCAGGAATGGCCTTTTCGCCAGACTCGAATTTGGCGACGAGCTCGGCGATGGGGCGTGCGGAGCCCTTGGAGCCGGACGGGTTGGTGGCGTCCTCGTCGTACCAGGAATCGTAGATGCGCGAGAAGATCCATTGGGTCCAGCGCACGTAGCCGGGGTCGATGGTGGCGAACGTGCGGCGGCTGTCGAAGCTCAGGCCCATGCGGTGCAGCTGGCGGCTCATGTTGGCGATGTTCGCCTCGGTGGTCACGCGAGGATGCTGACCGGTCTGGACCGCGTACTGTTCCGCGGGCAGGCCGAAGGCGTCATAGCCCATGGCGTGCAGGACGTTCTCGCCCTTCATGCGGTGGTAGCGGCTCGTCACATCGGAGGCCAGATAGCCCAGCGGGTGGCCCACATGCAGACCCTTGCCGGACGGGTAGGGGAACATGTCCATGGCGAAGTAGGCGGTGCGGCCTTCGGCGTTACGGCCCTTGCCGTCCTTCAAATCGCCGTTGACGTTGGCGGCCCAGAAGGTGCCTTGCTCATCCCAGATCTTCTGCCACTTGTTTTCGATGTCCTGCGCCAGTGCGGCGTTGTAGCGGAAGTTGGGCTCTTCGGTTTGCGTGCTCTTCTCGTTGTCACTCATAAATCAGCAAGGTAGCCTCGCAACTGGACACGTCGTCAATCGTTATTCAGCATCCGAGACGATGGCTTTGGGGTCAACGTTCAGCGAAACCGTGAGCTTTGTTTGGCTTGTGAACGTATCCTTGGCGGCCGTCCAGCTGCCATCCTCAACCATGTCTTCCAATGCTTCCGCGATTTTCTGCGCCAATTGGCTGGTGCCTTGACTCACGGCGATGCCATAACTGACCTCGCCCTTGTCCGCAATCACGTCCATATACTGGGGCCCGTTGGCCGCTTGAAGACCGGAAAGCACCGCCATATCGGAGGCTATGGCATCCGCCGACCCTACTTGCACGGCCGTGACGCACTGCGCATAACTGCTACGCTCCTGAATCCGAGCCTGCGGGTGGTTGCCGCGGAAGATGCCGACTGTCTCGTCACCTTTCACTGCGCACACCGTGCCGTCGCCTACGTCGCCCACCGAACCTGCGTCATTGGTGAATCGGCCACGCTCATCCGACCTGACCAGCAAACCGACGCTGGTCGTGAGGTATGGTCCGGCAAAATCAACGATCGCGCCGGACCCATCGGTGATAGGCCAAGAGGCGACGACCATGTCGACCTGTCCATTGTCCAGCATGGAGCGCCGGTTTTCGGGGCGAACCTGCTTGAAGACGATCTGCTTGTTCGCATAGCCGAGTTTGGCGGCCACGTATTTGGCGATGGTGATGTCGAAGCCCTGATATGTGCCGTCATGCCATGCTCCCACCGATGGTTCGTCGGCTGCGACCCCAATGGCGATGGTGGGTCCCTCCGGCGCTCCGGAGACGGTGGTGACTTGAATTTGGCCGCAACCGGCCAGACCAGATAATGGCAATATCATGCCAAAGGCCGCGGCGAATCCTGCCATCAGCCGGGAGCGAAATCCGCGCCGCATCGGGCGGCGAGCGCGGAGCACGCTACGGCTGGCGAACGATGACCAATGGTGCATAACCGTCAAACGCCTTACTTGAACATGCGCGAACGTGTGAGGAACCAGGCAACCACACCGGAAAGCACCATGGAGATCACGATGATGAGCAGGAAGCCCCAAGGCTTGTCGGTGAACGGCATGCCCATCATGCCGCCGTCGAAGTTCATGCCGTACATCGAGAAAATCAGCGTCGGGATGGACAGGGTGATGGAGATGATGGTGAAGATGCGCATCACGTTGTTCAGGTTGTTGGACACGATCGAGGCGAAGGCGTCGGTCATGTTCGCAAGAACGCCGCTGTAGATGTTGGCCATCTCGATGGCCTGCTTGTTTTCGGTGATGACGTCGTCGAGCAGATCCTCATCGTCCGGATACTGCTTGATGCGCTGCAGGGTGGTGAGTTTCTCCATCACGATCTCGTTCGATTTCAGCGATGTGGTGAAGTACACCAAGGTCTTGCTCAGTTCCATGAGCATCACGATCTCGCGGTTTTGCATGGAATGGCGCAGTTTCAGTTCGAGCTTGTCGCTCTCACGGTCGATGATGCGCAGATACCGCAGGTACATCGTGGCGTTGCGGTACAGGATCTGCAGGATGAACCGCGAGCGCATGAAGGTGTTGAAACCTCGTATCGTGCCTTCCATGAATGGGTGGAGCACGGGCGTGTCCTGCATGCAGACGGTGATGATGAGGTTTTCGGTGACGATGATCGACAGCGGGATGGTCTCGTACCAGTCGCGTCCGCCACGCTCCTCCACGGTGGGGATGTCGACGATGATCATCGTGTAATCGTCTTCGACGTCCACACGTGAACGTTCCTCGTCATCCAGGGGCGCGCGCAGGTCGGCCAGGTCGATGCCGGTCTGTGATGCGACGGTGGCGAGCTCCACATCAGTGGGTTCGCTCAAACATAACCAGGAGCCGTTTTCCGGTTTCTCGATCTGCTCCACTTGGCCATTGATTGAGCTGAAGATTCTCAGCATGTCGCCTCACCCGCCTTCCGCGCTTTCCTACTGTTCTATCGCTGTACGGTTCCAAACCGAGATTAGTCTAGACCCACCGTTCGAATTTGCGAGCGGGGTTTCGCATAGCGACCGTCACCAGACGATTGGCTGCCAACTCGGCATGTGCGGTCCTCGCAGATCGGTCGGCCCGTTCTCCCAGTCGGCGCTGTCGGCGATGGCGGGAGCCTTGTTGTATTCCTCCAACTCCCACAGGGGCTGTTCGGTGGGGGTGCCGTTGACGCTGTGGCGCACTTTGAGCCGGCACCAGCAGGCGTTGCGCATGCCGCCGAGTGCGTTCATGCCGTCCGGGTCGAGTTCGAGCAGGTTGGAGATGGTGGCGGTAATCCATGAGCCATGGGTGACGAGCATCAGCGTGGTGGGCATGCTGTCTGAATAGGCGGAGTCGGTGACCAGTGCGCGCACGGCATCGGCACCTCGCTGGCCCACGGCGGCACGGCTTTCCACACCATGCTTGGTTTCGCCCCCGGTGTGCTGTTTCCAAGAGGCGTAGTCGTCGGCTGCCACGGCTTTGATTTCGGCGCGGGTCATGCCTTCCCATTCACCGAAGCTGCGTTCACGCAGTCGTTGGTCACAGGTGACCGGCAATCCCAAAATATCGGCGAAGGCGTGTGCGGTCTGTTGGGCACGGAACAGGTCGGAGGTCATCACCACCATGCGCCGGCCGGCGGCGGGGGCCTCCTCGAACTGGCGCGTATCAGTGCGTTCGGCGGCGTCAGGACCGGGCTGGGCGATGGCTTCGGGATGCTCGGCAAGTCGGTTCACCTTGGCCCAGTAATACCGTGAAGCGAGTGCGAATCCGGTCTGGTCGACCTGCCATTGGCCTACGATGTCGAGCGGCACATCGATCTGGCCTTGCAAGCGATGTTCGAGATTGTATTGCGTACGGCCATGGCGCAGCATCATCACTTCATCGATCATCGGTTTTCGCCACCTCGTTCTCTTGCGGTTTTTTCATACTCATCTCAGCACAACCCCTAGAATGGCGGCATGGAGATTTCTGAGTCGACTTGGGCGTTCATCGCCAAACACCGCCGTGAAGATGTGCGTGATGTGGCCTTGCACGCCAAGCATGATGGCGACGTGGATGTGCCGTTCGCGCTGGAGCAGATTGCCGGCTGGCAGCGCGCTTCGCTCAAGCTACCTGACTGGGCGTCCCATGATGGGCTGATTTTCCCGCCGCAAGTCCCAATGGAACAATGTTCCAGCCAGTTCACGGCTCAATACAAAGCCCGGTTAGCACAGCGATTGTTGGCCAAGGAAGCAGTCGACGACGATTCCCCGACATCCCTAGTCGATCTGACCGGCGGTTTCGGCGTCGACTTTTCTTACATGTCCCGAGTGTTCAATCGTGCCATATATGTGGAACAACAATCCACTTTATGTGATATCGCTCGCCATAATTTCCCGATACTCGGCCTTGGCCACGCCGAAATCATCAATGATGATTCAACAGCAGTGCTTGATACGCTTGGCCGAGCCTCCATGATCTTCCTCGATCCGGCCCGCCGTGACGATCATGGCTCGCGTACCTACGCGATTGCCGATTGCACGCCGGATGTGCTGACCCTGAAGGATACGCTGCTGGCCAAGGCACCGACGGTCATGGTCAAGCTCTCCCCCATGCTCGACTGGCATAAGACCGTCGCCGATTTCGCCGGCGCGGCGCATGAGGTGCATATCGTCTCCACCGGGAATGAATGCAAGGAATTGTTGTTGGTGTTGGGGCGCGGCCGTTGCGCCTCACCGCTCGTGGTATGCGTCAATGACGGGCAGGTGTTGTCGTACAAGGCCGGCGATAACAGCGACAATCACACCCCTATCAGCGATTCTGCCTTGGTTGCACGCAATACTTGCAATACCGAGGATTTCCCGGCTGAGGAAAGCGCGAATGGCTTCGATTCCTCGCATTGGAAGTACCTTTACGAACCCAACGCCTCAATCATGAAGGCCGGGTGCTTTGATGTTCTCGAACAGCGCTTCGTCGTGCATCACATCAGCCCGAATAGCCACCTGTTCGTGGCGGCCGAACCTATTGCCGATTTCCCAGGCAGATCATTCGTCATCGAATCCATCGTCACCATGAACAAGAAAGAACTGAAGCAGCTATTGGCCGGTCTCACGCACGCCAACATCGCCGTACGCAATTTCCCCCTAACCGTGGCCCAGCTACGCAAAAAACTCAAACTCAAGGACGGCGGCAACACCTACCTCTTCGCCACCACCGACCTCAAAGGCCATCACCTAGTACTGCGCACTGAAAAGCGAAAAAGTGGCTCCCTCTGACGAGGAAGCCACCAATACGTCAGCTAATCAGTCCTTGGCGATGGTCTTGCCGGCGGTCGGACCGGAGGCAAGGTTCTGGATCTCGGTGACTTCGAGAACCGGAATCACGGCCGGCTTCTTGGTGCCCTTTTCCTCGGCGATCTTGACCTGCTCGTTGTAGATGTCGTCGTCAACGTGCAGCACCACGTTGCCGCGGAAGCGGTAGCCCTGCTTCTTCTCGAGGTTGGCGAAGGCGATGACCAGCGGAGAGCCGTTCTTGAGGTTCTCGTAGTGCTGGCCGGCGGTGCGCTCGTGGTAGGCGATGTGCGTGTCGTCCAGCACGAACAGGGACATCTTCGGGCCGAGGTCCAGTTCGCCGTCCTTGGAGACGGTGGTGATCCAACCGAGGTTGTTCTTGATGAATTCCTTGATTTCCGGAGTAATGACTGCCATGTCGAATCCTTTCATGATTGCTATGGACAACGTATTTTTACTCTTTCCAGAGTACCGGTTTCGAGCGCGACTAGCCCGGATGTTCGCTGTGAGTAACCTCACCTTCGCACAGCTTTCATCCGGTTCTTACCTGCTTGGCGATGCCGCGCCCCGGCCGCGCACCAGCCACACACCTGTCACACACCCGACGCCCATCGACCGGTCGATTTTGGCCGGTAGTTCCCGTAATCTGTGAGCCGAGAGAGCCACAAGTTTTCCTAACTGTCCTGAGGTGCACCATGGGTTTGGTCGAACGTTTCAGCAAGCTGCGCAGCCGCTGGTCCCGCAGCTTTCCCCCGAATCTCGCCCGACTCATGTTGCTGGGCTGCGCCGCATTATGGGGTGGCAGTTATCTGCTCGCCAAATTCGCCATGGAGGCGATTCCGCCCCAATGGCTGATGGGTCTGCGCATGATAGGCGCCTGCCTGTGCATGCTGGCCTTGTTCCATAAGCACATCGTGCCGTATCTGACGCCGAAGATCATTGTGCCGGCGCTCGTGGTGGGTCTGACCTACTGGGGCACGATGGTCACCCAGACCATCGGCCTGCAGACCATTGAACCGGGCCGCAGCGCGTTCCTGACGGCCGCCTACTGCGTACTCACCCCGTTCGCCACGTGGATCATTTCGAAAACCCGCCCGAAGGCCATCAATCTGGTCGCCGGCGTGATCTGTCTGATCGGCGTCGGCTTCGTCTCGCTGAAGCCGGGCGGTTCGCTGTCTCTGAGCGCCGGCGACTGGCTGACCATCGCAACCGCCGTCATCTTCTCGTTCAATCTGACCTGCCTTGGTGTCTACACCAAACGCTTCGACCCTATCGCCGTCACTTTTGTGCAGTTCGGCGTTGCCGGCGTATTGTTCATCATCGGCGCGTTGTTCACCGAACCCATGCCGAACGCCAGCTGGCTGGCACCCTCAGTAGTGGCCAGCGTGCTCTATCTGTTCCTCGGCGCCACGATGAGTGCCCAGATCATGCAGAACATCGGTCTGGCTCACGTGCCTGCCTCGCAGGCGTCAATCATCATGTGTACGGAAAGTCTGTTCGCCGTCACGTTCTCCGCGCTGTTCTGGGGCGAGACAATCATGTGGACTTCGCTGGTGGGCTTTGCGCTGATCTTCGTCGCCGTGCTGATGTCGGTAATCAAGCCGACCAAACAGTCGCTGCACCGGAACTGACGATTCAGTTCCGGCCATGGATGGTCATGGGTTCTCCATTGCCCTGAACCGTTACGGTGAAGGCCGAGGCTCTTGAAGGCGTGCAATCGGAAATCGGACTTGGCATCGCCAAACTGCATTTCGAGTTGGGTGCCGGCAACGGCAGCTTCGCTTGGGCTGCATGACGTTCTGCTGAACGTCGTTTTCGCTCCAAGCGAACCAATTTCGGTTGTTCTTTGCGCTACTTTGCGCCACTTTGCGCTGATTTCCACTGCTCATCGGCACCATATTTTTGAGTCATTCCACATTCCGCTGGCTAGGTTTTGAAGGTCTCGTGTAGGCATCCTCTCGGTATCACCGAGCCTTAAGCAACCTTCCAGCCCGACACTTTACGGTCGTGTCTTGTGAAGAAGTTTTTCGAAGGTCTTTCCCTCTCATCCATCGTGGCGGGCACCCTTGCCGCCGTCACCTCATTCTTACTGGCATCGAAAATCGGTATCGCCGGCTCGGTAATCGGCGCGGCAGCCAGCTACATCGTCTCCGCGGTGGCCACCAAAATCTATCAAAACATACTCACCGCCTCCGGTGAGAAACTACAGTCGGCCTCGTCTTCCGGCAATGACGATGACACTACGGATAATAAGTCCGATAAGGCAGCCGAATCCGAGTCCGATACGACGATGACCGGCATGGTCAATACCGTTTCCACCGCGCGCAAGCCGCGCGAAGTCGTGTCCAATCGAGCGAACGGACGAACCTATTCGGTCAATGAACTGCGCAAGGCCCGCTCCCATAATTCGAAGCGCACCGCCATTATCGTCACGCTGGTATCCGGCCTGCTCGCCGTGGCAGTAACCGCCGGCATCGTCATGCTGGTCACGCAGGGCCGTGGCACGGACCATATCATCACTCCGTCCACCACGCCCACGCAAACCGACACCAAAACGCAGACCGACACGTCCAATCAGAATAACGGACTGCCGCAGCCGGGCATTACCGACGGTTCGAATGATTCCAACACCAAGGACTCCACATCCGGCTCGTCCAACGACGGCACCGATTCAAGCACGTCCGGCTCAACCGGCACCGACTCCTCAACCGATTCCAACGCCAATGGATCCACCGATGGTTCGACCGGCACCGATTCCTCCACTAATTCGGGCACGACTGGCGGTTCCACCGGTTCCGGCACCACCGGAGGCACCACCGGCACCGGCAACGGTTCAACCGGATCGGGTTCAGGATCAGCCAATGGCTCCGGTTCCTCTTCCAGCTCCACGGGCGGATCATCCAGTTCAAACTCCGGTAATAGCGGTTCGAGCGGCTCCTCAACCGGTAGCAGCAGCGGAACCGGCATCAAATTCATTGGCTGACAATCGCCGACTCGATAGCAGCGATGGCGGCAATGCCAGTCAATGACGTGGGGCAATGAGAACATGGAACGTATGACTACCATCATTATGAATACCTCTGATGATAACTCCCCATGGTCGCTTTTGGCTTTATTCCAAGGTTTTCCGATTTTGGGAAAACTGCCGATCAGCCTCGTTTTCGCTGAGGAACCTACAGGCACCCGAGAATAATCCAGGAACACCGTCGACTGCGACTCTAGACGTTTGTCGACTCCCCGAGCGGTGGCGGATACGGCGCACGTCATGCATTTTCACCGCTGGCTACAAACCTTGATTCTTCGGTTCTTTTCAGCCTGCGGCAGTCATCCATAATGGATACCAGAGTAATCGTTCTGAATTGGCATACAACGGCATATGATCGCAAAAGCGGGCAGAATGCGTCGCATAATCCCCTTTCGCCCTCATCGAGACTGTCGTCCGAGAGGAGGTTTTCATCGGTACGTTGGCCTCCGCCAACATGATGTGTACTGCTTTTCGTAGCCGGGATAATCGAGGACAGAAGATGGCGGATGGCAATCCACTCACGGCTGCGTGGTGCACGATGTCCAGTTGCAGGTTTCTCGAATTAGCCAATGCCCAACCAGAGATGACCGCGAAGATTTTCAGGGCGAAACCATTGATGCGTTTATCGTCTTCCTTGAATCCGCTGGGCGCGCAGTTTCCGTCTGCTGGATCGATGTGCCGCTTGGCTCGCCAGCCCCATGACCCGCAACATCGCTGGATATATCAGTTCAGGGGCCCATGGGCCTTCCCCACCATGTACGTCAGCCGATGCATTGCCGCCCCTGTGTCGGGTGACAGCGTGGTTCATTTCGGTTTCTTTCTATGAAACGATGTTGCCAGCATACATGCTTATGTGGTATCTTATATACAAGATACTTTGATGCAAAGAAGGAGGTCTGGCGATGGTGACGTTATCGCTCTGTTGCAGGCATCTGGTAATTGACCCGTGCAATCGCACACCCGGTCATCTTCCTCAGTCCGACAGGTGGCTGGATAGCCAGAACGATAAGTTGACGCAAATTGTATGCGATTGGCTGTCTGATATGGCTTGGGACGGATGGCGCGTGGATGCCGGTGCCAGCCCGTTCGACTCCACCGCATTTGACGTACAGGACCTGCTGGAACTACGTCCGGAGCGTGGAAAACGTGACGGCCAGGGGTTTCGGGTCTCATGGTTTTCCGTCGAGCGCACCGATTCCGGAAAAACGCGAGTGTTTGACGAAGACGGCGACGAGGTCAATGCCGACTTCTTCGAATGCGAGGCGTATCAGAGGATCTGGGATGCCGTCGATCTACTATGGCTGATTTTCGATAACGGAGAGAAAAATGACGATTCCAACAATCGTTGCGACTCTCTTCGCAACCAGTCGGAATCCTCCCATGAAAATCCATTACCTCCTGATCTGGCGATTCGTCTCCTAACCGCCAAGCGATCCTTGCTATGGCTGAGGGAGTCACTGGGAGCTTTCCCCCGGATACCGCTTGACGCTGTTCGGAGAGGACGGCTTCACCATAGACGACGCATGGTTCAAGACCATGGAATTAGGCTGTGAGCGGCTCAATGAACGCGTGCACGCCTATGCGACGCAGCCGCCATGTGCGAATCCCCAAGACGACTTCGGTCAAGAACCGATTTCACCGCCCGCAGACACCGTAAAATAAAACCAAATAGAAAGGATCCGCAATGCTTACCGCCGACATCGATGTCGACCGCTCAATCGTCGCGTTTCGCAATGAGGATGGCAAGACGGAGCTGACCATTTTCACGACCCCTCTTTCTACCGTCGAGGCAACTCCGGCCATCCGCCTTATCCCATCTCCCGGCGTCAGTGACGAGACCGCACTGAAACAGACCGCGGAAATCATCACATCGCTTACTGACTCAAACAGATATATTCACATTGACCTTTCGGACGTCACTTCCATCTGCGCATCCGAGGCCATACGCATTATATGGTTCAATGCCGGCGATGATCCGGGCAAGGCGTTTTCAGACCAGCTCGCAGCGCAAGGCATCGAGCCATCATGCTGCGACGGAGCGTTGATCAGCATTGAGGCTCCCGCCAATATTGGTCTGGCCGAAGTCACCTCATTGGTCACAATCGTGCAGGAAGCGATCCAAGACGATGCCTCTATCATCTGGGGTCTGTCACTGGACTCGCAACAAAAAGACACAGAAATCACCGTCATCCTCGCAAAGCCCGAAGGAGAGACGGCGGCGCACGAAAACTGAACCGCCAAATGAATTGTCCATTATTGTCTATTAGAAAAGGGGCTATATCAATGATCAATGAGATGAATGGAATAGACGAGTCGGGTACATGGCATGATGCCATAGCAGGATTCACGGAAGTGTCCGCTTCCTCCACAGAGGCAACGCGTCCAAACATTTCGTGTAGCCGGCTTCCCCCGACGCGAGACGGTCAGCAGCAATGTCCTTGCCTATTTTTTCGACCCTGCCAAAGGCCATGGCCTTAAGGATATGATGCTCAAGGCTTTGCTGCGGACAATTCACAAGGAGGACATGGATGTCAGCGATGTCAGCGTGTCCACAGAAGTGTCTACAGGTAAGAATAATCGCATAGACATTCTCTTGGACTTGCCGGAGCTCAGCATCGCCATCGAAAATAAAGTGGACGCCGGTCTCTATAACGATTTGGCTGACTATCGCAGTTGGGCAGCGAAACAATCCAATAATGATTCGGCTATTGTCATTGTCCTTCACCCATTCAATAACTTTGTTCTCAAAGATCATCCGTCCGCGCAAGGTCTTGTAGTTGAACAGGATCTTTTCGACGTCCATTACGATGAGCTTTTCAGCAACGCGCTTGGAATGTTGGGAGAGTATTCACTTGACGCGGATCCTCGCGCCGTTGATCTTCTTCAACAGTTTATTGATAATTATTCCCCGGAACGAAAGCAGAAGAAAATGGATAACACGGCAGCCGACATCACACAATTCGTCTCTCAAGCCAACGGCATTGAGCAGCAACTTGTCAACGCTCGCCAATCATTCGAAAAGTACACGGAAGCGGTCCGCAGCAAGCTGCAGACAGTTCATGCGGACCTTATTTCACGATGGGCAGAAGAAAGTCCTGTAAATGGAGAGAGTGTAATGCTTGCGGACCATTGGGAGTGGCCAAAACAACGCAAACCGTTCGACAATCAGTATTATGCCCAATCGTTTAAGCTGGAAAATCCGGGAAGCAGTGATGTGGACCGCATCATCACTTGTGAGTTCTTCTTCAACATTAAATTTGATGACGGATATGTAGTTTCCGATCCGGAATCCGGATCCTTCAACACAATTTGGTATAAAGCGTATTGGGGCGGACGTAACACGAGCCAAAAGCCTGAAGTTCGAATCACCGATCCATATGACCAAACACTCGATGCAAAGTTAACGGATTCCAATGAGGACATCAAGAAAGCCGTGGAGGCGGCAGTTGAGAGAACTCTAAAGACCTGTTGGAATATCTAGCATCCGAATCCATTCCATTAATGCATGGGCGCGGCATCCTTGCGCTTGAGGATGCCGTGACCCCCGTTGATTGCACCGGTCATTTTCGTCTGGATGAAACCAATGTCCTGATCGCGGCACGTTCCGCAGTCAAGTTCCGATTTTCACCAGCCGCTGCTACGGCATCGAATGCACAGAGTATCGTCTCATTGGCCGGTTTCCCACTGCCTTTCCACAACCATGCGGGATGGGGGACTTCCAGCCCAGAAAATCAAATGCTCACAAAATATCGAATCGGGTCGATATTGATAGTCACTGTTTCGGCTACGTGTTTCGTATTCCTATGAAAGACACTCACTTATACTTACCAAAATTGGGCATCGGGCCGGAGAAGGTCAGCGATTCGTGAATCTCGAGTATTCGGGCTGGAAACGGAGTTCAAATGTACATGGCTGAATCCATGGATGCTTGAGAACCATGAGCTCAGCCTTGTTGGCGTCTCCCCCACAGGCACACTTGAATTCCGGACGGTATACGAACAGTATGGCATCCGCATATCGGCATTCCGCTTCGCCATTTATCAGATTGCCTAATCCCGGCTTTCTGAGCGGCCCCCGCGTCGCAAGATCCGTGAGCACCACGGCCACGTCAAGGTCCCGGGCCAGCTTGGAGAACTGTTCCAAGACCCTAGGTTCGTCGTCCACGTGATCAACGATGGAGGGGAGCCCATCGACCACCACGAGCTTCAGTCCTGAGGTCTGTTTTAATCCACGGCAGGTCTCCGCGATGCAATCGGCATCCATGGACCGCCCCGCCTTGATATACAAAGGCATGCGTTCACATAGCGAATAGGCCGCGTCACATAGAACGGATTCTTCCTCGTCCAAATCGTTACCGGAAAACAAAGTCTCCATTGGCACACCCGCCTCTGCCGACATGATTCGTCTGCCTATTTCGATCGCGGACTTGTCGGGGCAGAAAAAACAGGAAGGCACATCGGCCGCGGCGGCATGTCGAGCAATGTCGAGCGATAACACGTCATGTCCTTCTCCAGCCCTGCTTCCGATAATGGAGAGTTTCCCCAGTGTAAGACCTTTGGCTCGCTGGTCATACCCGACATATCCCGTAGGAACATATCGGCCCCGACCTCGTACACTTGAACGCACATCAGTCAAATCCATCGCGAGGGACATCACGTCGTGGACCGTGGAAGCACCATTCCGAGTGCCGATCTTCTCCTGCTTCATAGCGACCATGACCAGTCCTTTCGTCTCGATCCGGGTGTTTCCTTATTCAGTTGCATTTTTTTCTTGTATGCATGTTATCTTTTATATAAGATACCTTGGACATGAGGTAAGTGATTCGACATATCCCGGTCCGGCTCGGATTCCCACACGACGAGTATCACGGCAGCAGGGAATTGTTGCCTTGTGATTCTGCCATCTTCTTTCCAAGATGGCAGAATCACAAGGTTGTAAGATATAAGGCATGACTGAAATTGTGACGATGAAACTTGGCCCCCGCAGGGAACTTGGCTGGGTCGAGGACCTGCCAGAGGGCGGCACTCGGCATCTGGTGGGATGGGATCCCAAGATGGAAGGCAACTTCGAGGAAATCTGGCGCTCCGGCAACAGCTGGTGGCGGCTCGAACCCGGCCGGGCGGTCCGCTGTGATATAGGCATCATCCTGACCCCCGACAACGTGGTGGCGTGCGTCGCCAAGATCAACGGCATCATCAAGCGAGATGATATGCGCATGGGCTTTATCGGCAAGCCGATTCACGGCGACTACGACAATTGGATCGGCAAAACCCTCGAACGCAACGACTCCAAGAACCCCATTGCCTACTTTGACGAGAGAGCCATCCTTCCTCCCAGCAAAGTCACTAAAGACACTGAAAAGCTTAATCGCTAATTTGCGTATATTACCTCAGCGACATATAAAACGGGCTGATTCTCACCCATATAGTAAGACTGTCTTACGTCGGCGCCAGACGAACTCGGTCTCGTATGTACTGTTGACGGATTCGGACTGATATGAACTGATTTTTGTTCCGCCTTCATAATGAGGCGGCTTGTACCGCTTGGTCTGCATAATACTCGGTTTCGATCTGTTCCGGTGTCCTGTAGCCCAGCGACTGGTGGAGACGCTTCGAGTTCCACCATGAGACCCACCGGAACGTCGCCAATTCCAGCTCGGCCAGGTCGGCGAATGGCTTGCGCCACCACACCAGCTCGGTCTCGTATGCGCCGTCGGCGGATTCGGCCATGGCGTTGTCGTACGGCTCGCCGACCGTGCCGTCGAGCCACATCAGCGAAATCGAACGCGGAGCACAGAACCTGCCCGAACCCAAACAACGGGTCCAAACGCTTGACAATGTATAAGAGCATCAAAATACAGAGCAAGAGCCACCCATGGTTGTCGCTGCCGGTGCGCTGATCATAGTGAGCCAATTCGTATGACGCTTCATGCTGCGGCTCGGCTTCCCGGCTATCGGCCGCGGCCAGTCCACGGCTCTCTCTGCGCCATTCCCGCAATCGCACCGTCGCCGGTCTCAAGCCCATGAGACACTTGGGACCATGACTACCATCATCATGCATACCTCTGAGGGCAGCATCACCATCAACCTGTTCGACGACAAGGCTCCGAACACCGTGGCCAACTTCCTGGGCCTCGCCACCGGCGAGAAGGAATGGGCGGACCCGTACACCGGCCAGCCTTCCCACGGCAAGTTCTACAACGGCCTGACCTTCCACCGTATCATCAAGCAGTTCATGATTCAGGGCGGTTGCCCGCTGGGCACCGGTACCGGCGGCCCTGGCTACGAGTTCGACGATGAGATCGACCCGAGCCTGAAGTTCGACAAGCCGTACCTGTTGGCTATGGCCAACGCCGGTCTGCGTCGCGGCATGGACGGTAAGGTCCATGGCACCAACGGCTCCCAGTTCTTCATCACCACCGTGCCGACCCCGTGGCTGGACGGTCACCACACCATCTTCGGTGAGGTCGCCGATGACGACTCCAAGAAGGTCGTCGATAAGCTCGAAGCACTGGACACCGATCCGATGGATCGCCCGCTCGAGCCGGCCGTGATTCTGTCCGTGGACGTGGCGGAGTAAGACCGACAACATATACGAAAAGGTCCTGATTCTGAACCGCACCCCGATTGTTGGACTGAAGTAATTCAGATTCGATGATCGGAGGTGCGGTTTCTCATGTGTAGGGATCGCAGGCGTCATTACGATGACGGTTTCATGCGGGTCGTCGCCGACCTGATC
>SKET01000330.1_pt1 | contig 42187 bp, 54 predicted proteins | sample 4841461 | NCBI WGS metagenome assembly SKET01 (sample SAMN11008802, study PRJNA524170) | human gut metagenome | biome: Human fecal sample; material: Feces; isolation source: fecal sample from pouch patient p5 | host: Homo sapiens | place: Israel: Tel-Aviv | collected 2014-02-13
GTCCTTGCCCTCTGTAGTGGCACTGCAATGAATGATGATTTCTGTAATTTTTCTCATGATTTTTTCTTTTTTGATGTTATATTTTAATAAGGAGTTAAGGGAGTTAAGGAGTTATCGCTTCCTTCGGTCGCTGAGGAGTTAAGACAAATGTCTTGAGGAAATATTTAATGTTTAGTGTTTGATTTCAAGTCCACAAAAGCTATTGGCTTAACTCCTACAACATTTTCGTTTAAAATCAACGGTAAAGCAAAGTGGAAACAAGATGAAATTGTAAAAGCTGCTGAACTATTAGAAATCTCACAAGATGAGATTGCCGAATATTTTTTTGCCTATAAAGTTCAAGAACTTGAACCAAAAAATTAAAATTATGAAAGGAACAAACAATGAATGAACTAGAAAGAACAGCCCTCAATGAAATACTGAGGACTGTGACATATATAGCTGAGAAGTTGGATGAACTAGATTCTAAGATTTCTTCGAACGATTCACAAGTTCTTGAGCATCAAGAAAATTGAGTTTCATTTCCATGTAGTGAATAACTCCATGAAGGTAGTTCTTTAGGTCTGTAAAGTCTTTGTCGGGGTTGTTTCTGTAGTAATGACCTTCGTCATTGCCAATATAAGCAGATGCAAGAGCGAATGTTTTAAGGTCTTCGTCCTTAATATATTTTTCGATAACTTGTTTTAGCGACATTTTAATGATTTTACCTTCATCATCAGGGTTGGTAACGATGGAGAAATCTTTAACGAAAAACTCAAGTGCCTTTCGATATCCTATACCTGCAATGTGGTCTAATTGTTCATACTCGGCTTTCAGTGCTTGGACATAGATTTGCTTGCCGATTGGAGAAACCATCTCTACATCGTCAGATATAGGTATATCGCTTGGAAGATTAGGAATTACTTTGATGTGTTTAATTTCGTATGTTCTGTCGTATGAGTTGATCACATAAGCTATAAATTCCTCCGTCCAGAAGTGCTTACAACCTAAGCATCTAAATGTTAATACCAAATGTGTTTCATCTTCTGTGAGGGGAAAATAAGAAGAATTTACTAGGTCTGGATTGGTTGGTTTTTTACAAATCGGACAGCTGTCTTCAACGGTTACAGGTCTAGAAACAGAAGAGCTTATTTTTGCTTGAAATATCATAATTCTTCTCCAATCGTTTTTATTGTCTCTATTATACAAAACTTAGAAAGGAAAAGTAAATGCAAGAAATCACCTACAAACCAGCCGGAGTTAACGAAACGGCTGAGTGGGGAGACTACGACCACCTCATGCAACGGTGGGAAGGTCTTGGGAAGTCAATGGCGAAGAACCTCATCAGAGAAATGAGGGATAACAAAGACTTCCGGGACTACGTATTCAACCCAACACATAAACTGGTTTTCATTAACTATGAAGGCTTTAAGTCCTTCATCGAATGGAAAACTAGAAACAGATTCAAATAACACACACTGGCAAGAGATTGCCTAGCACTAATATCCCAACCGTAGCAGTGAGCTAACGGAGCAAAAATAATTATCCTTTTTAAACAATATCAACAAAAAAGCCTACCAAGTGGCTGACGGTAAGTACGTAAACATATCATTAACGATGACTCCTATATTTAAATGCTTCGTTAGTTCGTTGGTGCGGTTGGGCAATAGAAGAAAGGAAATACAATGCAACATGAGGCCAACAAGATGGCCGTATTCACGGCAAATAACAAAAACCCCTAGCGGATTGCTAGAGGAATGGATTAAAGCTAGAGAAGCATTCTATGCCAGCGTTGAGCAAGAGTGCATTTCTACTTTAAAACGGTTGAATGAAGCTACTTATCGTGTCGAGAAAGTTGATCATTCAATTCAGCAACTCGGCTCTCGAGTTTAGAAATCTTTGCATTAAGCTTATCAACTTCTTGAAGCTTGAATGAAGTTTCAAGATCAACTGCTTGGGCTTTGAGTAATTCATCAACAAGTTTGACGATAGCATCAGAACCGCCCGCAAATTCGGTTAGTGCCTTGTCAGCTGCTTGTTTAAATGCATCGAATTGTTCGCTCATAATTCCACCTCCCTTCATTGGGATAACTCAATTGTACCACGAAAGGAAATAAACAAATGAAACCAAAAAAACTATTTAACTGGATTTGGTCAAAAAAACAGCCACAACAAGAATATTTCTTTGAGCCAGTATGGACACCATACGAGGAAAACGAACGCAAATATGAAGCACGCCAACAACGTGAGCGTGAGCTATTGGCAAAATACGGAAACCGATAATATTACCATCTTCAATCCGTAGCCACGGCTCACCGTGGAGTGTAATTTATACCTTTCCCCAAAAAATCTTTACTAAATTACTTTTTTCCTAATTTTCCCATTCATAAGTCTAATAAAACATTGAAAAAACATGAAACGGTGGGCGATGGGTGCGGATTGAAGCACTAAAAAAGCACAGGTAAGGGCCTGTGCTAGAAATAACATCTAAGGAGATTATACCATGATTTCACAAACAATTGCAAAACCATCTTTCACTAAAAGCAAAGCCTATGGCTTGTGTGGCACGCTCGCACTTGCTACAGCATTGCTTATCGGTGCAGGGTCAGTATCAGCGGACGAAGCAACACAGCCAGTGGTGGACGCTCAACCAGCAGTGTCTAACGTTTATACGGCTGACAACGCTGGAAATGTCACTGTGACACCGTCTGAAACAGTAGCACCAGTTGAAACACCAAAAGTGTTGGCACCAGCACCGGTAGAATCTCAACCGATTGCAGAAACACCAGCTACAACTACAGAAACTACTCAACCAGTCGAAACAGCACCTACAAGTGTTGTCAAAGAGGGTGACACTATCACCGTCGAAAACCCTAACGTACAAGTAGACTTCCCTAATGGCACTGGTAAATACTCACCATTCAAGGTCGAGTACAAAGATATTGAGTTTCCGGATAGCATGGCTGTCAACGAAGGAGACAAGGTGGTTACTGAGCTACCTAAGGAAATTGGTTTGCAAACCAGCTTTGATTTCGATGTTTACAACAACGAGAACATCGTTGGTAAAGCCAATGCAGACGCTCAAACACGAGTAATTACTACAACATTTAACAATTATTTCACTGAGCACCCTTTGAATAAAAAGATGTCGCTCAAGTTCGATGCTAAATGGCTTGATGTCGTTGAGTCTGGCAAACCAGTGACTGTCAATTTCGACGGCACTGTTAAGACCTTTGAAATTGCAGAAGAAGGACCACTTCCAACCGACGAGCTATTGTCTAAGTGGGGTAGCCAAAACAAGCAAGATCCACAAATCATTAACTGGACCTTGCGTCTAAATACGGCTCGTCAGGTCTTGAATTATGCGAAATTGCAAGATACTTGGTCTGATAACCAAGAGTTCGTGGACGGTAGTCAAAACATCTATTTTGTGGAAGACCCAATTAAGTGGACTGGAATTGACTATTCAGCAAAAGATTACCTCGAAAGCTGGAATGTCCGAGCAGACGGATTCGATGCGAAATTTAAAGAGTTTAACAAAATTCTTTATATCGATTATCAGACACGCCTAAAAACGGCTGTCAAAGATAGCACTAACCCAACAAACAAGGCTATCTTGACAGCGGACGATAGCAATAGCAAGTCAACGTCTAAAGTCCAACTAGTAGGCGGCCGTGGGGATGCAAGCGGTGAAAACAAACCAGAGCCTACGTTTGAAATTCCCCGTGAAGCACCAAAAGTTGATATCCCAGAATTTGAGGGCGGCATCCCGGGAATCCCAGAGGTGCGAGAATTGCCGGAGTACACTGAGCCAATCGGTACAGTTCCGAATGAAGCCCCAGTGCACGACAAGCCAGAGTTCCAAGGGGGTATTCCGGGCATTCCAGAAGTTCGTGAGCTCCCACCATTCGACGGTGGGGTAGTGCCAAACGATGCCCCTGTCCTTGACTTGCCAGAATTGCACATTCCGGAAGAACCAACTAAGCCAACACCAGAAAAACCAGTGACACCAAAAGAAGTGCCTAACAAGCCCGCAGACGCTCCTAAAGATAAAGCGGCACAATCTACCACAGTATCGTATAAGCTCGATTCCGAGCCAAAAGAGGTGGCAAATACGACGGTTTACGGTGGTGTTCTCCCTAACACTGGTGAGAAAGAGGGCATCATGTCAACTCTTGGTCTAGCAGTTATCGCTGTTGGTATCGCAGGTTTGACATTGAGCTTCAAGAAATATAACGAAAGAGGAGAGAATTAATGGAAGTAAAAAAAGAACCTAAAACCTCTTATCATCACGTTAGATGTAGCAAAGAGGCTTATGACCAAATCGCTGAAATCGCTAATGAGTGTGACTTGACTATTGCTAATGTAGCTACTTCATTACTACTCTATGCGTTGAATCACACCGAAATCGTCAGTGTTGAAAAAGTAGTGACTGAGAGCCGCTTAGTCATCGGAGGTGGGAACGAATGAGTATCGCAATAAATAAGCTAGAGATTGAAAACGTCAAACGGATCAAAGCAGTTAAGGTTGAGCCATCACCTACCGGTCTAACGGTAATTGGTGGAAATAACAACCAAGGCAAAACTAGCGTGCTAGATTCTATCGCTTGGGCTTTGGGTGGAAATCGTTTTAAACCTAGCAAGGCAACCCGTGAGGGGTCTGTTATCCCTCCATCGCTCAAGATCACTATGTCAAATGGCTTGGTCGTTGAACGCAAAGGTAAGAATAGTTCGCTTAAGGTTATTGATCCAGAGGGTAATAAAGGTGGACAACAACTGCTTGACAGTTTTGTTGAAGAGTTGGCTATTAATTTGCCTAAGTTTATGGAAAGTACAGCCAAAGAAAAAGCTGATACGCTCTTACAAATCATTGGGGTTGGGCCGCAGTTGGCTGAGCTTGAAATCAAAGAAAAGCAATTGTATGACCAACGTCATGCCATTGGTGTTATCGCTGACCAAAAAGAGAAGTTCGCCAAAGAACAGACTTACTATCCAGATGCGCCAAAAGAACTTATCTCTATCGCTGACTTGATTGCTGAACAGCAGGAAGTTTTAGCCAGGAATGGGGAAAATGCTCGCAAACGCCAAAACGCTAGTCAAATCCAAGCGCAATATGATGCCAAAGTGGCAGAAGTCAACCGTCTGTCACAGCAATTGGTAGAGGCTCAGGAAATTTTACAAAAGCTCGCTGATGATTTGGCTATCGCTCATAAAGATGCGACTGACTTGGTAGATGAATCCACTGAGGAAATCGAAAGCAATATTGCTAACATCGAACAGATTAACCTTAAAGTCCGTGCTAACTTGGACAAGGACAAAGCGGAAGAGGATGCCAAGGCTCAACGTGAGCAGTATAACAAGTTGTCTGTTCAAATCGAAGATGTTCGTAAAAGTAAACGTGACTTATTAACCAATGCAAACTTGCCTCTGGAAGGCTTGATTGTAGATGATGGGAAGTTACTTTACCTTGGTCAAGAATGGGATAACATGTCGGGATCTCAACAACTCATGGTAGCGACCGCAATTGTCCGAAAACTAAAACCAGATTGTGGCTTCGTTTTAATCGACAAGCTCGAACAAATGGACCAAATCACATTGGACCAATTTGGAAAATGGCTTGAGGATGAAGGTCTCCAAGCTATTGCAACGAGAGTATCGACTGGTGATGAATGCTCAATTATCATCGAAGATGGTTATAGCATCGACAACAAAACGCATCAGCCAACAGTTGAAGCCAAATCCGAAACACCACAAACGCCATCATGGCAAGGAGGATTTTAATGCAAATCACAAGAGGGATTAAAGCCAGAGCTCAGAAGGTTGTTATCTACGGCCCTGAGGGCATCGGAAAGTCTAGCTTTGCAGCGCAATTTCCCGACCCTGTCTTCATCGACACGGAAGGGTCGACAGACAATATGGATGTTGCACGGTTGGATAAGCCGTCCAGCTGGACAATGTTGCTAAATGAGATTGCTTTTATCAAAGCAAATCCGACATCGTGCAAGACTTTGGTTATAGATACGATTGACTGGGCTGAGTCGCTGGCCGTTGAGTCAGTTTGCGCTCAGCATGGTAAGAAAGGTATCGAAGATTTTGGATGGGGTAATGGATATACCTACGTCCGTGAAGAAATTGGTCGCTTCCTAAATAGTCTAAGCGAATTGATTGATCTAGGAATTAATGTTGTTCTTACTGCACACGCTCAGATTAAGACCTTCACTCAACCAGATGAAATGGGTAGCTATGATCGTTACGAGCTCAAACTTGGAAAGAAAACAAGCTCACAGACAGCACCATTGGTTAAAGAATGGGCTGACATGGTTCTATTCTGTAACTACGAAACAATCGTAATGACTGATGAAAAATCCAAGAAATCGAAAGCACAAGGTGGACAGCGTGTCATGTATACACAGCACCATCCAGCTTGGGATGCAAAGAACCGTCATAACTTACCAAACAAGTTGCCACTAGATTATGCAGGCATTGCTCACATCTTTAATGTTCAACAGGCACAAGCTGAACCAGTACCACCTGCCGCACAACCAGAAATGGAACAGCCAGCACCGGCACCAGTACCGCAACAAGAAGTGACACCGTCTGAAACAGTGGCAGAAAATCCTGCACCGGTGGAGCGTGGCGAGTACCAAGAACCAGCACCATTCATCGACCCAGCGCTACGTGATTTGATGATTGCCAATCAGGTCACTGAACAAGAACTTCAACAGGCAGTAGCTTCAAAAGGTTACTACCCTGTTGAAACACCTATCTCAATGTACGACAAATCATTCATTGACGGGGCTCTAGTAGCTACTTGGGATCGTGTCTTTGAAATGGTTAAAGAAATCCGTGGATCAGAATTTTAGGAGGAACTCATGACAGATAAAACTATCAAATTAGACCTATCGCAAATCGGCGAAGGTGGTCTTCAAGAAAAAGTTGATCAAGAACTTGAAAAAGTCATCGTTAACATCTTAGACCCAAACACTAAAACAGGACTCGAAGATCAAGACAATATCACTATTTTGGCTTAATAAGGAAGGATTTTATACATGACTTACAACAATAACTTTGAACGTGAATTCGGATGGGATGATACTATCCAAGAGGACAGCAAGGAGTTTATCACACTGACTCCCGGTGATTATGTCTTCACTGTAACAAATTTCGAACGCGGGCGTCACACTCCCAACCCACAAAAACCTGGGAAACTTCCAGCATGTAACAAAGCAATCATCACAATCCAAGTTGAGACTGAAGAAGGTCTTGCAACAATGACACACAATCTATTCTTGCACTCATCTACCGAAGGAATGCTCTCAGCGTTCTTCGGTGCTATTGGACAAAAGAAACACGGAGAACCACTCCAAATGAATTGGAACACCGTTGTAGGTTCAACAGGGGTGTGTCGTGTCGGAAACCGCACATACAAAGACACTGTATATAACGATGTCAAACAAATGATCTACGCTGACAGTGTTGATTGGACAAAAGTGTTGAATGCCAATGTTTCTCAAGGTGGTGGACAACAAGCTCCTCAACAACAAGCGCCTAACTACCAAGCGGCTCCTCAGCAAAATCAAGGGTATCAACAACCCCAACAACCTCAACAAGCCCCTAACGGTGGTGGATTCGGAGGATTCTAATGCAACTTAGACCTTACCAAGAAGAGGCAAGGGCTAAGGTACAGCAAGAGTGGAAGGAGGGCAGGAAGCGCACGCTACTTGTCCTACCCACTGGCTGTGGTAAGACCATTGTTTTTTCAAAAATTATAGAAGACCGTGTCAAGATGGGAGAACGTGTTCTTGTTCTCGCTCATCGTTCAGAACTTTTGGAACAAGCCAGTGATAAATTAATGACGGCTACAGGATTGGGAACGGCGTTGGAGAAAGCTGAAAACACTTCAATCGGCTCATGGTTCCGTGTGGTGGTAGGCTCTGTCCAGACCATGCAGCGTGAGAAACGTCTCAGTCAGTTCCCGTCAAACCACTTTGACACTATTGTCATCGACGAAGCCCATCATGCTATCTCAGACGGTTATCAACGTGTGCTGGAACACTTCAAAGATGCCAACGTCTTAGGTGTTACAGCCACTCCCGACCGTGGCGATATGCGAAATTTAGGTAGCTACTTTGACAGTTTGGCTTATGAATACCCACTAGTAGATGCTATTAAATCAGGGTATTTATCGAAAATCACAGCTATTACAATCCCTCTTGAACTTGACTTATCAACAGTCAGTCAACAAGCCGGAGATTTCAAGGCTAGTGAAATCGGAACAGCCCTAGACCCATACCTTGACCAAATCGCTGACGAAATGGTTAAGCAGTGCAAGGATAGAAAGACAGTGGTATTTCTGCCCTTAGTTAAAACCTCACAGAAATTTCGTGACATCTTAAATGCAAAAGGGTTTAAGGCGGCTGAGGTCAACGGTGAATCCAAGGATCGTGCTGAGGTTTTGGAGGATTTTGACAAAGACAAATACAACGTCCTCTGTAACTCGATGCTATTAACTGAGGGGTGGGACTGTCCAACAGTAGACTGCGTGGTTGTGTTGAGACCCACAAAGGTTCGAGCGCTCTATAGTCAAATGGTGGGACGTGGTACACGTCTTGCACCAGGAAAGGAAAATCTATTACTACTCGATTTCCTATGGCACACTGAGCGCCATGAACTTTGCAGACCAGCGCACTTAATTGCTAGCAGTCCAGAAGTTGCCAAAAAGATGACTGAAAATATGGCTGAAGATACAGAAGTTGAGTTCAGTCTGTTAGAAGCTGAAGAACAAGCTAGCAAGGATGTCGTTGCTGAACGTGAAGAAGCACTTGCAAAGCAGTTGGCTGAACAGCGCCGTAAAAAGCGTAAGTTAGTGGACCCACTTCAATTTGAAATGTCTATCCAAGCTGAAGACTTAGCGGACTACGTCCCATCATTCGGTTGGGAAATGGCCCCGCCATCCGACAAACAACTTAAAGCTCTCGAGAAGTTCGGTATTTATACTGAGGAAATTGGAAATGCAGGGAAGGCTGGTAAGCTCTTGGATCGTTTGAATAAGCGTAAAGAAAGTGGCTTGACAACGCCTAAACAAATCCGATTGCTCGAAGGTCGTGGTTTCCGGAATGTCGGCATGTGGAAATTTGAAGATGCTAGTAATTTGATCAATCGAATTGCTGCAAGCGGCTGGAGAATGCCAAAAGGAATCATTCCAGCTACATACCAGCCAGAATAAAGGAGATTAAATGTCAGAAGGTACTTTTGATTTAATCCCACTCTTAGATTATATTGACCCTTCTACATTGTCTTATCAAGAGTGGGTAAACGTAGGAATGGCCCTAAAACAAGAAGGTTATACGGCAATGGATTGGGACGCTTGGTCTCAATCAGATGGCCGTTATAAAAAGGGAGAATGCTTCACTAAATGGGATACTTTTCACAATAATGGCTCTGGTGCTGTGACTGGAGCTACCATCACTCAGATGGCTAAAAACAATGGTTGGGAGCCTATGAACAAGTCAGGCGAAAGCTACGAACTTAGCTGGGATTCAACTATTGATCGTGATTATCAAATCGTTGATAAAAATTGGGTCGAATCAAAGGAAATCCGAGAACCAATCAATTGGCATCCAGTCCAAGATCTTGTCAAATACATCGAAACATTGTTTGAAATGACAGACCTCGTTGGCTATGTCACATCAACTTATCCGATTGAAACAGAGAATGGGCCAATCTATAAGCCAACTCAAGGCAATTACGACAGGACTGCCGGAGAGCTTATTAAAGAACTTCAGAGTAATGGCGATGATATCGGTGCAGTTTTTGGAGACTACAAGGAAGAAGCTGGCGCCTGGATTCGTTTCAACCCGTTGGATGGAAAGGGTGTCAAGAACGATAACGTCACTGATTTCAGATACGCTCTAGTAGAATCGGACAGCATGGAGCTCGGGAAACAATACGCTCTATTTAAAGAGTTAGAGCTTCCTATTGCTACACTAGTACACTCTGGGCACAAGTCGTTGCATGCAGTGGTACGAGTGGATGCTAGAGACTATCAAGAATATCGGAAACGTGTCGATTACATTTATCAGATTTGTAAGAAAAATGGACTTGATATTGATACCCAAAACCGTAATCCAAGCCGACTCTCTCGCATGCCTGGAGTAATCCGAAATGGGCATAAGCAGTTCTTGATTGATACGAATCTTGGGAAAGCTAACTACGAAGAATGGTATCAATGGGTAGAAGATTTAAACGACGACCTTCCGGATCCTGAAACACTAGCAGACGAGTGGGACCACCTTCCAGATTTAGCCCCAGAGCTTATCCATGGGGTATTGCGTCAAGGTCATAAGATGCTGATTGCAGGGCCGTCAAAAGCTGGTAAGTCGTTTGCTCTCATCGAGTTATCAATCGCTATTGCAGAGGGGCGAAAGTGGCTCGGCTGGCAGTGCGAACAAGGTAAGGTTCTCTATGTCAATCTAGAGTTGGATAGACCGTCAGCTCTTCACCGTTTTAAAGATGTTTATGCTGCTATGGGCATGCCACCTAATAGTGTCGCCAATATCGACATCTGGAACCTTCGGGGAAAGACCGTGCCAATGGATAAGTTAGCACCTAAACTCATTCGACGGTCCCTTAAGAAGAATTACCAAGCAGTTATTATTGACCCTATCTATAAGGTTCTGACAGGGGATGAAAACTCTGCAGACCAAATGGCCCATTTTACCAATCAATTCGATAAGGTAGCTACTGAGCTGGGTTGTGCCGTTATCTACTGCCACCATCACTCAAAAGGTTCTCAAGGTGGCAAGAAATCCATGGACCGTGCTAGTGGTTCAGGAGTGTTCGCTCGTGACCCTGACGCTCTGGTTGATTTAGTAGAGTTAGAGCTTAACGACGATCTTGTTAAAGCTCGGACTGAAAAAGCAACAGCTAAGATTTACCAAAGAGCCTTGCAAGAACAGGCTAACGATTATTACCAACAGGATGTCAGTCTTGACGATTTGGAAAGTCGTTATCAAATGCAACAGCATTTTGACAAGGCTATCCCAGACATTCTAAAACGCAAGCCCTATTTGGATGAAGTTCAGTCCACAGTCCACGCTATCGAGATTGCGACAGCGTGGCGTGTTGAAGGGACCCTCCGAGAGTTCGCCAAATTTGCCCCTGTGAATATGTGGTTCAGCTACCCAGTCCATGAAGTGGATACTACTGGTGTGCTGGCTGATATCCAACTGGAAGATAACGCCCCAGCTTGGAAAAAGAACCTAAATAAAGGTCCAGAATCGAAGAAGAAGACAGCAGAAAAAAATAAAGAAAAGCTAGTTAACGCTATTCAAGCGTTAGACGATGGAATGGATCCAGTTACAATTGACGATGTCGTGGAATATTTTTCAACAGAAGATAAACCTGTTAGCGAAAAAACTATCAGAAGATGGATCAAAAACTCAGAAATTTTTGAGGTGAAAAATGGAAAAATTCACCAAAAAAATACCTGAAAATTCAAAAAGGGACAGGGACAAATTGGGGACAAATTGGAGGGACAAATTGGAAGAAAAAACCCATTTTGTCCGTCCCAAAAAAGGGACAAATTGGAAAATGTCCGAATGTCCCTAAAGCCTAATAGGGACAAGGGACAAATTGGAAAATGTCCCTAAGAAATCGCTCAACCATGCGGCTTTGGAGCAATAGGGACAAATTGGAAAAAATAGGGACAAAACCAGGGACAGAATATCTCCCTCTGTGAGGAGAGATATTTAGGAAAATGTCCCTGAGAGTTCAGAAGAACAGGTACAGGAACATGGGGGTCCTAAGACTCCCCCATGTAACCCTGTAACCCTGTCCTTCACTCTGAACTTAGGCGCGTGAGCGTGGTAAGTAAAAAGAAAGAGTAAAAAGGTAAAAAAAATTATGGCACGAAAGAAAAAAACATATTCGGTCAAATTAGATATTGGTAAAAAAATGCCTCCACTTTATCACACGTTACCGGGTCAAGATTTTTGGTATTCAGATTCAGAGGTTTTGAAATGGATCGCGAATCAACCGATTCTCTTGAATTGGGTAAAGGACCAGCTCAAAACGGCTGGATATATTACCTATGACAGAGAGAATGGAAAATGGACCGGTATCGATTATCAAGGTGAGGTGGCGAAAAATGATTGAATTTTTCGTTCCGATGAAAAAAATCCCAACTACAACGCATCAGCAAAAGAAAGTCACTGTCAGAAATGGTAAACCGCATTTCTATGAGCCTCAAAGTTTGAAGGAAGCCAGAAGTCTATTCACTGAGTTGTTAAGCGCATACACTCCAAAAGAGCAGATAGACGGACCTATACGCCTCACAGTGAAATGGCTATTTCCTAAAATCAAAAAAGCGACTCATGGCCAGTACAAGACTACTAAACCAGATACGGATAATTTACAAAAATTACTTAAGGACTGCATGACGAATCTTGGCTATTGGCATGATGATGCACAAGTGGCTAGTGAGATTGCTGAAAAGTTCTGGTCGGATACTGTGGGCATCTATGTCAAGGTGGAACAGCTATGAACTATATCGAATTTTTTGAAAAAGAAGTCCCGGACTGGATGAGGGAAAGCAATCGCATGATGCAATTGGTTGGTTTTAACACCCCTGCATACTGGAATTGGGTAATTGCCTCTATCGATAATGTTTGCGAAAAATATAACAACGACATTCTGGTTAAAAATCAATTCCATATCATCTGGGATTTTCTAGATGAGAAGGCCAGGGAGGTTCAAACCATAGATGCAACAGATTGATTTTTTGTGAAGTAGAGGAAGCAGAAAATGAAATATAAAGTAATCGTCTATTATGACGACATGGAAGACAGTGAGCATGTTTTCCATACAAAGAATGAAGCAATCAACGAAATGCACAGATTGAAATTGAAATATCGCAATGCTAAGAAATATAAGGTAGAAATGGTGGAATGTGATGGATAGAAATGAAGCAATAAGCCGAGAAGAAGCGGTACGGACAATATCAAGGATATCTGGTGGATCCGTATCTTACGCAGAAGACCTTTACGATTCGTTCTTCCCTAAACCAGTGGTGCCGCAATACGTGGCAGATTGGTATGAGGAACATAAGGATGACTTAAATGATGATATTTGGGCATATCTTACAAGCTGGGCTGATACGAAATGGGACGAGTTCAAATACTGGATGTACCATACTGGCAGGAACAAAGCCATCACTACCCTCGCAAACATGCACCAGTTCGGCTACGAGGTCGAGAAAGAGCCTAGATATACGGTTAGAGTGAAAGGAATAAACAAGTCTCATCAGTGGTTGGCTTTCGGCAAACTGACGGAGTGTTGGTTTTTTGGGGGCAAGGAAAACTCTTCCTATGTCGTTCTTGAACACACCCGCAAAGAGCTTGAAGATGCTGATTTTGGCTGGGTGTTTGATTGCCCGGGTGTTGAAGTGAAAGAGGTGGAGTGATGAAGATTAAAAATTATAAATACACTACTAACGAAATTAGCTACACTGCATGTTACGACGTTTTGGAAGCAGAAATAACTCACGAACGTACAGAGTATGGCGTTCGCACCACGGATATTGACGATTTTCTTGAAAAAGTGTCTATATACAGTCCCGAAGATGCAGACGCAATCGAAGCTTTCAGAGATTTTCAAAATAATTTAGTGCTCGAAGATGTCGAATTTGAAATCGAGAATGTGAAAGAGGTGGGCGATGAATAATCTAATCAATAAAATCAACCATTGGGCAGACGAACGCAACTTAAAGCAGGCTGACCCTAAAATACAGTGGATGCGTGTGACTGAGGAAGTTGGAGAGATTCGAGACGTACTCTTGAAACCGACGAAATTCACGGAACCACAAGCAGCGTTGAAAGATGCAATCGGTGACACGCTAGTAACGATTATCGTACTAGCACATCAGTTAGACCTTGATGTAACTGAGTGTCTCGGTATTGCTTACGAGGAAATTAAGAATAGAAATGGGAAAATGATTAATGGCACATTCGTCAAGGAGGAAGATCTTTGAAAATGATTGTCTGGGCGTTATTTGACAGTGGGAACGGATCATATACCAAGGGTGTTAAGAAGCTGGACAAAGATATTGAAATCTATCCAATAGGTATTGATATTGAAAATAAAAACCATCATTTTATCAATCTGAATTTAGCTGATTATAGCCGTTTGTTTGGAGATAACACCCTATTCGACACATTGGATAAATTGCCTAAGCCTGACTTGATTATTGCTAGCCCACCGTGTGAAAGTTGGTCTAACGCTAGTGCTATGGATAGAGGAAATGCTTGTTGGAAACAAGAGCGAGGCGACTCTTTATTTCAACCACAAGAACCCTTGTCGACATTTACCGTTCGTGATCATAAGGATTATGACAGATATCAATATTATCCAAATAAACAGCTTATGAAACGCATTAACGGGGAATTGTGTGTATTTAACACCGTTGAAATCATTAAACGATATAAACCAAAATATTGGATCATAGAGAACCCAGCTCATGGCAGAATTTGGCAATACATCGAGAGAGTGCTGGGGTTCGAAATCCCGTTTGAAAATCATACAAGATACAACAATTATGACGACTATCCGATTTCTAAACCAACTCGATTTTCTGGAAACATTGAGTTGAAACTAAAAAATGAAAAGAAATCAAATGACATCAAATTTCAAGAATGGACAAAATCATACAATGAGAGGTCGAACATCCCGCAAAGTTTGGTTTGTGAGATTTTCGAAAAAGTATATAAGGAGTTTATGAGTGAAACATAAAGATTTAACGATAGCCACAATCATACTACTAGTATCACTAGCTATCAACATGCTGTCAGTCTACTACGTTCTGACAGTCCCACGTAGGGTAGAGACAGTGACTATCCATCGTGTAGATAACGTGGGCGCAGAGATGCACGGCAAGGTGACTGGAAAATCAATGGTCGGTAAACTATACACTATTGATTGCGGGGCTTACGGCAAGTTTCTTGTCAGCAAGGAGCAATACAACAGTGTGAACGTTGGGGATGATATCCCTAGCTACTTAAGGGGGCGAGGACAATGATACTAATCAAGAGGTTAGGAAGAATGAGAATCAACAACAGAAAAAGGTTAGAGTATTGTTCATTATTCAAATGTCCTAAATGTGGATCTCTTGTTATTAGACCAACAGGGGAAGGTAACAGATTAACTGCGTGCAGTCAATCTTGCTCACAGTTAGGTGTTAGGAGAAGGTCTTATAAAAAGAGCGTCATTATTAGTGGATATGAATACATTTACATGCCTGAACACCCCAATGCCATGAAATCAGGGTATGTTGGAAAACATAGATTAGTATTGGAGAATAAATTAGGAAGGTTTTTGAAAAATAATGAAGTTGCACATCATGTAAATGAAAATAAATTAGATAATAGTCCCGAAAATATTGAATTGATGTCATTTTCGGAACACTCAAGACTTCATGCCAAAGAAAAATGGGAGGAGCGTGGTGGTTTTGTTAAGATTTAGAGCGTGGCTTAAAGAAGATAAAGAAATGGTAGATGTGGAAGAAATCAATTTCTATAACGGTGAGTTTGATTTCATCGGAGACGCTACCACTTGGATGTGCAAGAGCAACGATTGTGTTTTAATGCAATCAACTGGGCTCACTGATAAGAATGACAAGGAAATCTTTGAGGGGGATATTCTTAAAGTGACCAACCTATCAAGCTGGTTGGAAGTTGTATCTTTTAACGAAGATAAAGCGATGTTTGTTTCTAAAGAAACTAAAAGAAAGGTTGAAGAAACTCCTCTATACGATTTGTTTAACACAGATATCTTCGAAGTTGAAATCATCGGGAATATATGGGAGGACGGTGAGTTACTTGACGTTGAAAATACAGAAGAAAATTGAGTTCGACAATGAATGTAAGTGTATTGTTGATTATTCTGAATTAGAGAAGGCAATTCTGTGGTATCAGAAAAAACCTTCTTTAAGCAAGAAAAAAATATATTTGCACGGTCGCTACCCTGCTGTTTCAATTCATAACGAAAAGATTCATGTGCACAGGCTTTTAATGCAATATTGGCTAAGAACAAGAATTCCATTTGAATATAGCGTACATCATTTGAATGAGAATAAGTTAGATGCAAGAAAAGAAAATTTATCTTTGATATTGAATAAAGCTCATAATAGCAAACATAATAAAGGACGTGTTTTTTCAGAGTCTCACAGGAGAAAAATAAGCATGGCAAATCATAATAGAAAAGGCTTAAAAATGAAAAAGCGCATTTCAATCCCATTAGAAGAGTTAAAAACATTCTTGGTCGAAGGTAAAACAATAAATTGGATTGCATCACATTACGGGTGCGATTGGTCAACTATTAGAAATAGAATCTACGAACACCCAGAGTTGTTAGAGGTGAACTCATGACCAAATACCAATATGCAGGGCTGACACCAGAACTACATCAGCGGTTAGTCAATGAGCGTGTAGCACTAAAACTAGCACATCTAAGAGATTACAAGCAATATTTCCAAAAAGTGAGACAGTGCAGTGAGAAACAAGCGATTATCATTTTGCAAGCACTCAACAGTGCAGTCGTTGAACGCCAGAGAATCTCACCTCAAACAGTTGATAGATTGGAAGGCATCATTTCAGACGAGTTATATAGAGACCTTAAAGCGTATCTGGCACAACACTACACTAGAGGGAAAACCACGCGCCCGCTCTTGGATAAAACCAACGCAGGACTGCCAGAGGAGCTTTTTAAGCAATTCCAAGAGGAAGTAGAAGAGCTACGCAAGGAACACCCTAACGACCTAAACAAGTACATTAGAGACATTAAAGGGTGTGATAAGAAAAAAGCTAACAAAGTCCAAAACGCCATCAATCAATGTTATTTAGAGAAAGCTGCCTTAACGCCTTTGAAAACCATCCAAATGGAAGGGATGCTATCAAGGAAACTATTCAGCGAAATTGTTGATTTTGTTTTCAATCATTATGACTGGCCCGATAAGCTGGATGACGATGCTGACCGCATTATGCTTGAATATCGCACCAAAGGCAAGACAGGCATGGATAAAATCGCTGTCAGAAAAGCCTTATATAAAGCCTACGCTCTAGGTGTGTAGCTAGTGAGGGTTCGACTCCCTTGCTAGCTATCGTCTGTCAAATTACACTAAAAAATGGATATAGATTTTTAGTGGCTTGGACACTTTTCAACACCGAGCAAGCTGACAGACCTTGCTCAAACAAAACCTAGCAAATTTAAGAAAAAAGGATGTGAAACACCCTCTTTCTTATCGATATCGCATTACTAATCAAAAGCCAAAGATCTTGCTGGTGTCAATGGCTAGAAAGGAGGCGATAAAAGGCCCCAGAACAAATACACTTATCTTTTCATAAATCTCTTAATGTTTCTAGGGCTAAAATAAAAAAGCCCGACACGATGGCCGGCACTCTTTGAAAGTCAACACTACTATTATACCAAAGAGGACAGAACAATGCTATTGCCGAAAATTGATGAAAAAGCAACTATCAGAGGTTGCAAGCGAAAACTTCGAGAATATCCACGCTGGCGAGAGATAGCACACGATAGCGCCGAGCAGAAGATTACACAAGAGTTCACTTTTATGCCAAGAGGTGGCAGCGGAGTGAGCAGGCCAGTGGAAAATATCGCAGTTAGGCGTGTTGATGCTATGAACGAACTAGAAGCCATAGAAAAAGCAGTTAGTGGGCTATATCGTCCAGACTATCGCAGAATACTGATAGAGAAATATCTGGCATACCCACCGAAACCAAACTGGCAAATTGCCCAAGCAATCGGATTCGAAAGGACAGCCTTTCAAGGATTGCTAAATAATGCTATCCTAGCATTTGCAGAATTGTATAGAGATGGCAAATTAGTTGTGGAACGTTGAAATGACGGTATTTTGACGGTTAATTCACGGTGTCTAACAACTGTTTAAAGTGGTATTATTATATTATCGAAGAAAATCAGAGACAGCTCACTTTGTGGGTTGTCTTTTTTATGCGCAAAATCTAGCAGTGAAGGAGGTGGACATATTGGGCTAAATCAACGACAGAAATTATTTGCGGATGAATACTTGATCTCTGGCGTGGCTTATAATGCAGCATTAAAGGCTGGGTATACTGAAAATTATGCCAAGACTAGGTCTCATAAGTTGTTAGAAAATGACAGAATCAAGGCTTATATCGAAGAACGCATGAAGGAGCTTGAGAAAAAGAAGATTGCAAAACAAGATGAAGTTATGCAAGTTTTTACTTCGATACTGAGGCAAGAGCTCATGGAAGAAGTTGTTGAGCTCAACGCCGTGACAGGTCAGTTTGTCAAGACTAAGAAGCCCCCGTCCATTTCCGAGGTCATTAAAGCTGGTAGCGAACTTATGAAACGCTATCCAACAGCTAAACAAGCCGAGAAATTGCAACTTGAGATCGAAAAACTCAAATCTCAAATCGGTGGCGATGAAGGGCAAGATGAGAAAATTGCTGGTTTCCTCGATATCATCAAAGGGGCGGTAAGCAATGGACTTGAGTAAGCTCTACACAAAACGGCAGTTAGATGTGCTGAATTATATCTGGAATCATGACTGGTTTATATGCGGACTCCACGGTGCTAAACGTGCAGGTAAGACCGTGGTTAACAATGATACATTCGTAACTGAGTTAAGCCGTGTCAGAAAGATTGCTGATCGCTTGGGCGTGGATGAACCTATCTATATCCTAGCGGGTACATCGTCAACGGCAATACAAAATAACGTGCTGCAAGAGCTTTATAACAAATACGGCTTTGAGCCTAAGTATGACAAGCATGGATCTTTCGTATTTTGTGGTGTCAAGGTCGTACAAGTCTATACTGGCTCTATATCTGGGCTTAAGCGTGCCCGTGGCTTTACGGCTTTCGGAGCTTACGTCAATGAGGCGTCGCTAGCAAACGAGATTGTTTTCAAAGAGATTATCTCACGTTGTTCTGGTGAAGGTGCCCGTGTCGTGTGGGATAGTAACCCAGACAATCCTAATCATTGGCTGAATCGAGACTATATTGGTAAGAATGACGGTAAGATTATAGATTTCAGCTTCAAGCTTGACGATAATACCTTTCTATCAAAACGCTACATTGACTCTATCAAGGCAGCAACACCCAAAGGTAAGTTCTATGACCGGGATATTTTAGGCAAGTGGACTGTTGCAGAGGGTGCTATCTATGCTGATTATGACAGCGAGATACACGTAGTTGATGAGTTACCAGACATGAGGCGCTACTTTGCAGGGATTGACTGGGGGTATACTCACTATGGATCTATTGTGATTGTCGGTGAAGGCGTGGATAATAACTACTATCTTGTTGATGGCGTAGCATCTCAATTCAAAGAAATTGACTGGTGGGTGGAGCAAGCTAGGAAACTAACTGACATCTACGGCAACACCCCATTCTATGCTGATAGCGCCCGTCCAGAGCACGTAGCACGATTTGACAATGAGGGTTTTGATATCAGTAATGCTAATAAGTCAGTGATTGCTGGTATCGAACTTATCGCTAAGCTGTTCAAAGAACAAAAATTATACGTTAAGCGAGACTTTGTGCCTCGTTTTTTTGATGAGATATTCCAGTATCGATGGAAAGAGAACAGCGCAAGAGATGAGCCGTTGAAAGAGTTTGATGACGTGCTGGATAGTGTGAGATATGCGCTCTATTCAGACTATGTTGTTAACAGCACAGAGCGAGCAAGTTATGATGATTTGATTGATATGTTTAGCTAAGGAGGAAGAATGGAACAGACAGTATTTGTCGATAGTATCGGACAATCGCATGTTTTGAATCTGCGATTTCATCGAGAATCACGCACAAAGTACCGTGCTAAAAGTGTTGATGACTTAAAGAAAGACAACTGGGCATTGCTCAAGAATTTCATTAACCATCACAAGTTGCGTCAACGCCCAAGAGTTCAGGAATTGTTTGATTATGCTAAAGGAGATAATCACAGTGTTCTCGAGGCTGGGAGACGTAGAGATAAAGAGATGTCTGACAAACGTGCCGTCCACAACTATGGACGCATGATTAGTAAATTTAAGACGGGATATCTAGCTGGTAATCCTATTCGGGTTGAATATGACGATAGTGTCAGTGGTTCGCAAAACGACGAAGCTATTAAGGAAATCGGACGAAACAATGACATTGATACGCTGAACCGCAACCTTATCCGGGATTTGTCGCAAGTTGGGCGTGCTTACGAGCTGATTTATCGAAGTGAGGACGACCAGACACGAATTAAACAGTTAAGCCCTCTTAATACGTTTATTATTTATGACAATTCGCTCGAAGACAATTCATTAGTAGCAGTTAGATACTACAGTGCTGATTTATTCTCTGACGCACATCAAACCGTTGAAGTGTATACCTCATCAAATATTCACGTATTGGATTACTCAGAAGATCTAAAAGAGGTTTCTGTCACTGCTCACGCTTTTGGCACAGTTCCAATCACGGAGTATTTGAACAACACTGATGGCATTGGCGATTATGAAACCGAACTTTATTTAATCGACTTATATGATTCAGCTGAATCTGACACGGCCAATCACATGTCCGACATGGCTGACGCAATCCTTGCCATCTATGGCGATATGCGATTGCCTGCAAACATGAAGCCTGAAGATATGAAAACTAAACGCTTAATGCAATTGGTTCCACCGAAGGCTGCGGATGGTAAGGAAGGGACGGTTAAGGCTGAATATCTAACTAAGTCTTACGATGTGTCTGGTGTCGAAGCGTACAAGACCAGACTGGATAAAGATATTCATACTTTTACCAACACACCCGATATGGCTGACGAGAATTTTTCAGGCAACACGTCCGGCGAGGCAATGAAGTACAAACTGTTTGGACTTGACCAAGATCGTATCGAGACTCAATCGCAATTTACAAAGGGTTTGAAGCGTCGATATCGTTTAGCTAGCCGTGTTGGTGAGTTGGTCAAAGAATTCAAAGCGTTTGACGAAAACTTCTTGAGAATAACATTCACGCCGAATCTGCCGAAATCACTATCCGAGCAAGTATCTATTTTGACAGGCCTTGGTGGTCAAGTGTCACAAGAAACTGCTCTTAGCCTATCTGGGTTGGTCGAGAGCCCAGCCGAGGAACTCGACAGAGTGGATAAAGAGGCGTCTAAAATCGATTTTAAGGGGTATTCTAGCGAGTTTAACGGGCAAGTGGGTAAATATGCCGACGACGAAGAAGAAACGCATACGAGCGATTCTGTGAGGTCTGATGAATGACGTATTGGTCAGGACGTGCTCAAAAAGAACGAGAAGCGAGCAATAAAAAGGGTGAAGCTGAGTTTAAGAAAGAACTTGAAGCGCTATATAATTTGCAACTTTCACAGTTGCGAAAAGAACTAGATGCTTATATCCAAAATTTCGCTGACAAAAACGGATTAACCGCTAGTGATGCGAAACGAAGAGCAGACAGTTTTGATATCAAGGCTTTTGAAGCTAAAGCCAAACAGTATGTAGCTGACAAAGATTTTAGCCCAAAGGCAAACAAGGAGCTTCGAGATTACAATTTTTCTATGTCTGTTGGTCGTCAAGAACTTCTTATTCAAGAGTTAGAACTTGAACTATTGGTTTTATCTGAAGGCGAACGTCAATTAACTAACGATTATCTGACGAATGGCTATAAGAGCGAAATTGTAAGAGGAAGCCTGCTTGACCAGACAGTACCTAGCAAAAAAATACTTGAAAAGTATATGACGACGGCTGTTAACGCTAATTTCGAAGGCGCTAAATGGTCGGAGCGTATCTGGAAGAGACAGGAACAGTTGCGCAATTTGGTAAAAACGGAAGTGACCAGGGCTCTTATTCGAGGGGAGAACGGCACAACCATCGCTCAGAGAATCCGCAAATACATGGATGTCTCTCGCACTGACGCTGAACGATTGGCAATCACGGAACATGCTAGAGTTCAGACACTAGCGCAGCAAGATATCATGAAAGAGAATGGCTTCGAGTATTTCAAACTCATGCCAGAATCGAGAGCTTGCGATTATTGCAAACAAGTTGGTCGTGATACTGAGAGAGAACCCGTCCCGGTTGATAAGATGGAGAGCGGGCTAAACGCCCCACCGATGCACCCGTACTGTCGTTGTGCGGTTGCCGAAGTGTATGTGGAAGATGGTATGACTAGACTTTATCGAAACAAAGATAGCAATAAGCGTAGACCTATCAATATAGTTAGGCAAAACCATTTAACCAAAGATTTTAGAAAGCGTGGCGGTGTTGTCTGGCAGGACGATGAAGCAGAACGTTATCTAAAATCTCAAAAAGCTGCTGCGATGAACCTAAATGCAGAAATAATCGTTTTGCAAAAAAAGGCGACGATTTCCGAGGTATTGGAGGAGCTCTACCACGCTGAACAATGGAAAGATGGGCGCCTAGTTGACGAGCCAGTTTCAAAAATCAAAGCAGAGATAGAGGCGCAGAATTATTTACTTTCTGTATCAAAGAGGTATAATATACCTAGAAATGAGATTGAACAGACTAAAAACAACTTAAAATATTGGAAGGAGGAGTTAAAAAAATATGAAAATTAAAGCGATTACTCAAGCCCCGTTTGGGACTATTGTAAGTTTAGATAAGCCGATTTCTGGTGCGCTTGGTGGTCTGTTAACAACGGACGACACCGTCTTTCATAAAATAAAAGGCACTCCATCTGATATCTGGACTGAATTTTTGATCAACAAGACAGATTTGTTAAAAGCTGGCCAAGAAGTAAAAGTTGTCTTAGAAAGGTAAATCAGATTAATGAAATAAATAAAAAAGTCGTAGCAATACGGCTTTTTCTTATGCGCTGATAGCCGTGCTAGCCAAGGGGCTTGGGGGTTCGATACCTCGTCAGCGCATAGGGCTAATTTAAGCCCTAAATAAACAATACTAGCGTGGCTCGTGGGTAAACACCCTAGACAAGACTAGAGAGGGCGTAGCTAGCCCTTATCGTGGCTTAGAAAAGGGCGCTACTCATGAGACTAGGTAGGAGGAAACTATGGAACAAGATAACACTATCGAGACTAACGGACAAAAAGAGAGTCGCCAAGACCAAGGGCAAGGGAACAACCCAACCCCTGCGAGCGACTTCAAAGCACCGGGTTCTCAATCTGAATTAGATAGCATGATTAACAAAGCGGTACAGACTGCTTTGAATAACAGGAACAAGGGTGAACAAGAGCGTACAGCTCAAGCAGTAGCCGATGCCTTACAAAAAGAGAAAGATTATGCCAATCTATCAGCTCAAGATCGAGCTAAAAAAGAGTTCGAGGATCAGCAAAAGAGCTTTGAGAAGGAACGTGCTGCGTTCGAGCATGAAAAGCTTGTTGTTGCTGTTGAGAAAGATTTGGTAGCTAAAGGCTTGCCTAGTGCATTGGCTGAGACATTCGCAATGGCTGGCAACGCCGAAGATGCACTTAAAGCAGTGACTGAGTTCGAAACAGTATTTAATAATGCAGTTGCTGAAGAAGTTAAGAAAACTATTCGACAAAATGCACCTCAAGCATCAGCGGATGGCATTTCTAACACAGACAATTACGGTTCTCGCTTAGCTCAAAAAGCTGTCCGTTCGTCAGGTAAGATTATCTAGCCAACAATTAGAAAGGAATTTTTATGTCAGTAAAAAAAGTACTTGACACAAGTAACATTCTACGTTCTTTACCTTACAAAGCTGTCACTGCCACAGTTGATAAAAATTTTGCTGGTGTTGACGTAGACGGCAAGAAGTACATTAAAGCTGGTACTTTAGTAGCTGGTAAAGGTGGGTCAATTTTCGATGACCGCTCTAAACCAGTAGAAGAGAACAAGACGGCACCAGAAGGAATCGTTCTATACGATGCAGACTTGTCTGTTGATAAAACGGTATCTGTTTTGTACGCTGGTGAGGTTTGGAAAGAAGCAGTTAACGGTGGTACAGTTGACGACGCTATTAAAACAGCGTTGCCACTCGTTAAATTTATTGCAGGAAAAGGAGGCAATGCTTAATGGGTCTTATTTATGACACGGTAACAGCATCTAATATCGCTGGATATTTCAACACATCACAATTAGATGTGGATTCTACGCTTGGAGAACGCATTTTCCCAGCACGCAAACAACTTGGGACTAAATTGTCTTACATCAAAGGTTCTTCAGGGCGTGCGGTTGTCTTGAAGCCAGCAGCATTCGACACTAATGTCACTATTCGTGAGCGTGTGGGCGCTGAAATCCATGACGAACAAATGCCATTCTTCAAAGAAGCTATGTTAGTCAAAGAAGCTGACCGTCAACAACTTAACTTAATCGCTGGATCTAACAACACTGGTTTGATTGAGACTGTTACACAAGGCATTTTCAACGACGAAATGACACTTATCCAAGGTGCCCGTGCTCGTTTGGAATCTATGCGCATGCAAGCTCTCGCAACTGGTAAGATTGCGTTTGTCAATGAAGGAAAAAATGTTGATATTGACTATGGCGTTAAAGACGACCACAAGAAAACAGTTGCAAAAGACTGGACGCAAGCAACAGCAACACCTCTTGCGGACCTCGAAGAAGCAATCGAAACAGCTCAAAGCCTTGGCTTGATGCCAGAAATTGCTATCATGAATGCCAAAACGTTTAGCTTGATTCGTAAATCAGAATCTACGGTCAAAATCATCAAGCCTCTTGCAGCTTCAGGAACAACAGTTACCAAAGCCGAGGTTGAAGCGTATATTTTGGACAATTTTGGTGTAACGATTCTCTTGGAAAACGGCACTTACCGAAATGACAAAGGGGAAATTAGCAAATTCTATCCAGACGGTCATTTGACTTTGGTTCCAAACGGTTCATTGGGTTCTACTGTTTTCGGTACAACTCCAGAAGAGTCAGATTTGCAGTCTGGTGACACCCCAGGGGCACAAGTTGAAGTGGTTGACCAAGGTATTGCGATTACGACCACTAAAACAACTGATCCAGTTAATGTTCAAACCAAAGTATCGATGATTGCGTTGCCTTCATTCGAACGTTTGGATGACTGTTATATGCTTACTGTCATTCCAGTAGCGTAGTTTGAAAGGAGTAGCTATGACTAAAGTTTTAAAAGCGTTTCAGGATAAAACCGACGGCATTATTTACTATGCCGGTGACGATTATGCCGGTGAACGTGTCGAAGAGCTTGTTGAAGCAGGTTTCCTTGAGGCTGAAGCTGAAGAGAAACCAAAAAAAGCAAGTCCCAAAAAAACGACAGATAACACTGAAGAGTGAGGAGGTCTAGCATGGCTGAATTAGATCGAGAAAAGGTCCTAGATAATGTCATGCTGGACCTTGAGATTTCAAAAGATGACGACGATAGCATTGACCTCTTAAGGGTATTGCTAAACAGAGTAATCAGTCATTTTAAAGCAGAATATGCCGTTGTCAATATTGACGATGGTTTTTCTTTTATTTTCGAAGATTGCGTTATTAAACGCTTCAATCGTCGAGGAGCTGAAGGGGCTAAAACCGAGACGGTAGATGGTCACTCAATGTCTTATTACGACAATGAGAACGAATTCAAGCCATATGATAATATGCTTCAAAGAACATTCGGAACCTCTGGACAATCGAAGGAAGGGAGCGTGTTGTTTCTATGAGATACACAGATACTGTGATACTCAAATATCAAAACGATAAGACACCGAAACGATACGACCCTACCCTTGGTCGTATGGTCGGAGGGAAAGACTGGTCCAAAGAAGTTAAGTGCAATGTAACTGGCGCAAGCTTAGACCTTCAAGCTAAGCTGGGAGGTTTGCTAAATGCTACGAGCTTGGTTGTTCGTTTCAGAAGCCCTGTGACAGTATCCGTGACTTCCGTTGAATATCGTGGTAACAAATACATTCCAGTAACCGCTAGAGGATATCTAGCTGGAAGAAGTGTTTTGTACGTTAATAAGGCGGTGAAGTAATATGGCTACGCTTACGTTTTATGGACTAGATGAAATGAGCCAATCCTTGTTGAAAAACGTCAATCCAGAACGACGTCAACGAGTTTTGAAAAAATACGGCAGTAAATTAAAAGAGAACGCAATTAGCAAGGCACAATTCAGCGGTAAATATACCACTGGCGCAACACGTCGCTCGATTACTCTTGAAGCTGGGGGCGATAGAGCTGTTGTGACGGCTCATACAAAATATTCTGGGTACCTTGAAGTAGGCACTCGGAAGATGGCAGCGCAACCTTTCATGGCTCCTGCACTAGAAGCGACTGTCCCTGGAATGGTCGAGGAATTAGCTAAATGGGAGTAGATATGAAACAACCAGACCAATTACTACATGACGAGCTCTTTCGAATTAGTGAGGGACTCGGTTTCGCTACTTATCCTTACCTTCCGTCAGACAGTGCATCTTATCCATTTGTTGTTATGGGCGAAATTCAAACATTGCCCAGAGCTACAAAGTCGCGCTTGATAGGTCGCTTGTCGTCAACCGTCCATGTTTGGGGACGAGTAGATGACCGTAAACAGTTATCTGATATGGTTGGACAGTTATTGTCCAGCTATTTTGCTATCAAAAATATCGATGGGATGCACTTCTCGGCGGAAGTCAATGAGTCGTCAATTGATTCTAACCGTGATAACAGCACTGACGAAGAGCTTTATCACTTCATTATTTATTTATTTTACAAATTCTACTAAGGAGGAAAAGCATGGCTGATACAAACGTTAAAGAAGCACAGCTAGGTAAGAATAAAATCTTGATGTTCCGCAAATACGGGGACACGAAAGCAGCAGCTAAATTGGCACTGCAAACAGAACATAAGTGGGAATATTCCCGCGATGCCGATACAACTAAAACCAAAGATGGTGCAGTTGTTGCCGATGGGGGTCTAGAAACAACCTTGTCGATTAACGCAATCGGGACTAAGGACGAAGTCAATGAAATGTTGAAACAGTCGGTAGTTGATGGATTCAAGGTCGAAGTTTGGGAAACCGATTTGACTGATAAGAGAACAAATGGGAAATATGGTTCGCTCTATGCAATCGGTCGCTTGTCTTCATGGGAAGTCCCAGCGAATGTTGAAGAGCTCGTAGAGATTGAAGCTGAAATGTCTATTGAAGGTAAGCCACAAGCTGGTGAAGCAACCCTGTCTGACGAGCAAATCAGAGAGATCCAATATACTTTCCAAGACACTACTGCTATTACTGGACATTGATAATTAAAACAGTTAGCGAGGGTTTACCTCGCTTTTTATTTTTGAAAGGAAATTTAAAACATGAACACTATCACAATTAATGACAAAGACTATACTTTGAATTTTGGATTTGACTTCTTGCGAGTGCTCGACGAGCGCTACTCAATTAACCAAAACGGTGTGGCGTTTGGCTTTGGTGTACAGCATGCAGTGGTTGATTTGCAGCAAAAGAACCCACTTGTTCTGCTAGACCTCATTCAAGCAGGGACTGCTACAGAACGTCAAAAACCATCTGTAGAAGGAATTGAGCGCTTCGTTGAACGTGAGGCTGAAAATGGACGATTGGATAACTTGTTCGAGGATTTTTTATCGCAATTGCAGAAGCAACCATTGACACGAGAAACAGCCAAACGAATGTTAGAGGCTCAAGAAGAAGCTTAGAAAACGTCAAGGGTTCAAAAGAGACCTACGAAGATTTAATCACAAATTGCATGGCTAGGTATGAAACAACACTCCTAGAAGCTAGACGAATGACGCTGAATGAGTTGAGGTTGTATCAAAAAGCTTATGCGAAAAGATTTATTCAAGAGGAGAAGAAGCTTTATTTACAAGCCTTCTTAAATCGTAGTGTGAAGGCTACGAGCAAGGGCGGTAAGAAGTATGTCTTTAAGGAGTTTAAAGATTTTTATGACGAAGAACGTCGTGAAAAAGTCCTTCTCGGTGGTTCCGAGAAGGACAATAGGCATCTTATCCAGATAGCTAGACGAAACCTAGTGTTCAAAAGAGAGGAGGGGTTGTTAGATGGCTGATAAAACATTCAACGTGAGGGCGATACTGTCAGCACAAGATAACGGCTTATCTAGCGCCCTGAAGAACGCCCAAAAGCAAGCCGAATCACTCGGTAAGAGTAGCAAGGGCTTAGGCTCAATGTTTAAGAGTGTACTCGGTGCTAACCTTGTTAGTGCTGGGATTACCAAAGGTATCGGTGCTATAACCAGCGGTATCGGCGGTATGATGACCGAGCTTAACAACTCAACGAAGGCTTGGAAAACATTCGATGGGAGCTTAAGCCAACTAGGCTGGGGGCAAACAGAAATTGCGTCAGCCAAAAAGGCTATGCAAGACTATGCAACACAGACAATTTATTCTGCCTCTGACATGGGTACTACATTCTCTCAGATGGCTGCAATCGGTCGTAGCGATGCTGGGGATTTGGTAAAAGCTATGGGTGGTCTTGCCGCTTCTGCCGAGAACCCTAAACAGGCAATGAAGACGCTGAGCCAACAAATGGTTCAAGCGATGACCAAACCTAAAATTCAATGGCAAGACTTCAAGCTGATGATGGAACAGTCACCAGCAGGGATGGCTGCCGTCGCCCGGGAAATGGGAATGTCTCTTGATGATCTTGTAAGCAAAATTCAAAACGGTGAAATTAAGACTGAAGACTTTGCAGAAGCGTTTAAACGGGCTGGCGATTCCATGCAGAGCTTGGCTACTAGGTACAAATCTGTAGACGAAGCCGTTGACGGGCTCTACGAAACGGTTTCAACTAAATTGCAACCAGTTTTTGAACAGCTTAGCAACAAGGCAATCAGAGGAATCGAGGGAATCATTGATGCTCTTGGCAAAATTGATGAACAACCGATTCAGAAGTTCGCAAACGGACTCGATAAAGCAATTGACCAAGTTGTAAAAGGGGTCAGCCAAACTGTCCAAGCATTTTGGAAAGGTTTTAGTAATACAGGAGCCATCAAGGGTTTAGCAAATGCGTTTAAGTATGTTTCTACTCAAGCCAAAGCAGCGCTAAAAGCCATAGATTTCAAGGGCATATTCCAAGGGCTAGGCACTGGCATTGGCGACATTGTTAGTGGGCTATCAAGAGGTTTAACTGTTGCTACTAGGTCGGTTAAGAGCTTTATCGGCTCGTTTTCGGACACTGGCGCATTCAAAGCTTTTAAATCAGCGATAGAAGACGCTTGGGGGGCTGTTAAAACCATTGGGACTTCAATTGGCGATGTGTTTAGTAGCTCTGAGATGCAGACGATTATCTCAGCGCTAGGGACAGCTTTTGGGACGTTAACAAAATGGATATCTCAAGCCGTTTCAGCAGTGTCTAAGTTTGTAAGCTCTATCCCTAAAGGCGTGCTCAATGGCATCACTAGTGGCATTTTAGCCATGGTAGCAGGCTTCATGACTGCCAAGGCTGGACTTTCGGTGTTTGATACTGCTATGCGAGGTCTGAACTGGATTAAGTCATTTAATCCGTTTAGCGCCTTTAAAAATAAAGCCACCGAGGGTCTTAACGGGGCTACGAATAGTGTTAAACGCTCTAAGTCAACGATAGCCCAGTTGTTCAGTGGGATATCCAACGTAATCAAATCATCCGGAAACGCAATCAAAGGAATCTTGACAGCTATATTCAAAGGTATAGCTGAAACTTACAAAGGCTTCGGACAAGGTCTAAAACTCGCCTTGCAAGGTCTCAAGGGATTAAGTTCGGCTCAAATACTATCGTTTGCGACTGGTGTCGCTATCGCAGCGGTCGGAATTGGTGCAGGTATTGCTATTATCGTTGCTTCATTCACGCTACTAGCCACTCAATCGCAAGGTGTTTCACAAATCTTAAACGCTCTAGGTTCAGCCTTTAGCACTGTCGTGCAAGGTATCGGCAAGGCGGCAGGCACTATCATTGAAGCCTTTGGAACTGCTTTTGGCATTGTCGTTAAGGCAGTGGGAGAAGCTGCGCCTGGACTTGCTAAATTAGCGCCATTAGTAGAGGCTGCCGGAACTGCTCTTGGAAATGCAGCGCCATTCGTTACAGCGTTTGGATCAGCACTGACTTCTATTTTGGGAGTGTTGCCAACCATTATTGACGCATTGACTAATTGGGTTACTGCTTTGGGCGCTGCAATCAGTGGAATCATCGAGGTATTCACTCCGATTGTTCAAATCATTAGCGACACCATCACGGCAGTAACTCAGATTATCGCTAACGCAATCGTGGCAATCGCACCGGTTATCTCAAATTGTATTGTCCAAGTTGCTCAAGTGATTGGCCAATTTGGGCCACAGATTGCAATGGTTTTACAAGTAATCGTACAAGCCATTCAAACAACGGCACCAGTCATTATGACCTTGATTCAAGGGATTGTTACAGTCGTTCAGACGATGGCTCCAGTCATTAGTCAAGTGATTTCTGCCATTGTTACGGTTGTTCAAACTCTCGCACCTATAATCAGCCAAATCATTTCAGCTATTGTTACAGCCATAACACAAATTGTGCCTATCATCACGGCAATTGGTGGTGTAATTAGTGCTGCATTCTCTGGAATTGCATCAGTCGTATCAGCGGCAGGAATGGCAATCGCTACGGCTGCAATGGGTATTGGTACAGCTATTAGTACGGCGCTTAGTGGTGTTGCTAATGTTATTAGTTCAGTTGGTTCTGCGATTGGTACAGCACTACAAGGCATTGCTGACGTAGTGCAATCAGTCGGCACATCTATCGCTACAGCGGCGCAAGGTATCGGTGACGGTATCAAATCAGCGTTTGAAGGCATTTCAAGCGTAATTACCTCTGCAGGTAGCGCTATTAAATCAGTTCTCGATGGCTTAGCTAACGTTTTCAACTCAATCGGCACTGCCGCTCAAAAAGCAGGTTCTGGTTTCAATCAGCTTGCTAATGGTGTGGTTAAGATTACCAATACCAACCTCGGTGACATGGCTGCATCTCTTGCGGCAGTCGCCAAAGGCGTTGGTTCAATCGGTAACAATTCGGCTGGGTTGGCGCAAGCTGGTACTGGCATGACACAGCTTGGTAATGGGATGAGCAAGGTGTCTAGCTCGGCTTCTAGCGCTGTTGCAGGTTTAAGTCATTTCTCAAGCACGATTACAAGTATTCAATCGTCGTTCACTAATCTACAATCACTATTGACCACAGCAGGAACAGCATTTAGCACATTCTCTAGCCAAGCTAGTCAATCGCTCAGTGGTCTAACTGCAATTGTGGGACCTATCACAGCCTTCAGAACACAAATCATGACACTTGCGCCAGCATTGATGCAAGCTGCTACTGGGTTGACTCAATTCAGTGCAGTTTCAACGTCATTGACTTCTAGCATGACTTCGGTTAATGCAAGTATGACTACATTGACTGCTAGTCTAACCAGTCTCGCTAGTCAATTAACTATGATTACTGCTGGCATGTCTACAATGTCATCAAGCACGACTATGTTAGGCACTAGCCTAACTCTCGTAGGTACTCAATTCACCATGATTGGTACCGCCTTGACTATGCTTAATAGCCAATTTACGACCTTCACAACCGCATTGTCTACAATCAACAGTCAACTATTAGTTGCCACATCGGGCGTGACAATGTTTGGGGCACAATTCACAATGCTCGGGACAATCCTGTCTATGCTCAATAGCCAATTAACAATGGTCGGGGCATCTATTCAAGCGGCGACTACACAGTTCACTGCAATGAACGCAAGCCTTACTGCCGTTGGTGCTACAGTGGCACTGATTAGTAGCCAATTTACTATGGTAATTGCGAGTGTCATGCAATTGACAGCCTCAATTGCTTTGATTCCAGCGCAGTTCAACTTGGTTGCGTCAAGTGCCACAATGGCTACGACTGCCATTATGCAAATTGGAACATTAGCGCCACTGATTGGTGTAGCAATGAACAACGCAGCGGCACAAGTGCAATCAGCAATGCAAAGAATGGCGCAAGCTGTTCAATCGAATGGTCAGCGAATGATTCAGATGGGTCAACAGGCTGGTCAACAAACTGGACAAGCTATTGCTCAAGGGATCCAATCGGCGGTTGGTGCTGTATCTTCTGCAATGGGTGCGCTAGTTAATGCGGCACAAGCCCGTGCTATGGCTGGTGTAGGTGCTATGCGAGCAGCAGGGGCAATGATTGGTCAAGGTTTGGCCGCTGGTATGATGTCTGCTCTTGGTGCGGTAACGGCTGCTGCTAACGCCCTTGTAGCCCAAGCAGAGCGTGCAGCTCAGGCAAAAGCTAGGATCCATTCACCATCACGACTATTCCGTGATGAAGTCGGTATCTACATTGGCCAAGGGATGGCTGTAGGTATTGATAGAAGTGTAAAATTTGTCAAAGACTCTATCAAAGAAATGATTGATGTGGCTAGTGAGTACGCAATAGATTCTAGAAACTTGTTCGAAGACAACGACTTGTTTGATGGCTTTGGTGGTGGTTTAATTCGTGGTAGCGTTGATTTGTCGGTTCGAGACGATAGTAGAATGGACCGTCTCGAGCAAGCAATGGATATCATCACTGAACTAATCGGTCGTCCAATCTCATTGAGTGTCGATGGTCGAGAGTTTGCATACGCTACAGGAGACGATTTGACTTCATACCAGAAAGATAAAGATTTTACTTACAAACGCATGAGAGGTATTAAATAATGGCTGTGTTTCAATTCAATGGATACGATTTGAACGATTACTTTAAATTAATCAAAGTGTCGCACGAAATCGGGAATGAACGCAACATAACGACGGATTCAGCCCCTAAAATCGGGGTCAATATTCAACAAGTTGCGTTTGGTGCAAAAAAAATCAAACTTACTGTTAGTTTAGCGACAAGACATCTTGAAGACATTGCTTTCGTAGACCCGAACGAGCCAGCCAAAGTTGATAACGGCATGTTTTATCGTGTCAGGGAACAAGCGGCTAGAGTGTTGCATTCTGACAAACCTGTTAAGTTGAGATTGCCAGACGAACCAGACAGATACTATCTGGCTATAGTAAAAGGTGATGTTAGTTTAAAAGGCATTTCCGACTGGTATGACCAAGCTGAAATTGAATTCATGGTCCCAGATGGAGTCGCACACTCAACTACATATCGAAGTTTCGAAACTCCTAAAACAGAAAACGGCAAACTGGTATTTGACCTTGTCAACGACGGATCAGTTGATGCGCATCCGATAATCACAGTGAAGCACAATAGTGAGAATGGCTATATCGGATTGGTTAACAGTAGTGGTATTTTGGAGCTTGGCGATAGGCAAAAAGGGGATACAGAGACTTACAAGCAGTCAGAGGTCTTGTTTGATTACGCTTCATCTAATGGACAACACAGAATCCCTAACGGATTGTCACAAGGTTTGAAAAACGTTGGTATCACGAATGATAGCAACGATACCAGACCGAACGGCACGCTTTACATCGACAACGCTTGGGGTCGCCCCCACATTGCGTTGCAGAGCGGTCAGACAGCGTCGGTTACATTTGATATCCCAAGGGATTCCAGCGGTGTAAAAGGCGCTCTGTACGAGTACTTCTGGTGGAGGCAAATTTTTTGGCTAGGCTCTGCAGATCAGATGGGTTATTTGAAAATTAGTGTCACAGATGCAAGCGGAACTTTTTTGTATGGCGTCGAAACCTACAAACGTGGTAGCGGTCTGGGTTGTGAATACAACTTTTTAGCCAGCGATGGCAGGGGAGGCTACCGTTTTGTTGACAGAAAGCAGTTTCTAGGGACACACATAGAAGAGCACAACCCGTTTAACGAACCTAGAGGGTGGTCAGACATCCAAAGGTTTGACGATGTCGTCCAATTTTACTGGTGGGGGTCTTACCCTAGATATACCATTCCTGAAATCAAAGGTAAGAAATCGGATAAAATCCACATTATCTTCAGCAAGATTGGGAACGCACCGCAAGTTAGCCACATGTACTTAGATGATTTCATCTATCGCAAAGACTATGTTGTAGGGGTTCGCAAAGTTCCCAATCGATATAGAGCTGGTGGAGAAGTTGTGATAAACAGCGAGAATGACACTGTACTAGTAGATAATATTTCGAAAATCGTTGACGTTGTGCAAGGCTCTGACTTCATCACAATTCCTCCTGGCAAGTCTCAACTCGAAGTTTATTGCTCAAGATGGGTCACGAACAAGCCCTCTGTGTCTGTAAAATTTGAAGAAAGGTATTTGTAATGCTATTAACGATTCACGACGCCAACTTACAAAAGATTGGCTTCATTGATAACGAAAAACAAGAAACGTTAAACTTCTACGACGATACTTGGACTCGCAATCTTGAGACGGCATCTAGCACGTTCGAGTTTACCGTTTCGAAAAAGGAATTGTTGAGCGATGCAGCAAACCAACCGCTTTACAATCAACTAAACGAACGCTCTTTCATTTCCTTCAAACACAATGGCCAAACGTACTTGTTTAATATTATGAAAGTTGAAGAGAATGAGCGATGGGTGAGATGCTATTGCGAGAACCTGAATCTTGAGTTGATAAATGAATACACGAATGCTTACAAGGCTGACAAAACTATGTCATTTGCAGAATACCTCAATGCATTTGATATCCCTCAGTTTGCGATGGTAACGCTCGGTGTCAATGAGGTCTCTGACCAGAAAAAAACGCTTGAATGGGAAGGGCAAGACACGAAATTAGCAAGGCTATTGAGTTTAGCTAATAAATTTAATGCTGAAGTTGAATTTGTGACTAGACTTAATGACGACAGCTCTATTAAACAACTCGTCCTGAACGTTTACCATCAAGCGGACGATTCGCATACTGGTGTAGGTCGAATTCGTAGCGACATTCGTTTGACGTTTGAAAAAAATATCAAATCGATGACGAGAAAGGTTGATAAAACCGAAATCTATACGATGATTGTCCCGTACGGTAAGGCAAAAGAGCAACCTGAGAACGGCCCTGAAGTGCGAGTCTATATCAATGGTCTCCCGGCTTGGGAGGAAAAGAATGACAAAGGGATTGTTATCTTCAAACAAGAGGGCAATTGTCTCTATGCCCCTCATGCAGCTAATTTGTACCCTTCGACTTTTGGGGCTTCGACTCAAGATAATAAGTGGATTCGAAAGGATTTAGAAGTTGACAGTGATGATCCAAAAGTTATCCGTGCTGCAGGGATTGCGAATTTGCGAAAAAATGCCTACCCAGCTATCACTTACGAAGTTGATGGGTTCGTTGATGTTGAGATTGGGGATACTATCACCATTCACGACAAGGGCTTTGTCCCATCACTCGACGTAAGAGCTCGTGCTATTGAGCAAAAGATTAGCTTTAGCAACCCAGCAAATAACACAACGGCTTTTGGTAATTTCAAAGAGCTTGAAAATAGAACGTCGGGAGACCTTAGAACCGTCTTCGAACGAATGGTTGAAAACAGTAGGCCTTACAGAATCCTTTTTTCGACAGATAACGGTGTTATTTTTAAAAACAATACAGGACAGTCAACGCTACGTCCAACGTTAAAACGAGGAAATCAGACGGTTAACGCAACTTATCGATTTGTAATTGATGGCTCTATTGTTGGAGCTGGACTGACTTACACAGTGAGTGCAAGCAAGATTAATAAACCAACTGTGATAACGGTATCTGCTTGGGTAGATAATAAGGAAGTAGCTTCGGAAGAGGTTACTTTTTTAAATGTCTCCGATGGCCGAAATGGTGTCAAGGGAGATAAAGGCGACCCAGGGCCAGCAGGCCCAAAAGGTGACAGAGGATTGCAGGGCGAACGTGGTTTACAAGGTTTGCAAGGGCCAAAAGGTGACCAAGGGATCCCTGGTGTTAAGGGTGCTGATGGTAAAACACAGTACACCCACATAGCATACGCTGACACGGTCTCTGGTAGTGGTTTCAGCCAAACCGACACTGACAAGGCGTTTATCGGCATGTACCAAGATTTCAATACTACGGATAGCCGAAACCCACAAGACTATCGCTGGTCCAAGTGGAAGGGTAGCGATGGGCGTGATGGTATACCGGGTAAAGCAGGAGCAGACGGACGAACACCTTACGTCCATTTTGCTTATGCCGATAGTGCCGATGGTCGCACTGGTTTCAGTTTTACGCAAGACGGCACTAAGCGATATCTAGGGATATGTACTGACTTTGACAAAGCAAATAGCACTAATCCAGCCGACTATTCGTGGAATGACACTGCTGGCAGTGTCTCGGTTGGTGGTCGAAATCTTTTAAAAGGCTCGAAAGGACCTTTTAAGCCGGACAGAAAACCAACGAATTTTGATAATAACGTTTTGTACAAAAACGAAACTTCTGTCTATTTAGAGCAGGATCAAAAGTACCTTGTTAGTGCGAAATCAGACGGTAATTTTACTGCTTTGCACAACCCAAATATCGAAAGCGATAATGTGACACTTTGGTTGATTGATGATAAATACCAAAATTATCAGATTGTATCCGATTTGAAGACTGGAACTACAGGAACGCTAGTTACTTGGAATAAACCGACAGGAAATTATCATCTACGGGTCAATACATATCACAAAACGGCTAGCAAATCTGTTTGGGAAGTAAAAATCGAAAAAGGAACAGTCAAAACGGACTGGACCCCTGCGATTGAAGATGTACAAGATGACATCGATTCCAAAGCCGACCAAGTTTTGACACAAGCTCAACTCAACAAACTCAACGAAGTTAATTCAGTAGTGCAAGCTGAACTCGAGGCTAAAGCCTCTCTTGAGATACTTAATCAATGGGTGAAGGCTTATCAAGATTTCGTCAACGCAAATAACGCTAATCGGACACAGGCTGAGAAGAATTTGGCTGATGCTAGTGCCCGTGTAGCTAAGTTAGAGAACAATCTAAACGACATGTCAGAGCGGTGGAACTTCATCGACAGCTACATGACCTCATCAAACGAAGGGCTTGTCATTGGTAAAACCGATAACTCTAGCTCTATATTGTTCAGCCCAAATGGACGCATTTCAATGTTCTCGGCTGGTAATGAGGTTATGTATATTTCTCAAGGTGTGATTCACATCGAAAATGGTATTTTCTCGAAAACCATTCAGATTGGTCGCTATCGAGAAGAGCAAGACTTCATCAATCCAGACCGCAACGTTATTAGATATGTAGGAGGTAAGTAAGTATGTCAGAGTTTTGGTCTAACAATGACCGTGGTTATCGCATCCGATTATGGATTGACCAAGTCGGAAAGAGTGACGTAAATAACACTAGTGATGTGCGTGTTCGATTAGCATTGCTGAATCAAGGTTGGACGTTTGCAAGTTATCAATGTTCTGGGTATGTTGATGGTTTTGGGCAACGAATTGATTATTCAGGAAGCCCGGTGATGCTTAGCCGAAACTCAGAAATACAGTTGATTGACCGCACAATTACTGTAAGACATGCTGATAATGGGTTTGGTGTCTTCGGTGTGCGTGCACATTTCAATGGCTCAGGTGGATACAGCCCTGGGAACCTAGACATCAGCAACCAAGATATAACACTGACGACGATTCCAAGAGGAAGTTCGGTGAGCGTCGCGGAAGGATTCATTGGCAATCAGGTAGATATCACTATTGACAGAAAATTAGCTGGTGCTACGCACACGCTACGCTATGCGTGGGGCAACAAGCAAGGTAAAATTGCTGATAATGTTGGGACATCGTTTAAGTGGACAATCCCAGCGGATTTCGCAAACGACATACCGAATGCAACAACTGGCCGAGGTACTATATATGTCGATACTTATGTAGACGGCAAATTGATTCAGACGCAGTCAACAACACTAACAGCAAGCGTTGTTACAGACAACATGAAACCCTCATTCACTGGGTTTACCTTGACAGATACAAATCCAACGACTCAAAGGATAATTCCAGAGCCAACACATTTCGTGTCCATAATGTCACTTGTGAAGGTCGTTTTCAACGGGGCGCAAGCAAAGAATGGAGCTACGATAGCTGGGTACTACGCTGAAATTGTTGGTGCTAGCAATTCTGTTTCAACGAACGGTGGGGTGTTCCGTGAGGTCGCTGTAAGCAAAGATACTCAAATGACCTTGAGAGGGAGAGTTCAAGACTCTCGTGGGATTTGGTCTGATTGGAAAGAGGTCAAAATAACATTTTTATTCTATTTCAGCCCAACACTGAAATTTGAGGTTGTCAGAAGCGGCTCGAAGTCAGATACACTAACCATCAAGAGATTTGCTAAAATAGCGCCGTTGAGCGTCAACGGTGTTCAAAAAAACACCATGAAGCTGACATTTACAACAACAAAAGTTGGAACTAGCAATGTTGTAGCAGATAATGGGCAAGCTGGCGGTGAATGGTCAAGCATTTCTGAATTTAAGGCATCTAATGCAAATTTGGGCAAGGAATACCCTGCGGATACCTCATTCATAGTCACAGGAAAACTAGAGGATAGATTTTCGCCCTCAGAATTTCAAACTACAGTTCCGACCGATAAACTGATTATGTCCTATGATCAACAAGGTGTGGGTATTGGTAAATATCGGGAAAATGGGGCGCTTGATGTCAACGGATTGATTTATTCAGGTTCAAAGCCAATCCAGCACCACCGACTTACAGAAGTTCGAGGTGCTGCGATTATTGAATATAACAATACAAACCTCGATGATTACAGAACGACAGGATTCTTCTCGATAATGAGCACAATGAAGAACTACCCTATCAACAAGCCTAAACCTACAGAGCAAGTAGGGTTTTTAGAAGTGATAGAAGGTTTGGGGGGGATTCATCAATCGCTAACAACAAGTTCTGGCAGGTTCTTCAAACGCACTCTAACGCAGAATACAGTTGGGAAATGGGTTGAGTTCGTGCAAACAAACCAACCCGTTGTTAAAAAAGAAATTTTAATAGGGTATGGTGTCAAAGCTAACGTGATTCGGAAAGGGGATGTAGTGACCTTCAGCTTAATCAGAGATATCCACTCTGTCGTCGAGGGAGAACACAGAGAATTGGATGAAAAAATTCCAAATGGGTTCAAACCCTGCGTGCAAACACATTTGATTGTAAATAAAAATGCAGCTAATGAGCACAAAGGATGTGCAGTGTGGCACCTTGAACCGGATGGGAATATGTATTTTTCAAATCAGAGCTCTGAAAATGCAGTCTACACAGGAACGGTCACTTACATCACAGAAGACGAATACCCAACAATTGAAGAATAAAGAAAGGAAAATAATATCGTGTCACTAAAAATTACAAAACAACGTACAATCAATGCAGAATTTAACGTCGTAGAAGAAGGAACTACAGTTCTAGTTAAACAGACATACATCAGCATTGACGAAAACGCGGTATCTAGCGTCCAAGAAAATCTTCTTAACGCTGAGCTCTATGCTAAATACCGTCAAGAAATGCGTACAGACGAACGTGCATTGCGTGACTTGCGTTATAAAGTAGAGGATGAAATTTTGGCGGATACTACACAGGCGTAAAGCGTTTAAAAATGGGGGGTTAAATAAATGTTTTAAGGAGCATTAAATGCACAAACCAGATGGCATCTTTGGCGTGTTTGAAGTCGTCAAAGATTTCTATGAGCATGGCATAGACGAACACCTCTGGGTGTTCCTACTCATGCTTGTTATCGTTGCTGATATCGTATTGGGCGTTTCAAGGTCATGGGCTTTTCATGAATTTTCGAGCCGTAGGTTTCGAAAAGGACTGGTTAGCCACACGGCTATGTTGATTATCGTAATGGTATCCTATCCGTTTATGGTTTTCATGAATCTAGGCGGTGCTATGGATGCTTTTATTTTCGCCATGCTATCAGCGTACGGGGCTAGTATTTTGGCTAGCTTATCGGCTCTAGGGGTTGAAATTCCCTTCATTGACAGATTTGTCAAGAAAAATATTGATAAGGATAAATTTAATCTTACCGAGGAGGAAGAAGACAATGATTAATTTTAAACTACGTTTGCAAAACAAAGCTACTTTGGTAGCTCTTATCTCAGCAATCTTTTTGATGTTGCAACAATTCGGACTTGAGATTCCACACAATATCCAAGAGGGTGTTAATACTTTCGTTGTGATCTTGGTAATTTTGGGTATCGTTACAGACCCAACGACTAAGGGTCTTGGAGATAGTGAACAAGCCTTGGGCTACCACGAACCAAAACAAGATTAATTGAACGAAGGAGATATTAACAATGAGTAAAATTGAATCAAGTATCGCACGTATGTATCACTTACAATCAATCCCAGTACATTACGACATGGGCGACCGTTACGGAAATGATGCTGACGGAGATGGACGCATTGAATTTGACTGCTCATCAGCGGTAAGCTATGCATTTGAAATCAGCTTAAATAACAACACAGAGTCACTTCAACAAGCACTACCAGCAATTGGCTATGCGAAGGTGTTTGACGCTGTAGATGGCACGTTTGATGGCCAACGTGGAGATGTCGTTATTTGGGCACCTCGTGACGGCTCAAGCTCTCTCGGTGCATTTGGGCACGTATTGATTATGACTAGTGATAGCACGGCTATCCACTGCAACTACGGCATGGACGGAGTGACTGAAAATGATTATAATTACATTTGGGATCTAAACGGTCGCCCTCGTGAAATTGTCTTCCGTGAGAGTGGAACACCTCTTCCAGCACCAGCCCAAAGCGAATTTGAGCGTGAACTAGATGTTAATACCCGTTTAGAGAAGTCGGACAAACCCTATTATGAAGGCACTCTTACCACTGACTACTACGTTGAAGCTGGTCCTCGCATCGATAGCCAAGACAAGGAATTTCTCCCAGCAGGCACACGAGTCCGTGTTTATGAGAAACTAAACGGCTGGTCTCGAATCAACCACCCAGACAGCGCTCAATGGGTTGAAGACCAGTACTTGGACGATTGCACAGATATGTAAATAAATAGACCACGAAACAAAATAAAATAAAAGGAGTATATCACCTCCCCTCAGACCACAGTAGGGACATCATGGTGGTAGTGGTCGAGCCTCAGCGTTTGCTGGGGCTTTTTTTATTTATTTGTGTTATAATAAATATCCATCATAGGCAAAGAGCTACGAGGTTATCTCATAGCTCTTTTTTTATTTGTGATTCCCGTAGATAAGTGATACTATAGTCGGTGGAATACTTGGCGTCTTTCGATAAATATTCTTGAACTGTCCCGGCTTTATGCCGGGCTTTTTTATTTTGCAAAAAAACTTAAATTTCTTTATCAAAAGTGTTGACAATTTATAGTATATGTACTATAATATAAATGAAGATAAGGAAAGGGAGAACAAAAGAAGTTCTCAAGGTAAAACAAAATGAAAAACGGTCAAACAATTTTAGGTTCTCGATACACAGACGAGATCAAAAACAATTCTGCAACAGCAAGCAAAATGTTCAATCTTTCTAAAAAATTGGAAAATGATAATTTGCGAGAAATCCACAAAGCGTTGTACGGTTTGTTAACAGCTGGCTACGACATCAGCAACATGCGTAACGTCGAAGAACTTGAAAAATACGTGAATGTTAAAAAATCTCACGGCAAATTGTTAGATGTCACTAACGATGACATTGAGTTATATCATAAATTATTCGTCGCTAGATTTGGAAAGTGAGTAGATCGCATGGACGCACAAGCAAAGGCCACTAAGAAGTGGAATGCAAACAATAGAGAGCATAGAAATTATCTCTCTAAAAGGTCGTCCGCTCGTAGCTTTATCAGAAATCATGCTACGGGTTCGGATTTGAACGAACTAGAGGAGCTTATCGCAGAAAGACGTTGTAATCTGGGAACGATAAAAGACTAGGGATATCCTAGCCTTTTTTGTGTATTCATGATAAATCGTTAGACATTTAATCTAAATAAAGGTACACTATAGATGTATTTTAGGCGATTGCGTGCCGAATGTTTTTGTTTTTTCATGTCGCTTGGTAGCTCATGCTGCCAAGTCTTTTTTATAAAAGGGGGCAAATAAGGGGCAATAAGTGTAAACTTTAGTAACTTTATGAGTGTTTTACCGGCTATATCTTACACGCATATATCCTTATTTAATAGGTTTTCTTCCTATTATATACGCATTTAAAAACCGATTAACTTTCCCGCACAGTAAAATAATTTAAGTATAACTTAAATAGAAAGAAGATCCTTGGGATCTTCTTTTTTTGCTCTCAGCGCTCAGTCAACTGTAGTGGGTGACGAAAAGCTAACATCTAGAGAGGCCCGAATAGGGAGCCCACTGAAAAAGTCATCAATTGATGGATTTTTTGTTATCTTATAT